>Ga0302324_100005450_pt1 | contig 27729 bp, 20 predicted proteins | sample Palsa_T0_1_FD_201949 | JGI IMG/M metagenome (GOLD analysis project Ga0302324, IMG submission 201949) | Peat permafrost microbial communities from Stordalen Mire near Abisko, Sweden - Palsa_T0_1 | ecosystem: Environmental > Terrestrial > Soil > Palsa > Peat permafrost | place: Sweden: Abisko...
AAGGTCAGGCGCGCTTTTCTTGATCTCAAAAGCCGACGCGAGGTTGGAAGCCAGCGCCACGTTGTCGAGCAAACGGGTGATAAGCGCTGAGACCTCCGGCTTGGATTTGATTCGATCAAGAGCCCACGCGATTGCGCCATCAGGAAGCGACTGCAATTGCACTGCGCTCTGCTTTGGCAGGTCCGCAACAGGGACGATCGCTGCCCGGCCGATCTTCTTTTCGGCCAGAGCGAGAGCAATCGATTCTCCGACGAGCCGCTCTCTGACAAGAATCGCCTTCAGATGCTGCCCCAGGGCCGCCTCGATCGCCGCTATGTACTCGCCGTTCACCTCGATAAAATTGGCGAGCGCTCCGATAATCGCCACGCGGTAAAGTTGCGGATTATCCAACCCTTTCAAGACCGCTTGTGTGCCGGCACCCAGTCCAGCGCCTTCTTCGTTCAATTGCTTCAGCACCTCCAATTTGGAGTCCCGCTCCGTCAGGGTCCGCTGATTCGCGCCGAGGTCGCTGTTGATCAGCTGCAGCTCTTTTTCCCTACTGGCAAGGTCGTGCTCGCTGTCGTTCAATTCATCGCGGCTGGTTTGGACTCTTGCTTTGGCCAGCTCAAGCTCGCTCCCCGTTTCCGAAACGAGGTCTACAAGCTGACTTTTGGTCGCTTCTGTTTGCGTTAACTCTCGCTGGAGGAGTTCCAGTCGCGTTTCACTGGCTTCCTTTTGGTTCAGCGTACTGGAGAGATCGCCGCGGAGCGCTGCGATCTGGCTTTCCCGGTGCTGGATCTGATGTTGAAAATCTTGTCCGGATCGCTCGACCTCCTGCCGCCGCGACCGGAGTTGATTCGCCTGTTTTTGCTGTTCCTGGAGCTGTTGTTCTTCCGTGGTGAGCGACTCGAAGATGGCGCTCAGCTGAAGGTCGGTCTCTTCTAATTGTTCTTGCTGGATCAAAAGCTTTTGCTCAGCGGCAGCTACGTCTGCATGGTATTGCTCCGCTAACGTGGCCGATTCGCCGATCCGCTCATCGTTGAACTCTATCCGGTTAGAGGCGGAATCGGCTTGGTTCTTCAGTTCTTGAACACGCTGGCGTGCGGTCGCAACCTGCTCCTCCAGGAGATCAATCTGACGGCGTTGCTCGCGTATTCCGAACTCCTGCGATTCAACCTGTTCCTCCAGGGATCGTTGAATGTTGCGGAGCCTTTCGATTTCTTTCTCCGCCGCGGTGATCGCCAGATGGATATCGTCATGCGTTGCTCGACTGAAATGAGTGTCCAAAGTCCGCAGATCGTCAAAAAGCGCTTTATACCGGCGAGCCTTTCCTGCCTGGCGCTGGAGTGAACCGATCTGACGCTTCACTTCTTTCATGATGTCGGCCAGTCGAAGCAGGTTTGCGTCGGCGTACTCGAGTTTTCGCAGGGCCTCTTTCTTTTGGGACTTGTATTTTGTGATCCCGGCCGCGTCTTCGAAAATAGCTCGCCGATCTTCCGGTCGCGAACTCAGGATAAGATCGAGCTTGCCCTGTTCCATGATCGAATAGGCGGTGCGGCCGATCCCAGTATCCATCAGCAGCATCTGGATATCTTTCAGTCGGCACACCGTTTTGTTGAGGAGGTATTCAGACCGTCCGTCTCGGTAAACCCGGCGTGAAATTCGAACTTCATTGTATTCCGTTCCGAGATCCTTTTCGCAGTCGGCGAACGTGAGGGAGACTTCGGCCATTCCGACGGCCTGTTTGCTGTCGGTTCCGCTGAAAATGACGTCGGCCATTTCACCGCCGCGAAGGGCTTTGGCCGATTGCTCGCCGAGCACCCATCGCACGGCATCGAGAAGATTCGATTTCCCGCAACCGTTTGGTCCGACGATGGCCGTCACGCCCTGGTGAAATGTCAGCACCGTCTTTTGGGCGAACGATTTGAAGCCGATCAATTCGAGGGATTGCAGGTACATGAAAGTATGGCTGAAAGGCTAGTTGCGAATGGATCCCGTGACAAGGTCAAAAATACAATATGCTGAGAGCTCGTCGGAGTAGACCTCAACATATTGGGGTAGACCGATTTGTGTGGCCGTTGCATTCGCGACAGGAGACTCATCGATCGCGACTGAATCCTGTCGCCTCTCAGCTTTGGTTGTGTTTTCGTAGAAATGCTATGGATCCTGTAGACGACCTCTTCGAATTCCTGAGATTTCCGTCCGTTTCGGCCGACAGTCAATTTAAGAGCAGTGTGGATGCCTGCGCGGATTGGTTGAGTGCCCGGCTGCAACGAGCCGGGCTCCAGGCACAGAAGTATGAAACGGCTGGACATCCTGTGGTGGTGGCTCGCAATGAAGAGCGACCGGGGCGAAAGACGGTACTGATTTATGGGCATTACGACGTTCAGCCACCTGACCCCCTGGATCTCTGGGAGACGCCGCCGTTCGAACCTGTCATCAAAGGGGACAAGATTTTTGCCCGCGGATCGACCGATAATAAGGGTCAGATTTTAGCGCACATTCTCGGTGTCGAATCGACTCTGAATGAACGCGGCGACTTGCCGGTCAACCTGATCCTGTTGGTGGAAGGCGAGGAGGAGATCGGCAGCCCGAATCTTGAAGCTTTCCTCAAAGAACATAATTCGGGTTGGCATGCCGACGTCGTGGCGATCTCCGACACAGGAATGGTTGCTCCAGGGATTCCGACCTTTACGTACGGATTGCGTGGAATTTTATGCATGGAAATCCGGTTACGCGGGCCGTCCGCGGATCTTCATTCCGGGATTTTCGGCGGGTCAGTGGCAAATCCTGCCGCGGTATTGAGCCGGATCGTAGCGAAACTGCACGATGATTCCGGCCGGATCGCGATTCCTGGGTTCTATGAGCGCGTCCTTCCGCTGGAGCAATGGGAGCGGGACCTCTGGGCGAAACTTCCGTACACGGAGCAGGCGTGGCTCGCGACAACCGGTTCACCGCGAATTTCCGGCGAAGAGGGATACACATTTCTAGAACAAGTTTGGGCTCGGCCGACTGCTGAGGTGAATGGTTTTGGGAGCGGTTATCAGGGGCAGGGGCCAAAGACGATTGTCCCGAGCAAGGCGACAGCCAAGCTTTCTTTTCGCCTTGTGCCTGATCAGGATCCGACCGCATTGAGACCGCTCATTGAGGAGTTCTTGAAATGGCAGTGCCCTGATTCGGTAGAAATGGAGATTGTTCAGCAGCATTCGGGCAGGCCATACCTGGTGAAGCCAGATTCGGCTTTTGGGAAGGCCGCTCAAAAGGCGCTTACCGAGACATTCGGCGAACCAGTTGCTTTTATACGGGAGGGAGGGAGCGTTCCGATCACCCAATCGTTCAAGGATGTCCTTGGTATCGATACTCTGTTGCTCGGATTGGCACTGCCTGACTGCAAAGTCCATTCACCGAACGAGAACTTTGCGATTGAAAACTTTCACGCTGGGATGCGTCTAAACAAACAGCTGCTTGAACAAATTGCAGCGACATCATGAAAAGGTTGGTCGCCGTCTGTTTGCTATTCTGCGTTGTCCTTCTCCCGGGCAGTGGCGAGGAGGGTACCGTGAAGAACATTTATCAATCCTTTATCAGGCTGGGTAGTGGCGTCCGGAACACGTTTACCGAAGACTCGGGCGATCGGCCAAGCCCGACTCCGAGACGACGCTGGAGTAGACATCCATCCTCAAAGAAGATGACGGCGAAACATTCTGATTCTCCGAGCGAGGAGGTGACCCCGAAATCAGGCGATTCCGCCGAGCCCTCGAATTCGAAACCTCCGTCCGAATCCTCCGGGGAGGCGAGGCAGGATGGAACGCGATCCGCTGCGGGTGAGGAAAAACCGGATTCAAACCCAACCTCAACTCCTGCAGCCGGTGGAGACGCTGATTCTGATTCAAAAAACAAGTCCGAACCCGCTGCCGCTGCACCGATGGCCACGATAAAGCCGGAAGCGCTTCGCGAATTCTCGGAGCAGCCCGGGGAAATTCAGGGATTGATTCGCAGCTCGCTCGCGCTCACCGAGCAAAATCTGGGTTACAAGTATGGCTCGGCAGATCCCGCAGCAGGTGGAATGGATTGTTCGGGATTCATCTATTACGTCTTAACCAACGCCGGATACAAAGATGTTCCGAGAGATTCGGCCGGGCAATACGAGTGGGTTCGCAAGAGTAGCAATTTTCATGCGGTGCTGAGCCGGAGCGGAGAATCTTTCGAGCTCAACGATCTCAAGCCGGGCGACCTCTTGTTCTGGTCCGGGACCTACAAGGTCGATCGCGATATTCCGATTACGCACGTGATGATCTATCTCGGCAAGGAAAAATCGACGGACAAACCTGTCATGGTGGGTGCCACCGATGGACGTAGCTACGACGGAATCCGTCGCTACGGTGTCAGCGTCTTTGACTTTAAGATGCCCAGTGGCCAACCGAACAAGGAAGATCCCGCGTTGAAAGCCAAATTTGAAGGGTACGCAAGTATTCCCAAGCAAGGCGAGAAGGACGTAGCGGCACAAACCGAAGTGAACCATGACGAGGCCGCGAATAGCGCAGAGGAGCCATCGAGCGCAAAAGTAAATCCGACACCAGCTTCGTGGAGCGATGGAGATTAGAGTGCTCGTTTCACAATCGTAATCGTCCTTCCGCCGGTGATGAAAGATTTTCTGTTTACTCAGTCAGGAGGCGGTATAGCGTCCCGACATGCTGGACATTCGTCTGATACGCGAGAGACCTGACTTTGTTCGCGAGCGGTTGGCGACGCGGAGCGCGGGATTGGGTCAACAAATTGACGAAGTTCTAAAGGTCGATTTAGAACGGCGCCGATTGGAGACGCAGGTACAGCAGCTAAATGCCGAGCGAAACAAGCTGAGCAAAGAGATCGGGAGGTTGCGCTCAAAAAAGGAATCCAGCGTTGAGCTCGAATCAAAGGTCAGGGCCATCGGCGAAGAGATTGTCGGTTTGAACGAAGCAGCCTCCGCTGCCGACGAATTGCAGACGAAGTTATTGCTTGGCATACCGAACCTGCCTCATGCGAATGCGCCAATCGGGGTCGATGCCAGCGCGAATCCAGAGGTGCGTATCTGGGGTGAAAAACCTGTCTTCAGCTTTCAGCCTTTGGATCACGTCGATTTGGGAGCAAAGCTTGGCCTCTTTGATCTGGAGCGTGCCGTCAAAATCAGTGGCACCGGTTTTGTCTGCTTTACCAACCTCGGGGCACGGCTTCAGCGCGGCTTAATCCAATTTTTGCTGGACCTCCACACGACCGAACACCGCTATGTCGAAATCTGTCCACCCCATCTCGTGCGGCGCGAGTGCATGGTCGGCACCGGACAATTGCCAAAATTCGAGGATGACGCGTATGGGCTGGAGGAGGGACAAACTTTTTTGATTCCAACCGCTGAGGTGCCGTTGACGAATCTTTATCGTGACGAGATTTTGTCTTACGAGGAGTTACCGAAATATCTTGTTGCGCACACGCCTTGTTTTCGCCGGGAGGCCGGATCAGCGGGTCGAGACACTCGGGGCCTCATCCGGATCCACCAGTTTGATAAAGTGGAACTGGTCAAAATCACGGCTCCGGAGGCGTCCTATCAGGAACTGGAGAAGCTGACGGCCAACGCGGAGAGAGTGTTGCAGAGACTTGGCCTGCACTATCGCGTGATTGAACTTTGCACCGGCGACCTCGGAGTCAACATGGCGAAAACCTACGATCTGGAAGTCTGGGCGCCTGGCCAGGGCCGCTATCTGGAGGTCTCGAGTTGTTCAAACGCTGAAGAGTATCAAGCCCGCCGGATGAATCTCAAGTTTAAGGACGGAGACGGGAAAATCCACTTTTGTCACACGCTTAATGGTTCCGGGACTGCGCTTGCGCGGCTCTACGTGGCGCTCGTGGAGACCTATCAGCAATCCGATGGTTCAATTCTGATTCCGGAACCGCTCAGAGATTACGTCGGAGTCAAAGAAATACGATGACGGGCTGCGTCGCTGACAAATCTCTAAGGATTTGTCAGCGATGCAGGCTCAGCTGCTTTGCTCCTGGAGTTGCTCGGGCTCGTTTTCTTCCTGCTTTTTATCGGCTTCATCGAGCCACTCGCAGAACTCTTTGTAGATGGCCTTGCTGATCTCAATCAGGCGCCCTTGCATCCTGTCCAGGTATTCGTGAAGTCCCGTCCGGAAAATTTCGTCGATGGTGACGAAACTGAGGTCGGCAAGCAGCCTGCCGGAAAGACGCTCCGCTTCCACTTTGAATTGAAAATCTCCACGATCGACTCCGGTGATCTCGTGAATTGAATAGTCAAGGGAATCGACGCAAAAGACGATTGATCGAGGAAACGTCTGATTCTTGACAAGAAATTCTACCACCTTCCATGGCACCACCTGACCTCTATAATGCTTTCGATACGGTTCGAGAGCGCTGCATGATTTCAGAACCGCCATCCATTGGATGGTGTCGACGTTGCCGCCGATCTGCTCACCGCTTGGCAACAGGATGTGGTACTTGATGTCCAGAATGCGGGAAGTTCGATCAGCGCGCTCGAGGAACATTCCTAACCGGATGAATTCCCAACCTTCGTCATGCGCCATCGTTGCGTCTGTGACACCTTGGAACAGCTGCGATCCTTCGAGGATCCATTTGAAAAATTCGTAGGTGCTATTTTTATACATCCCTTTCGCGGCGCCGGAAAAGAAAAACAGATACATTCGATTAATCTGTTCCCACATCTCGACTGAGATTTGTTCGCGTACCGTGCGAGCGTTTTCTCGGGCGGTCGCGATGCAAGAGTAAATCGAGTTGGGATTCTTCCTTTCGAACGTAACGAAATCAACGACCGAATCGCCGCCGATCGCGGGATAAAGTTTCTTGAAAAGCTTCGTGTCTTCGAGGGTGAAAATGATCGATTCCCAATGCTGACTGTTTGCGAGAGGATGGACATCCAGCATGAGTTGGAGATTGACATCCATCATGCGCGCGTTGTTCTCCGCGCGCTCGGTATAGCGGCTTAACCAAAAAAGTGCATCGGCAACTCGGCTTAACATAATTTACATGACCCGTTCTGAATTCTTAATCGTTCAGCACCCATGTGTCTTTGCTTCCGCCACCTTGTGACGAATTGACGACGAGCGAGCCTTTCCTTAGCGCGACTCGCGTTAAACCTCCGGGGATGATGGTGATCTTTTCTCCGTACAGAATGTAGGGGCGAAGATCGATGTGCCGTCCCTCAAAATGATCTTCGCAAAAAGAAGGTGAGCGCGACAACCGGACCACAGGTTGAGCGACATAGTTGCGCGGATTTTTTTCGATCGCCTGCCGAAATGTTTCCCGTTGCTCGGCTGTCGACTGCGGACCCATGAGCATTCCATAGCCACCGCTTTCGTTTGCCGATTTCACCACCAATTTATCCAGATTCTCGCAGATATATTTTCGATCCGACTCGAAGTACGAAAGGTAGGTCTCGACGTTCGGAAGGATTGGATCCTGCTTCAGGTAGTATCGGATCATTTCCGGCACGAAGTAATATGTCACCTTATCGTCCGCCACTCCGGTGCCGATTGTGTTGGCCAGGCTGACGTTCCCGCGGCGGTAGGCATCAACCATTCCATAAACACCGAGCACCGAATCGGGTCTGAATACCTGCGGATCGAGAAAGTCGTCATCGATCCGGCGATAAATCACATCGACTCGTTTCAGGCCCCGGGTCGTTTTCATGTAGACGGCACCGCCTTGTGCCACGAGATCAGCACCCACGACGATCTCGATCCCCATCGTCCGCGCAAGGAAAGAATGCTCGAAGTAGGCGGAGTTGTAGATCCCGGGCGTGAGCAAGACGACAGTCGGGTCCGGGTTACCGTGTGGAGCGATGTAACGGAGAACGTCCAGAAGTTCGAGGCAGTAGGTGTCGACCGGTCGAACGAGGTAGCGCGAGAAAAGGTTTGGAAAAACCCTTTTCATGGCCTGCCTGTTTTCCAGCAAGTAGGAGACGCCAGATGGGGAGCGGGCATTGTCCTCGAGCACAAGATAATTGCCATTTTGATCACGAATCAGATCGGAGCCGCAGATATGGATATAGATATCTTTTGGCACGTCGAAGCCCATGAATTCGGGTCGAAAATGGGCGGCGCTATGAATGATTTCGGAGGGAATAATGCCATCGCGCACGATCTTCTGGTGATGATAAATATCATGCATAAACAGATTCAACGCCGTGATCCGTTGGCTGAGACCGCGTTCGACATGTTCCCATTCGGCGCGGGGAATGATCCGAGGGATCAAATCGAACGGAAATATTCGTTCGGTCCCTTCTTTATCGTTGTAAACCGTAAAAGTCACGCCCTGCGTGAGAAATGCATTGTCTGCAAGATCGCGTTTCTTGTGGAATTCGTCGCTGGACATTCCGGTATAACGAGCCAGCAACTTTTCATAGTGCGGGCGGACGCCGCCGGTCGGTTCGAACATCTCGTCGAAGAAGGTTCCCGGAACGTAACCCTGAAAAAGATTCCCCATAAGCTGCTAAGTTAATCACCGGTCTCAGGGTCGAAAAGAAGAAAAAACCGTAAAGTGGGATCGCTTTGATACCGCGATAGAGAGTAGTATCTTCCGATATCATGACTGCATTGAGTATTTTCCTTTTCCTTGGGACGTTCGCGCTCTCACTCTGGGCGACCTGGAGGGTGAAAGCGGCCTACGCGAAGTATAGCGAGGTTCCGGCCTCCTCGGGCATGACGGGCGCCGAGGTTGCGGCACGGATTATGGCGGCGTCCGGCATTTACGACGTTGAAATCGTGGAATCAAACGAGATGCTCGGTGACCACTATGATCCCATGCACAAGAGGTTGGTGCTTTCGTCGGGAAACTTTCGCGGAGCATCGACTGCCGCCGTCGGGGTGGCAGCGCATGAGACCGGCCACGCGATTCAGCATAAGATGGCCTACGCTCCCTTGAATCTGCGTCTGGCTGCCGCCGGGATGGCCGGGTACGCAAACATGGCGGTGGCGTTTCTGCCGATCGTGGGGTTCATGACCGGCCTGCTGCGACCGATGCTCCTGGTGATGTGTATTGCGTGGGGTGTAATTATGTTGTTCAACTTGATCACGCTCCCAGTGGAGTTTGACGCCTCGAACCGCGCCAAAAAAGTTCTCATCGATATGGGTTTCATTCGCGGCCCGGCCGAAGCGGCCGCAGTCAATCAGGTGCTCAATGCGGCTGCATTAACATACGTTGCGGCGTTCCTTACTTCCCTCGGCTACCTGCTTTACTATCTGCTGCCTCTGCTATCCGGCAGCCGTCGCGATTAACTCCATGCAGGTGGAGTAAAAGGTCAGGCTCCGTTACGAAAGCGTGACAGAGAAATGTTCGCTGGAACGACGGGAGGGCTTAACGATGCAAAAACAGATACGCAGAAAACAGCTATCCAAAAAGCGCTCGATGGACAAAGAAATCCCCGGAACTTTCGCTGATCCCTCTCTCTACATCAACCGCGAATTGAGTTGGCTGGAGTTCAATCAACGCGTGCTGGAAGAGGGCCAGGATTCCAGTAATCCCCTTTTGGAACGGGTAAAATTCCTGTGTATCGTCGCGTCAAATCTCGATGAATTTTTCGAAGTACGGGTCGCCGGACTTAAGCAGCAACGCTTGAGTAATATCAGTGCTCCGGGGCCCGACGCGCTCAGTCCGAGCGAGCAACTGGCGGCAGTTTCCGTGCGAGTGCGCAAAATGGTGGATGACCAATATCGTCTCTGGAACGAAGAACTCGTGCCGAACTTAGAGCGGCAGAACATTTTTTTTCTCCGTTACAATGAACTCACAGACGAAGAAAAACAGTATTACACGAAATATTTTGAGAGCTCCGTTTACCCGGTATTGACGCCGCTGGCCGTTGATCCGGTCCATCCCTTTCCGCAACTCCTGAACAAAAGTCTCAATGTTGCGGTCGAACTGGAAGGGGTGGGTCTAAATGCCAATCTCGCGGTTGTTCAGGTGCCGCGTATCTTGCCGCGACTGGTTCCCTACCGGGCCGGCAACAGCGGAATGTACCGGTACATTTTCATCGGAAATCTGATCCAGGTGCATGTCGGCTCGCTCTTCCATGGCGTCCATGTCAAGGGCGCTTACCAATTCCGGGTCACGCGGAACAGCGATCTCTACCTCGACGAGGAAGAGACCGACAATCTCTTAAAGGCGATCGAGCTTGAATTGCGCAAACGGAGCCGGGGAAATGCTGTCCGATTGGAAGTCCAGAAGGATTGCCCGGCCCACATCACCGATCAATTGTTGCAAACATTTGACCTTACGAACGACGATTTATACCAGGTGGACGGGCCCATTAACTTTCTGCGTCTGATGCCTGTGATCTCTGAAGTTGATCGACCGGATCTCAAATTTCGGCCTTTTGTCCCGGCGATTGTGACCGCAGCGTCGCACCACGAAGATATTTTCTCCCAGATCCGGCGCAGACCAATTCTATTGCATCATCCCTACGAAAGCTTTCAGACCGTACTCGACTTCATCGAGCAAGCCGCCGAGGACCCGGATGTGCTGGCGATCAAGCAGACGCTTTATCGGACCAGCGGAGATTCGCAGATCGTCGGCTCGCTTGCAGAGGCGGCCGAGAGCGGCAAACAGGTCACTGTTGTCATTGAGCTAAAGGCGCGGTTCGACGAAGCAGCAAACATTAAGTGGGCAAGAACATTGCAGGAGGCAGGTGTTCACGTGGTTTACGGGATTGTTGGCCTCAAAACGCATGCGAAATTGGCGCTCGTCGTTCGCCGGGAAGAGGATGGGCTCAGACGCTATCTTCACCTCGGGACCGGGAACTACCACCCTTCGACCGCTAAGCTTTACACAGATCTCGGCTTGTTGACGTGTGACCAGGATCTGACGAACGACAGTGCGGAACTATTTAACTGGATGACCGGCGTTTCAGTTTTTCCGGATTTAAAGAAAATCAAGGCCGCACCGAAAGTGCTCCACAGATTCGTTCTGGAGATGATCGCCCGCGAAGCGGAGAACGCAAAGAAGGGCAAACCGTCCGGGATCTTTGGTAAAGTGAACTCGCTAGTGGATCCGGACGTAATCGAGGCACTCTACGCGGCCTCAAAAGCCGGAGTGAAGGTCAAGTTGTTGGTCCGCGGTGTCTGCTGTCTGCGCTCAAAGGTCCCGGGAATAAGCGAGAATATCACGGTTCGGAGCGTTATTGGCAGGTTTCTCGAGCATAGCCGGATCTACCGATTTGAAAATGCGGGTCGGCCCGATGTTTATCTGGCGAGCGCGGACTGGATGGCACGCAACTTTTTCCGACGCGTGGAAACCTGTTTCCCGATTGAAGATCCGGAACTTCGCTCCTCTATCGATCATCTGCTGGATATCTATTGGAGGGATAACGTTAAAGCACGGGAGCAAGGGACAGAGCCTACGTACGTTCGGAGACCGATCGACGGAGAACGCGTGGACGCACAAGCAATTTTTCTCGAACAGGCGTCAAAACCGAGAAAACCCGATCTCGACGCCAAGCCGGCCCTATTGAAGACATCTGCCAAGGCGAAGGATGGCAAAGAGCGCGACGAAAAGATCGGGCAGCCAGCTTAGCCTGGATCGCGGACGAATCCCTCAAGATTCTCTAGCGAAGCTTGCTTCGACTGTCGTATTTCGGGGTCAGGACACTAGCCACCGTCACCGACGAACGCGACGCACTGCCGATCCGGATAAGCAAGCTGTGCGGCGATGACAAAGGGAAGTCCGCACGCCATCGTGGAGAGATTTCCCGCAACTGCAAGCTTCTGCGTTGGCACCATGTAGATGTGGCGGGCCGCAAAGAATGTGTTGGATCCGCAATCCAATGCGACCAATGCATCCGGAGCGAGAAGCTCTGAGACCTCTCGGGCAACAACTTGTGGTTGGAGCGGTAATTTTGTGCTCGTCTCGATGCGGCGCAACGCCTGATTCCATTCACTCATCTTCGTCTGGATCTGAGCAAAAAATGAACGATCGATTTGAGTTTCAAGCAGTGGCAGTAATTCCGACAGAGTACGACGAACATCGCCGATGATTGGCACGTCAACCGCGACGCGCAAACCGACGCTGGTTGGGTCTCGGTCGATTTGGACGATGCGAGCCTGTCCCGGTTTTGGATAATAGTGGAGCCACGGCATTGTTGAGCCAGCGATGAGCAACGTATCGCAGCCTCGCATTGCCGCTGAAGAGGCCGTTGTTCCAAACTCCCCGATATCACCAGTGCTGTACGGCGAAATGTCAGCGATGACCGTCTTTCCCAGAAACGCTTTGACGACTGGCGCAGCGCGGCGTGCCGCAATGGCTTCCACCTCGACTGTCGATCCGAGCGCACCTTGACCGACAAGCAGCGCAGTGCGGCGCCCGGCGTTAAGCAGATCGGCGGCAGCGCGGACTGCGTCGGGTGAAGGAAACTCTATTTGTGGGACCCAACCTGACGCTGTTCCATGCTGGACATCAATGCCAAGAGATTCGTCGTCATCGGCAAGCGACTTTGTTTGCACGTCGACAGGAAAACTGAGATGAGCCACCCCTCGCCGTGCGAGCGCCGCGCGGCGGGCGACGTCGACAACCGAAAGCAAATGGGCAGGACCCGTGATTAGCTTATTATAAACTCCGTTCGTCACGTCGTCGTAGAGGCTAATCGTGTCCACCCCTTGCGTAAATCGGTTACCCAGTAAAGCGCGAGGGGGTGCGCCGGTGATTGCCAGAACCGGGGCGCCATCAAACTTTGCGTCGTATAGCCCATTTAGCAGATGCACTGCCCCTGGACCGGCTGTGCTAACGCAGACGCCCAATTTACCGGTAAGCTTAGAGTAACCGCTGGCCATAAAAGCAGCACCCTCTTCGTGACGAACCAAGACGAATCGGATCTTGTCTTGGCGCCGACGGATCGCGTCCAGAATATGCGCGATCTTGTCTCCAGGAAGCCAGAAAACCACGGACACTCCCCACTCCACGAGCTTCTCCGTCAAAAGATCGGCGGTCGTCTGACGAGCTTCTGTGGACGGATTGTGAAGTAAATTGTTGGTTTGGGATTCTGCTAGATTTTCGGGCGAACGAAGCTCATTTCCGAGCACCGTTGCCGCGGCGAGTAGCGCCCCGCCGCGCAGCGTCCGCCCGAGAAATTCACGAACGGCTACTCCCGCCGGCGCCTGCGCAACCATCATTTTCCGAGGGCGCGCGCCGGTTTCACTCTTCGCTGTTTCGCTTGCTGAACGGAATCTAAAACCAGAAAATCTTACTTTCTACCCCTCGAAAGAGCGGTTCAATGTCACTTCGGGGAGTGCAGACTAGCAACCATTGCCGCGCTTAGTCTGGCTCGAGGCCTATTCCACCTCACTCAGCCTTCGCTTTGGGCCTGGCCGGACGCTTCACAAATTCCCAGCCAATCTTGCCTTTTCGCAGTGTCAAGAAAGCATCGAACGGTCGGCCTTTTTTGGAAATAAATCGCCTCAAAAGGTCGCTCTTGCCTTCTAAAAGCATCTTTCGCATCTGGTCAGAGGGAATTTCGCACTGCAGGATGGTCTTGCTCACTTTGAAGGAGCAACTCCCTTTGGCGAGATTCTCGCAGATGTAGGCCGTACCTGTATCGTAAACCTGTCCTGCTTCGCAGACTTGGCATTTGCCCACAACCGGGTGTTGCTGCGGATCAATGACGACCCGATCGTCGTTCCCGTTGTTATTGAACTCGAATTCAGGCTTATTTTCCGCGTTCAGACTCAAGACCGCGGAGAAGGGTTTACCCATCTTGCTGCGGAATCCGTTCAGGGGTCCGACTCTGCGGTCTGTCACCAGCGCGCTGACTTCCTCCGGACTCAACTGGCGGCTCGCAATATTCTTGAACAGACGGAATCCGCATGTCTCACAGTAGTAGGTGCGGTAGTCTTCCTTCAGATGCAGCGCGCCGCATTTAGGACAACGCGCGTTAATCGTCAGATAACTCCCTTCAATACGGTCGCTCTCGAAATTTTTCGCTTTTTGGACAATTTCACGAGCCAAATCTTTGATTTTTCCCATGAAAGATGTCCGCTCAAGGCGCCCTTGCTCCATGAGCTTCAGTTGATATTCCCATTCTCCCGTGAGTTCTGGCGAAGAGAGCAGGTGGATGCCGATTCCTCGCAGCAGCGTGATGAGCGAGATGCCTTTAGAGGTGGCGATCAATTCTTTTCCTTCGCGAGCGATATACTCGTCGTAAACCAGGCCTTCAATGATCGCTGCACGAGTGGCCGGTGTGCCCAGACCTCTTGCCGCCATCGCCTCTCTCAATTCTTCGTCTTCGACGAGCTTGCCCGCGCTCTCCATCGCAGAAAGCAATGTTGCTTCGGAAAACCGCGGAGGGGGCTTCGTCTGGCATTCGACGATCTCCACGTTTCGGGTCAACGCCCGCTCACCCGGCACGAGATCCACCAGTGAATCGCCTTGTTCGTCGCCTGTCGCCTGTCGGCCGTAAACGGCCAGCCAACCCGGATCCTTGATGATTCGTCCCTCGGTCTTGAAGGCCTCCCCTTCGACTCGGGTAATGCGAGTTGTTACCTCGAATTGGGCCGCCGGATGAAACACGGCAACAAAACGCCGCGCGACCATATCAAAGATGCGCGTTTGCGCTTCGTCGAGGTTCCTCGGAACCTGATCGGTCGGGATGATCGCGTTGTGATCGGTGATCTTTGCGTTGTTAAATATTCGTTTAGTTGGTTTTAACCAGCCGTTCTGAAGAACCTTCCGGGCATGCGGCGCAAGAGTCGGGTCGACTAGGCTCGACAGCACATGGTTGGCTGTTCCGAGGTAATCCTCTGGTAAATATCTCGAATCTGTTCTTGGATAGGTGATGACCTTATGCCGCTCGTACAGCTGCTGGGCGACTTGCAGTGTGCGTCTCGCGGAAAATCCGAACCGGGAGTTTGCTTCGCGTTGCAAGGAAGTTAGGTCGTATAGCAGGGGCGGTGCCTGCGTCGTGGCCTTTTTTTCCTGCGTAACGTCTCCCTGTTTTCCGAGGACCTTTGCCACGATCGCCTCGCCTCTTCCCCGATCCCAGAGGCGCTCGGCTTTTCGCTCCTCGTCAGACTCCTTCGAGAACCGTTCGTCGAACCACCGACCGCGGTAACTCCCTTTTTGAACATCGAAATCGGCCATCAGTTCCCAGTACGTTCTAGGCTCGAACGATCGAATCCGCTCCTCTCGCTCCACCAGAATCGCGAGCGTCGGTGTTTGCACGCGGCCCACCGGGGTCAACTGGAATCCGCCCACCTTGGAGTTAAAAGCTGTCATCGCTCGGGTGGCATTGATCCCGACGAGCCAATCACTCTCGGAGCGACAAACGGCTGCCTCGGCTAACGGAATCATTTCGGCGTCGGTTCGGAGTCGATCAAACGCGGATTTGATCGACTGAAGCGTCATGGACTGAAGCCAAAGACGTTTGAGCGGTTTGTGAGTGCCGGCGAGTTGTATCAGGTAACGGAAGATCAATTCACCCTCGCGTCCGGCGTCGCACGCATTGATGATAAGATCGATGTCGTCTCGTTTCATCAGCCGCTTGAGCAGCTTGAAGCGGCTTTCCGTCTTCTCAATGGGCTTGAGCTCAAATTGCTCCGGGATAATCGGGAGATTCTGGAAACTCCATTTGCCTCTCTTCTTGTCCAGTTCCCCGGGCATGCAGAGTTCTACCAAATGACCGATTGCCGACGAAACGACGTAGCTCTCGTTTTCGAAGTAGTCACCGTGCTTCTCGAATCTCCCTAAGGCGCGGACAATATCTTGTGCCACACTAGGTTTTTCTGCAATGACCAGCGTTTTTCCCATTTTCCAAAATGTACGCCCTACCCCGGGCGGCAGCATTCTTTATCTCAAAGGTCGGGAACCTAGAGGCCAAGTTGACAAGTAGCAAACAAAAATGCGTTACAGGAGCTTAACGAAATACTTGCCGGGGAGCTGCTTGACGAGGTGTCGCAGCTCCAGTTGAAGCAATGCGACTGTGGTGGAACCGGCTCCGATCCCGGAGCGTTGAATGATCTCGTCGATGGAAGTTTCGCGCGACAAAATTGCCTCGTAGACCCTTAAAAGATCTCCCTGGATGTCGGGAGGTTTGCTGGGAAGAAGTTCGGGCGCCTTCGCGAAAAGGGTTTGGACGTCTTCGAGGATATCGTCGACACCCATCACGAGCTTCGCGCCCTGCTGAATCAGACGATTCGTGCCATGGGAGGTCGGCCGGTCGATCGGGCCGGGAATCGCGTACAGGTTGCGTCCTTGGTCGGCAGCCTGTGCCGCGCTGATCAAGGCGCCGCTGTTGATCCCGGCCTCGACAACCAGCAGGCCGAATCCCCAGCCGCTGATAATTCGATTCCGCATCGGGAATGTTTGACGATCCGGCGTGGTCTCCATCGGGAACTCGGTCACCACCGCGCCTGCGGAAACGATTTTTTCGGCGAGGGCTCGATTCTCGGCTGGATACAAATGGTGAAGTCCCGTTCCCAAAACGGCGATGGTTCGGCCCTTTGCCGCCAATGCTCCCTGGTGCGATGCTGTGTCGATGCCACGGGCCAGACCGCTGACGACTGTAAGGCCGGCGTAGGCGATCTGATAGGAGATCTTTTTCGCGCACTCCAATCCATAGTGGGAAGTCCGCCGGGAGCCGACGACTCCGACCGCGTGCTGGTCCCTCGGCTCGAGTTTGCCCCAAACATAAAGGACAGTCGGAGGATCATGAATCTCGCGCAGTAACGCCGGGTAGTCGGGGTCTTCCAGAGTCACGACAGTCGCTCCAAATTCATGAATTCGAGCCAGTTCCTGCGTCAAATCCACCACCGATCGCCAAGACAGCAAGGAATCGACCAGCACCTGGTTCAAGCCATCGACCCCTAGCAGCTCGTTCCGCTTGGCCGAGAGCACCCGCTCGGGAGAGTCGAAGATCTCGAGCAACCGTCGCAGCCGCACCGGCCCCAAGTGTGGGACCATGTTCAGGGCAATGAAAGCTTCCTTGCGGGTCACGTTTGCGTAGGGTCGATCGCCCTTAGCCCGGATTCGAGGTCTTCCATCGTGATATTCTCGGCGAGAGTCGCGCTCCCGAGTTTCGGGGTCACGACGAAGCGGATTTTTCCGTGGACGAACTTCTTGTCGGCAAAAACCTTCTCCATGATCTGGCTTCGGGACAGCTGATCGGGAAATTTTGTCGGAAGATCAAATCGGCTGATGACGCTCACCAGCTCTTCGATCTCTTCTTTTGGCAGACCGGCTCGTTCTGCGGATAGATGCGCGGCCGCAACCATCCCAAGCGCCACTGCTTCGCCGTGAAGAAGGGTTCCGTAACCCGCAACCGCTTCGATCGCGTGGCCAAGCGTGTGTCCAAAGTTCAGTAAAGCCCGCCTGCCGGTGGTTTCCTTTTCATCTCCCTCGACAAATGAGGCTTTGATCTCGACACTTCGCCGGACCAGGTCCGGCAGATTCCACCTATCGTCTCGCAACTCCGCGAGGAGTCCTTTTTCTCGAATGACGCCATACTTGATGACTTCGGCAAAGCCTTCATTCCACTCGCGTCGGCCAAGAGTTTTCAAGGTCGTTGTGTCGGCGAGAACCGCGACCGGTTGATGGAACGAACCGACTAGATTTTTTCCCGCGCTCAGATTGATCCCGGTCTTCCCACCGACCGAACTGTCCACCTGGGCCATGATCGTCGTGGGAATCTGAACGACTGGAATGCCACGGTAGTAAATGGCCGCCGCGAATCCTGCCAGGTCCCCCACCACGCCGCCCCCTAACGCTACGACAAAGCTTTGCCGGTCGATTCCTTGCCGGGCAAAGCCTTCGCACAACTGCTCGACCATTTCGAATGATTTCGAAGTTTCCCCGGGAGGGATCAGATGAGTGGAAACCTTGAATCCTTCGTCTGCCAGCGCGTCGGATACGCGTGAAGCGTAGAGCTCGCCGACTGTCCGGTCGCTGACGATCGCCGCCCGACCATTCAGCAGCGCGCCCCGGCAGATTCGACCAGTCTCGTCCAGGAGATTTTCCCCGATATGAACCGGATACGACCGCGGGCCGAGTTTGATTGTGACAATCCGAATCAATGAATCCACAAATTTTATATGTGTTTCGACGATCGTCTGCCTTTCCACGGGGATGTGAAAAATCCCAGTATAGCGCGGTTTTGAGTCAGGGCATTATTTATTTCCGGGTTACCGAACTAGCTAATTTGCTCGATCAGCATCTCTCTTCCGGCCTTATCGCGGAACGCCATAGTCATTCCACGCGTGTCAGCTTGAGCCATCGAAATGTGGCCTCGAACTCAATGCTGTGCGGCCACCCAAGCGTCGGCCGCGCTGGCGGAGGTGGATATGGCGCCACGACGAATAGGGTGGGAGAGGGAAGAAAGGATCGGCAACTTGAACCTCGCGCGGGAAATTGTTGACGCTCTTTACGGCACACCTTGTTGCACAAAACGCGCAATCGGGCGACGATTCGAAATCCGACGTCCATGGTGCGAATCCTGATCATTGACGATGACGAAAGGACTGTTCTTTTTTTCCTCGTTTATGCCCGAAACGAAGCCAGAGGATAGTGGTGACGAGGTTCCGAGCCCACAAGCGACACATTCCGCTGAAACTGGAAGCTGCTGATATTTTGAGAACGCTGGCTGGCGAATGCCTTATGGAAGCAACATAAACGCTGCTCCGGCGATCAGCGTCGGCACCAACGCTCCGAGGAAGAGGTACAGCGGCGAAATACCGGCCTCCCCGAAGCGCGACGCGAGGATCGATTGCCCGGCTGGATTTGGAGAGTTGGCTATTACAGTTAGACCTCCACCCGTAACTGCCCCGGCCATCACCACATATTTGAGTGCGTCAGAAAATCCAGGGACGAGGGAGGCAAGGTACGTGATCGCTGCATTGTCGTTGAAAGCAGTAAGGATCGTTGCGGCAAGCATCAGCGGCCATCTACTCAACGTGCCGAGAACAGGCCCTATCCACCATTGCTGGCAACCTCCGTGGATGATCAGGGCTGCAAGAAAGAAGCCGACCAGTAACGGTGGCCGCAGCACAATCGCCTGCTGGTTCAGTCGCGTGGCTGAGACGAAGGCGAGAAAGAAAAGGAGACCGAGGATCACGAGCACTGGATAGTGGGCGTTCGCTACGGTCCAGCAGAGAAAGAGGATATGGAGCGCAGTGATCCGCCACGGAATTGGTCGTCGCCATTCTTGCTCTTGCTCTTCATCTGGAGTGTTGGTCGCAAGTCCGGCGAATTCTCTCCGAAACACTGCGAGATACACCAAATTGGACAAGATGATTCCGATGACAGCTTTCCAGCCGAAATGGGTGAGCATGTACGCAAGATCCCAGTTCCAGGTGCTCGCGACGATTACAACCGGTGGAGACGCAAACTGGGTTAATGCTCCGCCGACCGAGATATTGACGAATAGAAGACCGAGCGTTGCGTATTTCAGCCGCTCCGATGGTTTGAGGCTGTAGAAACGATGGCGCAGGAGAAGGGCGCAGATCGTCATTGCCGCCGGTCCCGTGATGAAGGAACCGAGCAATGGGCCAAGGGTCAGAATTGCCAACCACCATGAAGCGGGGGTTCCCTTTCCGATTGCCGAAACTTTCGCGATCACGGTTTCCGTAAGCCGAATGATCGGCAGCGAACTGGCCATGGCCATGATCACGACGACAAAAATTGCATCCGCGACGTTTACGTTTCCCACATAATCAACCATCGTTGACCATCCGTGGAACGCGATAATTGCGACGAAAAGCGGGATTAACCAGACACCGAAAACCGCTTCTACTTCGCCGAAGAAATAAAAGAGTTGAGCCCTGAAGAGTAGCTTGTCCTGTTTCTTCCCGAAATCCGGTGGGACGTCTGTTGCATGAAGCAAATACTCGATCGCCTCATAGCTCTGTTGGTAGTTATAAGCAATCTTGCGAAAGCGATTGACCAGAAAGGTGTGAACGATCGCTGCGAGAAAAATGATGGTCGCAACGAGATTAAGCGGTTCCCGTCGAATCCGCCCCGTGAGTTTTCCGAGAAGCGACGGAATCTGTTGGTCATGGTAGCTATCGACCGGCAACGGGAAATCTAGAGCAAGCCTCGGCAACCCTGCAGCCGTGGTCGAAAGAGGGGCTAGACACAATGACAACCCGAGAGCAAGAAATCGCAACGTTCTACCCATGGAACCCAACATTTTATCGTACCGAGTTCACGCGAACCAGTAGCTGCCGCTGAATTCGTACGCAAGACAGCGCGGAAGAAATGCGCCGATTAATTTGGAAATTCACCGCGCAACAGGGAATTGCTCTCGTGCCGTCTGTCTCACCAGCAAAACCGGACAGGGAGCATGGTCGAGAACGAATCGGGCGACATGTCCGACCGATTTCGGGCCAATAGCGGGTTTGCCGCCGTATTCGCCGCGGGGGCAAATGATCACTAGGTCGGCCTGCCACTCGGCCGCAACGTTGACAATTTCGCGTTCAGGTCGCCCCAGACGCTGGAACGTTTCCGCATCGGGAAGATAGCGCAGCCCTTCATTCAAGACATCTTGCGCTGCAGCTAGCTCTGCCTGCTCCATCTCATCCTCGCGTGAACGCGGTGGACCCGGCCGCCGCAAAAAGCGTTCGCGGGTGTGTTCGATGTCCTTCCGTGGACCGGTGTCGATGACGTAGAGTATGCCTAAAGTAAGCGACTGAGTCGCCGAGAGTATCTCCGTCGCCTTGCTCACCTGTTCGCCGTTTGTACCGTCCAGACAAACCAATACGCGCATCGTTTGCTCCTTCTATGGTTCCTTTAAAGAAGTAACCAGATAGTCAGCGCACCTGCGAGCAACATCAACGGTGTCACCAATACGCCAACCTTGAAGTAGTCGAGTCCGGTCACATCAACGTTGCGCTGGCGCAAGATCAGCAGCCAGAGCACGGTGGCCAGGGAGCCAACAGTCGTCAGGTTCGGTCCAAGGTCGCACCCAAAGATCGTCGCGGCGATGAACCCATGCTGGATCGCCGGTGATGCGTGCTGGATTCCGCCCAAAGCAGAAACCATCACGACAGCCATGGGCACGTTATTAATCAGGTTCGTTCCCACTGCTGCTCCAGCCATCCCGACCATCACCGCACCAAAGCTCGTGTCTCCGGATAGGTGGATTAGCCAGTTTCCGAACAGGGTTGTCAGCCCCGTGTCCTCGATCGCCCGGACCACGATAAACATCCCGGCGATAAAGCCAAAGATGGACCAGGAAATCCGGCTTGCGGTCTCGCGCAGAGAGGTCTGCCGCCAGGAAAGAGCACCGATCAGCAGAAGGACAGCACCGCTCAGCGCAATGAGCGAGAGTGGCAATTGAATGGCCGAAGCGATGACATAGGCAAAAGCGACGACGGCGAGGATACAACAGGTGTACCGGAAATAGCCTTTGTGTTTGGTTGCCTCCTCCGCGGACGGCAACCGTTGGATATCAAAGGCCCCTGTGAGCTGCTTACGATAAAGCAGGTAAAATATCCCGATATTAATGACAATCACGACCAGGCTCGGAAGAAACAGGAGACGGAGAAACGTCCACAGGTCGAGCGGGAACCGCGAAGTAATAATAATATTGATCGGGTTACTGACCGGCAAGAGGAAGGACGCGGTATCGGCGATGAAGGTACAGGCAAAAAGATAAGGCAGCACGGGTAATCGAAGCTTCGTGACCAGAACATAGACAATCGGCGTCAAGATGAGGGCTGTCGCGTCGTTTGAGAGCACCGTCGAAATGAGAGTCCCCAGCAGGAAGACATTCAGGAAGAGCCGCGCGGCGCTCTGGCCGGCCAGCCGTGCCGCCTGCACGGCCAGCCAGTCAAACAATCCGGCCGACTCGGCCAGGGCCGACAGGGCCATCATCCCTAGGAAGAAGAGAAACGTATTCCAGTCCCGAATTAACGTTAAGAAAGCGTCGGCGGGGGTGATCAATCCAAGGAGAAAGAGGACCGCGGCTCCGACCATCGCGATGGTGGCCTCGTTCCAGCGAAATGGGCGCGTCATGATCCCAATCAGTGTGGCCAGCCCGATGAAGCAGGTTAGGCCTGTCTTCCAGATTTCTGGAACGGAAAGGAAGAAAAACATGATGGCCGTGGGTTGGTCGCTTTTGGATCGAAGAAACTTCTTTTACCCGCTATCAGACTCCACATTCCAGAATTCAGAATTCAGGAGTTGCAGGAGTTCAGGAGCTAAAGAATCTGGGATGCCGGTGGAGATTTTCCCGGGGAGATGCCTTTCCCGGATTTTCGAATAAAGACCTTGCTCGCATATTCTGCAACTCCTGCAACTCGTGACTCCTGAGTTCTGATTCCTGACTTCTTCTGTGAAACTTGGCGTTGGCAGCCGAGCGAAGTGCTGGCCGTCGAAGGCCGTTCCTGCATGCGCGGCGACATCGATCGAGAGCAGCGTCTTCCTACTCGCCGGATCGAAGGCGTTCAGCTTGTCTCCGGCAGCAAACCAGACTTGCTGGCCGTCCATTCACGCTGTCGACACCAGGAAAGGGTCCATACTCACGGACGATTTCGGCCGCTGATCGATTCATGCTTCCATCCTAGGGACTCGGGAGTGGAACGGGGAGTAACAAGGTCGTCGTGGATCCAGTCACGGGCCGGGTCATCCAACGACGAAGTCGCCCGCCGCCAAACGACTGCACCTTGCCAGCTGCCGCAAGCGAGTCGAGTGCCCGCTGCACGGTGCGCTGGCTGGCTCCAAGCGCAAGCGCCAGGGCTGAGCCCGACCACGACTCACCGTCGGAGAGGAAGGCGAGCACCGCTACGTGCTCCTCTTCGACGGGCTGCGCCAGTAAAACGAGCTCGCGGCCTCGAACCGCACAGCCCCGTTTTCAGAATTGCTTGTTGCAATTATCGGACAAAGTGCATTGACTGTCGCCCCGAATTTTGCCATGAAGTTCTTTAGCACAGATCGGGTGAATTCGATTTCTGTCCCTTACTGGCAATAGGGGGTGCTTCTGCCGGGAAGAAGCGCTGTCGACCACCTCGACCTAAAGGCCGAATTATGTTCAGTCTGATGTCTTAGGGTTTGTGCGAGGAAGCGCAAGGAATGGTGGACTCAATACGTCTCAGTGAAAGGCTGGTTTAAACTCGTTGTCTCGTCTCAAAGAAGGAAAAGGAGCACCACATGCCAGAAGGACGGTTCAGCACTTTAAGTGAAAACATCCGCGGGAATGTCATTACTCCCGCTGACGGCGACTACGAACTCGCTCGCAAAGTGTACAATGGAATGATCCACCGTCATCCCGACATTATCGTCCGTTGCGCGGATGTGGCGGACGTGCGGACGGCGGTGAATTTCGCGCGCCAAGAGCGCCTCACGGTCGCAATTCGCGGTGGAGGCCACAATGGTGCCGGACTGGGCGTTTGTGATCACGGGCTTGTAATCGACCTTTCGCTTATGAAAGGGGTTCGAGTCGATCCGGCCGCAAACACGGTGCGAGCTGAAGCAGGATGCACCCAGGCCGATCTAAACCATGCGGCTCATAGTTTTGGCCTGGCTGTCCCGGTTGGAGTCATTTCTACCACGGGAATCGCTGGGCTCACCCTCGGTGGTGGAACCGGCTATCTGACGCGGAAATTTGGTCTGGCTCTTGATAATCTGCTGGAAGCCGATGTCGTACTGGCCGATGGCCGTTTCGTAACCGCAAACGTCAAAGAAAATTTGGATCTGTTTTGGGCGATCCGTGGCGGTGGCGGAAACTTTGGCGTTGTCACTTCCTTTCTCTTTCGCGGCTGTCCGGTGGATCAGGTATTTGCGGGTCCCATGCTCTGGGAAATGGAGCATGCGCGCGAGTTGTTGGAGTGGTATCGAGAATTCGCGCTTGCGCAACCGGAAGAGCTGTATGGATTTTTTGCCTTCTTGAAGGTGCCGCCGGGACCGCCATTTCCGCAAGAGTTGCACTGCAAGACAATGTGCGGAATCGTCTGGTCTTACTGTGGGCCCTTGGACAAGGTTGAAGAGGTTTTTCGACCGGTAAGGCAGTTTCGGGCACCGAAGTTCGAATTAACGGGACCGATGCCATTTACTGCGTTGCAAAGCATGTTCGACGCCGTCTATCCGCCGGGGTTGCAGTGGTATTGGAGAGGAGATTTTGTCTCCCAAATTCCGGATAAGGCAATCGAAGAACATCTGAAATTTGGAGAACAATTACCTACTCTCCATTCAACCATGCACCTTTACCCGGTGGACGGCGCCGTCGCCCGAGTCGACCGTCACGAGACTGCTTTCAGTTATCGCGACGCGAAGTGGTCGATGGTGATGGTCGGAGTCGATCCGGACCCGGCAAACGCTGAAAAGATTACGACCTGGACCAAAGACTATTGGGCGGCACTGCATCCTTACAGTCTAGGCGGCGCCTACGTGAACTTTATGATGGACGAAGGAATCGATCGGATCAAAGCGACCTACCGGGACAATTACGATCGACTGGTGGAAATTAAGCGGAAATACGATCCAGATAACTTTTTCCACGTTAACCAAAACATCAGACCCGACTGAACAGAAACAGGTGCGATGTCGGAGAACGTATACCGGGTGAGTGAGGTTGCGATAGATCCAGGGCGACACCACAAGGACGAAAGCAACTTATGGGCAGCTCGTTATCCCTTTGTCACTCTCGAGTGGGCCCGTCAATGGCCGTGCGAAGAGGTGTGGAAGGCGCGTAAAACACGCTGAAACATTGGGTGCTCAGCGGAAGCGAGGCCGTAACCTGATGCCCGCGCGCCAGAAGTCCTTTCAGGATGAGAGCACCGGCATTGCCGGTCGCGCCGAAGAGAGTCGGCCTGCGCGCCAATCCGCGACGCCGCATGGCTCATCGTGATCGAGGAAATCATCGCTAAAGTTTTTTAGGGCTACTTCGGATTTCTTCTGGTTCACGAAATCCTCGAAATAATCGCGCACGAAGGTCTTCATCTCTTCCAGGCTCAATCCGGGATCGGCCTTGGCGGGAACGACGGGAGTTTCATTGGGCATATAGAATCTCTGGAGTTAAGGTCTCGCGATCTTACTACGCTGAACGGAAGTATCCATTTGTCTAGTAGGCACTTTTTTGATACCGAGGCGTCGTCATGAAAACGTCACCTATTCTTAACTTGTTGGGAAGAGCAATTAGTTCGTCAAAGGACCACTGAGTCAACTCGCGCCGCAAATCGATGCCACTTTGGTTGAAACTTATTTTGTGCGGCGCGCGTTAAGAATAGGATGGAAACAGAGATTCTTCCCAACCTCGAAATGCGAAACCAGCTCATTGAGGCCTATATCCGGTATCTTGGTGAACATGGGCAACCGCCAGTAACAGTGACGCGGTTTTGCAAGGACAATGGGTTTGATGAGGGAAGCTTTTTTAAGGAATTCGGCTCATTCGACGCGTTGGAGGCGGCGTTCTGGGGCGGGCTTGTCAGCCGCGTGGCGGACGCGGTGAAGGCGGGGGCAGAATGGAATGGCTTTGCGGCGCGGGAGCGATATCTGGCGTTTCTTTACGCGTTCGTGGAGCATTCGCTCGGTAACCGGTCCATGCTTCTATTGCGGCTCAAAGGCGTTTCCCCTTTTACTCGCTTTCCCGCGCTTCGCAAAATGGAGGCGCGTTTCAAGGAGTTCGCGGACATGGTCGTGTCCCATGGGGTTTCTACGGGTGAGATTGCGGACCGGGGCTTGCTCAGGTCGTTCTATCCGGATGCTCTTTACATTCACTTTCGCGGAGTGATGCAATTCAACCTGCAGGATGACAGTGAAGGATACGAACGAACGGATGAATTCGTCGAGAAAACCGTGACGTTTGCGTTTGAATTGATCAGGTCGCAGGCGATTGATTCCGCGTTCGATCTCGGGAAGTTTCTTTTCCGGGGGGCAGTTGAGGGAGAAGCGTGACCGAACAGGGTCAGATTACATCGAGCCGGGTGGGTCGAATCGCTGCGCTGGCGGGGACCGGCGCGCTGATGGGGATTAATTACCTCAAGCATTATGGACGGAGGATGGTTACGGGCGAAACGGGTCAGGAAGCCTTGCACCTGAGCAATGCCGCCGCGGTTTACAAAACATTCAGCGAGTTAAAGGGCGGGCCCCTGAAGCTGGCTCAAATGCTTTCGATTGACAAGAACGTGTTGCCGAGAGCTTACAGCGATCAATTCGCGATGGCGCAGCATTCGGTCCCTCCATTGTCCTATCCTCTCGTGGTAAAGACCTTCCGCCGTGAATTCGGAAGGGAGCCGACTGAGCTATTCGATACCTTCGAGCAGAAAGCGGCGCACGGGGCCTCGATAGGACAGGTGCACAGGGCGACTCGATGCGGGCATTTGCACGCCGTCAAGGTCCAGTACCCGGGAGTCGCAAAGAGTTTGAGGAGCGATCTCCGCGTCATCAAACCGCTTGCGCTGCAAATGTTCGGGCTAAAGGAGAACGATTTTCGCGATTACTTCCATGAAGTGGAGCAAAAGCTCCTGGAGGAGACGGACTACACACTGGAGCTGAAGAATGCAGAGATGCTGGTATCAGCATCCCCCGGCCTCGATAATATCCGATTCCCAAGCTATTACGCGGGCTTGTCCAGCGCTCACATCCTTACCATGGATTGGGTGGATGGCCTGACTCTGGACAAGTACGTTGAGACAAGACCCGAGCAAGTGGAACGCGACAGGATTGGGCAGGCGCTTTGGGACTTTTACCAACACCAAGTCCACACTCTGCGCGTATTCCACGCTGATCCGCACCCTGGCAATTTTCTTGTGAAAAACGGAGTGCTGTGGGTGCTCGATTTCGGGTGTACCAAATCGATCGATGAAGGATTTTACAGGAAGCAGTTCAGATTCCTTGACCCCGAATTGCTTGAGAATCAGGGGGCACTCGAAAAAGCGCTGGAGGGATTCGATGTGATTCTGCCGACGGACACGGATGCGCAGCGGAGGGAGATGGTAACGGTCTGTGGGCGAACCCTGTCGGTTCTCGCGAAACCTTTCCACGCAGACGAATTCGACTTTGGCGATGCTGAATTCATGAGCTCGATGTGGGAGTTGGGTGAGCAGAATCGGGACAATCCGTTCCTGCGGGAGGTGAGCGGGAGAAGAGGCTCGCCGGACAGCGTGTATGTGAACCGCACCTATTTTGGGCTGTACAGCTTGCTAAGCCGGCTGGGAGCCAAAGTGAAGACGGTATTCCCCATAGGATGCTTCGCATGACAATCGTTATCGTGCTCGTTCTCGGGTTTTGACCATCGCTGCGTCGGCCTACAAAAAGGGGAACAGAACAGGCCGCCAATCACGCCTGTTCCTCATACGAAACGAATCGATGACGAGGACGATAACGATTGGAGGTGCGTTTACCGGGTAAACCCTGGTTCCGAGACTACTCGTGCACTGACGGAAGAAGCGGCGTTGCGCCGAACGCCTTGCCCGTGAAGTGAGGAGGAAAGATATTGCCCGCTGCAAATCCGCGATTTACGGCAAGTCCGAGCATACGCCAATGATGGGCATGCAACCCGACTGGAACCCGAATCCATTCGTCGAAATCGGTGGGCCAGGTAACTCCGCCCATCTTGATGAACTTGCTGAACGTCACATCCACTTCCGCCCCCTGCGTGGTCTCCAGCCCATTCAGCGTCATTCGAAGGCGAACAAGATGCTTGCTTGCCCGATCAATGAAGAGCACGACGCGGTCTTCATCGGCATAACCGAACCCGGGGCGCAGCACCGCGAGGATCTCGTCGCATTGTTTTTTCTCCACCAGGCCTTCGCCATTAGGCGCCACCATTACGCC
>Ga0302324_100005452_pt1 | contig 27723 bp, 27 predicted proteins | sample Palsa_T0_1_FD_201949 | JGI IMG/M metagenome (GOLD analysis project Ga0302324, IMG submission 201949) | Peat permafrost microbial communities from Stordalen Mire near Abisko, Sweden - Palsa_T0_1 | ecosystem: Environmental > Terrestrial > Soil > Palsa > Peat permafrost | place: Sweden: Abisko...
GACGGAAAGAAGCCGAGGCCGGGTGTCTCCAACCCAGTGGGATGCAGGTTTATTCCTTCATGATCGGATAAAAGAGCCGTTCAAAAAATCGCATAGGACGAGCCTGGACGAGCACTTCGCCTGGCGCGGCCTTGACGGCAGCATCGGATTTTTCCCACTTGGTGCTGGGCGGGGGCCCCACGATTCCTTTCTGAATCAGGTCTTTTGTGTCACCCAATACCCAGCAACCGCAAAGCAAGTATTCAGACGTTACATGGACCATGACGGAAATGTGCGCGGGTTCAGGTTCAGGGATCTGAATTTGCAGCTCGCCATTGGCGTCCGTTTCGCCGTGTATGTTCGGTTGGTGTTCTCCCAGAGTTTTTTGCCCCTTTTCGTAAAGGAAAGCGACCGAGACCTTTTCCTTCTGCAGCGGACGGCCATCGTGGACATCGACGACCCGAACGGTCGCCGGTTGCCCCAAGCAAGACGACACCGGCCACATCAGAGCCATCCACATCAGGAATCGATAAGTGAGTCGCTTTGACATCGCAAATGGCCCATGGGCCCGGGAGCAAACCCTATTTGTTCAATGGAATATGCAATTCCGAGGAAAGCTGGTAGGGATCGAACGGGCTGCAGGCGAAAAAGCGGTCGCCCACCTTGATCGTGGGCACTTTTCTGCGGCCTTCGTTTACCTGGAATACCAAATCCTCGGCGTCGGGATCTTCGTCGATGTCCACTTCGACGAAGTTGACTCCGCGGTCCCTCAAAAATTGCTTGGCGCGACGGCAGTCCACGCACCAGCTCGTGCCGTACAGCGTGATTTCTTCCATAGGTAATTTTATGTTAGCGCCTCCGGAAGGATATCGAGGCGCGCTTAGTGAGACGCTGGCGCCGATGAGGTAACGGAGGAAGCCCCGGCCTTGGCTGCGACTTGCAGCCGCGCCTTGGCGCGCTCGAGCGATTCCTCCACTCTCTTCCAATCCACGTTGGGATCGTTGGGAGTGGCCAGGCGCTTCAGGGCGCGGTCGCGGGCCGCCGTCGCGCGCGCCACGTTAATCTCTTCGGCGCGTTCCGCGGTGTCCGCCAGTACGATCACGCGATCGCCCAGCACCTCGACGAATCCACCCATCGCCGTGCAGGAAACGAGGCGATTGCCGACGCGGTAGCTGATCTCGCCAATCCCCATTTCGGCCAGCAGCGGCGTGTGCCCAGGAAGCACGCCAATGTACCCGCCCCGCACCGGGATCTGCGCCTCGTTCACCGCTTCGTGCACGACTTGCCGCGCCGGAGTGAGGACTTCGAGTGTGAATGTGTCTGCCATATTTAGCGTGGCCCGTGACCCGTGGCCCGTGACCCGTGAACCCCTGCGAGCCGGGCTTTGAGGGATCGCCCCAAAGCCGCAATCATTTGCGCGACCGCTGAGCAGTGAACGTCCATTTCCATGAAATCCTCATCCTTCAAATAACCTAAATCCCGGCTCAAAATCAGGAAATATCTTGTTTCTTCCAATGACCCGTTGGCGTTTGCCAAAAACTGCAACAATTCCTTCGTTGTTCTACGGCCAAATCCTTCCGCGATATTCGCCGGGATCGAGGCGGCCGACCTTCGAATTTGCGAGACGACGCCATGCTTTTCTCTGTCAGGAAAAGCATTCGTCACACGATAAGTTTGAAGGACCAAAGCGTGCGCCCTCTGCCAGACTTCAAGCTCCTGAAAACTCTTTAACACGACACTGCGACTCCAACTCGATTCACCAACGCAGCCCACAAGTCCAAGACTCGAAGCACGGGTCACGGGACACGAACCACGGGCCACGGCCTTTACGCTGTGGCCGCCATCTTCTCGGCCTTCTGCCGGGCTTCCTCGATTGTGCCGACCATGTAGAAGGCCTGCTCGGTGAGATCGTCGTGCTTGCCTTCGACGATTTCCTTGAAGCCGCGGATGGTGTCGGCGATTTTCACGTATTTGCCTTCGAGGCCGGTGAACTGCTGCGCGACGAACATGGGCTGCGACAGGAATTTCTCGATTTTTCGAGCGCGCGCCACGGCCTGCTTGTCTTCGTCGGAAAGTTCCTCGATGCCCAGGATGGCGATGATGTCCTGTAAATCCTTGTAGCGTTGCAGGACGCCCTTCACGGCGCGGGCGGTGTTGTAGTGGTCCTCGCCGACGATGCGCGGATCGAGAATGCGCGAATAGCTGGCCAGCGGATCGACGGCGGGAAAAATGCCGCGCTCCACGATCTGGCGGCTGAGGTTCGTGGTGGCGTCCAGGTGCGAGAACGTCGCGGCCGGCGCGGGATCCGTGTAATCGTCCGCGGGCACGTAAATCGCTTGCACCGAGGTGATCGATCCGTGCTTGGTGGAAGTGATGCGCTCCTGCAGCTCGCCAATCTCGGTGTTCAGGTTCGGCTGGTATCCCACGGCGGAAGGCATTCGGCCGAGGAGCGCGGAAACTTCCGAGCCTGCTTGCACGAAGCGGAAAATGTTGTCGATGAACAGCAGAACGTCCAGGCCTTCTTCATCGCGGAAATATTCCGCGACGGTCAGGCCGGTCAAGCCCACGCGCAGGCGCGCGCCGGGCGGCTCCGTCATTTGCCCGTAGATCAACGCCGCGCGCGATTTTTCCGAATTGCCGGGGACGACCACGCCCGATTCCGTCATTTCCAGCCACAGATCATTGCCTTCGCGGGTGCGTTCCCCCACGCCGGCGAACACCGACACGCCGCCGTGCTTCATGGCCACGTTGTGGATCAGCTCCTGAATCAAAACCGTTTTGCCGACGCCCGCGCCGCCGAAGAGGCCGATCTTGCCGCCCTTCAAGTACGGTTCGAACAGGTCCACAACCTTGATGCCCGTTTCGAACATTTCGAGCACGGTCGATTGATCCTCAAGCGACGGAGCCGGCCGGTGGATTGGATAGCGCTTGTCCGTTTGGACTGGCCCGAGGCCATCCACAGGCTCGCCGAGCACGTTCATCACGCGCCCCAGCGTCGCGCGCCCCACGGGCACCGCGATGGGCCCGCCGAGATCGACGCCCTTCATGCCGCGCACGACGCCTTCGGTCGCGGTCATCGCCACCGTGCGCACGCGCCCTTCGCCGAGATGCTGCGCGACTTCGGCAACGATGTTGATCGGCTCGGGACCTTCAAATCCTTCGCTTGTGATATGCACCGCGTTGTGAATTTCCGGCAAATGATGTTCCGGAAATTGGACGTCGATCACTGGCCCGATGACCTGGATGACGGTGCCGACGTTTCCTGTTTCGTGTTGCGCCATGTGTGCTCCTCGCGCCAGTAGGACGGGCTTCAGCCTGTCGCTTTTGGCTTAATTCAACGAAAATTTTAAATAAAACCGACAGGCTGAAGCCCGTCCTACTTACCCCGCGGACGCCGCTCCGCTCACTACTTCAATAATTTCCCGCGTGATGGCAGCTTGCCGTACCTTGTTCATGTGCAGCGTGAGCGCGTCGATCACGTCGGAAGCGTTGCTGGTGGCGGATTCCATCGCCGTCATGCGCGCGGCGTGTTCGGCGGCAGAGCTTTCTGCGAGCATGCGGAAAATCTGCATTTCGACGTAGCGCGGCACGAGCTTGTCGAAAATTTCCGCGGGGGGCTGCTCGTAGATGTAGTCCACCGCTTCGCTGGAAGAGGCAGGCGGGGCGCCCTTTTCGTGCTCGGCAAGCGCGGCGCGCTCTAGAGGGAGAAGCTTTTCCACACGCAGCGTCTGCATCATCACGTTTTTGAATTCGTTGTAAATCAGGTAGACGGAATCCGCGCCGCCCGACTTGTAGATCTTCATGACTTCTGCCGCAATTTCCTTCGCTTTTCCGAGATCGGCGCGCGCAGTCACGTCCACGTACTCCGCAGCGATTTTCCAGGAGCGCTTGCGGAACGCGTCGCGGCCTTTTTTCGCGAGGGTGATGACCTCGATGGACTTGTCCCTTTTCTCGGCGAGAAACTCAAACGCTCGCCGCAGCACGTTCGCGTTGAACGCCCCCGCCAGGCCGCGCTCTCCGGAGGTGACGAGCACCAGAATCTTTTCTTCGGGGCGATGCGCGAGCATCGGAAATTGCTCGGGATTTTCTATACGCGACATGGCCGAGCGCAAAATTTCGCGGATGCCGCTGGCGTACGGACGCAGCGACACGGCCGTCTCCTGCGCGCGCCGCAGCCGGGCCGCGGCGATAAATTTCATCGCGCGCGTAATCTGCTGCGTATTCTTCACCGAACGAATCCGCCGCCGGAAATCGAGAAGTGTGGGCATCGAATGGTGTCCGTTACCGGACTAGGCGCGAACCGCCGCCGCGCTGGCCTGGAATTGTTCCTTGTATTCCCCAATGGCGCGCTTCAGGTCTGCGCGCGCCTCGTCGGTAATCTGTTTTTTCTGGGCGATTTGCACGAGCAGCGAGCTGTAGCGACTGCGCACGAACTCGATCAGCCCGTTCTCGAAGCGCTGAATGTCGGCGACAGCCACGTCATCGACCAGGCCGCTGGTGCCCGCGAAAATCACGAGTACTTGTTCCTCGACCGCGAGCGGCGAAAATTGGCCTTGCTTCAAAATTTCGGTTAGCCGCTGGCCGCGCGCGAGCTGCGCTTGCGTGGCCTTGTCGAGCTGGTCGGAGCCGAATTGCGCGAAGGCCGCCAGTTCGCGGTATTGCGCGAGGTCCAAGCGCAACGAGCCGGCCACTTGCCGCACGGCCTTGATCTGCGCGTTGCCGCCGACGCGGCTCACCGAAAGGCCCACGTTGATCGCGGGACGGATGCCGCTGTTGAACAAATCCGCTTCGAGATAAATCTGGCCGTCGGTAATGGAAATCACGTTGGTCGGAATGTAGGCCGAAACGTCGCCGGCCTGCGTCTCAATGACGGGCAGCGCGGTAAGGGATCCCGCGCCCAGTTTGTCGTTCAGCTTCGCGGCGCGTTCCAGCAAGCGCGAGTGGAGATAAAACACGTCGCCAGGGAAGGCTTCGCGGCCGGGGGGGCGCCGCAGCAACAAGGAAATTTCGCGATAGGCTTGCGCGTGCTTGGAAAGATCGTCGTAGAAGCAAACCGCATGGCGCTTGGAATCCCGGAAAAATTCGCCCATGGCACAGGCCGCGTATGGAGCAATGTACTGCAAAGTTGCCGGCTCGGTGGCGGACGCCGCAACGACGATCGTGTAATCCATCGCGCCCGCGTCTGTAAGAACTTTTACCAACTGCGCGATAGTCGATCGCTTCTGGCCGATCGCGCAGTAGATGCAAATCATGTCGCCGCCCTTCTGGTTCAAAATCGTGTCCAGAATGATGGCGGTTTTTCCGGTCTGGCGGTCTCCGATGATCAGCTCGCGCTGACCGCGGCCGATCGGAATCATGGCGTCGATGGCTTTGATGCCGGTTTGCAGCGGCTCGCGCACCGGCTGCCGATCGACCACTCCGGGTGCGATGCGCTCGATGGGAATGCGCTGACTTGTGGAAATGGGCCCCTTGCCGTCCAGCGGCACTCCCAACGGGTTGACCACGCGGCCCACCATGGCCTCGCCCACCGGCGCGGACATGATCGTGCCCGTGCGCTTGACCGTGTCACCTTCCTCCACCAGCGTGTACTCGCCGAGGAGCACGACGCCCACCTGGTCTTCTTCGAGGTTCAGTGCGATGCCATAGACATCGTGCGGGAAGGCCAGCATCTCGCCGGACATGGCTTTTTCCAGGCCGTAGACGCGCGCAATGCCGTCGCCCACCGAGATCACCGTGCCGACTTCCTCGACGGCCACGGCTTGCTCGTAATTGGCGATTTGCGCCTTCAATATTTTTGTGATTTCATCCGCTTTAATCGAAGCCATCCCCGCTCCTATTCCGAAATCATCCGGGCGCGCATGCGTTCGAGTTGCGTACGCACCGAGCCGTCATAGATCGTCGAACCGATTCGTACCACGGCGCCCGCAATCAGGGCCGCATCCGTCGTGAATTGCATTTGCACTTTTTCCCCGGTCAGCTTGCCCAGGGCCGCGCCCAGTTCCTCGCGCTCTTTGGCCGTCAATTCCGCCGCGGAAGCCACGGCGGCTTGCACGATCCCCTGGCGCGCATCCAGGAGCCGGCTGAACGCCTCCTCGATTTCCACCAGCATGCCGGCGCGCCGCTGGTCGACGATCACGAAGAGATAATTGCGCAAGGTGCGGCTCGCGCCCATCCGCGCGACCAGCGCGTCGATCGCGGAGTGCTTGGCCGCACGCCCGATCGAGGGATTCGAGAGAAAGGCGTGCAAATCGGGCGATTCGCGAACCATGGCCGCGAACGCCGCGAGTTCCTGCTTGACCTGATCGGCCTGCTTGTTTTCGAGCGCGACGTCGACCAGCGCTCCCGCGTACCGCTCCGCCAGCGCCTTCAATTCGCACCCCGTCCGAGTTCGCTCAGAAATGACTGGAACATTTTCGCGCGAACCTCCGCGTTCATCTGGGAACTCACCAGGGCCGCCGCGCGTTCTACCGCCAGGGACGCGGCCATCTCGCGCACCTGTTGCTGCGCGGCGCGCTCGGATGCGGCTAGTTCCTCGCGGGCCGCATGCGCGATCTTCCCGATTTCGGCCTGGCCCGAGGCATGCAGCCGCTCGGATTCCGCGGCCCAGTTCCGCTGCGCCTCCTTGCGCATTTCCTCCACATCCCGGTCGAGCCGCTCGATCTTTCCTTCAGCTTCATGCAGCTCGCGATCGGCCTCCGCCTTGACGGCAGTGGCTTCCGTGATGTTCGCCTCGATCACCTTCGCGTTCTCGCGGAAGAACGTGCCGCCGTATTTCGAGATCAGGTAGACAATCCCGCCTAAAACGATCAGGAAATTGAGCCAGCGGAATATCAAACCCGTGGGCGATTCGGCCGGATCGGGTTTGGCGTCCTCCGCGGCAAGCACGGGTAGCGCCATGAAAAAGAAAATCAGGGGAGCGCCCCAAGCGAATACCAGGAAGCGGCGAAAGGTTTTCATTGCGCCTCCCTGCTCTGGGAATTTCCCGGCCCGGAAGGGCGTCCCGCGAGAATGGCTTCGGCAATGTCGTTCGCTAGATTATCCTTGGAATGCTCGAGCTCAATTTGAGCGGCCTTGACGTCCTCGGCAATGGCTTTTTTCGCTTCCTGGAGAGCGCTCTGGGCGTTGGTCCGCGCGGCATTGATCGTGGCCTGGCGCTCGTCCAGGGTGCGGCGGCGCTGGATTTCCTGCGCGGCAAAGATCTCGCCGCGCGCTTTCTTCACGGACTCGTTGTACGTGCGGAGTTTTTGTTGCGCGGTTGCGCGGCTGGCTTCGGCTTCGGTCAGGGCGCCTTCGGCGCGCCTGCTGCGCTCGGCGAGCACGCGTTGCATGGGCCCGAAAAAACTCCAGCGCATGAACAAATAGAAAAGAAAAACGATAATGACCGTGGGAACAGCCGCCAGGAACAAATCACCGAGTTGGTTAACGATCTCCACTGATTATGCTAAGGCACCCGACAATGCCCGCCAAATTTCATCTCCGGAATTCCTGAGGCGCACACCCACCCTTGCAGACAATTCCTATCCGAAACAAAGGAGTGATTTTATAGCATTCGAGTGCGTTTCACGCAAGTCTAACCCGGTGGCTTGTCGTTTTTGCACATGCGGGCTTAACCGCCAAGACCAACAGAAAAATACCCCTCACAGTTCGATCTTACTGCAAGCCCATCCCTGCTGGCTACTCAGGCTGCGGAAAAGCGAGCGATTTTGTCATTCCGAGCGGAGCGAGGAATCTCTCTCCGGTTTAGGCCCGGGAAGAGCATGAGAGATTCCTCGCTCCGCTCGGAATGACAGAATGAGGGAGGACTCTTTCCGCGGGCCGCGCCGCACGCTTGCTGGGGCCAAACGGAGCGCGCTAGAATGAGTCGCGCGACAAGCCCCGCTGATCCACTTTGAAACGGGCTTGCCCCGCCAGCTTTTTTTCATGCGATTTGCCACAAGGAGCAAAGGAGCAATTGATGGCCGCGTTTGCCGGCGTGGATTTTCTGGACTTCGATTCCCTGCTCAACGACGAAGAGTTGCTGGCGCGCAAGACGGCTCGGCAGTTTGTCGACGAGTATGTCATCCCGATCATCGAGGAACACAATCGCGCAGGGACCTTCCCGATGCAGCTGGTGCCGAAACTGGCGGAGCTGGGATTTTTCGGCGCGAACCTGGAGGGGTACGGTTGCGCCGGGATGTCCAACGTGGCCTACGGACTGGTGACGCAGGAACTGGAACGCGGCGACTCCGGCCTGCGCAGCTTCGTTTCCGTGCAGAGCGCCCTGGTGATGTATCCCATCTATTCGTACGGTTCGCCGGAGCAAAAAGAGAAATGGCTGCCGTGCTTGCAAAGCGGAAAAGCGGTGGGGTGCTTCGGCCTCACCGAACCGCAGTTCGGATCGAATCCTGGCGGGATGCTGACGCGCGCGGTGAAGGGTGGAGACCGTTACATTCTGAACGGCGAAAAAATGTGGATCACCAACGGATCGATCGCCGACGTCGCGGTGGTATGGGCCAAATGTGAGGACGAAAAGATTCGCGGGTTCCTCGTGGAAAAGGGCACGAAAGGCTTTAAGGCCTGGGATGTGCATGGAAAACTTTCACTGCGCGCGTCCATCACTTCGGGTCTGGCGATGAACGATTGCGAAATTCCGGCGGAGAATGTGTTGCCCGGCGTGGCGGGTTTGAAGGGGCCGCTCAGTTGCCTGACGCAGGCGCGCTACGGCATCGGCTGGGGAGCGATCGGCGCGGCCATGGCGTGCTATGACACGGCGTTGCAATACGCGAAAACGCGCAAGCAATTTCAGAATAAGCCGATCGCTTCGCACCAACTGGTGCAGGACAAGCTGGTCTTCATGATCACGGAAATCTCGAAAGCGCAATTGCTGGCGCTGCACGTGGGCCGGCGAAAAGACCAGAACCGCGTGGACCCGGCGCACGTCTCCATGCTCAAGATGAACAATGTGTGGATGGCCATGGAAACGGCCCGCAAGGCGCGCGACATCCTGGGGGCCAACGGCATCGTGGACGATTACTGCATCATGCGGCATATGAACAATCTCGAATCGGTCTACACCTACGAGGGCACGCATGACATTCATCGCCTGGTGATCGGCGAGCGCGTGACAGGCATCCCTGCGTATTTTTGAAGAGCGTTTGTAGCGCCCGCCTTCAGGCGGGCACCCGCTTGATTCCACAATGCCCGCCTAAAGGCGGGCGCTACAAAACTGCAGCTCATTTAAGGAGGACATGATGTTTCGCAACAGCGGCGGCTCCGCGCACGTCCTTCCGTTCCTTTGGCAAGGCGTTTTCCTGACGGCTTTTTTATTTGCGGCGATTGTGGCGCCCGCATCGGCGCAGGAAAAGCCGAAAATCCGCACGATCACCGCATTCATTCGGCTGGACCCTGCCCAGTACAAAGACCAGTTTGCCGATACCTTGAAGATGTTGCGCAACGCCAAGGCCCGCTTCGGACTGGCGGGCTACGAAGTGCAAACCCTGCGCATCACCACGCAGCCGTTTCCGGAATACACGCGCAGCATGACGAAAGAAGCGGCGCTCGCATTTTTTCACGTTCTTGACGCCCTGGCCAAACGGGAAGATGTTTCCGTCAGCCTTGGGCCGGCCTTGATGAACGACCAGGACGACCCCGCGCAGGCGCAACTGCTCGAAGAGATTTTGGGGCAGGGGAGCAATTTGTACGGCAGCGTGGTGGTGGCCGGAAGCGAGGGCGTGCACTGGAAGTCGATTCACGCGGCGGCGGAGATCATTAAGTACCTGGAAGATCATCCCGAGAAGGGGATCGGGAATTTTCGTTTTGCCGCGATCGCCAACGTGCAGGCCTACACGCCCTTTTACCCCGCTTCGTATCATCAGGGCCTGGGACATCAATTTGCGATCGCTTTCGAATCCGCCAACGTGGTCGCCGCACTGATGGCCGTGCCGCGCGACCCGGAAGCGACACGCCAGGTGTTGGTCTCCGAACTGGGTAGGCACGCGCGAGCCGCGGGAGACATTGCCGGCAAGATCGATCAGGAGACCGGCTGGACGTACATGGGCATCGACCTTTCTCCCGCACCGATGAAGTATGCGTCGATCGGATCAGCGGTGGCCGGGTCTACGGGCGGAAGATTCGGCACGAGCGGAACTCTTACCGCGGTGGCCACGATTACCTCGGCGCTGCGAGATATTTCCGTGAAAAAGGTGGGCTATTCGGGCGTGATGATGCCGGTCCTCGAAGACACGCGCCTGGCGCAACTGTGGGGCGAGGGCGCGCTGACGATGGACCAGATCCTCGCCTACTCCGCCGTCTGCGGCACCGGCCTCGACACGATTCCCTTGCCCGGAGACGTTTCGACGCAGCAGCTCGAACGCATCATTGGCGACGTCGCCACCCTCTCCGTGAAATTATCCAAACCGCTTAGCGCGCGCCTGCTCCCGGTCGCGGGGGCCAAAGCCGGAGACCAGACTTCGTTCGACGATCCGAACCTCGTGAATACCGTCATCCAGCCGCTGCCGTGACAGCGCTTTTCATGGGAAAAATCTAAAGTTACATCACTTTTTATTTTTATGTCTTTTCGCTCGATTGCCCGCGGGCGCTTTCCTTTTCAATTTGCTCTGATTGTAATCCACGGCGGCACGGACGAGATTTTTCAGAGCAACCTCATTAATCTTATCGCCCTCGAATAAATCGATCGCTCGCCACGCGTTGCCTCCGAGGCCCGCGTTGAAGAGTTTTTCCGGATCAGGGAGGTTCGCCCCGCGGGAAAAGGTAAGCTTCACCTTGTCTTTGTGGGCGTTGCCGACGGCGATCATTCCGTGATGAGACCACACTGGGCTTCCCATCCACTTCCATTCCTCGATGATCTCCCGGTCGGCCTCAAGGATGGCCTTGCGAAGGGTGGCGAGCGTTTTGCCGCGCCAGTCTGTGAGTTTCGCGATTAGCTGGTCAATGCGTTCCGATGGATTCATTGGATGATTAGCACCCCTCGCCGGAGCTGGCCCGGCTGCGGAGATCAACTCTCCCTCCTTCAAGGCTTCAGGACGTCGCGCATCCAACCGGGGATCTCAACGCCGAACTGCTTGGCGTACTCGGCGTTCAATCGCTGCCAGCCGCCAAATTTCATGGCCTCGGGACCGGCGATGCGGCCGATGGTATTTCCGTTGAGAAGGTGATCCAGAAGATCCAGATAAATGTGCCACCCGGCGGCGCCCATGGAGATGAAGCGACGATCGATGGCGGTCGAAAGCGTCAGGCGTGTGCCATCACCAAAGGGTTCGAGTTCCCAACGGACATCGAAGCCACCCCAGCTGTATTCAAGCGCCTTGGGAGCGTCGGCCCGCGTCACCGTTGTTTCGGTAACGTGCGGCGTGGGCGCTCCTACCGTCGTGAGCTTCACCTTGGTTCCAGCCGTACCCAGATTCCTATCGGCGTCAAAGGGCGCCCACTCGCGCAGATGCGCAGGGTCGGTGAGCGCTTCCCAGACTTTTTCCGGCGAGTGACGAAGTTCTCGGACGAGAATGAGCGTCCACTTCTCTCCGTCCTTTCGTACTTCCGCCCCGCTGGCCGGACCCGGTGTGTACTGCTCACGATCGGTCATCTTCTTCTCCTCGCCTTCCTTTTCGTTGGCGTTGGTTGATCCATGCGGTCGAGGTGGCGTTCGAGAGCATCGACGTGAGCGGACCAAAACCGGCGGAACGGAGCCAGCCAGGCATCGACCTGCTGAAATGGTTCCGGCTTTAGCCGGTAGAGGCGGCGCTGTGCGTCCACAGTGGATTCGACGAAACCGGCATCACGCAGCACGCGGAGGTGTTTTGACACGGTCGGCTGCGGCATACGAAGCCGCCGCTCGATCTCTCCCACCGACTGTTGGGACGAGACCAGGAGGCTCAATATGGCGCGGCGGTTCGGCTCCGCGATGATCTCGAACACGGATTCCACTCGCTTTATATACTCCATAAAGCATATACGTGTCAAGGTATATACAAGCCGGAGACCCGGGCACCTTTGAAGAAGCGCAGCCTGAACGGCCGAGATGAAGCTCGGCTCTCCAAAAAGCGAAAGCCCCCAAATTAGGACAATGCCGACTGTTCCACTAGGTCTGGCGCGCCGCTTGGTTTAGGATAGCCTATGTCTTAGCCATGCCGCGCGCGGACATCGGGCCGGAACGCGCGCCAGATCCAAAAAATTTCAGGGAGCGGGAGCCGTGATGGAAATAGAGCTGAGTCTGGAATTTTTGCGCGTCGTCGAACAAGCGGCCATCGAATCGGCCAAAACCATGGGCCGGGGTGACGGCCACGCGGCCGACCAGGCGGCCGTCGCGTCCATGCGCCGGGTGATGGACGAAGTGCCCATGGACGGCACCATCGTGATCGGCGAGGGCGAACGCGACGAGGCGCCGATGCTTTTCATCGGCGAAAGAATCGGCGCGGCGCATCACGTGCGCGGTTTTAATTTTCCCGCCGTGGACATCGCCGTCGATCCGCTGGAAGGAACGAACCTGTGCGCCACGGGCGCGCCCGGCTCGATCACCGTGCTGGCCGCGAGCGAGAAGGGTGGATTGCTGCACGCGCCCGATTTGTACATGGAAAAAATCATCGTGGGGCCGTCCTGCAAGGGCGCCGTGGACCTGGACGCGCCCGTGGCCGACAATCTGAGCGCGGTGGCCAAGCGGCTCGAGCGCGACGTCGAGGATTTGGTGGTGATCGTTCTGGACCGGCCGCGCCATGAAAAACTGATCGCGGATATTCGCGCCACCGGCGCACGCATTCGCCTGATTGGCGACGGAGACCTCTCGGCCGGCATTTCCGCCGCCGTCATCGGCACGGGAGTGCACGCGGTGATGGGCGTCGGCGGCGCTCCCGAAGGCGTGCTGACCGCGGCCGCGTTGCGCTGCCTGAACGGAGAAATTCAGGCGCGCCTGGTGGTCTCCAAGCCCGAGCATGAAGAGCGCCTCGCCAAAATGGGCATCAAGGACGGCAAGCGCATCTACCGGACTGAAGACCTCGCGCCCGGGAAGAAAATTATTTTCGCGTGCACCGGCGTGACGGACGGAAATCTGTTGCGAGGCGTGCGATTCTTCGGCGAGGGCATTCGCACGCAATCGCTGGTGGTCACCCTGGACGAGCGGCAGGTGCGCTTCGTCGACACGGTGACTCTCGATAAGCGGCCGGACGTGAAAGTGCGCTTCTCGTAAACTGGTTAAATGACTGCCCCGCAGGAACTGCGGACTGCCCGCCTCTTGCTTCGCTCCCTCGAGCGCGAAGATATCCCGGCCCTGGTGCGTCTGGCCGGAGTTAAGGAAATTGCCGCGACGACTCTTAACATTCCGCACCCCTACGCGGAGGGCGACGCCCAGAGCTTCCTCGACAAGGCCAACGAGGATTTTCGCGCAGGGAGTTCCGTCACTTTTGCAATCTCCATGTTGCCGGGGCGCGAACTCTGCGGCGCGGTGGGACTCTCGATCGCGGAGGCGCACAACCACGCGGAACTTGGCTACTGGATCGGTGCGCCGTTCTGGGGCAAAGGATACGTCACGGAGGCTGCAACTGCTGCAGTCGCGTTCGGTTTTGAAACGCTGCGCCTGCGCAGGATCTACGCCCATCATTTTGCCGGAAACACGGCATCGCAGCGCGTGCTGGAAAAAATCGGCATGCGCCATGAAGGGCGCTTCCGGCAACACATCCGGAAATGGGACCGCTTTATCGATGTTGAGAATTACGGCCTGCTGGCGGAGGAATTTCGCGCTAGCTTATGATGAATCGATGACTCGTTTCAAACGAGGCACATCAGGCGAAGCTAACGCGGCCGCTTTTCTGTTCAGGCGATCCAAACTCCGACTTCCCGTCATTACTCGTCCCAAAGGATTTCAACTACGTTGGCTTTTATGATTTTATCGTCTTGAGTGATGAGGGGAAGGTCCAGACAGATTGCGGTCGCCGCAATAAGCTTGTCAAAGGGATCTTTAATTTGAAGAAGTTTCGAGGCCTGCACAACAATCTCTGAAGTCAGGTCGGAAATAATGAAGGAACGATTCCTAGACAACTCTTGGACCCAGTGTTCGAAAGGGGCTTTAAGCTCTATTCTTCCCGCCTGAATCAACGCGAAACTTTCAGCGAGGCATACCGTCGGGACCCGGACCAAACGGTCGCCCTCTTCATTGTCGGCTCCTTGGAATACCTTGAGCGCCTTCCTTCCAATTTGGTCAAACTTTCCGGTGGCATATCGGATGAGCGGGCGCGTATCTGTGACTGCGATGATCACTTAATTCTACTTCGTAAACAGCGACTGCAACCCCTTACTGAAGCTTTCGAGAGCCTGATCCACGTCGCCCTCAATACCCAGAGAGCCTGCGATTGGGGCCGGAGCCTTTCTGTTTTCGAAAAGTGCCGAAACTGCATTCTGGTACTCATCGAGAGCCTTGGACGTCATTACAAATGTCTCTTGAACGATCCACCTCTCCGGAATGATCGAGTCCTCAAAAACAAGAACAAGAGCGGTCAATCCGAAATCTACCTTCGTGATTGATTTAAGAACATTCGTGACCTTCACAACATTTTCCTGCCTGAGGGCGTCTGTTCCCACCCGTAGCATCCCAATAGCCCCTGAAAGATACCGCGAAAAGGCACCTTCAATTACGCCGGATTCCAGGCCCCATTTCGGCGCCTTTTCCGCGAATATTTTTGACATCTTCGAGATCGCAGCAACATAGCGTGGCCCGAATTCGGAAGGGCCAAGGCCTTTTAATAGCAAAGACATGGCGGCAAGGCGGTAGGGAAAGAATTGGTATGCCTGCCTTTCGAACTCAAACCCAACGAACTGATGCGCGGTTTTTGTCAAAAATGGAACAAAAAGGCTGTTCTGCGCATTGACAAGGAGTTGATAAACTTGTTCAAACGCATCAGGCACACGAAGCCGAATGTCCTCAAACTTTTCAAGCGTTCTCGAAGTCAAGATGAACGCCTGAGGGTTTAACTCTGTCTGTTCTTCGAGAAGCGGAGCCATTTTCAACCTCAACTGTGTGGACATCTCACGATTAGCGCTCGATTTGCCGCGATCCCCTGGACGGAGATACCCGCGCTGCCAATCGCTCCTTGCCACTTGCGTCTGGGGGCCCTTGACCTTCACAAATCCGGGAAACAAGAATCGAAGCACCAATACCAGCCATCAAGTGGCAAAAACTGAACCAATGAAGCCCTGAAAAAGCGAACTTGCCCGTTTCCTGCGGAAGTCGCTCACTTTATCTTGTTTCAGTTTATCTCGAATGCCGGTCGTCACTCAATTGAAAATTAGGTGGGACTGCCAGGCGGGAGCAGCAAATCGACTGTCCTGCAGAGCGAAAAACAAACGTAACGGCGCGAACTCCCCCAAAAGAAAGAGTTCGCGCCGTTCGATAGAAATGCCCTTATTAGCTTTTGCCGGTTACCGGTGGCCCATCGCAGCTGGGTGCATCCGACGCGCCAGTTGTTCCACTCGAGAAGCCTGAGGCGGCGCCAACGGGCGCACCATCCCATTCCCATTCGAGACGTGGTCGCTGATCGCGGCCAGGCGCTTCAGAATCGATTGCCACTGTTCCCAGTCGAGCTGCCGCAGGAACGGCCGCAACCCCTGGATGAACGGATCTTCCAGGAGAGCTTCGCCGTTCGTTTCCGGGACGAAGAAGCGGTTCAAGCCGACGCCCAAAGCTTCGGAAATTTTCTCGAGCGTTCCGAGGCTGGGCGTCATTTGCCCGCTTTCGATCCGGGACAGGTACGACCGGGACACACGAGAACGGGCCTGGAGCTGGCTTTGCGTCATCCCGCGCGATTCGCGCAACTGCCGGATGCGTTGGCCAATATTCTCCACCGTCTCGCGGTTCGGCCACTTCTCGAAGAGCTGCCGGTCGTCGCCTGGAAGCTCCTGCGGCTCGGGAGGAGGAACTAAAAATTCCACCTTCGGCGGCAGCAAGCGCAGGCACCGGCGGCAATTCCCCGTGCGGGTGCGATACTGCACGAGCCCGCAGGTCTTGCAACGGATCACTTCGCGATCAAGGTCGACATCGACGGCGACCTTATTTCCGTTGGTTCCGTTCAATCCACTCGTACTATTTTGTTCCGACACCGGTGCTCCTCGCAGACTATTCCGGCATGCGGATGAGAGGAACTACGATCGGGGGGAAGGCAGCAGCTGGCGCGAACGACATCATGGAGGCATCCGCTTCCCGTGTCAAGTATTTTTTCCATTCTGATAATTAAATCGGTCAAAATGGTAAATCCATTAGCCGGAATTTCGATTTAGGACTACCTGAAGGGGGTTGCTTACCCAAGTTCCTCAATAAATCCGATATCTCCATCGAATAACGCTAAGAACGTCTCCTACCGAGCCTATTCCGTATTGCACGTGTTGGGCACCGTTCGTCGTAGAGGCGCGCGTTCCGTTCATTCAGAGACTGCTCACGGAAATTCAGAACGATGGAGATTGACTTCAAGACTGCGCCTCGTCCGTTACGGCCAGGCTGTTTACGACTTTCCGGACGCCTTCCACGGATTGCGCCGTCTTTTCCGCCAATAGCTTTTCCGCGCGGGAAGAGACGTTGCCGCTCAGAGTGACCGTTCCGCTGTCGGCGTGAATCTGCACCGTCTTCAGGGAGATGGCCTTGGTCGAGTACAACTCAAACTCGACGCGGTGCGCGAGTTTCTCGTCCACGCTCTCGGGATTCGTCTGCGCATTGGCGGCGCTTAAATTATCCGTTACGCCCTGCACGCCCGTAACTTGCCATGCGATCTGCTCGGCCTGATTTCTCTGAGCGGTCGTCTCGACCGTCCCGCTTAGAGTCACCGTGCGATTTTTTACATCCGTGGCGATGTGTTTCTCAGCCAGTTCGGAATTTTGCGAGAGATCTTCGCTGACCAGGGTCTTGATCTCCAGATCGGCGACTCGTTCGCCTAGGCCTTGGGTCTCCGGGTTGCGCGCCGTCGAAGGGTTGATGCCCAGATTGTTATGCACCTCCTTGACGCCCGAGGTATCAAGCGCGATGGCCCCCGCTACCGCCTTGATTTGCTCCGTCGGCACCTGGCCTTCCAAGGTGACTTGCGCTTGGGTGGTCTCGACTTTGATGTCAAAGGGAGATACATGTTTGGATAGCAGCAACGCCGTTCGTACCCTGGAAGTTGTTGCCGCATCTTCTGTCGATTCTTTCATGGAATGGAACGCATTCTGAACCGACGTGTTTCGCGTGAACACGAAATAAGCGGCGCCCAAAACGACGGCTAAAAGAAGGAGCGCGGAAAAGAGCTTGCCCGACCCTCTTTGACCATTTCCTGATTTCTTCACGACTCTCCTCCTATAATTCGCCGTTCTAGCGCGCAACACGCAGTGCCCGGACGGACTGCTCGCGGCCCCAGCTCGGGTGAAAGTTCGGCGGCATGTTGCCGCCACCTGTTCGGCTTGATTGGCTCCCAAGGTCAACAAAAAGCCGGATGGTCTGGTAGGGACATTGATGGTGTACGCAACGCAACCAGACGTCTGTACAAATCAGAACACTTTCGCAAAATGGCAAAACCTCGATTTTGGGGTATCCTTGCCGGGATCAGTCCGCGACCCAGGAGCAAGCCATGCCAACAAGAACCGACGCCTGGACTTTGCTGTGCGAATACACACAAAACGAGAGCCTGCGCAAACACGCGCTGGCGGTGGAAGCCTGCGTCCGCGCCTACGCGCGAAAATCCCGCGCCGAAGAGGAACTCTGGGGCCTCACCGCCTTACTGCACGATTTCGACTACGAGCGCTGGCCAAATGACGCGCACAGCCCGACGGAAGAACATCCTGCGGGCGGGTCGGCAATCCTGCGCGAGCGCGGCTACCCGGAGGAAATGATTCGCGCCATCGTTTCGCACGCCGATTACTGCAACGTGCCGCGCCAGACTCCACTCGAACACACTTTATTTGCCTGTGACGAACTGGCCGGCTTCCTCACCGCCTGCGCCCTCGTCAAGCCTGGAAAAAGCATCTTCGAGGTCGAACCCGATTCGGTGAAACGCAAGCTCAAGGACAAAGCCTTCGCGCGCGGCGTGAATCGCGACGACGTGCGCCAAGGCGCGGAAGAGTTGGGCGTGCCCATCGAGGAACACATCGCCTTCTGCATCGCGGCAATGCGCAATGCCGCTGATGCTTTAGGCCTGCGCGGCAATCAAGCGGCTGGCGCTTAAGTAGAACGGGCTTCAGCCTGTTGGTTTTTTGCTGGTGCTCGGCAAAACCAGTCAGGCTGAAGCCCGTCCTACAGAAACGCCGCGACCATGCCGCTCTTTTTCTGAAGGGAGCGTTCCAGAGTCATTTTGAGGACTTGCGCAGCCCTGTTATCATTAGCTCGCAAAGCGATTCGCAAAGGAAAATATGCAGATTTTTCCGATCACGCGGCGGAAGACGTACGGCGTCAAGGTCGGCCAGTTTCAGGTCGGCGGCGGCGCGCCGGTAGTCGTCCAGTCGATGACGAACACGGATACGGCGGACATCGCCGGGACCGTGGCGCAGTGCAAGGAGCTGGCCGACGCCGGCTCGGAATTGGTGCGCATCACGGTGAACATGCCGGAATCGGCGGCGGCGGTGGCGGAAATTGTGGCACGGCTGCGCGATCTGGGATGCACGGCGCCGATCATCGGCGATTTTCATTACAACGGACACGTCCTGTTGACGAAATATCCCGATTGCGCGCTGGCGCTGGACAAGTACCGCATCAACCCAGGCAACGTGGGCGCGGGGGCGCGGCGCGACGAGCAATTTTCCACCATCTGCAAAGTCGCCGTGGACAACGGAAAACCGGTGCGCATCGGCGTCAATGGCGGCTCGCTCAATCAAGAACTGGTGATGCGCAAGATGCAGGAGAACACCGACCGCGAACTGGGCCTCGACTCCGACGAAATCATCAACAACTGCATGGTGCAGTCCGCCATCGAATCGACTGAGCTTGCCCTCGAGTGCGGCCTGCGCCACGACCAGATCATCATTTCCTGCAAAGTCTCCAAGCCGCAAAACCTCATTCGCGTGTACCGCGATCTTTCGCGCAGGACCGAGCAGCCGCTGCACCTGGGCCTCACCGAAGCGGGCATGGGCACGAAGGGCGTGGTGTGGTCTTCCGCCGCCCTTGGCATTTTGCTGCAAGAAGGCATCGGCGACACGATTCGCATTTCGCTCACGCCGCGTCCCGGCGGCGACCGCCGCGAGGAAGTCTACGCCGCGTGCGAGCTGCTGCAGTCGCTCGGACTGCGCTCGTTCGCGCCGAGCGTGACGGCCTGCCCCGGCTGCGGCCGCACCACCAGCACCACGTTCCAGGAACTGGCCGAGCGCATCCAGGACTACATCCGCGAGAGCATGCCGCAATGGAAGCAGCAGTACGAAGGCGTCGAGGAGATGACGCTCGCCGTGATGGGCTGCATCGTGAACGGCCCCGGCGAATCCAAAGCCGCCAACATCGGCATCAGCCTCCCCGGCACGGGCGAAGAGCCCAGCTGCCCCGTGTACATCGACGGCAAAAAATCCGTCACACTACACGGCAATTATGACGAGCTTTCCGCCGCGTTCCGCAAGCTGGTCGACGATTACATCCAATCGAAGTACGCGGCGCGCGCCGCCGCGCCTGCCTCCGCCTCCTCTGGCAGATCTTAAGATTCATCTCTCCACGAGTCCGCATCGGATGTACACTGAGGCTGTCCCCGCCGAGGAGGAACTATGCGGAACTACTCATTCCCGCTCGCGGCGGTTCTTGCTTTGCTCGTTGCGTGTTCTACGCAAGCGGCAGAGAAGCCTCGCCCCGCGCAAGGCAATTCAAATCAGACTAAGAAAGTCTGGACGGACGACGATATGGATCAGCTCCGTGCGCGCGGGCTGATTTCCATCGTCGGGCAGGATGTGACGGTGACGGCAACGCAAGCGCCCGCCGAGCCGGCCGAACCCGCCGCTCCAGTCTATGCTTCCAGGCTTGACGATCCGCAGTGGTATGCCGATAAGGCCGCCGATCTTCAGGCCGAGCTCGACCGGCGCGAAGCGGCCCTTCAGCAGGAGCAGGAAGCGCTGGCTCTTGCCCAGGATGGCGTCACGCAACCCGGCGTGGCGATGGACAAGCCGTCCGTGGGCGTGACGCCCGACGGGGCCCTCGCCTTATTCCAAGCACAGATAAACGATGTCCAAAGCCAGCTCGATGAGCTGAGCGACCTCGCCCGGCAGCACAGCATCGAACCGGGCGTATTGCGCAGCTGAGGTTCGCAGCCTTTAGTGGTGCAAGCTTCAGCCTGTGGGTGTTGGTCCTTGCAAGGCCTAAACCCCACAGGCTGAAGCCTGCGCCACTGGACTGATCAAGGGGTTGGCGCGGAGGGCGAAATCGGAGGGATGCTGCTATTCGTCTCTGGGGGCTTGCCTTCCGTGATGGCTTTGCCGCCGTTTCCGCCTAGGTAACGCATCGCAGTGGCGGCCAGGCCTTCGAGCGCGCCTCCTCCGTTCGAACCGCTGGCGACGAGGATGTCCGGCACAAATTTCATGCTGCCGTCAGCGAGCGCGGTGATTACGTTGACGAGCGCCGTGGCGTTGGAGCCGAGCGCGCGCACTTGCGCTTCGTAGCCACGCGCCCTGGCCAAGCCGATCGCTTCCACCTCGGCTCCCCTGGCCGTACCGGTTTGGCGAATAAATTCCGCCTCGCCGCGCGCTTCTTCGGTTCGAGCATTCGCATCGTTGGTCTTGATGTCCACGCCCACTTTCGATTTCGCCAGGTCGGCCTGCATGTCCGCCGTTCCCTTCGAATTTTCCATGGCGATGCGTTCTTCCTGCGAGGCGCGCTGTTTGCGGTAGGTTTCGATTTCCTGATTGGCGATTTCGCGCTGGGTCAGGACTTTGACGAGGTCCTGGGGCAGCACCACGTCCTGGATGTATACCCCGCGCGTTTCGACGCGGTATTGGTCCAGCTGATCCTTGATGTGCTTGAAGGCTTCCTCCTGAACTTGCTGGCGCGTTTCGATGAAGCGAATGGCGGGCATGCTCTGCAGCTTGTCGCGAAAATGATTGCCCACGGCGGCCTGCAGAACTTCGTTCACCAAATTCATCATGGTGCCGACCATGGAAATCACTCGCGGCGCATTGGTGTCCGGCACGTGAATTTGCACCTGCAAGTCGATGGCGAAGACAAAGCCTTCGTTGCTCTTGGCGACGATCTGCTTCAATTGCGCGTCGAGATTGTGAGCCGCCGACACTTCGTCGGCCCAATTCAAAGTCAGGATGGAAGTCGGAACGATTTCCGCTTGATAACACCGCGGGTTGAGCGGATATTTCCCGGTCCGCAGAGGCTCCTCCCAAATGCCGCGATGCCCCGGCCGGACCAATGTTCCAAATTTGAAATCCTCGCCGGAGGTGTCATGCGTCGGCAACCCCACGTAGGCCTTGATCACCGCAACTTGGCCTTGTTGCACGACCAGCATCCACACCAACTCGACGGTGACAAGGAATGGATTCAGCGCGTAGGCGCCGTAGAGCAGCGGATCGTGCTGCAAGCCGATGCGTCCGCCGTTGTCCAGAAAACCTTGAAAATCCTGATAATTATTGTGCAGATTGTTTTTGTTGCCGAGCAGCACCTCGATGATGTCGCCATCGGTGACGCTGGTTGCTTCCATCCTTTCGAGATCGGCAAAACCGCCCAGGCGGCTGGCGATGTCGCCCGAGGGCAGCGGGTCGCCTTCGAACACCGTCACGATGCCTACCATATCGAGCATGGTGGCGTCTTTCCCGGTGGACTTCGGCTCGATGCGCACCAAATCGAGTTGCTCGGGACGCAGCCCAAACGCCTCCGGCGTCAGCGTCTCTTTTCTGCCGGCACGGGATTGAAGTTCCGGTGAAACCGGCAGCCCGTAGACTTTGCTCTTGGTAATCACCAGAAATCCAACAGGATGAATGGGAGCGAGCGTTCCTGGGGGAAATACCGGCCGCTGAACACCCTTCTGCCCTTGGCTGGTGATAAACGAACGCAGCTCCGAAAAATTTCCGAATGCTTTCTTGTATACGGCCGATTTCGCTCCGATCGGAAGGGGCGAGCCCACTTGGGCGATGACCACTCCAATTTCACCGGCGGGAACCTGGACCCAAGGATACATTTGAACTTCGTAGAGCAGCCACGGCTTCCAGCGCCGCCCGGCCATCAGCAAATCGGCCTGGTAACCCGCTTCGCCGCGAAACGCGATGGGGTTGTCGTCGCTCAGTTTTCGAAATCCGAAACGCTTCATCACCAGACCCACTTCCGTCGGCCCAACCACCCGGACGGACATCCACACGTAAAAGACGACCAGCAGGAGGGCGGCGAAATACAATGGGTAGGCAAGGAGAATGGGTAACACGGTGGTAACTCCTCTCAGGGGTCGGCTGCGATGCTGCGACAGCGCCCAAGGTCTTGTCAAGCGAATCGGAACAAAGCGGAGCGCTTCAGCGCGGACCTGATTTCTTCCCTCGATTCGAGCGATTCGATCGCAGGCCATACAGTTCGTTGCCAAAGGCTGTGATGGGTAGCGCCGCAATACATAACGGATCAATTCCTGTCTAATCTTAGTCAATACGCAAGTACAATAATCTTTTGGCCTTATCCGTGAACATCCCTTAAAATGAAAAACGGATTCCCGAGGTGAACAAGAGTTGCCACCCGAATTGTCAAATCGAAAGTCTGTCTACCGCTTCGGCTTATACGAGCTGGACGGCGGCACGGGCGATTTGCTCAAGGACGGCAGGCAGCGCCCGCGCTTGCAGGGCCAGCCGCTCGAAGTTCTCTTGCACCTGCTGGCCCGTCCCGGCGACGTGGTGACGCGGGATGAATTGCGGCTCCAGCTCTGGCCCGCGGACACATTCGTCGATTACGACGACAGCCTCAACACGGCGGTCAACAAACTGCGCGAGTCTCTGAACGATTCGGCGGATAATCCGACGTTCATTCAGACCATTTCTCCCCGCGGCTACCGCTTCATCGCCCCGGTGGAAGTGGTGGGCGAAGGCGCGCGGCCTTCCGCGGAATCCAAACAGGCGGCCAGCGCCGTCGCGCAAGCCCCGGCAAAAGCGCCCAAAGAGAAACGCACCTTCGCGCTCAGCGATCCGCACGACCTTCCCGACGCCCCGCGCGGCGTGGTGCAATTCCTTTTTTCGCTCATTCAAGTGATGTATCTGAGCTTCTACGTCATCTCGTTGGCCCGTCTGCGATGGGTGGAACCGCGACTTTCCCAGGCCGTGGAACATCCGAAGTGGCTTTTCTTTCTCCTCCTTGTGACCGCGCTGGTGGGAATTCCCGTGCGTTTATACCTGCTTTCCGCCGCCATTTTTGGATATCGTGGGTTGTCCCTGAAATTCCTCCGCTTGTTTCCTTTCGTCCTTCCGCTGGATGGACTCTGGGCGCTGGCGCCGTTTCTGCTGGTGGACGAAATCGGCGTGGGCTTGGCGCTCGCGGCGACGGCGGCGCTGCTCTACCTCCCTTTTTCGCAGCGCAGTTTAATGCTCATGGGCGACATCAATCCCAAGCGGGCTGGAAATATTTGAAGGACTTCTTGTCTCAAGCAAACGCAGGCCTTGGTCACCCAATCTCTTTGCCGTAAACTCCTCTCTCACAGGCTGCCGGAGTGGCAGACCTATACGAAAGCCAGGTGCACCGATGCGACGCATGGCGATGGCGGGGATTCTGTTCGTCTTCCTATTCGGTCTCGTCTCCACTGGAGCGGAGGACGAGCCGCTGCAAGGTTTCACTCGCGCCTCCTCCGCGACCGAACGCGAGTGGGAAACGAAGTTTCGGGCCCTGCCTTCCGCGGACAATCAGCGCGAATACATGCGCCGGCTGACCGCCCGCCCTCATCACGTCGGATCCCCGTACGACAAGGAAAACGCGGAGTGGATTCTCTCCAAATTCAAGGAATGGGGCTGGGACGCCAAGATCGAAACGTTCCTTGTGCTTTTCCCCACTCCTAAGGAACGCCTGCTGGAGATGGTCGAGCCCACCCGCTTCACGGCAAAATTACAGGAGCCTGCGCTTGCGGTTGACCCGACCAGCAATCAGCAGAGCGAGCAGTTGCCCAGCTACAACGCGTACTCGATCGACGGCGATGTGACGGCCCCGCTGGTCTTCGTTAACTACGGCCTGCCCAAGGATTACGAGGAACTGGAGCGTCTGGGAGTTTCCGTGAAAGGAGCCATTGTCATCGCCAAGTACGGCAATTCCTGGCGCGGCACGAAACCCAAGGTCGCCGCGGAGCACGGCGCGATTGGCTGCCTGATTTATTCCGACCCCGCCGACGACGGCTATTCCGTGGACAATGTTTTTCCGCGAGGGCCCATGCGCCCCTCCGACGGCGTGCAGCGCGGCAGCGTCATGGATTTTTCATCGAACAGTCCCGGCGATCCATTGACGCCGGGCGTGGGCGCTACGCCCGGAGCTAAGCGGCTGGCGATCAAGGATGCGCCGAGCCTCACCAAGATTCCCGACCTGCCCATTTCCTACAGCGACGCGCAGCCGTTGCTGGCCGCATTGGAGGGCCCGCTCGCGCCGAAAGAATGGCGCGGCGCCCTGCCGGTCACCTATCACGTGGGCCCCGGCAAAACAAAAGTTCACCTGAAGGTCAATTTCAATTGGGACATGAAAGAAATCTATGACGTGATCGCGCGCATTCCGGGCGCGCAGGCCCCCGAGCAATGGGTGATCCGCGGCAATCACCACGATGCCTGGGTGAACGGCGCGGAAGACCCAACCTCCGGACAAGTGGCATTCCTGGAAGAGGCGCGCGCGCTCGGAGAATTGAGGAAGCAGGGTTGGCAGCCGAAGCGCACGATTATTTATTGCTCCTGGGATGGCGAGGAGCCCATGCTGCTCGGCTCGACCGAGTGGGTGGAAGAGCACGACAAGGAACTGGCGCAACACGCCGTCGCTTACATCAACAGCGACGGCAATGGGCGCGGCTACCTCGACGTGCAAGGTTCCCACACGCTCGAGCATCTCGTAAACGACGTCGCTCGCGACGTGCAGGATCCGGAAGCTAAACTGGCCGTGTGGCGCCGCTCGCAGTTGCGCGGAATCGAGGGGGCCAAGTCGGAAGACGAACGCAAGGAATTGCGGCAGCGCGCCGATCTGCGGGTGGATGCGCTCGGCTCAGGCTCCGATTACACCGCGTTCCTCGATCATCTCGGCATCGCATCCTTGAATGTGGCCTACGATGGCGAGGGCGATTCCGGTATTTATCATTCCATATATGACGATTTTTACTGGTACACTCATTTCTCAGATACAGACTTCGTCTACGGCCGCGCCCTTTCACAAACCGCCGGCACCGCTGTCCTGCGCCTGGCGAACGCCGATTTGCTACCCTTTGAATTCACGGACCTCGCCGACACCATTCACGTGTATCAGAAGGAGCTGAAGAAACTGGCAGACGGCGAAAGGGCGGAACTCGTCGAGCGAAACAAGGAAATCGAGGAAGGCCTTTTCTCCGCCACCGATGACCCGCGCCACCCCAAGATGCCGCCGCCCCACGCGGACGTTCCGCCGTACCTGAATTTCGCTCCGCTGGACAACGCCGCCGATGCGCTCACGCACAGCGCGGAACGCTACCGGGCGGCGCTTCAAAAAGCGTGGCCCGCCGGCATTTCCGCCGCAACGCTTCAAGATTTAAATCAAAAACTGATCGAAAGCGAACGCCACCTGACCACTCCGGAAGGTTTGCTGCGCCGAGCATGGTACAAGCACATGATCTATGCGCCCGGCGTCTATTCCGGCTACGGCGTCAAGACGCTCCCCGGCGTTCGGGAAGCCATCGAGGAAAAGCGCTGGGCAGAAGCCGATTCCGAAATCGTGCGGGTCGCAGCCGTCCTCGATAGCGAGAGCGTGCTCATCAATTCCGCGGCGGAGGAGTTGGAAAAAGCAGGGCACTAATTGGACGGGCTGCGACGGTTGCCTTGCTGGATTTCCCGTTTTCGCGGCCCCATCTTGAAATCTATTTCGGCAAGTGCCGCAGGAAGGCAACGGATAAAATAAGCGGCCCTCCCACCAAGCCCAATACCAAAGCCAGGACAACCCAGGACCAAGGGTTGCCGAAATTCAGCGTCCAGCCGATCCCGTAGCGTTTCGGCACGAACACCGACGGATCTTCGGAATTGGAATAAAAGGGGCCGCTCCAGGCGTCATCGGGAGGCCTTTCCTTTTTCGGTATCACGAATGGCAAGAGAAGCGAAATGATCGCGAGCAAGAAGATTGGCGCAAGAAGGATCCAGATCGAAGGGGGAAATGGTAAGTTTGACATCCGGGTTTTTCCGACTGTCAATAGTGTATCCGGAATGGGGAAAACTTGCGATCCGGTTGAGCGATCCGCCGGTTCAAAACTGGGGGAAAAGGATATGCGATCGACCCTGTGGCAAGCAGTAACGTGCGTATTGGTGGCGGGGATCATCCCGCACGCGGTCGCCTGGCCCAGCCGTGCGGCCGCTTCACAAGGCCAGACGGAAACGGCTGCCGACCCAATCAAGATTCTTGTCGATCGACTCGATCTGGAACGTTACAAGGCCACCATCAAGGGGCTGACGCAGTTCGGCGATCGGCGCCAGGGAACGGATCGCAACCGCCAAGCCGTCGACTGGATTGAAGCCCAGCTCAAAAGTTACGGCTGCACAAATACGGAACGGCTCAAATACGACTACCAGCCGCCAGGCCCGGACACGCGCAAAAGCTTGCCATATACGGCGGTGGGGCCCGGCGTTCCGACGCCACCCGATGCCATCTCCGTGGGAGGCGGACACCCGAGGGGCCTCCGGACTCTCGTTGGCGTCAACAACGACCCGAGCGCGCAGCCGGACCCGAAGATTCGCGCCCTCGATTCGCAGTCGTCGTCGCCCGGCGCTCGCGAGGAAGTCTATTGCACGAAGGTCGGCACAGCGCACCCAGAGGAAATGTACATCGTCAGCGGGCATATGGACGGCATCGGCTGGGGCGAGGCCGCCAACGACGATGGCTCAGGCACGGCCCTGGTGATGGAAGTGGCGCGCGTGCTGAGCAGTCCGGACGTGCAGACGGAGCGCTCGATTCGCTTCATTCTTTGGAATAATGAGGAGACGGGGCTGAACGGCAGCGGTGCGTATGTCGCACAGCGCAAAGGACTACAAGGGAAAGAAGACCCGCCGGGCTCGGGCCGATATCCAGAACCGAAATGGCTCGGAATGATCCAGCATGACATGATGCTCTTCGATCATGGGGCGCCGCGGGCTGACGGCACGGTGAGCAAGGACCAACGCCCGGAAGCGGATTTTAATATTGAATTTCAGGTGAATTCGAAATTGGCGGCCCAATCGCAAGCCCTCGCGTGGACGCTGGAGCAAGCCGACGAGAAATACGCCACGGACTATCCGGCGAGCGTCGGTAGTCACATGACAAATACCGATTCCTCCCCCTTCATGAACGAGGTGGCCGCGATCAGCGTGCGGGAAAACGAGCGCGGCGCTCAGATCGGCAACGGCTGGGATCCGCAGTGGCACCAGCCCACCGACCTTTTCATTACGTACAACGACAAGGACTTTCGGCTGGGTTTGAACGCGGCGCAGACGACGCTCGCGGCCGCTGCGGAATTGGCCACCGCGACGGTGAAGAGCGCAAATCCATTGATACCGAAATAAGCGCGCTGCAAATGTTGCGGGCAATCGGAATCCGCGTGAGAGCTCGATTTTGGTTCGTGTGGCGCATGCTTCAGCCTGCGGGGTTTGGTCCTTTCAATGAAGAACCCCCACAGGCTGAATCCAGCGCCACAA
>Ga0302324_100005453_pt1 | contig 27720 bp, 21 predicted proteins | sample Palsa_T0_1_FD_201949 | JGI IMG/M metagenome (GOLD analysis project Ga0302324, IMG submission 201949) | Peat permafrost microbial communities from Stordalen Mire near Abisko, Sweden - Palsa_T0_1 | ecosystem: Environmental > Terrestrial > Soil > Palsa > Peat permafrost | place: Sweden: Abisko...
ATCGAGCACGAGACAGCGCACCGAGCGCAGATCCACGGCGCCTTGATCGGCAAGATCAAGCAGCCGCCCGGGAGTTGCGATCAGCAGATCGCAGCCGCTGCGCAGATTGAGGATCTGCGTTTTGATATTGACGCCGCCAAATACGACGTGTGTACGAAACTCCAGATACTTGCCGTAGCAGCGGGCATTTTCGGCAATCTGCGCCGCAAGCTCGCGCGTCGGCGTCAACACCAGCGCCCGGGGCGCGCGTGCGGGGGGCGCACCGAGCTTCTGCAGAATCGGCAGGATGAAAGCGGCGGTCTTGCCAGTGCCCGTTTGTGCTCCGGCGAGTACGTCGCGATCGGCGAGCACTGCAGGGATGGCCTTAAGTTGAATGGGAGTCGGCGTCGTGTAGCCCTGTTCGGCCACGGCGCGCAACAACTCGGGCGTCAACCCGAGATCAGCAAATGACATGAATGGAAATCCTTTGAAATGACTCGCCGGCAACGCAAATGCGGCGGCGGAAGGGAGAAACTGCGTCCAACACTCTACAGGCTTTGACGGGACGGGCGCAACCTGGACAATCCACAGCATGTCACTCATCACACTCCTTGACGCAGAACTCGCCTTTGGCGATCACCCGCTGCTCGACCGGGCGCAATTGAGCGTCGAGAGCGGCGAGCGCATCGGCCTCATTGGCCGCAACGGCAGCGGCAAGTCCTCGCTGCTGCGTGTGCTGGCCGGATTTGGCACGCTCGACGTCGGCCAACTGCAGCACAGGAACGGGCTTAAACGCGGCTGGGTCGAACAGGAACCCGAATTGCCGAGCGCCGCGACGCTGCGCGCAAGTTTGCAGGCCCGCGCGAGCGCCATGGCGGTCATGCAAGGCGCTGCGGCGCACGCGCACTCCCATGATGAGCGCGAAGAATGGCGCTGGGAGTCGCGCCTGACGGAGTATTTGCATCGCTTCGATCTCGACGCCGAACAGCCCCCGGACGTGAGCTCCGGTGGCGAATGCAAGCGCGCGGCCCTCGCGCTCGCGTTCGCGCTGCAGCCGGAACTGCTGTTATTGGATGAGCCCACCAATCATCTGGACATCAGCGGCATCGAGCGCCTCGAGGAGCTCCTGCTGAAAGTTCCGAGCGCCATTTTCATCACCCATGATCGAGCCTTTCTCGATGCCGTCGCGACCCGCATCGTCGAGCTCGACCGCGGCGTGCTGCGTTCCTATCCCGGAAACTTTGCAGCCTACGAGACGCGCAAAGAGGCTGACCTCGCAAGCGAAGCGCTCGCGAATCGACGCTTCGAGAAGTTCTGGCAGCAGGAAGAGGTTTGGATTCGCAAAGGCATCGAAGCGCGCCGCACGCGCGATGAGGGTCGAGTGCAGCGGCTGGAAAAGTTGCGGCGCGAGCGCGCCGCGCGCCGCGAGCGCTTGGGCGCGCTGCGCCTGAGCCTCGACGCCGGCACGCCCTCCGGGCAGCTCGTCGCCGAATTCACCGACGTCAGCAAGGGCTTCGCCGGGCGCACCCTAATCAAGGACCTGTCGATGCGCATCATGCGCCAGGACCGGATCGGTCTCATCGGCAACAACGGCGCCGGCAAGTCGACGCTCATCCGCCTGATCCTGGGAACGCTCGCACCCGACAGCGGCACCGTACGCCGCGGCACCAATCTGCAGGTGGCGTATTTTGATCAGCTGCGCGAGCAGCTCGATCCCGATCGCAGCGTCGCCGAAACCATCAGCCCCGGATCCGACTGGGTCGAGGTCGACGGCGGCCGCAAGCACATCATGAGCTACCTCGCCGACTTCCTCTTCCCGAGCCAGCGCGCGCAGTCTCCCGTTCGGATGCTCTCGGGCGGCGAGCGCAATCGACTCTTGCTCGCGCGGCTCTTCGCTCGGCCGGCGAATCTCCTGGTTCTGGATGAGCCCACTAATGACCTCGACATCGAGTCGCTCGAGCTTCTGGAGCAGCGCCTGCAGGACTATGACGGCACGCTCATCCTGGTCAGCCACGATCGCAAATTTCTCGACAACGTCGTGACGCAGACGCTCGCCGCAGAGCCCGGCGCAGTGTGGCGCGAGTACGTTGGCGGCTACAGCGATTGGCTGCGGCAGCGGCCCGCCCTCGCCGCAGCGCCCGTGTCCGCCCCCAAGCCCGCACCTGCGCGCGCCAAGGCCCGCACCAAACTCAGCTACAAGGATGAGCGCGAACTGGCTGCTCTACCACAGGCCATCGAGGCACTGGAGCGCGAGCAGGCGGAAGTGACCGCGCGCATGAGCCTGCCGGACTACCACCGCGGCGGGCCCGAGAAGCTGCGTAGCGACCGGCGACGCATGCAGGAGATCGAAGCGCTGCTCAAGGAGAAATTCACGCGCTGGGAGGCGCTCGAAGGCGAACGCGCCAACTAGCGCCTGACGTCCTCATGGACGATCCGGGAACGTCGCAACATTCAGCGCCTGCACGAGCTCGGCAGCACCAAATACCGGCTGCGAGCAGGCGTTGCCCGTGCAGATGAACGCCGCCGCACGCGCAAGTTCCGGATAGCTGACGTCGGGATTGGGCATCGCGCCTTCGCGCTTGTCCCACCAATCGATGCGCCGGTAGACGGCCGGATAACTGAGTGCCGCCCCATGCAGGCTCTGTGCTCCCGCATCGTCTTTGTGCCCAACTACGGTGACGTGCGTCGGATCGTTCGCGAGCTCATCGTCGGCTAGCAGGATGCCGGTCCTCAAGTGCTGCCCATCGGCAATCTGCGCCGCGGCGATATAGCGCATTGCGTGCTGCGCATGCTTGCGCGCCAGTGCATCAGCGTCGTAGCGGTAGAGTGAGTTCGCGAAACGTGCAACGCCAATGTTCTCATCGACATCGCGCACCGCTTCGCGAAATACGCCGCGCGCACCGCCTGGGACCGCAACCGTCGCGTACCCTCCGGCCGGCACGGCAAAATGTGCGTCAATGAAGGCAAGCGCCTGGCGAGCCTGCGAGAGGTAGCTGCGCTCGCCGGTTGCGACGTAAAGCGCCAGATACGCTTGCCCCATGGCAAGCGTATCGCCGAGCGCAACCGCGGCATCGGCGCGGCCTTCGTGACTGAAGCCGCCTGCGCCTGCGGCGCGATGGCTCCCGACCCATGCCGCCGCGCGCTCGGCCCGAGCAAGATAGCCCGCATCTCCGGTCGCGTCGTAGAGCGCCGCGAGGGCGGTGATCTCCCAGCCGTTCTCGCGCGCGTAGACGTGCGTGTCAATGCGCGGATTTGGATGCCGGCGGCGCTCGGCGTCGCTCATCGCGTAGAAAAGGTGACCCGTCAGCTGCGCATCTACGTCGGCATCCTGACTGACGTACACGACGCCGTCGGAGCTCGTGAGAAAATGCTCCACATAGCCATCGATGCTCTGCGCGGCCTTGAGAAAGGCCGCATCGCCCAGCACGCGGTAGCCATCCGCGTACAGACGCACGTACTGTGTCTGGAACGACATGATCTTCTCGAAGTGCGGCGACTTCCAATCGCGCTGATCGGAGTATTGAAAGACGCCGCCCCACACGGGGTCGATGAGGGCTTGAGCGGCTGCCAGCGTGTTGCGTGCCATCGCCGCCTCCTGCGGCGCGCTCTTCGCGTGTGCGAGCGCATACTCGAGACTGTCCGCGTCGATGAATTTCTGCACGCTGCCCCAGCCGGCGTACTTACCGTCATAGGAGTCAAAATAGGTCGCGCTGAGCGCCCGCCGCTCACCCGGGCTTAGCAGCGGCGAATGCGCGGACTGCACTTTCGCCTCGGCAACGACCGAGGGTCCGGGGGATGGATCCTTGATGATGGCCGCAAGCAGCGACGCCATCGCTTCGGGCGGCAGGTAGCCGCGGCGTTTGACGATCTCTGAACCATCGGCCGCGAGGACGATCGTCGCCGGCCAGCCGTAGTCCTGGTAGCGCGCCGACAAGGCCGGATCCGCATCCTGATCGACGCGCACCGCGAGGTACTGCTGGCCGATGAGCTGCCTTACCGTGCGATCCTGATACGTCGTCTCATCCATGACGTGGCACCAGTGGCACCACACCGCTTCGAGGTCCAGAAGCACGAAGCGCTTCTGCGCGCGTGCTTGCGTGAAGACATCATCGCTCCAGGCCTGCCAGCTGATGGCGGGCGCGACCGGCGCGGTCGCGGCGTGCGTCGCAAAGGCTGCGCATGCAAGGAGTGCCGCATATAGAAATCGCTGCATGTTGATCCTGACTGCGGTAAATACTGGCGGCCGTGGTCCGCCTTCGCTCTCCTGTACGCAGGGCATGCGAATTCGGATGCACACGGTGTCGAGATAAACACTGTAATTTATTGAATTAACTGTACAAATATAATGAATAAGAACTTTAAATATTACGACCTCATCCTGGGCGCGTACGTCTGCGTCCTCCTGTGCGCCAATCTCATTGGACCGGCCAAAGTATCGACGGTGTATCTGCCGCTCATCGGCTCGGTGACATTTCTCGCGGGAGTTTTGTTCTTTCCGATTTCCTATCTCTTTGGCGACATCCTCACCGAAGTCTATGGCTATGCGCGCGACCGGCGCGTGGTTTGGAGCGGTTTTGCGGCTCTGGTATTCGCAGCTTTGATGGCGACGGTCATCGTGCACCTGCCGCCGCGCGACAAGAACTCCGCCGTCGAAGCGATCTTTGGGAACACGCCGCGCATCGTTGCCGCCTCCATCGTCGCGTTCTGGTGCGGCTCCTTCGTCAACAGCTACGTGCTCGCGAAAATGAAACTGTGGACGCGCGGCCGCTGGCTGTGGACGCGCACGGTAGGCTCGACGATCTGCGGGGAGCTCGTGGACTCCGCACTCTTCTACAGCATCGCCTTTGCCGGCTTATGGAGTACCGACAAACTTCTGGCGATCATGATGACGCAGTACGTACTCAAGTCCGGATGGGAGATCATCGCAACACCCCTGACCTACAAGATCGTCGGGTTTCTCAAGCGTGCCGAACACGAGGACTACTACGACCGCGACACGCGCTTCACGCCTTTCTCGCTCCAGGCTTAACGATGCGCCGAGCGCCGCCGTGGCGCGCATCTGTGCCGCGGCAGCTGCCGCGAACGCGTTGCGAAACACTGAAGTCGCGCGAGCGAATCTGGGATACTACGAGTCGGCCTTTCCCCAAGACACGCCATGCTGCAGCTCGACTTTAAGGACGCGGCGTCCGATCACTCGGCAAGCTTAGGGCCAGCGCAGACCTTCAAGTTCTCCCGCAGTGTGGTGTGCGACGAGTCGCGCGGGCACGTGCTGGCAACCTATCGCAGCGACCAATGGGAAATCGAAGGCAGCCTGTACACCGGATTCCAGTGCAGCCGCCCGAGCCGCATCTACTTCGAGGACTCGACCGGCCGACGCTCCTACGGCTGCGGTCCTTTCGCCGGCATCGTCGTCACGCGCGGCGCACTGCATGTCGGCCATCAGCTCTTCGCTCACTATCAAAACCGCACGCAGCTGTGGCACTCGTACGCGTTGAGCTCCGATTGGCCCGTCATGATCTTGAAGGCCACGACCGCAGCCGAGGCCTACGCCGCGGCCTGAAGCGCGCGTCGGCTTAAGTCACGCCGGTGCGGCGCGATAGCCCGGCAGAGAGCGCGCCGCGGGACTTCGTGCCAGCGCCAAGGCTTCATAAACCGCACGCTTGAAGTCCTCGTGCGAAGGGCCGACGACGATGCGCTCCCGGAAAAAATCCGCCCACGCAAACTCACAAAACGCCGTCGGTGTTTTCTCATACCCGCCAGCGGTGCGCACGAACCCTGCCAGCGAGCGATAGACGTCATCGCGCAACTCGTTCAGGTGCTTCGGGATGGCCGTGAACGGCTGCCGCTCGCCGTGTTCATCGATCGGATGCGCCCAGCGCTTCTGCCCCATTTCACGCCAGAAGGCGCCGGCATCGAGCCGCGTCAGGTCTGCCTCAATGAGAAAAAATCCCGTCTCGATGCCCGCTTCGAGCGCGGCGCGCGCCAGGTGATGATGGTCGGTGATATGGACGTGCTCGTCCGGTCCGTATACCGCCGGGATCATATGCTCGGCGAGAAAGTCGCGCTGTTCATGCCTCTTCAGCGCCTCGAGCTGCTTGCGCTTGACGCTGACCTCGATGAACCCAATCGTTATTTGGGTCGGACGCAGCTTGTGAATGATTGCTTCGTGCTGGTGCGCCATCAAACGTTCCCGCGGGCTAAGCGCGGGAAGAGTACACGAAAGCGTCGTGCGCCTGTCTCGTCACGAGCCGCGAGTGCGCCTCGCGCGTGCTGCGCTGTATCGTGTGTGGCTAGACCTCGACGGTCGCGTTGATGAACGTGACGCAAAAGCGCGCGCCGCGACCGTTCTCGCCGCTCGTCACTTCCACGTGCGCCGCGTGCAATGAGGCAATCTCGCGCACGATCGACAGCCCGAGCCCGCAGCCATCGCCGCCCGCGCCGGGCAGACGATAGAAGCGCTCGAATATCTTGTGCCTTTCGACGGCGGGAATACCCGGCCCATCGTCTTCCACCGCCAGGCGCGGCGCCGCGGCGGCCTCGACCATCAAAGTAGCGCGCCCGCGGCTGCGTCCGTAGCGAAAAGCGTTGTCGATGAGATTGGATAGAAGTTCGCTCAGCAGGCGCTCATCGCCGCGTACCCACACCGGTTCCTGCGGGACGACCAGGCCAAAGTCCAGATCGTTTTCAAGCGCGCGCGCGATCCATTCCTCACCGACACGCCGCGCCAGCGCCGTCAAATCGACCCTGCCGAACTGCACCGCAACCGCCGCCTCAGGTTCCGTACGCGCAAGCGTCAGCAGCTGTTGAATCAGGCGCGCCGCTCGCTCGACGGCACCGTGCAGCGCGCGCAGCGCCAGGCGCTCGGATTGCGGATCGGCCGCCCGCTCGGCGCGCTCCGCATGCAGCAGCACCGCCGCGAGCGGAGTGCGCAGCTGGTGCGCGGCGTCGGCCACAAAGCGCTTCTGTGCCCCGATGGCGCTGCCGAGGCGAGCGATGAGTTCATTGATACGCGTCGCGAGCACACGCGCCTCGCGCGGCAGACCCGCTTCGGACACGGGAGCGAGGTAATGATGGTCGCGCGCCTCGATTTCCCGGGCAAGATCCGTCAAAGGTTTAAGCCCGTGCGATACGCCAAGCCATGCGAGGAGGAGCGCGATTCCAAGGAGAGCGATCTGCGGCGCGACCATGACGAGCAGAATCTCGCGGGTGAGGGTCGCGCGTTTGATGAGCGTTTCGGCAACCGTCACGGTCACCACATCCTGCGTTCCGGCAGGTGCTATGCGGATCCAGACCAAGCGCACCGCCTGGTCATGCACGGTCCCGTTGGCAAGCCGGATGGCGCCGATGGGCGATGCGCCCTCCGCCGGCAGAGCCACTTCGCCGGCGATGATCCCGCGGCGCGCGGATTGGATTCTGTAGTAGGTCTTGTCGACCTCATCGAACTGGAAGACCTCAAGGCCAACGGCAGGCAGGTCAAACACGACGCGGCCATCGGCCGTGCGCACCGCCTGGGCGAGTGAGTGCGTGGAATCTATGAGCCAGCGATCATAGACAAGGTTCGCGAAGTGCAACGCGGTAAAATAGGATGCGACCGCATCGAGCGCGAGCAACAGCACGAGCGCACCGCCGAGCCGCAGCAAGAGCCCGACGCGCAGACTCGAATTATTCATCTCCCGGGATCTCGTCTCCTGGAATCTCCAGAAGATAGCCAAAGCCGCGCAGGGTGCGCACCTTAAGCCCCAGGGGAATCAACCGCCGGCGCAGCCGGTGCACGCACACCTCGATCGCCGTATCGGAAGGCGGGTCGGTGCCGCGCCCGAGCCGATCGGCGAGATCGTCGCGGCGCACCACACGTCCGGCGCGCGTGGCAAGCGCTTCCAGCAACGCAAATTCGCTCGCCGGCAGATCGACGGTGACGCCGCCGAGAATGACTCGCGGCTCGCCCGGAGTCAGCACCAAGGCGCCGATGCGAATCTGCGCATTGCGGTCCGCGCGGTGCCGTCGCAACAGCGCGCGTACGCGCGCCTCCAGTTCCTGCAGGTCAAATGGTTTGACAAGATAATCATCTGCGCCCGCGTCGAGTCCGGAAACGCGATCCTCCAGCGCATCACGCGCCGTCACCACGAGAATCGGCAGGCCGCGCAGCTGGCGGCGCAGACTGCGCACGAGTGCGAGGCCATCCATGCCCGGCAATCCCAGGTCGACAATGGCGAGGTCATAATCGCGCGACAGGAGCACGTTGAACGCCAGATTGCCGTCGGCGAAGGCATCGACCTCAAACCCCGATTGGCGCAGGAGATCGGTCAGCGCTTCGCGCAGCTGAGCGTCGTCTTCAACAATGAGCAATCGCATGCAGACGTCGCGAAAGGTTCATGAAAGCTTCCCCCACTACACTCTGAGGCATGCTGCCCTCATTCGATTGCCGGCGGTTGTTGCCGTGCCTGTTCGCGGCGCTGGCCGGCGTCGCCGCCGCGCGCGCCAGCGCCCAGGAGCCCGCAGCGACCATCCCCACGGCCGAAGCTGCGCACCCCGCGGATAGGGCCTGGACACTGCCGGAACTCATCGACGAGCTCAAAAGCGGCAATCCACAACTCGAGCAGGCGCATGAGGCCTATCTCGCCGCAAAACTGCAAGTGCCGCAGGCGTCCTCACTGCCTGCGCCGCAGGTGTCGCTCCTCGAGCAGGCCAACACCGGCGGCCCATTTGATTTCAAAAGCTCATCGGACTTCTTCGCCTATCCGACTTTCACGCAACCATTCCTGTGGCCCGGTAAACGCGGCCTAGCAGGCGAAGTCGCCGGCGCACAGGCGGAGGTCATCGGGCGGCAGTATGACAGCCTCGTGATCCAATTAGTCGCGCAGCTGCAGCTTAACTTCTACCAGCTGATCGCGCTGCAGAGTCAGCGCCATTTCATGGATGAGGATGTGCAGCGGCTCGAGCAGATCAAGGAGGTCGCAAAGGTTCGCTATGCCAACAATGCGGCCGCTTTCGTCGATTACCTGAATGCGCAGGTCGCCGTGGGCACTCTCAACAACGAGCAATTTGGCATCGACAAGCAAATCCAGTCTGCCGAAGAACAGATCAATACTCTCGTCGGCCATGGCACGCAGACTCGCCTTGCGGTGCGTGATGCCGCAAGCGCTCCGCACCTGCCTGCGCAGCCGCTCGCGCAGCTCATTGCGCTCGCGCAGCGCACCAATCCACGCATCGCCGCCGATGCCTCGCAGATGGAGGCGGCCGACAAAAGCCTCGCTCTCGCCGAGAAGGCATTTTTTCCCGATTTTGCTTTGAGCGTCGGTGCCTACACGGACCCGGCGCTCGACCGCCCCGATTCGACACGGCTCTACTCAGTGGGCGTGAGCGTCAATCTTCCCACCTGGGGGTATCAGAAGGAGCGCGCTGGAGTGGGCCAGGCCCGCGTGCAGTTGAAGGCGGCGCGGGCCGGGCAGAGCTCCGATCTGCAGCAGCTTGATCTCGCCGTCGCCAGTGCCTATCACGCTCTAGAGACAGCATTGCAACAGGTGAAGTTCAACCGCGAGCGGCTGCTGCCCCAGGCGCAGATGGCTTACCGGCTCGCACTCGCGGGCTACAGCAGCAACGGCGGTACCGCATTCTCGGATCTGTTGACGGCACAGAGCAGCCTGCGCGGTGCGGAGTTGAGTTTGCTGCAGGCGCAAAACGCGGCAAGCCAAGCCTATGTCAGCCTCACGGGCGCTATTGGCCGTGAACCGGATTAAAGGGAAAGCCATGTGCAAATCGATCGCAATCCGGATCGCGGCGTTCCTGAGCGTTGCAAGCGCCTGTGCCAGTGGCGCGGGCTGCGCTCAACCTGCGAGCTCCGCCGGCGCGAGCAACACCGATAAGGGCTTCAGTGAAAATTTCGTCAAGACCGGGCTGCCCGTGCAAGAGCTCGTGGCAGACACCGTACCGATCACGGGAAAACTCGCGCTCGACAAACAGCAAACGCGGATCGCCGCGGCGCGGGTGGCTGGCCGTCTGGGGCGCATCTTTGTCTTCGAGGGCCAGTCGGTGCATGCGGGGGATGCGCTGGCGGAGATTTACAGCCCCGATTTTATCTCCGCCGAGAACGAATATCTCCTGGCCAAACGCTTTCACGACACGCTCGCGCCCGACAGTGCCGATGCCGAGCTGCGCAACGATGCCGACGTGACGATGCGGTCTGCCGCCAACAAGCTCAAAGTGCTCGGCGCCTCCCCCGCAGATATCACTGAACTCGGGCGGCGCGGCACAAGCGCGGAATATCTCCAGGTGCGCGCGCCGATCAGCGGCGTCGTCACGCAGCGCAATGTCGATCCCGGGGGTTACCTTAATGTCGGCGATGCGCTGATGTCGCTCGCGAACCTCGATACGCTGTGGCTGTTTGCCAATACCTATGATGCCGACTATCAATATCTGAAGCTCGGCGAGCCGCTCGCATTCGAGACCCCGTCACTGCCGGGGGAACGCTTCAGCGGCCAAATCGCTTTCATCGCGCCGAGCGTCGATGCCAATACGCACACTCTGCCCATCCGCTGCGACGTGCCGAACCGGGATTTTCGCCTGCGCCCGGAGATGTTCGTGCGCGGCGAGCTGAAGATCGGCGAGCGCATGGCGCTCATCGTCCCCAAGACCGCCGTCATCCACATCCGCGATTCGGATTACGTCATCGTCCATGACAGCGGCAAGCAGTACCGCCGCGTGCCGGTGCACGGGCATGCGTTCGCGGCGGATCGTTACGCCATTACTGCGGGTCTTGGCGCCAACGTGGCGGTCGTCACCGACGGCACACTCCTGCTGAACGAGACGACCAGCGAGGATTGACGATGACGGCGCCCGGCTTGACGTCACGGTTCATTGACCATGCGATCGCAAGCCGCGGGCTCGTCATCCTCCTGTGTGCGCTCCTGCTGGCGTTGGGCTGCTACTCGTTCCGGGGGCTGCCGATCGAGGCCTACCCCAATATCGCGCCTCTCAATATTCAAATCATCAGCCAGTGGGCCGGCCGCAGCACGCTTGAGATCGAACGGCAGCTGACGATTCCCATCGAGACGGCCGTCGCCGGCGTTCCGGACGTTGACTCGGTGCGCTCGGTGTCGCTCTTTGGCCTGTCGGTCGTGACGATCAAGTTTCGCGAGGGCGCGGATGACTTCCGCTCGCGCCAGAACACGCAGATGTATCTGAGCACGGTCACCCTGCCGACCGGTGTCACGCCGGCATTCAGCCCGGACGCCGATGCCACCGGGGAAATCATGCGCTACCGGATTCAGGGCGACAATCCGGCGGTAGACATCATCGACTTGAAGAGCCTGCAGGACTGGGAGGTTTTCAAAAGCCTGAAGAGCGTGCACGGAGTGGCGGACATCAATGGCTTCGGCGGCATGGTCAAGCAGTATCAGGTGCTGGTCGATCCGCAGAAGCTGCTCTTCTACAACATTACTCTGACGCAGCTCGCTCAGGCGCTCACTAACGGCAATGCCAACGTGGGCGGCGGCCTCATGCCAAGCGGCGAACAGCAGCTCGTGGTGCGCGGCGTGGGCTTAGTCAGAACTTTGGATGATATCCGCAACATCGCGGTGTCGAGCCTCGTCGGCACGGGCGGCACGGGAAACCCTGTCGGCCTCAAAGCCCCGATCCGGGTCGGCGATGTGGCGACAGTGCAGATTGGCAACGCCGAGCGCTTGGGCCAGGTCCAGTTCGACAAGGACACGGAGAGTGTCGAGGGCATCGTCCTCATGCGCCGGGGCGAGAATGCGAGCGTAGTGCTCGCGCGTGTGCGCGCGCGGGTGAATGAAGTCAACGCAAGCGGACGGCTGCCGCCGGGCGTCAGGATCACCCCATTCTACGATCGCCAGGAATTACTGGATCTGACGGTGCATACCGTCACGCATACGCTGCTCGTGGGCATCACTCTGGTGCTCATCGTGCTGTGGCTCTTCCTCGGCAACCTGCGCATGGCGCTCATCGTCGCCGCCATCATTCCCTTGGGACTGTGCGTGTCCTTTACCGGCATGAACTGGTTTGGCGTGCCGGCAAATCTCATCTCGCTGGGCGCGATCGACTTTGGGCTCATTGCCAATGCCGCGGTGATCGTAACCGAGAACATCATGCAGTATCTGGAGCGCGAACACCGCCAAACGCTCGAGGCCTTTCGCCAGGCGACGGCGGAAGTCGCCCGCGCGATGATCTTCTCGACCGCCATCATCATCGTCGCCTATGCGCCGCTCTTCCTCCTCGGCGGCGTCGAGGGCAAGATCTTTGAGCCGATGGCCTTCACCATGGGTCTTGCGCTCCTCGCCTCTATTCTTCTCAGCGTCACGTTCATTCCGGGCGCCGCGGCGATGCTGTTCGCCGGCAAGGTTGCGCTGCAACCACCCAAATTCGTCAGCTGGCTGCAACAGGGTTACCGGCGCCTCCTCGCCTTTCTGATCCACTATCCCGTAAGACTCGGCCTCGTCTCGCTGATCCTCCTCGTGCTGTCAGTGTGGCTCGCGATGCGTTTGGGCTCGAGCTTTCTGCCGACCTTGGAGGAGAACAACCTGTGGATCCGCGTGACGCTGCCAAACACCGTCGGCTTCGATTATTCGGCGCGCCTAGCGACGCAGATCCGGCAAGAACTCATGAAGCTGCCGCAGATCCGCGATGTCGCCGTGCAAATCGGCCGACCCGACGATGGCACAGACTCGACCGGCATCTTCAACCAGGAATACGGCGCGTATTTCAAATCCCCGCAGGAGCTGGGCTATGTGGTGGACCGTCAGGCGGTGATCGAAGAGCTGCAGAAATACTTCGACGGGATTCCCGGGATCGATGTCAATTTCTCCCAGTACATCCAGGACAATGTTGACGAGGCGCTCTCGGGGGTGAAGGGTGAGAATTCGGTGAAGCTCTTCGGCACGGACCTGCACGTGCTCGAAGCGCGTGCCTCGCAGATCAAGCACGACCTGGAACAGATTCCAGGCATCGCCGACGTCGGCGTCTTCACCGAGCTTGGCCAGCCGACGCTCAACGTCACGGTGGACCGCGTCGCCGCGCAGCGCTTCGGCCTGAACGTCGCCGATGTCGAAAACGTGGTGTTGAATGCCGTCGGTGGCAACGCTCAGAGCCAGGTCCTCGAGGGTGAGCGAGTTTTCGATCTCTTCATGCGCCTGCCGGAAGGTGTGCGCAGCAATCCGGAGGAGCTGCGGCGCCTGCTGATTGACGCCCCCGATGGCAGTCACGTCCCGGTCAGTCTGGTCGCCGACGTGAAGGTCACGAACGGCCCGTTCTTCATCTATCGCGAAACCGGGCAGCGCTACATCGCCATCAAATTCGGCGTACGCGGCCGCGACCTGGGCGGCGCCGTCGCCGCAGCGCAGGAGCTTGTCAATCGCGATGTACATTTGGATCGCGGCTACACCATACGCTGGGACGGGCAGTTCAATGAGATGAAGCTCGCCCAGCAGAAACTCATGTTCATCATTCCCCTCGCGCTGATTGCGATCTTCGTGCTCTTGTGCCTCGCCTTCCGCGGCATCAGGGACGCAACTCTCGTGCTCATCAACGTGCCGTACGCCGCGATCGGCGGCATAGCGGCACTGTATTTTGCCGGGGAGGATTTGAGCATTTCCGCCGGCATCGGCTTCCTCTCGCTCTTCGGCATCGCCATCCAAAACCTCGTGATCCTCATCACGAGCATCCGCGAGCTCGCCGGCGAGCCGGGAAGGACGCTGCACGAGGCTGTCATTGAGGGTGCAGTCAGACGCTTTCGCGCCGTGCTTATGACCGCACTGTTGGCCGCACTGGGCCTCGCTCCCGCCGCCTTCTCGCATGCCATCGGCTCGCAGGCGCAGCGGCCTTTGGCGCTGGTGATTTTTGGCGGCATGCTGTCAACGACGCTTTTGACTCTCCTCATCCTTCCGGTCGCCTTCGCAAGAGTCAATGCGCGCCAGGATCGAGCGCCCGCACAGGCTTGATCCGCGCGCCTCGCGCGTCCTTCGTTTGGCAGGGTTAAAAAGGGTATTTGCGTCGGAAAATGGCGACAGTTCGCAGTTGCGCAATCACTTCATCACAGCTTCATCATTCTTGATGGCGCGCGCCAGGATTTGCCGGTAATCTCCAGGCATGTACACGGAGCGTGCCATGCGCAGTCGATTACTCCCGCACGTCAGCTTGCTCTTGGCAGCGTGCTCGCTCGCCGCATGCGGGGCCCTGACGAACGTGTCGGCGACTTCAAACGTCACGTCTCAATATTCCCATGTATGGGTGACTGTCCAGGACGTTAAGTTCAACACCAGCGCAACCGCTGCGCCCGGCGACAAGAGCTGGCTCGACTTTCCTCTTTCCACCCCCGTGAGCATCGATCTGACGACGGTGACCAACGGCGGACTCTCGGTGTTCGGCAGCTCGTTGAAGATCCCCACCGGGAACTACGCGCAAATGCAGCTGCTGCTGACCGATACGGCGGCGCCGCTCACCACATCAGCGCAGGCGGCGGCCCTCCTCTACAACGATCAGGTGGAATATATTGACAGCGCGGGCACTCCCATTAGCGCGCCGCTTGATCTGGTGCATCCGGAAAATGGCATCCTTCTGTCAGTATCGCTCAGCATCCCGAGCAACCTTAAGGCGGAGCTTGAAGCCCTGAATGAGGGCGGCTCGAGTACGGACGAGGATGAGACCGAGACGGGCACGGGGACAACGACGGGCGTCGGCACGACAACGGCCCTCGGCGCGACGACTGCCACCACCACCTGCGCCACGACCACCACTAACACTGCGACGACCACGCCGGTTACGACGACCACCAACGACTGTACCAACGGCGTCGCCAGCACCCCCTTCGCCGTCGGCATCGATTTCGATGCGGAAAAGGACCTCGTCGCGTTCACCTATAGCGGGCAGCCGGGCTTTCTACTTAATCCCCATCTCGTCGCCTACGACCTCTCGACCGCCGGGACCATACAGGGGACGATCGGTTCGCTGGGCAGCGACACGACGACGACGACGACGACCACTACGACGACGTACGCAACGGCCAGTGGCGGTCCGGCCATCGAGGTGAGCGCCGAGACGTTGAGCAGTGACGGCACGCGCCATGTGGTGGTGAAGAGCGCGCCCCTGCAATCCGACGGCAGCTTCGTGCTCTACCCGCTGACGACCAATGCGACCACGACGGATTCGACGACCACCACGACCTACGACCTCGTGATACACGGCCCCAACATCCAAACGATCATCATCCAACAGGTCCCGCCGAGCGTCGCAGCTCCCGCCGCGGCAACCAGCCTCACTCTCAGCGGCATCACGTTGGCCACAGTTTCGGACTATCTGGTTAATGTTGCGACGGCTACTGGGTTCTCGAGCGCCGGAGCTCTGGTGCAGTTCTATCAGACGATCCCGGTCAGCGGCGAGGTGCCGTATGTGGTCGCGCAGCAACCCATCGATCCGTTCAACAATGATTTCGCGGGTGATGCCGCACTCGCCGTGGGACCCATCGCCGTTGCAGTCTACAGCGGCGGTGTCACGGGCACGCCGGTGAGCGAGGCGCCGAGCGAAGGCTCGGGCAGCTATCAGGTCGCGGCCATCGCACCGAACTTCAGTGACGGTGCACTCGGTAGGAAAGTCACGGCGCCTGGCACTATCACGACGACGACGCCTGCGGTGATCGCGACGCTCGCGCCTCTCAACCCTGCCACCGGCGCGACGAGCGATACTGTCACCGTCGCGACCACGGTGAGCGGCGCGGGCAAGTATACGAACGGGGATCTCATCTTGAGTCAGAACGGCGCGATCGTTGCGGTGACGCCGCTCAGCGCTGTCCTCGATCAGGGCTCGGGCAGCGTCACCTTCAGCCACGTGCCGGGCTCCTCGCCAACCCAGAGCGGGGCCTACGATCTGTCGGCGTGGGTATGGAATGCCAAGAACCCTTCGGGCACGCTGACGCGCGAGTCGAGCCCGACGGGCGTCAATTTGGGCAGTGGCACGACCGACACCTCCATCACGATCGACTGACCTACGCGCCGAGCAGACCCGCGAGCACGCGCCGGTAACGCGCCGTGATCGCGTCGCGCCGAATATGCCGTCCGCCCGACACGACCTTGCGCCCATAGCGCCACACACAATCGATCGGCGCCACGCGCGCTGCGAAAATCCAACTGTCGAGTACCGCATCGCCCTGCCGGTCGAGTAGCGCATCGTGCGCCGTGTCGAGACTCACGATGTCCGCATCAGCTCCGACGACGAGCCCGCGCCGATCGACCCCGAGGGCTTGCGCGCCCCCGGCCACCGTGCTTTCCAGAAGGCGCCGCCCCGTGGAATGCTCGCGGCCCCGAGCGAGCACATTGCGGCGGCGGTGCGTAAGGCGCTGCGCGTATTCGAGCGTGCGCAGCTCCTCGGCCGCATTCACGAGTACATTTGAATCCGTGCCGATGGCGCAAGCCCCACCCGCGCCCAGGTACTCCGACGTCGGAAAGATGCCGTCGCCCAAATTAGCTTCGGTGATCGGGCACAAACCCACGACCGCGGCGCTCGCGGCCAGGCGATGGGCTTCCTCAGCATTGACATGCGTGGCATGCACGAGACACCAGCGCTCATCCACCGGCTGATGATCGAGCAGCCAGTCGACCGGACGTCGGCCGCACCAGGCGATACAGTCATTGACCTCCTTCACCTGCTCGGCGATGTGCAGATGCAGCGGCGCATCGGGCGCGAGCGACACGAGGGAGGCGAGCTCCTGAGCGGTCACGGCGCGCAGGCTATGCGGCGCCACACCTACGCGTGCGCCGTCCAAAGCGTGCACGGCACGGCGACTCCCCTCCAAAAGCTGCGCAAATCGATCGAGGTCGTTGATGAAGCGGCGCTGGGCCGCGCCGGGTGGCACGCCGCCGAAGTTACTGTGCGCGTAGAAGACCGGTAGCAAGGTGAGGCCGATGCCCGTGTCCTGCGCGGCCGCCGCAATGCGCTCGGCCAGTTCGCCGAGGTTGGCGTAGGGCGCGCCGTCGCGATCGTGATGCAGGTAGTGGAATTCGCCGACCCGCGTGAAGCCCGTCTCCAGCATCTCGGCAAAGGCCAAAGCACTGATGGCCTCCAGATCCTCCGGATCCAGGCGCTCAACAAAGCGGTACATGAGATTGCGCCATGTCCAGAAACTGTCGGCGCCCGGGCCTGCGCTTTCCGTCAGTCCGGCCATCGCCCGCTGGAAGGCGTGACTGTGCACATTGGGCACTCCGGGTAACGCCACGGCGTGCGGTTCATCGCGTGGCGCGGCTTCAACACCGACGTCGATGCGGTCAATGCGCCCGGACTCGATGGTAAATCGCACCTTTTCCGCCCAACCGGCGTCGAGCAGTGCGGCCCCGAACCAAAGGCTGATCATGCGCGACATCCCCGTGCCTAACTTCGAAGCATAATAGCAAGGGGGATACCAACGCTGGCGGGAGAGGCTCCTGGAAGAGTTCACGAACTGGCTGCGTGTAATACGCAACGATGCGCCGCTCATCCTGAGCATGCCGCATGCGGGCGTGGAGATTCCCGAGGCATTTGCGAATGGCCTCGTTTCGCCATGGCTCGCTCGGCGCGACGCGGACTGGTGGATCGATCGGCTCTACGACTTTGGCGCGGCGCTGGGTGCCACCGTGGTCCGCACGTCGATCTCGCGCACGGTCATCGACGTCAACCGCGATCCTGGCGGCGGTTCACTTTATCCCGGACAGGCGACGACGGAGCTGTGTCCCACAACCACCTTCGACGGCGAATCGCTCTATGGTGCAGGCACGGCGCCCGAAGCCACTAGCATCGCGCAGCGCCGCGAGAGCTATCACGCGCCTTACCATGCAGCGCTCGTCACTGAAATCAAGCGCCTCAAAGCTCGGCACGCGGCGATCGTCGTTTACGACTGCCACTCGATCCGCTCGCGAATTCCGCGGCTCTTCCAGGGCGACCTGCCGAATTTCAATCTCGGGACCTTTGATGGCGCGAGCTGCGCGCCAGCATTGACGGCAGCGGTCGAACGCATCTGCGACGACTCGGGCTTCTCGAGCATCACCAACGGGCGCTTCAAGGGCGGCCATATCACGCGGCACTACGGACGGCCGGCGCAAGGCGTTCACGCCTTGCAAATGGAGTTGGCCTGCCGGGGCTATATGCGCGAAGAGCCCGGCCGCGTGGAACCTAGGTCCTGGCCGCCGCATTATGATCAGGAGGTCGCGGCGCCCATGCGGCAGGTGTTAAACGAGATTTTGAAAGCCTGCCTGGGGTTTGCGCGGGGCGTGTAATCGTTACCGGCGCTGAATGAGTCAACGGCACGGATTACGCAGCACGCTCCGGTGCAAAGGCCTCACGAACGAAAAATGCCGAAGTGGGGGTTGGCACGCAGAGTGCATGCTCATTTAACAAGCGCGAACGAGAGCGAGAGTATCGCCCAGGGAGTGTTATGAGTGTCGATCGCCGAGTCATGAAGGCAGCCGTGCTGCTCGCCTTCCTCGCCGTAGGCGCCATTCTGTATTTCGCTGCGGTGGCATTCATCCCCGTCGCACTGGCGCTTTTTTTTGCATTGCTGCTTTCCCCGGCGGTTGATGGCTTGGAGCGCTTGCATATGCCGCGGGCACTAGGCGCTGCCCTTGTGATGCTCGCACTGGTGCTTGCCGGCGCTGCGATCGTCGACGGTGTTGCAACTCCGGCGAAGGAGTGGTTCGCGCGCGCCCCGCAGACCATTCGCAAGATCGAACAGCGCATCAGACCGGTGCGCAGCGTCATTGCCCAGGTCGATGCGGTCAAGGAACGCGCCGACCAGCTTGCGCAGGGCCCGCACGCAGCCGCAGCAGCCCCCGCACCGCCGCCGACCTCCGGCAGCTCCTATGCATTTGAGATGACACAATCGCTGTTCGAGGCAATCACCGTGCTGCCGCTCACCCTCTTTTTTCTGGCTGGCGGCCCACCGCTTCTGGCGCGCATGGCTGCCGCGCTTTCCGGCAGCGAGAAGTCTGCTGCCTGCCTGCGCGTCACAGAAGCCATCCGCGCCGAGCTCGGTCGCTACTTTGGCACGGTCGCGCTCATCAACCTCGGGCTCGGCCTTGCCACCGCCGCCACCATGACGGCGTTGGGGATGCCCAATGCATTTCTCTGGGGGACTCTCGCCGCCGTACTCAATTTTATTCCGTTTGTAGGCCCGATCACGACGCTTAGCATTCTCGCCATCGCCGCTCTCGTGACGTTCAACAATGTAGGTCAGGCGCTTGCCGTACCCGGCGCCTTTCTCGGTCTGCATTTGATCGAGAGCCAGATCGTGCAGCCGCTGTTCGTCGGCCACCGGCTCGATGTCAGCGCACTCATCATCCTGTTGACCGTGTGGTTCGGATTCTGGTTCTGGGGCATTCCCGGCGTGATGCTCGCGGTACCGCTGCTCGTGGCGCTGAAAGTGGCGGCTGAGCATGTCGAAGGCTGGCGTCCAGTGCGCGATTTCCTGAGCCCAAACCCGCGGTGGCTGCCCATCAAGATTACGCGCTCCGAAGACTCTGCCTCGAAACGAATGCGTATCGTTCCCGCAGACCGTGTGTCACGATCGGCTTAGACCGCCCCGGCGCACGGGCTTTAGGCGCGACGACCGTCGATGTCCACGCTCGCAACGATCCTCATTACCCTCCTGACGACGGCGCTAATCGTCGCGCTCGGCATAAACCTCGCCACTGCTGAAAAGCGCCTGCTTTATCGCCCGCGGCGCCTCTATACCAGCCGCGACGCCGACTTTCGACGCGCTCTGGGCGTGCTCCTGGGGCCGCCGCTCGTCGGCGGCAACGAGGTCACGACGCTGATCAACGGTGCTGAGATTTTCCCCGCCATGTTGGATGCCATCCACGCAGCGCGAGTCAGCCTCACTTTCGAGTCGTTCGTGTTTCGGGATGAGATCGGCAAACTCTTCTGCAAGGCGCTGGCGAGCGCGGCGCGGCGCGGCGTGCGGGTGCATGTGCTCCTCGACTGGTTAGGATCGCGGACCATGCCTCCCGCGATGCTGAGCGCCATGCGCGATGCAGGAGCCGACGTGCAGCTTTATCACGCACCCTCTTGGTTCCACCTCGGTCGTCTCAACAATCGCACGCACCGTAAACTCATGATCATCGACGGCAAGACGGGCTTCACGGGCGGCGTGGGATTTGGGCGCGAATGGTCCGCCAACCGCGAATATCCCAAGGACTGGCGCGAGTCACACTACAAGGTGAACGGCCCCGTGGTCGCGCAGATGCAGGCGGTATTCGTCGACAACTGGATCAAGGCCACCGGCCGCGTCCTGCACGGTCCGGAGTACTTCCCTACTCATCTTCCCGTCGAGGGAGATATGGACGCGCAGATGTTCGGCAGTTCACCGGTCGGCGGCTCGGAAAGCATGCATCTCATGGTGCTGCTGGCCCTCACTGCCGCAAATACTTCGATTGATATCGAAAACCCCTACTTCGTACCGGATCGGTTGACGGTGGATGCTCTGATCGAGGCGCGCCGCCGCGGCGTGCGCGTGCGGATTGTCGTCCCCGGACGCTATACCGACGCGCGCATCGGCCGCTGGGCCGCCCAGGGTCTGTACGGCGTGCTGCTGCAAGCGGGCATCGAGGTGTATGAGTATCAGCCGACCATGATCCACTGCAAGGTCATGGTCATCGACGCCGAGTGGACCTCCGTCGGCTCCGCCAACTTTGACGATCGCTCTTTTCGGCTGAACGATGAGGCCAATCTCAACGTTTTCAGCGCACGGCTTGCGGCCGAGCAGATCCGGCACATCGATGCGGACATTGCACAATCAAAACGCATGGTGCTGAAACGCTGGGCAACGCGATCGGTCTCGCGGCGCTTTTATGAAAATCTCGCTTTGCTGCTGCGTTCGCAGTTGTAACCCCGCGTCAGCAAATCACCCCAAGGCGGAGCGCAATCGAACGCCGTCCTGCGCCGTCCATTCCACTGCGGGTTCGCCGGCGCGAAAAATGCGGGCACCCGTACCCGACAAGCGAACGGCAGTGGCGTCGACGTGCAGCAAAGAACCTTCGCGCAGGCCGATGACGGTCACAGTCGGCTGCATGTTCAGGAACTCCGCAATCCGCTCCGCGCGGGTCTCCCCCTGATGCCCAGGCGGATGCGCATCTGTGTAGTGCGCATTGATCTGGAATTGAACGAGCCCCAACGCGCGCAGCGAGGGCGGCTCAATGATAGGCATGTCATTAGTCGTCGCAATGGTCGGACAGGCGACAACGCTGCCCGCGCTCCACCCGATGTACGGGGTTCCTGAGCGCACGCGCGCGCGGATGATCTCCAGAAGATTCGCCGCGTACAACCGCGAGAGCAGATGAAAAGTATTGCCGCCGCCGATGACGATGGCAGGAGCAGCCTGCACGGCCTGCACCGGATCCGCGGCCTCATGGAGCGATGTCAGCTTGTACTCCATCGCGCCAAAGGCCGCCCGTACGCGCTGCGCGTACGCTTCATAGGCAGCCTCTGTGCCCGGTACGGCGGCGTAGGGAATGAAAAGCACGCTTAGGCCTGGTTCCGGCAAAAAAGCCTTGATCTCAGCGCTCGCCCATTGCAGGTACGCGCCGTCGGCGGCGCGTGAGTTGCTGAGCAAGAGGAGCTGGAGAGTATCGGTGGGCACGGGTTCAACTTCGAGCGACGGGTTGCGTGGCTGCGCCATCGACCGGCGCGCTGATTCTATGACATTCTCGAGAAGGCAGCGCGAGCGGCTACGCGCTCATTCAGTCCAGCCGCTCCACATTGCGCAGGCTCGGAAAAAGTTTCATCCATAAAAGCGCCACGGCAACTGTGCCGATCCCACCCAGCAGCGCCGCCGGCATCGCGCCAAACAAGGCAGCGGTCATGCCGCTCTCGAATTCGCCGAGCTGGCTCGAGGCATTGACGAAGAGGAAATTCACGGCGCCCACCCGACCGCGCATGTCATCAGGCGTGGCCAATTGGACGAGCGAGCTACGGATGGCCACGCTTACCGTATCTGCCGCACCTAAGATGCCAAGCGCCAGGATCGACAGTCCGATCGACCGGGACAGTGCGAAGAGGACCGTCGCAAGCCCAAAGATGATGACGGCCTGAAACATGCGCATGCCGGCGCGGCGCCGGATTGCATGCCGGGCCAGGATCACTGTCATCACCAGCGCACCGACCGCAGGCGCGCCGCGCAACACGCCCAAGCCCCAGGGTCCGGTGTGCAGAATGTCCCGGGCGTAAATCGGCAGCAACGCCGTGACTCCGCCGAGCAGCACGGCGAAAAGATCGAGCGATATGGTCCCGAGTATGGCCTGGTTGCTGCGCACGAACCGCACACCCGCAAACAAGGCAGCAAAAGACGGCGGCTCTTTGCCACGCACCGTGCGTTCGAGCTGGATGGCGCCGTTCAGGATTGCTGCGAGCCCCCAGAACACGCCCATCAGGCCGTAAGGCAACGCCGGGGCCACGGCGTACGCAAGCCCCCCAATGCCGGAGCGCCGATCATCGCCGCCTGAAATGCCCCGGTAGCAAGCGCGCTGCCCTTCTGCAGCATTCCCTGCGGCACTACGCCCGGCAGCAACGCGGCTGCAGCGGGACCTTCAAACGCCGTTGCGACCCCGAACAGTGTAACGGCGGCGAAAATCTCCGCGACGCTGAGCCAACCTGCATAGCTGCCCCAGGCGAGGAATATCGCGGTCGCGGCCTCGATGAGCTGGCACATCTGCACAACGCGCTTGCGGTCGTAACGATCTGCGGCGTGGCCGGCGACAAACACCAGTACCGCCGTCGGAATAAACTGCACCAGTCCCACCATGCCGAGGGCGAAGGCGCTGCGCGTGAGCGCATAGATCTGCCAGCCCACTGCCACGGCCGCCATCTGATAGGAAAATTCGGAAAAGCCGCGCGCCCAAAAGTAAAACTGGAAAGGCCGGTGCGCGAACAGGATTCTCGATGGCGAAGTGGCAGCGGAGGGCATTAAACATTCTGTTCGGGCATTGCGGCGCGCACGCCTGGACGAGCCCATTAGGCATATTGCGCCTCGCCATTGCCAAATGACCAATTCTCTTTTTTCACCTCGACCAGGTTGATGAAGACATCCTCGCGGCGTAGACCGACGCGCTCGTGTAAGCCATCCGCAACGCTCTTGTAGAAGGCTCGCTTCATTTCCAGCGTTCGCCCTTCGTTGACAGTCACTTGAATCAGGATCGCTTCTTGGCTCCGGTGGATGCCAAGATAATCGGCGTCGACGACAAGATCGCCGGTCGAATGCTCGGTAATGATTTGAAAGCGATCGTTCTTTGGCACGTTCAGGGCGGAGAGCATGGCTGCGTAGATGACTTCACCCACCGCGGCATGGTAGGCGGCGGGCTTTCCGACGGGAAGGTCAATGCGAGCGAGCGGCATCAGTGTATATCCTGTGGGTGCAAACCGAAGAGATGCTTTTGTCAGTGTAATACAAACTTCGCGTGGCACACCTCGTCTGCACGGGCGCAGCGCGCCGATCATCCTCACTCGCCGTGCCGGATGCACGGAGCGCAGCTTGCGAAAGCTGAACGTCGCGTCCGCATGATTCACGCTTTCGCGTATTTAGCTTGTGCTTGCACCGGTCCTGCCTACCACGGCCGCTGTATTTGCAAGGCCAGGCAGCCGGGTGCATGTAAAATATCGCTTATTAATTGTTTATATTTCAATATGTTATACGCCATTATTAATGATAAAAATAAGAACGAAATTCGTGTTGCCGCGTTCTCGTGTTTGCCGCTGCATGCCAGGCGGTAGTTTTTTCTTCGCAGCAGAGATTTACACGCGCCAGCTTCTGGCTGAAGTGAACCGACCACTCAAAGTCGCGCCCTCATCGCACGAAGAGGTTTGCAGTTTGGTGACGAGTCGTACGACACCGCCAAGATTTGCGCCGGAGCGAATGGAGGTAGACGACGCAGACGAGCGCCGATAGCGTTACTCTGTCGTTATCAGGAATGCATAACGGCACCGGGGGAACGATGTCGCTGCCACTCTGTTCGAACTGCGGTGCGACTTTGACCGGGCCTTACTGCGCGGCGTGTGGTCAGCACGCCCACGAGAGCGCCCGCACAGTGAGCGCGTTGTTCCATGACGCCGTACACGTCATGACCCATGTTGACGGCCGGTTCTGGCAAACAATGTATATGCTGCTGCTGCGGCCCGGACGCCTGACGCAGGAGTATTTCGCCGAGCGGCGCGCCCGCTATCTGCCTCCCGTGCGCGTATATCTGGTTCTGAGCCTGCTTTTCTTCGCGCTCGGCCCGCTCGGCCTGCAACGCACACGCGAATCTACCGCTACACCTTCAAAGAATGAGGCAAGTGCACTCGCCGACGTGCCCGCAGCACACGGGGAGAAACAGGAGAGCGGTAACTCCGCAGGCGCGCCACCCAGGGGCAATGGCCTCAATATCGAATTCGCTGACTGCGACAAGATCAAGACCTCCTTCAAGTGGCTCGAAGAGCCGCTGCGCCGCTCCTGCAGGCGCAACGCCGGCTCCGGCGGAGCACCGGTATGGGCTGCATTCGTCGCCAATATCCCGAAGATGATGTTCGTGTTTCTGCCATTGCTGGCCGTCGTCATGCTGCTCATGTACTGGCGGCCGCGGCGTTACTATGTGGAGCACTTGGTTTTTTTTCTGCACACGCATGCGGCGATGTTCTTGATCCTCCTGCTCTTGCCACCGCTTTCTTGGGCCGTCGAGACAGTGCCGGCGCTTCGCACGACAGGCGGATTCCTCAAATTTGGCGCGTGCGTCTACGCGGCTTGGTACGTTTACCGTGCCATGCGCGTCTACTACGGCCAGCGCCGCTGGCTCACTCTCACGAAGTTCATTGTCGTCGGCGCCATGTACACCATTTTCCTCAGCATCACGCTGGTGGCAACCCTGCTTGTTAGCGCACTGATTGCATGATTCGATTCGCTGTGCAGGCGGCCGCCACCGGTCATCCAGGGAGGCCGCATCGCTTGAGCTTTCAAGCAATGCCAAATATCTTCACCATGAGGGGCGTATCCACGATCACGTGTGGCGCGACGGCGTGGTAGCTGAGGGCATGGACCCAGGCGTTGCCGGTGCGCAACGTCAGCACGCTCTTGATCATCCCGGGTCCAGAGTACTGCAGTAGCACGAAAATCAGCGAAAGTGCGCTGTCCCGTGGCGAATCAAATACCGACCACCCTTCCACAATATGCATCGCAGCGTAGGTCAATCCACCGAGCAAGACGGTACTGATCGCCGACCCCGTCAGCTTGAGATAGCGCGGCAGCAGGATCGCATAGATCAGGACCAACGTTGGCAATACCGTCCCGATGAAATAAACCGCGAACGTCAGCGGTGCACCGATTAGCACCTGATGCGCACTCAGGCGAAAGATGTTCTTGTCGAACACGGCGAGCTCGAACAAGGATTCAACTATCAGGACTGCCAAGATCAGCTTGGCATCGTTACCACGGTTGCTGGAGCGAAGATTGAGCTCGGTATTCGTGTAGCGCCGCCGGAAGTACAGGTACGGCGCCGCCGCAAATACCAGGAAATTGTAGAGCGCCCATAGTGCCACCTCGGCGCGTTTGGGCGTCACAGCGCATCCGAAGACGGAACCGGCAATATGAAAGCTAAAGGGACGATAGCCCAGTGCCGGACCCGCAATCCAGCCGCCGACTTGGCCAATGGCCGCGTAGGCTAGAACAATAGCCGTCTCGCGCAGGGCAATGCGGCGCTCGGGTGCACGCGCGGCCATGTCGGGAATGGATCGCGTGCGGGTGATCAGGAAGACTAGCCCCATGAGCACGAAGATCTCGATCAGGGTGATGCTGGGAGCTGCTATCTGCAGGGCGAATGGCAGCCTTGCGACTGCCGGCCGATCGAACGGCAGCGACCCGTCCGCGAGCCACAGCACGACCGCGTAGCCGCAGAACCACAAACTGAGCGCAATTTGGACACCGCGATGGCTAGCGATGACGCGCAGCACTGAGAGCGGCGACGCTGTTGCCCTTTCGCTTGTGACTGGCGATCGATCGCCAAAATTCATGGCAGGCACTTCGAGAGCAGTATACGAGAGCCGGGCTGTCTAAGCTTGAAGCGCGCCCGCCAAACTACTCGTGCAGGAAGCTGGATCGGCCAGCTCAGGGAGGCTGCAGCACATCAATTTGCTCGGGGATGGCGTAGTTCTGTCGGGCGAGAACAATGAGTCCTTGAATGACGCTTGGCTCGGCCAAACTTAGCCACTTGCGCTAAGCTGCTGCCACGGAGGCGATGAGAAGACCTCCGACGGCCTGGCAGGGGTGATCCGCTGGTGACTGAGCCCGCGCACGCGGTATTTCTGAGCTACGCCTCACAGGATGCGGCCGCGGCCCAAAAGATTTGCGAGACACTTCGCGCCGCCGGCATTGAGATCTTCCTCGATCAGAGCGAGCTGCAGGGTGGGGACGCATGGGATCAGAAGATCCGGCACGAGATCCACGACTGTGCTTTGTTCATTCCGATTATCCCCCGGCACACCCAAGAGCGGCTCGAGGGCTATTTTCGTCACGAATGGAAGCTCGCCATCGAACGTACACACCATATGGCCGAGCAAAAGACGTTTCTCGTGCCGGTTGTCGTTGACGGTACGCGGAATCAGGAAGCCCTTATCCCGGAGGCGTTTCGAGCGGTGCAGTGGACGCGCCTGCCGGGAGGCGAGACATCTTCTGCCTTCGTTGAACGGATAAAGCGCCTGCTGTCGCCGTTGAGCGCCGTGTCCGGTGCCGCACCGAGAATCAGGGCACCGGTCCGCGCCCTTTGGCGGTCAAGGCCGGTGCTGCTCGCGATCGTTGCCATCATCGTCTTCGCGGCGCTGGCGTATCTCTTTGCTAACAAGCTCCGCTCGAGGTACGCGACGCCTGCCCCCGCCACCTTCGCGCCGCCGCCGCACTCAATCGCCGTGCTGCCGTTCGTGAACCTGAGCGGTGACAAAGAGCAGGAATACTTCTCCGACGGGCTCACCGAGGAGCTGCTCAACTCGCTGGCCGAGATCAACGAGTTGCAGGTCGCCGCCCGCACCTCCTCGTTCTCGTTCAAGGAACACCCGGACATTGCCACCGTTGCCCACAAGCTCAATGTCGGCGCAGTGCTTGAAGGGAGCGTCCGGCGCTCAGCGAATACCATCCGCATCACCGCTCAGCTCATCAATGCCGTCAGCGGCTTTCACCTGTGGTCGAAGACCTATGACCGGGACTTGGGCGATGTGCTGAAACTTCAGACCGAGATTGCCACCGCGGTGGCAAGCGCTCTGAAAGTCACTCTGCTGGGCGACGTCGCGGCCAGAGTCGAGCTCGGCGCGACGCGCAATCCGGCCGCATTCGATGCCTATCTGCGCGGGGCAAAGGCATACAGCTCGAGACACGAAACCAAAGACGTCTCAGCCGCGATTGCCGCGTACACGGAAGCGATTCGCCTCGATCCGCACTATGCGCTCGCGTTCGCGAGCCGATCGACGGCGCTTTCCGTTGTCGCGGCGCAGAGCGCGACCGCAGCGGCGATGCGTGAAGGCTTTGACAAGGCGCAAGCGGATGCTCGCCAGGCGCTCGCGCTCGCGCCGGATCTGGCCCAGGCACATCTCGCATTTGCGTTAGTTCGGACCTCGGAAGCCTCGACTTCACGCAGGCGAGTGGCGCGTACGAGCGAGCCCTTGCGCTCGCGCCAGGCAATGCAGAGGTATTGGCGCAGAGCGGCATATTTGCAGCCCACATGGGACACTTCGATGCGGGCCTTGCGGCGGTCCGCCGCGCCG
>Ga0302324_100005454_pt1 | contig 27718 bp, 22 predicted proteins | sample Palsa_T0_1_FD_201949 | JGI IMG/M metagenome (GOLD analysis project Ga0302324, IMG submission 201949) | Peat permafrost microbial communities from Stordalen Mire near Abisko, Sweden - Palsa_T0_1 | ecosystem: Environmental > Terrestrial > Soil > Palsa > Peat permafrost | place: Sweden: Abisko...
CGGGACGGGCACCATGCCCGCCGGCGCCGTCACGAATATTGCCGTCACCTGCACAGACCAACCCTTCAGCCTCGGCGGCATCATCACCGGTCTGGGCAACCACACGGGACTGGTGCTCACCAATGGCGGCGAACCCCTGACGGTTGCAGCCGGCAGCACGAGCTTCACGTTGCCCACCGCAGTGAGCTTCGGGACCGCTTACTCGGTCACCGTACTGAGTAACCCCGCGGGACTGACTTGCAGCGCGAGCAACGCCTCTGGGACGATGCCTGCCAGCAATGTCACCGGCATCGTCATCGCCTGTTCGGATCAGTCCTACACCGTGGGCGGAACGATCAGCGGCCTCACCAGCGGCGGCCTCGTGCTGGCCAATGGCAGCGACACGCTCTCCGTGATCCAGGGTGCGACCAGCTTCACGATGCCCACTCCGGTCGCCTACACGAGCACCTACAGCGTGACGGTGCAAACGCAACCGACGGGGCTTACCTGCTCGGTGAGCAATGGCACGAACACCATGGGCACGACGGCGGTCACCAACATCGCCGTCACCTGCTCGCTCAGCACTTACACCGTGGGGGGAACGATCACTGGGCTGACCACCAGCGGCTTGGTGCTGTTGAACAATGGTGGCGACGCCACGACGATCAACGCCAACGCCGCGCAGTTCGCGATGAACACCGGCGTTGCATCTGGAGGCACTTACGCCATCACCGTGCAGACCCAGCCGATGAACCTGGTCTGCTCGGTGAGCGACGGTACAGGCTCCGTGGGTGCCGCCGAAGTCGGCAGCGTCAGCATCGCGTGCGTGGCGAACACCACCGTTCTGTACTCCTTCGCGCAGGGCAGCGACGGCCAACGACCCAATGCCGGCCTGATCCAAGGCAGCGACGGGACTTTCTACGGAACGACTGACCTTGGAGGTGCCAACGGCGCTGGCACGGTCTTCAGCATAACCTCGGCCGGAACAGAAACAGTGCTGTACTCCTTCGCGGGAGGCAGCAGAGACGGCGCGAGTCCCGCAGCCGGCCTGACCCAAGGCAGCGACGGCAACTTCTACGGCACGACCAGTGCTGGGGGCGCCGGCGGCTTTGGCACGGTCTTCAAAATCACACCGAGCGGGACCGAGACCGTTCTGCACTCGTTTACCGCGAACAGCGACGGCGCAGAACCCGAAGCCAGCCTGATCCAAGGCAGCGACGGGACTTTCTATGGAACGACTGATATTGGGGGTACCAGCGGCAATGGTACGGTCTTCACCATAACCTTGACCGGAATAGAGACGGTTCTGCACCCCTTCGCGGGGAGCAGCAGCGACGGCTCGCGTCCCTCGGCCGGCCTGATCCAAGGCGGCGACGGCAACTTCTACGGCACGACCGCTACTGGGGGCGCCAGCGGCGTTGGCACCGTCTTCAAAATCACCCCGAGCGGGACCGAGACCGTTCTGTACTCCTTCGCCGGCGGCAGCAGCGACGGCTCGCATCCCGACGGCGGTCTGATCCAAGGCAGCGACGGCAACTTCTACGGAACGACCGATGCCGGAGGCGCCAATGGCGATGGCACGGTCTTCAAAATCACTCCGAGCGGGACCGAGACCCTTCTATACTCCTTCACTGGCGGCAGCAGCGACGGCTCGAATCCCACCGCCGGCCTGATCCAAGGCACCGACGGCAATCTCTACGGAACGACCTTTCTTGGGGGTGCCAACGGCCATGGCACGGTGTTCAAAATCACCCCAAGCGGGACCGAGACCGTACTGCACTCCTTCGCCGGTGGCTTCAGCGACGGCGAAAGTCCCGAGGCCAGCCTGATTCAAGGCAGCGACGGCAATCTCTACGGAACGACCTTAGATGGAGGCTTCAGCAGCGTTGGCACGGTCTTCAAGGTCGCACTACAGTAAAGCTACGATGAGGAGCCACCGCCGGACCTCGACTCTGAAGCGATCGACTTCAGAGCGGCTTCAAGCTGATGCAGTTTCAGCTCGATCGACGCGCGGCGCAGGTTTCGAGGTGCGGGTCGAAGCCAGTTATGCCGTCGCGTTCAGCGAGGTGCTGAGCGAGCTTCTGGGTGGTGTAGTTGCGATCGATCACCGTGTATCCACACACCCGGCGCAAAGATTTCAGACGTGAAACGCTCCTTCTGGGGAGGCAAACGGCACGCGGTAGGTGGAGAAATCTCGAAAGTCAGTGGTGAGCACAAAGGCTCGCTCATAGTTGCGGGCGAGCACCACGGCGCAGGCGTCGGCGAAATCCATGCGTGGCGCCCATTGTTCCACTTCATTGAAAACCGGCTGGATCAGTGCGGCAGCGACCGCGACAATATCCATACGCGCCACGAGTTTGCGCAGGGCGCGCATCGCGATAGGGTGGTTTTCAAGCCCATGCTGAGCCTCGGCGATCGCTGCCTCAAACGTTATATAGCGGGCAGGAACGGCACGAAAAACCCGTACCGCCCAGGCATGATCGGCATCGCCCCCGTCAATCGCCGCCTTAAGCGGCCCGGCGTCGACGATGACCGTTCTTTTCGGCGAGGCGGCGTCGGACTTTTTCACGGAGAGAGCTCTTATCTTGTGGCAGCGTCACCGCGCCAAAAACATCTTCCAGACCTACGAAGGGATGGTCGGAGCCTGCGGCACGGCGTTCAAATACATAATCGCCGTTCTCTCCCTTTACGATAACGGAATCGCCGCGATCGGCGGCCTCACGTGCCTTGCGAAAGCTGCGCAGGAATTCGGTGAGTGTGATTTTCATCCCAATCAGATTATCAGATTAGACGGTGCCCGTCAAAATTCGACAGTGTCATACGAGCACATTTGTAGTGCGCTTCCACAGTAATCCCGTACTCCTAACGGTGTCGGCACCGATCGGAGCAGCAGCTCAAGCAGCGGAATCTGCGTGATCACATCGGCCCAATCTCTGGGCGAACTCGGTGATCCAGCGGGCAGTTTCATCCGGAGCGACGATGGGCAGCATGTGCCCGCCATCGACGAGCGACACCGTCGATCCCTTTATTAGGAATTGCATGGCGGTGCCGTGGTCTTGATAGTTCAGAATCTCGTCATGGCGGCCGAACAGGATGCCGACCGGGACGCGGATCGATGGGTAGCGCTGCACCATGGCCGGCAGATCGTCGCTCACGTTCACGAGATCCGCAGATGCGGCGATGAAATGTCCCGGTCGAAGCGCGAGCAGACCACCCGCGGCCGTGGCGAAATCCGCGGGAGCCGCATCGGGACTGAAGACCTCGTCCAGAATCTTTGAGCTCGCGGCGATGCCCATCGGCGTGGCGATCGTCCAGGCGATCAACTTTCTGAGCCATGCGGACCGAATCACGAAATCACGAAATGCCGGCGGCACCTCCGTTTGCAGTTGAGTCAACGGTGCGATCAAGGCCAGGCTGCCGACGCTCTCGGGATGATTCAAAGCGAGTGCAAGCGCCAGGGTTCCCCCATACGAGTGACCCACGACGATTGGCTTTTCGAGGCGCAGCTCAGTCAACAGCTTTGCAATGGTATCTGCCTGGCCCGACAGCGACGCTGACATCGTCGGCGGCCTCGTCGAGTATCCACAGCCAGGACGATCGAGGCAGACGACGCGAAAATTGACGGCCAGCCGCTCGACCAGCGCGTAATTGAAATTTCTCAGCTGCGCTCCGAGGCCGTGCACCAGTACCACGGTAGGACCGGACCCACGCTCCACGATGTGCAGGCGGGTGTCGCCTACCTGTACGAACCTGCCGATGGGAGGAACCGCAGCCTCGACGCGCCGACGGATGAAAACGGCGAATAGCATCAAACCGCCCCCGAGCATCGCAAGGAATGCAAGGACTGCGGCCATGAGCAACACTGAGTTCAATGCATCCCGTCCAAATTACGCCGCGTGTTCCGCAGGACTGCGCGGCACTGTATCCGAAGGGCCAGGGCCTTGGAAGCGTGCCTAAACGGAGACAATGAGCCGGCCGGCGAGGCGGTTCCAGCTTAGATTCGTCCACCCCACGGACGGACGTTTCCGCGGAAACGCGCGCCTTCAGCGCAGGCGCCGCGGCGACAATAGATCTACCAGGCCCATGTTGCGATACATTTCCCTGCGCATCCGGTCCGCCACCGCATTGACGACTTCGGCGCCGTCCTGTGAGGGATCCACGTGAACCCTGAACGGTCGTTTGCCGAAAGGCATATCGACTACCCGTACGATCTCACTGGCCACCGCGCCCGGATCGGCGTCCGCCGGTTCAAGGCTGGCAAGACCCTTGAGCGCTTGCTCGGCGATACCGGCATACGGGCCAGCCTCGTATTCCGCCGCGCGCTTCTCGTCCGATGGCTTGCCGGCATGGGCGAAATGGTTCGTACCTTTGGTAAAGGCGCCTGGGACCATGATTGTGGTCTCGATGCCCCAACGGGCGAGTTCGGTCGAGTAAGAAACGGCTAATGCGTCCATCGCGGCCTTCGCCGCGAAATATGGTGCCAGGAAAGGCGGTGTACCACCGCGCGTCGATGACGAGCCGACCCAAACCAGCAGTCCCCTGCCTTGCCGGCGCAGGTGCGGTAGCGCGGCGCGGTTTACGCGCTGGGCGCCGAGTACATTGACATCGTACTGCTGGATGAATTGATCCGGCGTGAATGCCTCGGCTGGACCGAAGACCATATGGCCTGCGTTGTGGACGATGACGTCGAGGTGGCCCGCGTCCTTGAGGATGTGAGAGATCCCCGAGGCAACCGAGCTGTCGGCCTGGACATCCAGCTCCACGCTGCGCAGATCGAGCCCTGCGGTCTTCGACCAATCGGCGAGTGCCGCGACCTGCGGTGCGTTGCGTGTCGCGGTCTCGCGCATCGACGCGTAGACGATGTGGCCAGCCTGGGCGAGTGCCTTGGCGGTCTGCAGACCGAAGCCTGATGAAGCTCCGGTAACGAGTATGGTTTGTTTGGACATGACTTTGCTCCTGTTGATGAGTTTGAGCTGACGCTCAGATGACCCCGCCATTGGCACGCAGCACCTGCCCGTTGATCCACCCACCCCCGGGGCCGACCAGGAACGAGATGACATTGGCTATGTCTTCCGGCTGGCCGAGGCGCTCCAGCGGCGGAAGTTTCGCGTAGGTTGCAATGGCCTCCTTGGACTTGCCGTCCAGAAACAGCGCGGTCGCGACGGGGCCTGGCGCGACGGCGTTGACGGTGATGTTTCGGCCGCGCAATTCCTTGGCCAGGATATGAGTCATCGCTTCTACGCCCGCCTTGGTGGCGGCATACACGGCGTAGCTGGGCTGATAGAGGCCGATCACGCTCGATGAGAAGTTGACGATGCGGCCGCCGTCGCGCATCCGCTTGGCCCCCTCGCGCAGAGAATTGAATGTACCCTTCAGATTGACTGCGATGTGACGGTCAAACAGCGCATCGTCGCTGTCGGCGACGGGCCTGGGAGTCATGATGCCCGCATTGTTGATGAGCACATCGACACCCCCAAAGGCGGTCTCGGTCGAGTCGAACATGCGGCGCACGGCGTCGGGGTTGGCGACATCAGCCTGGGCAGTGATGGCTTGACCTCCCGCAGCCTTGATTTTGGTCACGACGGCCTCGGCCGCGATGGTATTGCCGGCGTAATTCACGACTACCGTGTAGCCGTCTTTAGCGAGTCGCTCGGCAATCGTGGCGCCTATGCCGGTGGAAGCACCCGTTACGATTGCGATCTTTCCAGTCTGTGTGGTCATGGTCTTTCTCCTGAGTTGGCCGCTTGCGGCCGATGGAGGAACCGTACTTGTTTGCTTTTTGAAGATAATCACCCATAATTCGGCATCAGTATTCGGTAAGTCGAATAATGGATAGATTTGATGCAATGCGGGTCTTTACGCGAATCGTCGAGCGACGAAGCTTTTCTCGAGCCGCCGACGATCTTGGCTTGCCGCGATCTTCAGTGACCGACGCGCTGAAAGGCTTGGAGGCGCGATTGGGCGTGCGCTTGTTGCAGCGAACGACTCGCCAAGTCAGTCCAACGCTGGACGGGGAGGCGTACTACCAGCGTTGCATCGGCCTGATTGCCGATCTCGAGGATGCGGAAGGCGCCTTCATCGGCGCGAAGCCTGCAGGACTCATCCGAGTCGATGTACATGGCACCCAGGCACGGTATTTTTTATTGCCCGGCTTGCTTCGCTTTCGCGAACTATATCCAGGTATTCGCCTGCACTTCAGCGAGACGCATGAAGCCATGGATCTTGTGCGCCAGGGATTCGATTGCATCCTGAGGGCAGGCGAACTGACGGATAGCTTACTCGTCAGCCGGCGATTGGCGACGCTGGAGCGTGGCACCTTCGCTAGCCCGGACTATCTCAGTCGGTTGGGCACCCCGCAATCACCTGACGACCTTGTGGGACATGAGATGATCGGACTGGTGGCGCCAGACACCGCCGAAATCATCCCCCTGGCGTTTCATGTCGGGGCAACGATTCGTCGGGTGACATTGCCAACGATGATCACGGTGACCGGTCCGGAAACCAATGTCGCTGCCGCGTGTAGGGGTCTTGGGTTGATTCAGGTTCCGCGCTATCGCGTCGCCTCGGAATTGCAGAGCGGTGCGCTCGTTGAGGTTCTGTCTGCTTTTCCAACCACCCCCATACCTGTCCACGTCCTCTATTCTCACCGGCGCCAATTGTCTCCGCGGCTGCGAGTATTCATTGACTGGGTGGCCGAACAGTTCCGGGAGCGGGCGCCTTCGGCAGATTGACCACAAAGAAAAAACGCACTGGAGACTCAATCATGGCGACGACTGTGGACTGGTACTTCGACTTCGTATCGCCGTTTTCCTATCTGCAGCTCGAGATGATGCACGAGATCACGGCCATCGCCCCGGTGACGCTGCGGCCGATATTGTTCGCCGGCATCCTGAAGGCGCGCGGACAGCTGGGACCGGCGGAGATACCCGAGAAACGGTTGTTCACATATCGATTCGCCCAGTGGCAGGCCGCGCGATACGGGATTCCATTGAGGTTCCCGCCGGCGCATCCGTTCAATCCCATCAAGGCCTTGCGCCTCTCCATCGTCTTTCGCAACGAGATGGACGCGGTCAGGACGATTTTCCGGCATCTGTGGCGTGAAGGACGCACGCTCGATGATCCTTCGGATTGGCGGGAGCTGTGTGAGCGGCTCGGCGACACCGACGTCGAGGACAAGATTGGTGCGCCCGAAGTCAAGGCCGAACTTCGGCAAAACGGGGATCTCGCGCTCGCCGCCGGACTTTTCGGCGTGCCCACCTTGGCGATCGGCGGTGAGCTCATCTGGGGTGCTGATGCGACCGGTCTCGCCGTCGATTGCCTGAAGAACCCGCATCTGTTCACGCAAGGCGAGTTCGCGCGATTCGCAACGCTGCCCATCGCGGCATCCAGAGTCTGACGCGCCTCGTCATCAATCGGACACATTGGTTCCTTGTGATAGGCACTCCGATATCCACCACGATGGGAGCGACACATTGCCTCATCTTTCGCCATGGAGTGCGAGTCGAGTTCGATCATCACGGTCAGAAGCCCGGACTGCACGCGAAGCCCATTCACGTGAACGCGAGGATCGCCCGCGCTCTGAAGTAGCAAGCCGACCAAGAACCTGTCGCGAACGCCGGTTCTGTTGGAGTATTCTCCTGTCCGACATATGACCAGGTACGTAGCGCTGCTACGGGCCGTAAATGTCGGCGGGACCGGGAAACTTCCGATGGCTGACTTGAAGGCGCTGTGCACAGAACTGGGTTTCAAGCGAGTCGAGACCTATATAGCCAGCGGGAATGTGATATTTGACCATTTTTTCTGAATGAGAAGCCACGGTCCGACGCCTTGGAGGATGTCCGTGGCCGAGACGGAGAGGAATTGCGCTTGGGGCAGCGTGAAATTTACGTTTATTACCCTACGGGTATTGGGAAATCAAAATTACAGATTCCAGCGGCGAAACTTGGCACTTCAAGAAACCTGAATACCGTCGCGAAACTCGTCGAGATGAGCTCTCGCAGTTGCCAGTCGCAACCTGGTTGAGCACAAGAGTAGCCGTTGCGGCGCTCATTTTTCTCTCGATTGCCCGCGTTGATGCCGCGGAGGCCGTGAATTCTCCCGAGCGCAGGGCAATCGGCGAACTCAATCCGAATGCCGTGATTCATCTGGGCAAGACCGCCGACTGGGTGTCGATCACTCCTGAGGCTGTCTGGGTCGGAAGCACCGGTCCATTCGCCGTGCACAGAATCGATCCGGGGACGAACAGACGGGTTGCGAGTGTGCGGTTGCCGGGAGAGCCGTGCGCCGGGCTCACGGTTGGATTTGGTAGTCTCTGGGTGCCGCTTTGTGGCGCGGTGCCTCTTCTGGCCAAGGTCGATCTTGAGTCCAATCGACTGATGAGCGTCTTCAAGACCGGCCCTGCAGCTGCTGAAGGGGGCGTCGCGGCGAGTCCTGACAGCATTTGGCTGGTCATCGATAAACAGGGTTCGCTCGCGCGCATCGATCCCGACACCGGAACGGTCCGCCAGATCACACATGTGCCTGCGGGTTCGTACAATCCTTTCTACGCCGATGGTCAAATCTGGGTTACACGCGCCGATGGGTCCGAGGTCACGAGCGTTGATGCCTCTACCGGCACGATCCTCGCAACAGTTCCAACCGGTCCGGGTCCCCGGTTTCTGACCGCCGGTGCCGGTGCGGTCTGGACGCTCAACCAAGGCGATGGGTCAGTGACGCGCATCGACACCGGCACGAAGCAGGCCACCCATACCACTGCCTTGGGCATCCCTGGCAAGGGCGGGGACATCAGCTTTGGTGGCGGCATGATATGGGCAACGGTCTCGAAGGTTCCGCTCTCGTTGGTCGATGGCGCTACAGCGGCACTGCAGTGCCAGTGGGTGGGACCCGGCGGAGACTCGCTCGGAATTGGTCATGGGGCAATATGGTTGACGGATTATCATGCGGGGACGATTTCTCGGATCGAACTCGAAGAGGCAATGCGGCGCTGTAATGGCGCATCAATTCAATAGTGCGCGGAGGTAGTGAGAAAATGAAATGTTTGAGCGCCCTGTTCTTCGCCGTGGGCCTGGCGGCTCCGCTGATTGCGCAAACCCAGCAGCACCCGCGTGACCGGGAAATTCACGACGCGGACACGCTTGCCTGGTGGCATACGACCGAAGCTCTGTCCAACGACAGTATGGAGGGACGCGATACCGGATCGGCTGCCTATCAACGCGCGGCTGACTACGTGGCCAACCGTTTCAAGGCTTCCGGCCTCGAGCCCGCGGGGGAGAACGGCGGCTACTTCCAGTCGGTCCCCATGCATGAAGTGTCGGTCACGCCCGAAGGAACGAGTTTCGCGCTCGTCAGCCGAGACGGCAAAACCACTGCGCTCAATTTTCTACAGCAGATCACCATCGTGCCGTCTGAAGACCTGCCCGCTCAGCTCGACGCAGCCCTGACGTTTCGCGGCTACTGCGGCAAGGAGACCATGGCGGACATCGCCGGGAAAGTCGTGGTCTGCTTTGGCACTCAGCGCGAGGGGATGCCCGGAGGCGCGGTGCGCATGGCCAATGCGCTCCAGGGCAACGCGCTCGGCCTCATCAATGTCGATGACCCCTATTTCACGATCGAGCCTCCGCGTTGGCCCTTTGCCTATGCGCGGACCGTCACGCTGCGCTCACCAGCAACCGGCACGACGCGCCCGAGTTCGCTCTCAACCATGCGTCTCAGCGCGGAGGCGTTCGCCCTATTACTCACCGGCACAGGCCAAGATGCCGGGGCCATTCTCAAGCTCGGCGGCGCCCAACAGCCCCTTCCCAACTTTGAGATTCCGCGCAGAATCCGCGCGCAGCTGCGCATCACGCAACGCGATATCAGTTCACCCAATATTCTCGCCAAACTCCGCGGTTCCGATTCGAAACTGCGGGACGAGTATGTCGTCATAGCCGCCCACCTCGACGGCTATGGCTTCGGAACACCGGTCAACGGCGACAACCTCTACAACGGCACCCTCGACGATGCGGCTTATGTCGCCCTGTTGATCCAGATGGCGGATGACTTGAAGGCGCTCAAGCTGCGCCGGCCGGAGCGCAGCATCCTCTTCGCGGCCTTTACGGGCGAAGAGAAAGGCCTGCTGGGCTCGCGGTGGTTCGTCGATCATCCCACCGTGCCCGCCGGACAGCTGGCGGCCGACGTCAATCTCGATCAACTGCGGCCGCTGTTCCCGCTGAACATTCTGACCGCGGAGGCGCTCTCCGACACCACGCTCGGACAGACGGCACGTGCTGTCGCCGGGCCCCTGCACATCGAGATTCGGCCGGACACTGAGCCTGAGCGCAACCTGCTGCGCCGCGCCGATCAATATCCTTTTCTCACAATCCATGTCCCGGCGATCAGCTTCATCTTCGGCTACGATCCGAACACGGACGCCGAGAAGCGCTACCGCGAGTGGTATCAGATCCGCTACCACCGCCCGCAGGACGACCTCACCCAACCCATGGATTTCGCAGCCGCGGCGAAATTCAACACCTTTTTCTATGACCTCGTCGAAGCCACCGGCAATGCGCCCGTGCGGCCGGCCATCTATCCCACGAGTTCATTTGCCGCGACACATTAAATCCTCACGAGCCGTGTCCGCGCGGACTACGCGACGGCGCGAGCGCCGAAGCCCTTTTTCCAGATAGCGTTTAACGGGGATCGCGATCGCCCCGAGTCGAATGTATTGTGTTATGGACTAATTCGTCCGATTTGTCTATTATACGATACATGCCGAGCAAGCAACCCGTCATGTATCCCAACCAAACAAAGCTGCTGACCGCGTTCGGTGAGCGACTACGGCTGGCGCGTCTGCGCCGTCAATTCAGTGTGGACTTGATGTGTGAGCGGGCAAACATTTCGAGAATGACTCTTTACCGCGCTGAGGACGGCAGCCCCGCCGTTGCACTCGGCACATACCTGCGTATCCTCTCCGTGCTGAAGCTCGAGACGGATCTCGAGTTGATCGCGCGAGATGACAAACTCGGTCGGCTTCTTCAGGACACTGAGTTGCCGAAGCGCCGCCGGGCGCCTCGGCGAACGCGTCCCGGTGGGCCCTCGTGAGCGCATCCGTCGAAGTGTGGCTCGACGCCGACTTCGCCAGCGAAAAAATGCGCGTCGGAACGCTCTCTCACGATAGAGGCGCGGTGCGCTTTGCCTACGAGGAGTCCTGGCTGAAGCATTCGCTCAGCTTCGCTCTCGATCCAGAACTCACACTCGATGCGGGGGCGTTTCACCCGAAGGCAGAGCAAGGCAACTTCCGAGTCTTCGATGATTCGGCGCCAGACCGATGGGGCCAGATGTTGATGCGCCGACGCGAGGCCCTGCTCGCCAAAGACGAGGGACGACCGCCGCGGACGCTGTATGCGTGGGATTTCCTGCTGGGTGTGCAGGATTTCACGCGCCAGGGAGCACTGCGGTTTCGGCGCCCCGGCGGGCAAGCTTTCCTGGCCGATCACGCACGACCCGCGCCGCCGGTCACCAGCCTGGGAGAGCTCGAGAGTGTGGCCATCGAGCTCACGAGCAAGCACATGGACGACCTTGACGCCCTGCGCAGGTGGCTCGCGGTGCTGGTGGCACCGGGAGCTTCCCTCGGTGGTGCACGTCCAAAAGCCAATTTCACCGAGGCCGACGGCAGCCTCTGGATCGCGAAGTTTCCGAGCCGCGACGACGAGCGCGACATTGGCGCGTGGGAAAACCTCACTCACGGCTTGGCACAGCACGCCGGCATCGATGTTCCTCCCTCGAAGCTCCGCTCCTTCCAGAAGCATTTCCATACCTTCTGTACGCTGCGCTTCGATCGAATGGCCACGCGGCGCCGCTTCTACGCGTCCGCCATGGCGATGCTTCGCAAGGACGAGAGCGAAGGCAGCAGCTACCTTGAACTCGCGGAGTTCCTCCACCAACAAGGCGCAAAAGATCACATAGCATCTGATCTCGAGCAGCTCTTCCGACGCGTGGCGTTTAACGTTGCAGTCGGTAACCGCGACGATCACCTGCGAAACCATGGATTTCTACTGACGCCGACGGGGTGGCGTTTGGCGCCGGCATTCGACCTCAATCCCAACATCGACAAGGCAGACCACGTCCTCAATCTGGACGAAACGGACAACCGTCCGAGCTTGGCCACCGTCATCGATACGGCAGAATGGTACCAGCTGTCGAAAGACCAGGGCGCGGCAATCGTGTCGGAAGTGATGAGCGCCACTCGTCACTGGCGCCAGGCTGCCAGGCAGCTTGGCATTTCCAGGGCGGATATCGAAATCATGGCGGCGGCATTCGCTCCAAGCGACCATCGCACGAACGTGTAAGCATCCGAACGAAGATCACCGGGCTAATTGTCCGACTGCGATACCAAACCCACGCGTGAGCTTCCAGCAACAAGTAGCATCGCGCAGCCCAGGGCGCCGAAGGCCACATGCAAACTAGATAGGTGGGCTACGAAGCCAATGAGCGCCGGCCCCACCAATATCCCTCCATACCCAAGAGTGGTTACGGCGCTGATTGCGGCGGAGGCAGGCATGTCTTGCTGTCTACCGGCCGCGGTAAATAAGATCGGTGCGATATTGGATGCGCCAGTCCCTATCAGCAAGAAGCCGACCAAGGCAATCTCGGAAGTGGGCGCCAATGTGGCGGTAAGAAAGCCAGCCGCTGCGCATAGCCCACCGAGCGCCATCACTCGCTTGCTACCCCAGCGCCGAACTATCCTGTCGCCCGTGAGGCGCCCGACGGTCATGGCGATGGCGAATGCCGCATAACCGAGTCCACCCTGATCAGGCGTAAATCCGCCGTCAGTCGTCAAGAGCAGTGCGCCCCAATCAAGCGTCGCACCTTCTGCCAGGAATACGAGGAAACACACTATGCCGAGAAGAATCACTGCCCCATGCGGGATTGCGAAGGCAGGTGACTCTCTCTCCGTCGCGGCGGCGGCTCGCAGCAGATGCGGCGCAGCGACGCCTAATATTCCGCCAATGAAGGCGGCCATCAACACACAGGCCGTCAAGGGGCGTATTCCTGTAGAGAGTATCAGCGCCATGCCTCCTGCGCCGACGAAACCGCCGACACTGAATAGACCATGAAATCCCGACATCAAAGGTCTGCCGTGATTTTTTTCAACCATCACCGCCTGTATATTCATCGACACGTCCAGTGTCCCGATTGCAGCGCCAAATAACGACAGTGCAATCGCCAACAGCAGCGGATGGGGAGCAACCGCGAGGAATGGAAGAAGGAGGCTGGCGAGCGCGCCGCTTGACACGATGACCAGGCGGCAGCCAAAGCGAGACGTCAACCGGCCCGCAAGCGGCATGGCGATGAGGGATCCCATACCCAGGCACAGCAGCACGAGTCCAAGCTCGGCCGGATTCAAGTCCATCCGAGTCTTCGCAAAGGGAACCAATGCGGCCCAAGCGGACATTCCCGTACCGGCTGCAAAAAAGGCAAGACGAGTGGATAAGCGTTGCCTCGATTCGATATTGTGCATGATTACGCGTCTGGTCGGCCCACCAGGACCGTGAGTTACCCGTTCAGAATCGCGAGAGCCCTCTCGTGCAACTCGGGGGTCGCCGAGAGGAGAACTGCCCCACCAGACTCCGCGCGCCGTCCGTCGAAGCGCGTGACCACACCACCGGCTTTCTCAACGATCGGAATGATCGGAATGATGTCGTAGGGCTTGAGGTTCGGCTCAACGCAGATGTCGATGCATCCGGCGGCAAGCATTGCGAAGGCGTAACACTCCCCGCCGTAGCGCGTCATCCGGACGGAGCTCTTCAGTGACGCAAACGCGGCTCGCCCTTCAATGGGAAACTGGTCCGGAGATGTCGTGTGAAGAATCGCGTGCGAGAGATTCGTGAGCTTGCGAACCGCAAGCCGCCGGGTGCCCGCGGGCGAACGATGCCATGCGCCGGAAGGGTCAGCCCAAAATCGCTCGGAAGTCACCGGCTGACTCATCATCCCCAGAGTCGCCAAATCGCCGTCGACGAGCCCGATGAGGGTCCCCCAAACGGGGATGCCGCAAAGGTACGGCTTCGTACCGTCGATAGGATCAATGACCCACTGCAGGGATCCGGTCCCGGAGGAACCGTACTCCTCGCCGAGGATCGCGTGGCCAGGGTATTCCGTAGAGATCAGCTCCCGCATCACGAGTTCAGCGCGCCGATCGGCCTCGGTCACGGGATCGAATTCTTGACCCGGGCCCGACTTGGCATCGACCACCAAGGGGCGTCGAAATCGCGGCAGCGTCTCCTGATCGGCGAGATCCGCGAGGCGATGGAGAAAATCCGCATCCGGCAATCGAGTCGTCATGCTCCTACCAACGTGCCCAGCAGTTGCCGCATGTCACGCGCCACTCCGTTCACGGGTTGCTGTTGCATGTTCCGAGAGAAGGTCTCTGCCGCCCACCAACCGTGGTATCCGGTCGCTTTCACCGCGTCGGTCCATTCCCTCAGATTGAGCACCCCCTTGCCCGTTGGCACGTCGCGCAGCTCACCCTCGATGGGAATGCCGCCGGAGAATGGCAATGAGTCGCACACGTGTACTCCGTAGATGAGATTCTTATCAAGCTGCGCAACCTCCTTCGGGGTGACACCCGAGGTAAAGCAGTGCCAATAGTCGATCACGATTTTGACGTTCGATCGTTCGGCCATGTCTATGAGACGCAGCGACTTCTTGAGTCCATTGATCGGAGCCCATGACAGTGGTTCGAGGTAAAGGTGCAGGCCGTACTGAGCCGCCCTATCAGCCAACTCTGCCACATTGACGGCGGTCAGCGCCAATAGTTCGTCTTCCGAACGTCCCAATATGCCGGTGTAGCCCCCGGCAGAGCGTCCACGGCTGTGTTCGAGAACCAGCCGGACATCCACGGGGCCCGTGAGAATCTGAACGCCGCCGGCACCCACCATGGAGGCAAGCTCGAAAAGGCGCGACGCCTCACCGAGCAGGGCCTCGCGTGCCGGCCCCTGCCGCTCGATGTCCGTCAGGAATCCGACACCGACCACCGGGACCCCTCGCAGCGCCGTGCGCAGATCGTCGGCCGAGAAGCCGCCGCTCAGAAACTGCTCCAGCTTTTGGCCATGAAGCTCCATCGCATCAAAGCCCGTCGCGCGCCACACCTCGATTTCTGTCAGCAGGTTCGAAAACTTGGTGATCGTCGAATTGAGGACGAATACATTATGCTCATGCTTCATGGTTGACTCTCCATCACCGGTTATCGTCCCGAATCATCTCTGCACCCTTCTCGCCGATCATGATGCAGGCGGCGTTGGTGTTCCCCGACACGACGGTCGGCATGACGGAGGCATCGACTACACGTAGCCCCTCCAGTCCTCGAACGCGCAATCGCGGATCGACAACGGCACTGTCATCCTGTCCAATTCTGCATGTCCCCACCGGGTGGAGCGCTGCGTGGGCATGCCTGCGCCAGTACTCTGTCTGCGCCTGGGTGTCGCAGATGGCGGTGCCGGGCGTATGTTGACGCTCGATGTAGTTCTTGAACGCCGGTTGCGTCATGATGTCGGCGGCGAGCTGACACCCTTGCACCAATCGGTCCAAGTCGTAGGCTTCCGAGAAATAGTTGGGAGCAATTCTCGGTGGCAGCGCAGGATCCGCCCCCCAGAGCGCGACGAATCCCCTCGACCGTGGACGAATCTGGCCGATGTTGATGGTGCAGCCGCTGCCGCCCGGCACGCCTTCGACTCCTTCCTCGATGCCGGCTCCTGGAATGAAGAAGTATTGGATATCCGGCGTGGAATCCGACGAATCGCCGCCCCAGAAGGCACCCGTCTCGATCAGATTCGATGATGCCGGTCCGTCCCGGAACAGCAGATAACGCAGCCCGGCCACCGCCTTCCAATGCGGCTTTTTGTACTTATCGTAGCTGTCGACATTCTTCAGCTGGTAGACCAACGAAGCCTCGATGTGGTCCTGCAGATTGCGTCCCACTCCGGGCAGCGCATGCCGAACGGACACTCCATGCGGCTCCAGGCTCGGCGGATCACCTACTCCCGAGAGCATCAGCAGTTTCGGGGAGATAATCGAGCCCGCCGATAGGATCACCTCGCGCTTGGACATTGCCCGGACGAGCTTTCCCCGACTCACGAACTCAACGCCGACCGCGCGGCTGCCATTGAACAGAATCCGTGTCGCCCGCGCTCGCGTGCGAACGGTGAGATTCCTCCGTCCCTTCGCTCGCCCCAGGTAGGCCACTGCTGCGCTCGAGCGCCATCCATCGCGGGTATTGAGCTGGTAGACGCCACAACCGACCGTCGTTCCAGAATTGAAGTCGGGATTGAGAGGAAGGCCGGCCTGTTGGCTGGCGAGGAGCCAGACGCGGCTCAGGGGGTGAATGTAGTCCGGGTCTGAGACACCGACCGGACCGCCCACTGCGTGCCACTCGTTGCAGAAGCGATTGTTGTCCTCTGCGCGTTTGAAGTACGGCAGGACATCGCTATAGGACCAGCCCGTGGCGCCCGAGGCAGCCCAACCGTCATAGTCGGCGGGCACACCGCGAATGTAGATCATGGCGTTGACCGAGCTGCCGCCACCGAGCACGCTGGCCTGGACCATGGTCTGCACGGTGTCCCGTCCGTGAGATGGCGGGCTCTCCCACCGATACCGTTTGAGCAGATCGCCCTGAGCGGTTTTGTAGTAAGCGCCCGGGATGTGAATGTACGGACTGGAGTCGCGAGACCCTTCTTCGATCAGAAGGACCGACGTTTTCGGGTCCTCACTGAGGCGCGATGCGACAACGCAGCCCGCCGAGCCGCCGCCTACCACCACATAGTCGGTAAGAATCTCATCCGCGCCGGATTCCGTGCCGCTCATGATTTATGTACCCCGCGTAGACTTGCGGTCTATTACCCCACGTCTGACAGGGGGCCGGTATCCTGGTGCGACGCGGCCATCGATCGAATTCGGGTGGCTGCCTGATGCAATCGTTCGGCTGAGAGCCGGCCGTTGTGCACGGCCTCGGCGATCTTCGCGCACAGTCCCGAGAGGTGATCGCCGCCGGCAAGCAACATCAGATCCGCGCCTGCCGCGAGTGCGCGCACGGCAACGTCGTCGAGGGACCCGCCCCGCAGTGTCGCGGGCGCATCGATGTCGTCGGTCACGACGAGGCCGGAGAAGTTGAATTTCCGCTTCAGAGCCTCGATCGCGGCGGGAGACGCCAGGACACCATTATGCTGGTCGAGGGCGGTGACACGTGCAGGACCCATCATCACAGCCTTCACGCCGGCTTCAATTGCCTTGGCAAACGGAGTCGCGTTTTCCCACACGATCGCTTCGTCCAGACCCAGCGCCACATCGGTCAGCGCCGGGTCGCCCCCGAGATGCGAGTACCCCGGAAAATGCTTGGCGACTGCGATGACCCCGCCCTTCTGGACGCCCCGGATGTATCCGGCGCCGATACGCCCAACCACCTCTCGATTCGCGCCGAGAGTGCGGCCCTTCAGCCAGGGATTCGAGCCGGTAACGACGTCCAGCACCGGCGCGAGGAACATGGTCACGCCGATCGCCTTCGCGGCGGCGCCGCACGCAAAAGCACGGTCCTCGATGGCCTGGTCGGAGAGTCGCGCGGCGTCCACAGCGCTGGGCAAGTCAGGAACGAGACCCTCGAGCCGCTGGATACCTCCAAGCTCCTGATCCACGGCAACCAGCAGGGGCCCATACCGATCCCGAATCTCTCGCAGCGATTCTTTCATTCCATCACGACCCTCCTCGACGCGGCGGCGAGGTGACATCTTTCGGGCCAGGTACTCCTCGCGCGTTTCGCCGAGCAGGATGGCCTGCCCACCGCCACGCAGGAACTCCCCGAGCTGAGGTTCGATGGCGAGATCACCGATCGCCGGCAGCAGCACTGCGTGGGCATTGCGGAGGATCTCGCTACTGAGTGCATTCATCGTTCAGTCCTTCATGAGACGTGGGCCAGCGCGCGTCCCTTGGAACTGTCATTCCGAGCCTGAGAACCCGCTCCGTGCGCCCGCCGCCCGGAATTCCTACAACGTGCCCTACCGTACTGTTTTTCCGAAGTTATACGAATCACCAATAATCGTCAAGTTATCGCATGGAGGTATGCCAGGACGCAGCGCACCTCGACAAGGGTCGGGTGTTATTTCTGGGTTTTTGCATCCAAATTAGCCATGTATTTCGGCGTTTTTGTCCATCGAAAAATCAGCATAACAGTCGATCGGCAAAACGCTTCCTGCGTCCGGTGACAAAATACGTATAACTCATCGATCGAGGAGAGGATTCTGTGAGCCGAGTTACGTGCGGCCTCGCGAGATGCCGCCGCTCAGTGCGGGTTCTCAGCGCTGATAGTACGGTGCCGTCTCTCGCTCGAGCGCCCCCCGACCTCGAATTTGATCCGCCAGTTTCTCGGCCATCATGATGACGGGCGCATTGAGATTGCCGCTGACGATCTGCGGCAGAATCGATGCGTCGATGATGCGTAGATTCTTGACGCCTCGAACGCGCGCTTGTGCGTCCACTACCGCGAGTTCATCGCTGCCCATCCGGCAGGAACAGCAAGGATGATAGTTGGTGCCGGCGGAGTTCCTGAGGAATTCGAGAATCTCGGCGTCGGTCCGGGCACCCGCTCCCGGCGTCACTTCCTCGCCCCTCAACTTGGACCACGCCGCCTGCGCAATGACCGTACGAATCGCTCGAACCGCGTCGATCGCCGTTCGGCGATCTTCCTCGGTGGATAAAAAGTTGAACTGGAATGCGGGTGCGTCCGACGGATTCGCGGAACGCAACGTCACCCTGCCCACGCTGCTGGGACGCATCAGGCTGAAAAAATATTGAAAACCATTTTCGAGTTTGACGTTCCCATGTTGAAACTCACCCAACATCGGCACGAATTCAAATTGAACGTCGGGGACGGGCACCTCGTCCCGCGTGCGGATGAACGCGCCTACTTCAAAGAAGTTGGTCGCCCCCAGCCCGCGTTTGAAAAGCAGCCAATTCACGCCCAATTTGAGGCGCCCCATCCTCCCCAATTCCTTGGCCGCGGAAACATTCACCGTTGCGCGATATTGAACCGGCGCCGCCACGTGATCTTTGAGATTGCGGCCCACTCCCGGCAAGTGGTGAACGACGGGCAACCCGTGTGCGTTCAATTGGTCTGCGTCACCGATGCCGGAATGCATGAGCAAGTGCGGCGAGTGAATAGCGCCTGCGCAGAGGATCACTTCGCGTTCGGCTTCGATTTGCGCGGCCTGGCCCGCGCTGATGAGCGCGACACCGGTCGCCGCAGCCCCCTCCAACCTGACGCGGGTCACCACGGTGTTGCAGACTACGTGGAGATTCTCGCGTTTACCCTGCGCATGCAAGTACGCCTGCGAAGTACTCCATCGCAGCCCGTTGTGCACGTTGCGCTGCGTGACATGCACCCCCTCTTGGCGAAATGCATTGTGATCTTGCACATGTAGGTAGCCGGCTTGTTCTCCGGAACGCAAGAACGCCGTGTACAGCGGGTTATCGGCAGCGCATGTCTCGATCATCATCGGTCCGGAACCGCCACGGTACCGATTTGCACCGCCGTCAAATGTTTCGGCCTTGCGAAAATACGGCAGGCATTCAGCGTAACTCCACCCCGCAAGTCCCTGGGCTGCCCATTGATCGTAGTCCCAAGGGTTGCCGCGAACCCAGTTCATGCCATTGATGGACGAAGAACCGCCGAGAACGCGGCCGCGCGCCTCGTATATCTTTCGCTGATTGAGGACCGGCTCAGGCTCCGTGTGCAAGAACCAGTTGAATTTGTCATCCGCCAGAGGGAATCCTAGAGCGGCGGGCATTCGAATATAGATACTGTTGTCTTTCGGACCTGCCTCGATTAGCAGGACTTTGACGTCCGTATCTTCGGCAAGCCGGCTGGCAAGCGTGCTGCCCGCCGAACCCGAGCCCACGACGATGTAATCATATCGTGCCAGTATGGATTGCCCATCGATGGTTTTGAGTGGGATCACAAAACCAGCTCTATCAAGGAGCGCTTGATCTGTCGGGCGAGGTCGTAGGGGTTCTGTTCCTGCATTTTTTTCGAGAAGGTCTCACCGCACCACCATCCGGAATATCCCGTCGATTTGACCGCCTCGGTCCAATCCTTGAGATCGAGAACACCCTGCCCCGTGGGTACATCCCGCATGGCGGTCTCGATCGGGATTCCTCCATCGTAGGGCAGTGAGTCGCAGACGTGTATGCCGAATATCAGACTTTTGTCCAGCTTGGCGACATCGTCAGGCGTTACACCGGATGTGAAACAGTGCCAATAGTCGATGACCAGCTTCACGTTGTCCCTTCTTGCTTCGTCGATGAGTTGCAATGCGTTCCGGAGTCCGTTGATGGGCGACCATGACAGAGGTTCCAGGTAGAGCAACAGATCCGACTCATTTGCCATGTCAGCCAGCACGCGAACGTTCTTTGCCGCAAGATGAATGAGCTCGCGCGTAGACAGTCCGAGAAGATCGGAATACATGCCGCCACGCTTTCCGTCGGCATAGTCAATCACTGCCTGCACATCGAGCGGGCCGCTGAGAATCTGAACCCCCCGGGCACGAACGGTCTTTGCCAGGCCAAAAATCCGTTCTGCCTCTTGGAAGAGATCTTCGCGCGCCCGGCCCTGCCGTTCGACATTCGCCACATGGCCCGCTCCGATCACAGCGACGTCGCGCAGAGCAACGCTCAGGTCGAATTCGCTGTAACCCGCTTCAAGATATCGATCCAGCTTGTACGTGTGGATCTCCATGGCATCGAAACCCACGTGTTTGGCGACGTCGATGTCGGTCAGCAAATTCGAGTATTTCGTAATCGTCGAATTCAGGACCAGCATGTTCGTGTCGCTCATGCGATTTGTTCCTGATGTCCGTGAACGCCGCTAGGTGTTGCCCGGAAATTCGACCCAGCTGCGCCGAGTATTCGATTCCACACAGGCCTGGCTCAAGGCGACGCCGCGGACACCTTCATGTATATCCGGTATCGGAAATGGCGTACCGCTCCTCCACCCGGACCCCGCATCGAGTGCCAGCGCGAAGTCGCTATATAGCACTGCCAGAGCGTCGATGTAGCCCTCGGAATTTCCGGCAGGAAGGCTGACGACTCGTTGTCCATCCGCGGTCATGTCCGAATGCCCGCGGCGATAGACGAGATCTGCCTTCCCCAGGCGACCGACCAGCAGAGTCTCCGGGGATTCCTGACGCCACTCGAGCGACGCCTTGGTACCCACAATCTTGACCCGCAGGCCGTTGCGGTGTCCCGGAGCCGCTAGAGAGGCCCATAGCAATCCGTCAACGCCCCCCCCGAATTCCAACTGCACAACGTCCGTGTCATCGAGCGCAAAGCCTGGAACGATCGTTGAGAGTTTCGCATTGAGTCTGGTGCACCGCAGTCCGGACAGAAACTCGAGTAAATTGAAGGCATGCGTACCGACGTCACCCAATGCACCCGTCGGTCCGGCCTTGGCCGGATCCCCGCGCCAGAGGGCGCCCTTACCGAGCTTCGCAGGATCGCCGGCCAGCCATTCGAGAAGATATTCCACGTACATAAAGCGAATTTCGCCCAGTTCGCCGTCCCGGATGCGTGCGCGGGCATCTCGGACCATGGGATAGCCGAGGTAGGTATACGTCATCGCGCAGAAAGTATCGTTGCGGTCCGCTATGCGGGCGAGGGTATGCGCCTCTTCCAAGCTATTGACCAGGGGCTTGTCGCAGATGACCGGGATGCCGGCCTCGAGGAATAGACGGCAGGGCTCAAAGTGCAAATGATTGGGCGTCACGATCACAGCCACGTCGATACGATCAGGGCGCGCAGCTTCTGCCGCCGCCATCGCGTCAAAGGACGCATAGATGCGATCTTTGTCCAGCGCGAAGGCTGCGCCCGCCTCGCGGCACAGCTCGGGATCGGATGAAAAGGCACCGGCCACGATCTCGAATCGATTGCACATACGCATGGCCGCCCGGTGATATTCGGCGAAAAAAGAGCCTCTGCCGCCGCCGACCATGCCGACTCGAAGACGTTTACCGCTCGGAATGTCAAATGTGAGTGGACGCATTTTAACCGCCTCGTTTGCCGTGATCTAAGGATACATGTCAAATCAGGCCGCGGATGTGGTCCGAGGCTTTCTCACCGATCATTATTGCCGCCGCATTCGTGTTACCGGAACAAAGATGAGGCATTACGGACGCGTCCGCGACGCGCAGGCCGGGTACTCCGCGCACGCGCAAGTCGGGCTGAACGACTGCCATCTCGTCCACGCCGATGCGGCACGTGCCGACCGGGTGCAGCGCTGCATGCCCTTGCTCGCGCACGAATAGACGGTAATCGTTACGCGTCTTCAACGGCATATCGGGAACGTGCTCGCGGCTGATATAGGCGGACATGGACGGTTGCGAGAGGATTTCCCGGGCGAATTCGACCGCGTCGGCGAAGCGCTCGATGTCGTTGGAATTGCCCAGATAGCTCGGCTTGATGAGAGGAAAGTCCGCCGGGTCGCCGCTTCGAAGCTCCACGCAGCCCACGGACTCCGGGCGAGTCGGACAGATATTCGCCGTACATCCGTTTCCGCCGGGCACCGAATCCACTCCTTCCTCGATTCCCGCACCCGGGAGAAAGAAGAACTGTACGTCCGGCTGCCCCTTTGCCAACGAGCTGCGCCAGAATGCTCCACCTTCCACGAGATTCGAGACGGCAGGACCGCTCTTGAAGAGAAGATATTGCAATCCCGCCGCGGCCTGCCGATACCAACTTTTGTACCTGTCGTAGCTGAAAGGTCCCCGCAGTTCGTTGATCAAAGAAACTTCTACATGATCCTGCAGGTTCTTGCCGACGCCGGGTAGGTCTTGAACCACGTCTATGCGGTGAGCGCGCAGGTGATCTGCCGGCCCGATGCCGGACAACATGAGGAGCTTTGGACTATTGATTGCGCCCGCTGAGACGATTACCTCGCCCGAGGTGCGAAGAACGTGGAGCGCACCATTGTGCCGATACGAGACACCGACTGTGCGCCCGCCCTCGATGAGAAGTCTCAGAACACGGCAGTTCGTCTTGACGGTAAGATTTCGGCGGCTTCGTGCGGGCCGCAGGTAAGCCGATGCGGCGCTTGATCGTCGGCCGTTTCGTGTCGTTATCTGGTAGAGACCGCAACCGTCCTGCACGCCGGAATTGAAGTCGTGATTGTAAGGCAGACCCATTTGCTGGCACGCCTGAAGCCATTTCTTGGTGAGAAAGTGCGTATATTGCTGATCGGATACTGCAAGCGGGCCGCCGATTCCGTGCGATTCGTTGCAAAGCCGATCGTTGCTCTCAGATCGCGTAAAATACGGAAGCACGTCCTTATACGACCATCCGTGCGCACCGGACGACTCCCATCCATCGTAGTCGGAAGGAAGGCCTCGAATGTAAACGAGTCCATTGACGGAACTTCCGCCACCCAGAATTCTGGCCTGAATCATGGTCGGGCTGGGTTTGCCGAGGTAGGCCGCGGTCGGTTCCCACGGATAGCGCTCCACGAGGTTACCCTGGGAAGTTTTGTAATACGTCACTGGCAGGTGAATAAACGGACTCGTGTCAGGAGGGCCCTCCTCCAGAAGTGTGACTGAAACGCCGGGATCCTCGCTGAGTCTCGCGGCGAGCACGCAGCCGGTGGAGCCACCTCCGACAATGATGTAGTCAGTCATCGGCTGTTCCTGGAGCGTCGGCCCCTGCGACAACGCCGCCGGCCAGACCCGCGCACGCGAGTCAGGCCGCGACGAGTCAATGCTGTTGGTTAAAAGTTGATGCCGACCGTCAGCCCGCCCATCCGCGGCGGCGCCCAGTGGTCCAGGACAAAGCCCTGCGCGGTATTGTCGAACTGCGAGTTAGCATAGACCCTGTTGGCGAGATTGGTGACCCAGCCCCGAACCCAGACTCCCGATTGCGTCGTGATGCCCAGGCTCGCGTCCTGGACGACAAAAGCGGCGCCGTGAACAACCGGTTGGTTGATGAGTTCGAAATAGCGGTCGCCGGTATAGCGTGCATTGTACAGCAGGCTAAACGCGAGATCGTGGTACTTGAAGTCTTCTTCAAAGCCGGCCGCGCCAATGTACTTCGGCGCATCGATCGGGCGCTCATTCTGCGGAGCGCACGTCGAGCACGGCTGTACGTCATGCACCCAAATATCGTTGTACGACCCCGAGAAATTCAGCGAGAAGCCGTGCCCGAACTTATAATTCGTCTCGAGCTCAACCCCGTTGGAGGTCGCCGGCAAATTCACGACGGTAAAGTAGATACCGTTGACGAAATTGAACTGCTGTGAGTTCTCATAGTTGTAGTGATAATAATCGGCGTTGACCGTCAACTTGCGGTCGAGGAATTGCGACTTGACGCCCACCTCGGTGGCGTACAGGGTCTCCGGCTTGAAGGAGAATTCGCTCGGGGGCACGTTGCCGGCGGTGGCGTCAAAGTACCCACCCGACTTCACTCCCTTGTTGAGCGAGGCATACAGCAGCACATCCGGATCGAGCTTATAGTTGAGTTGCGCCTTTCCGCTCCACAGCCCATCGGTCCGGGACAGATCGGTCACCGGCGCGTAGTTGAAATTCCCACCGGTACCCGCCGGCGTACCAAAGACTGTCGAACAAGCGCCCGCCAAACTCTGCGTGCAGTTGAAGCTCCAGTCAAAGTGTTGATCATCGTACGTGTATCGCGCACCCACAATCGCGGTCAATTTATCGGTGATATCGTATTCGGCCTGTCCGAATCCACTGTAGGCCTTGTAGTTCAAAGTGTACGCCGTTTGCAGCTCCGCACCCTTGCCGAGCGTCGAACTCAGAGGAAAATGCGCACTCCCCTGGCCTGCCGTGGCGCAATACGTCGTCGAGGTCGGATCGCAGAATGTCGGCTGAGCGAACAGGACAAAGAACTCGCCCTGATTCTCGAAGAAATTAACGCCGGTGGTCCAGCGAAGCGCTCCGGTGCTCTTGATGAGGCGAAATTCCTGGCCATACGTGTTGGCGACGCCGCCGTCGGAATAATACGCATTGTTATCCGGCGTACCGTCTGTGTCCTCCACATAGTTGATGCGTGTCCGGATGAAGCTCGAGACGGAATCCAGTGTGACATCCCCCATTTCGTGCTGGAGGTTCAGCGCGATGGTGGATGCCCGCTTGAAGACTTCGCCGGGCACATTCACGGCCTGGACAAACGGTGAGCTGCTCGGATTCACGTAGCCGTAGAGATTCGGAGCGTTCCGGGGAAGCGCCACATCGTAGATTGATCCGGGCGGGGTATGGCTGGCGGTCTGGTAGTTCGCGGGCCTACCGTTATCCTGCCAGGTTTCGAGTCGAAGCGTGCCTTCCGTACTGTCGCCGAGCTTGAATTTGGTTTGATTGCGAAAGGCGGCGACGTCATCCCCAAGCAGATTAGGGCCGTCCAAATTTTTAACATAGCCGTCGCGCTCGCTGAGGTAGTATGCAAAACGGTCGCTGACATCGCTGTTGCCGCCGTTGATGAAACCCTCCAGGCGATGCAGGCTATAATCGCCGGCGGTGTACGCGATCCCCGCCGCAAATGTATCCGTCGGTTGGTTCGAAAAGAATTGCACGCTGCCGCCGGTGGCGTTTCGACCGAACAGCGTTCCCTGTGGGCCTCGCAGCACTTCGGCGTGGTCGACGTCATAGATCGGAAAGCCTGTCGCCGCCGGAATTGCAATGTAGGTGCCGTCCTCATATATCGCCACCGGCTGCTCTTCGTGCTCTGATGAGTCCGCCTGGCTCAGCCCGCGAATACTGAACGACGACACTGCCGACCCGTTTTCTGGAATCGCCGCGAGACCCGGTGACAATTTCGACAGGTCCTCGGCGCGCGTTACCTGGAACGCCTCGATCTTCGCACTGCTTTCAAGCGTGACCGCGGCGCCCACGTCCTGAAGCTTTTCAGGGCGCCGGTTTGCCGTAACGACGATCTCATCAAGGCCTTCGCCCGAGGCCGCCGCACCCGCACTGTCGCCGCTCGCGGTTGTATCGGAAGCATATGCGGGCATCCAACCCAACACGGCAATCAGCGCCGCGGAGGCGAGTCTGATCGCGATGCGTATTTCACGCGCGTTCACGGATTGTGTATTTGACCGGTACATCAGAACATCCCCTTATTTGTAGCGAAACGGGTCAAGAAATACTCGCTGACGAAGTAATAATTAGTAGCAATGCTCTCCCGAAACTCTCCACTCGAGGAATGTGTCGGTCCCCTGAGCTCGGCAACTTCCCTAAGCGACTCCAACCAAATGCGCATCCTTATAGAACACGATATTGGCGGAGTATCCGATCGAGAAACCTGGCGCGCAATTTCGCAAATTAGAGTTTTTATGACGCAGAGTGACGCGCATTTTCGTTGCCGCGTGCCGCCGTCGGCCGGCGAACGGTGGTATTTGGGGTACTAGCGGGCGAAGTTTGAGTAAACGTTTGCGCCCGGGCTCTTGCCTGGCTTTCAGCTGCTCTACAAGGATGCGGACGCCGCGATGGAGGTAAGGGCTTGAACGAACTTCAGCAACGCAGCGAATCAGCTTTTTTTATTGGCGTATCCACTGTTGTTCGACCAGGCGAAATGCAGCGGCGATCGGTGGATCTTCTCGGCGTTCGGCAAGGCAAATGAACGTGAGCGCGGCAGGAACGGTCACGCCTTCGACGATCGTGAGGCCATGCGCGTGAGCCTCGGCAAGTGCGACGGAATTGCGTACGAGGCTCAATCCCACACCGGACTTTACAAGATCGAGCATGGATGGTTCCTGATCTACTTCGGCAACCCGCAGCGGCATGACGCCAAGTTCACCGAAAATGCGCGACAACAATCGATTGTGAGCCGACGATGCCGGCGTCCAGATCCACGGCAGCGCCGCCAGCTCGCGCCAGTGGCGGTTGGGGGCGGTTTGTTGGATACGTTCACTCCAACCGGCGGGCGCAAGGACTAGGTACTGGAAAGTGGTCAGGGTCACGGAATGAAATAGCGGATCGGGCGCCTGATCGATGGCGTCGATGTGATAACCCACCGCCAGCCGTCCTGCGCGAATCTGATCCTGCACCCAACCCGACATTCCGTGCCGCAGAGCCGTCTCGATTTGGGGATAATTTTCCACCAGAGACTTGAGAAACCCGCCGAGGCGCAAAAAGGGAGGGTCCAGAATCGTCCCGATCGGCAAAGTCCCCCGAACCTCGGTCCGCAATGCGCCCGCAGCTCTGGTCACCTCTTCCGCGGTTTCGATGGCTCGCTGCGCATGAGGCAACATCGCCATGCCATCACGCGTGAGTTTCAGTCCGCTTGCCGTGCGGCTGAACAGGGTCAATCGCAGGGCTTGCTGCAGATTTTGGACCTGAAGACTTACCGCCGGCTGCGACAGATTCAGCCGCTTTGCGGCGCGAGTGAGGTTGCCCTCTCTGGCCACAGTCACAAACGCTCGAAGGAGTGTCAAATCCATAGAGTGTTATCAGTAAACATAATAATAAAGTTTACAAGAAATCATTGGCGCGTCTGCTTGGTTCGACTTACGCTCCTATTTATTCAATGACTTATCGGACTCGACCAATAGTGGCCACCCGTCAGTGACTGGGCTGGAGGATAACATGAGCTTACCGCCCATCAGTACATCCGATAATGCGACGGAGGTCGATCAGGCATTGGAGGAGAAGGCGGTGTCAGCAGTACTTCGGGATTCAGAGCGCCTGAGCCAGGCATACCACTACATTATCGTCGGCGCCGGCACTGC
>Ga0302324_100005458_pt1 | contig 27714 bp, 22 predicted proteins | sample Palsa_T0_1_FD_201949 | JGI IMG/M metagenome (GOLD analysis project Ga0302324, IMG submission 201949) | Peat permafrost microbial communities from Stordalen Mire near Abisko, Sweden - Palsa_T0_1 | ecosystem: Environmental > Terrestrial > Soil > Palsa > Peat permafrost | place: Sweden: Abisko...
GCCGCCGCGGTGCGCGGTGCGCCGGCGTTCGCGGACGCCGTTGCCGCTCCTGAAACCCTGGCGGAAATCACCGTCACCGCGAGGAAGCGAACCGAGAACCTGCAGGACGTGCCGCAGAGCATCGACGTGTTCACCGCCAAGGACCTCGAGAATCTCTCCATTTCCCAGTTCGAGGATTACGCAACCAAAACGCCGTCGGTCTCCTTCATCAGTATCGGACCTGGCACGCAGATGTTTTTCATGCGCGGCGTTTCCGACGGCAGTAACCCCAACGTCGTGAACACTTCATCGACCGGTTTCTTCGTCGATGACATGTCGATGAGCTATTACGGCAGCATTCCTGACCTGCATGACTACGACATGGAGCGGATCGAGATCCTGAACGGCCCCCAGGGGACGCTCTACGGCGCGGGCTCCATGTCCGGCGCCATCCGTACCGTCACCATGAAGCCCGACCTGACTGCCTTCAGCGCCGGCGTTGACCTCGACGGCGGCAAAATAGACAACGGCGGTGCTAATGATACCTACGAAGGTTTCGTCAACCTGCCGATCATCGAGGGCAAGACGGCGATTCGTATATCGGGGTACTCCCTGCACGACGGCGGCTTCATCGACAACCTCTTGACCACCCGTCATTGGGTGAATGGCGTCGTCTCGACGAACGCAGCCTGGGCAGGGAACAACTACAACACGCAGAACGTCGATGGCGCCCGCATTTCATTGAAGCAGGTGTTCACCGAAAACTGGAGCGCGCTACTGACGTACAGCTATCAGGGCCAGCATCACAAGGGCGCCTGGGATCAGGATGTGACCGATTTCGGCGACCGTAAAGTGTCGCGCTTCGGGCCCGAAAACGGCGACAATTACGTGAAGACGGTCGACCTGCATGTAGACGGCGACGTCGGCATCGCCGACCTTGTATTTGCGACCACCTACTGGTCGCAACCCAGTCACAGCACGGATGAGTATTCCAACTACGTGCAGTACTCGAACGTTGCATATTTCAACGCGGCCAACATCCAAAGCTTTGCCTGCCGCACGGGCCCGACGGTTCAGGGAGGTACCGATGCGTTCAGCGGCTGCAATGTGCCGACGATGTTCACCGTCTATGACAATAAGACCGAACGCTGGTCGAACGAGGTGCGCCTGCAGTCCAAGCCTGGAAGCCGTCTCACGTGGCTGACGGGTCTTTACTGGGAGAAGACCAAGGAAATTTACTCGGATTTCTATCGCATGCCGGGTCTGCAGCTGAACGGCGAGGCTGCCCAGAGCGCGATCTCTTACTACAACAATCTGTACGCGCCCGAGCAGGCCTCGCCGCTGCCGCAGGAGTGGTACAGCTATAAGTCGCGCTTCGACTATCTGCAGACTACGGAATTCGCGGATCTGACGTTCAACCTGTCGGACCGGTGGAGCATAGAGGCGGGAGTACAGCATTTTCAGTCCAATTTCATCGGCACGAGCCAGTACGCCGGTTACTTCTGGTCGCCGAAGCTGCCGTCGTCGTATGTCGGCGCATCCCATAAGGTGAATGCCAAGGCGGGCCTGAATTTCAAGGTCAATAAGGACTTCCTGCTGTACGCAACCTTCGGCCAGGGCTTCCGCGATGGTGGCGTCAACTCGGTTGGCCAGGCCTGCTACAACAATGGCGCGACGGCCTATTACAAGCCCGACACTCTCAACAATTTCGAGGTGGGCTGGAAGTCGCTGCTCCTGAACGGCCGCATGACATGGAACGGCGCACTCTATTATATGGACTGGAAGGGCTATCAGACCCCCGTCTACGACCTGGCCATCTGCCCGACCACTTTCAACGCCAACCTCGGCAACGCGCGTATCTACGGCTTCGAGTCGAATATCGACTACAAAGTGACCGACGGACTGAGCGTGCAGATCTCAGGCAGCTACAACGATTCTCATCTGACTTCCGATACATATGAGAACCCTAACTTTGAAGTGGTCCCGGGAGAACGACTGCCGTACGTGCCGTACTTCAGCTACAGCGCAAACGCGCGCTACGAGAAATCCTTCGAGTCGGCCCTGAAGGGCTTCGTGCAGTACGACGTCGCGCACAAGGGCGACATGTGGAGCGATCTGCGAGTCAACAACCCCAACGGCTTCGGGCGATCGCTGCAGCCGGCCTACAGCATCTCTAATCTGCGCTTTGGCATCTCCGCCCCCAACGATCACTGGGCGGCAGAGCTGTACATCTCCAATCTTTTCGACAAGGACGCGGTCATCTTTACCAATACCGGTAATTACGACCATCGTGAGACGACCAATGAGCCGCGGGTTTTTGGTCTGCGCCTCAAATACCGCTGGGGCAAAGAGGGCAAAGAAGAATGAGCAGGTGCAAATAGGATGAACGCCTTGAAAAGGCTTGCCACGGCTCTATCGCTGCTGCCCTGCGTGTTTGCCGCCGATGCCGCAGATTCGGCGCCGTCCCGGCGTCCGCTCGTCGCCGAAGATCTTCTGCGCGTGCAGGACGTGAGCGATCCGCAGGTTTCACCGAACGGTCTGTGGGTCGCCTACGTCGTAAGTTCGGATGACCGGGATGCGGACGAGGTGAGAAGCGCGATCTGGATGGTCAGCTGGGACGGCAGGCAGCAGCTCGCGCTGACGCGCGCCGCGGACGGCACGAGCAAGCCCAAGTGGAGTCCGGACGGACACTATCTGGCGTTCATGGCAAAGGCCGCCGCGTCGGATAAAGCTCAGATCATGTTGCTCGACCACCGCGGCGGCGTCGCGCGCCAGGCGACGAGCGTGACTGGCGAGATCGGCGAGTACGCCTGGGCGCCGGACAGCAATCGCCTTGCAATTGCGATGCGGCAGGAAAGCGAGGAGAAGTCGCCCAAGCCCATCGTGATTGACGCCATGCACTTCAAGCAGGATGAAGACGGCTACCTGGGCACTGGCCACGAGCGGCATTTGTACCTGCTCGATATCAGAGCGAAGCGGCTCGAGGCACTGAGCAGCGACCCTAAGTTCAACGAAGATCTTCCCGCCTGGTCACCCGACGGACGACAGATCGCGTTTATAAGGACGATCGAGAGTGGACCGGACCAGGACGGCGAGGCGGACATTGATGTCATTGACGCGCAGCCGAACGCGACGGCGCGCAAAATCGCGCGTTTCTATGTTCCCAACAAGCAGATACTCGGGTGGAGTCCCGACGGGACCCTGATTGCGTTTACGCAGGGCCTCGAGCCCAAATTCAACGCGTATATGCAGGACCATGTTTTTCTGGTGCCTTCCGCCGGCGGTACGCCGCGCGCCCTCGCCGAAAAGCTTGATCGCGCGGCGACGTCGTTTGTATTCGCCGCGGACTCTGCCGCAATGATGATCTCGGTCGAGGACGACGACGTCGTATATCCGGCTCGAGTCGAAATTGCCACGGGTGCGGTCACCCGGGTGCTGCCGCCTGCGCCATTTGTCGTCTCCGCGTTGAGCCGCGGAGGAGGCCATACCGCGCTCCTCAAGGCTGAAGACCATGCGTTGCCGGAAGTTTTCGCCCTCGAGGACGGAAGGCTGCGCAAGCTGAGCGCTCACAACGACGCATTTCTGTCGGAGCTGCAGTTAGGGTCTATCGAAGACATTCGTTTCAAGAGCAAGGATGGCACCGAGGTCGATGGCCTCATGGTCAAACCGCCGCTCTTTGTCGCGGGGCGAAAGTATCCGACCCTGCTATGGATTCATGGCGGCCCGAATGAACAGGTTGAACATGCGCTCGTGTTGGATGGCTATCAATTCGAGCCGCAGATGTTCGCGGCCAAAGGCTTCGTCGTTCTCCTTGTGAACTACCGCGGCGGCAGCGGGCGCGGCATTGATTACGCAAAAACGATATTTGCCGACTGGGGCGATAAGGAGGTCGAGGACCTGCTCGCAGGCGTCGACCATCTGGTTGCAATCGGCATCGCCGATAAGGAACGGCTCGCCATCGGCGGCTGGAGCTATGGCGGCCTGCTCACCGACTATACGATTGCCTCCGACCGTCGTTTCAAGGCTGCGATCTGCGGTGCTGGCAGCGGCAATCAGATCTCAACCTTCGGAACCGACGAATACATTCTGCAGTACAACAACGAGCTTGGGCCTCCGTGGATCAACACGGCGCTATGGCTCAAGGTGTCATATCCTTTTTTCCATGCCGATCGGATCCATACGCCGACGCTGTTTCTGGGCGGTGACAAGGACTTCAACGTGCCCATCAGCGGCGGCGAGCAGATGTATCAGGCATTACGGACCCTGGGAGTGCCGGCTGAACTCGTCGTTTATCCAGGCGAGCATCACGTATTCACGCGGCCGAGCTTTGTGATGGATCTTGCCGTGCGTGAACCTGCCTGGATAGACCGTTTCATGCCGCATTGACGCAGGCAACCGGATATCCATTGCAAGGCGACGGCAGAAGCCACGGCCTGTGGGAGAGCACCGCACCGGCCGCACCCGCCACGACGGCGCATTCGGGGCATGCGAAGGCGGACGTCGCGGTCATTGGCGGCGGCTACACCGGACTGTCGACGGCGCTGCGCCTGAGCGAGATGGGGGCATCGGTCATCGTCCTCGAGGCGGTCGAAATCGGCTTTGGCGGCTCTGGTCGCAACGCCGGCCTCGTCAACGCGGGCATGTGGATGATGCCGGACGACGTTGCGCGAACTCTGGGTGAGCCGTATGGAAACCGGCTGCTGGAGATGTTGGGCGATGCTCCGCGGTTCGTTTTTGAGCTCGTGCAGAGACATCATATCGACTGCGAACTCGAGCGTGCCGGCACGCTTCATTGTGCTGTCGGTCCAAGGGGCTTGCGAAACCTTGCCCAGCGGGTGGCGCAATGGAGCGCGCGCGGAGCGGCTGTGCGGCTTCTGGATGCGAAGGAAACCGCAGCCAAAGTCGGCAGCCCCGCCTTCAGCGGATCGCTTCTGGACCTTCGCGCGGGGACGATCCAGCCGCTTGCGTATGCGCGCGGACTGGCGCGGGCCGCGCTGGATTCGGGAGCGCGGATCTTTACCGGCAGCCGCGTCGTCGGCGCCGAACGCGACAGCACTGGCTGGATCGTAAGTACCGCCGGGGGTTCGGTCCATGCAGAATGGGTTGTCGTGGCGACCGATACCTACGCAACCGCTCCGTGGCGTGAGGTGCAAAGCGAGCAAATACGCTTGCCGTACTTCAATTTCGCAACCGGGCCGCTCGAGCCCGCCCTGCGCGCATCGATTCTGCCCGGCAGGCAGGGGTGCTGGGACACACGATGGCTCTTGAGCTCGTTTCGGCTTGATCAGGCGGGCCGGCTTATTTTCGGCAGCTTCGGCGCGCTCCGCGGCGTTGGCGCGCATGTGCACGAGGCCTGGGCCAAGCGCGCGCTCAGGCAAATATTTCCGCAATTGGGCGGGGTCGAGTTTGAGGCCGGCTGGTACGGCAATATCGGCATGACCGACGACAATCTGCCGCGCTTTCACAAGCTCGCGCCGCAGGTCATCGGCTTTAGCGGATACAATGGCCGCGGCATTGCGCCGGGCAGCGTGCTGGGTCGCATCCTCGCCGATTACATCAGCGGGGCGGTGACGGACAGCGACCTGCCGTTACCCGTCACCACGGCGCGAGAGCCGCGCTTTCGTGGCCTGAGAGAAGCATTCTACGAAGTCGGCTCTGGGGTTGCGCACCTGGCGGGAGCGAGGTTTTAGCAGTCAATGATCGCTGTCGATCAGCCCTTCAATCGCTGAGCGCCACCCAGGTCGGTGCATGATCACTGGGCCTTTCCCAGCCGCGCACATCACGATCGACTCCGGCATCCGTCAACCGGCCCGCAACCGCTGGATTCAGGAGGAGATGATCAATGCGCAGGCCGGCATCGCGCCCGTAGGCGTTGCGGAAGAAATCCCAGAACGTATAAATCCGCGCATCGGGATGCCGCACGCGTATGGCGTCGGACCAGCCCTGCTTCAAGAGCCGCGCGAATGCCGCACGCACTTCGACCCGGAACAAAGCGTCATCGACCCATCGTTCCGGCTTGTATACATCGGCGGGAGTGGGTATCACATTGTAGTCGCCGGCAAGCACGACAGGAGAGTTGCTCGAGACGAGCTCGGCGGCATGGATGATCAGACGCTCCAGCCAGCGCAGCTTGTAATCGAATTTCGGGCCCGGGGCAGGATTGCCGTTCGGCAGGTACAGGCAGCCGATCACGACGCCGCGCACCGTCGCTTCGATGTAGCGGCTATGGGAGTCTTCCGGATCGCCCGGCAAAACGCGCGTCCTTTCAGCAGGCTCGGTACCGCGCGCAAGGATCGCGACGCCGTTCCAGCTTTTCTGGCCGTGCCAGATCACCCCGTAGCCCGCCTCGCGTATGCTGGCCTCGGGAAATTTCTCCTGCGGGGCCTTCAGTTCCTGAAGGCAAACGACGTCAGGCTTCGCCTCAGCAAGCCAGCGCAGCAGGTTGGGCAGGCGCGCGCTGATGCCATTCACGTTGTAGGTAAAGATTCTCATGGCCAGCATGTTAGCGAATTAAGGAATATCCGGCCCGTATGTCGCAAGGCCAGGACGCGCGGGTTACAGCACGCGCAGACGATGACGCCGGGTCGCAAACGGCCCCGCCCGAGCACGCCCGACAATCGTCTTTTTACAGATGACAGCCCTGCGAACGTGAATGCGACCAAACGCTCCGCCGCTGCGATGAGTTGTCGCGTTCGGGCCCCGTGGTGCGCGAGAAAGTCGCTGCAATTGCCTCATGATACGCAGCAGACACATTTCCAGGATGCCTTCGTCGCGGGACCCGTATTGCCGTTCGATGAACGTAGGTATGATGCGGCAGGCGAAATAAGGGGACTCTACAAATGCGCGTTGCGATTGGAATTCTGACCGGGGCAGCAGTACTGGCCGCATCTTTGGGCTGGGCCGCGAGCGGCGACCCGCTGGCGCCTGTCGGCTCGCTCACCGCTCCACCCGTGGCGCCGGTCAAACCTGTCGTCGAGACGCTCTGGGGGCGAAAAGTCACGGACGACTACCGCTACATGGAGACGCTCGATCCGGCGACCATCGCCTGGATGAAGGCGCAAGGTGCCTACACGCGATCGGTTCTCGACGGTATCAAGCCTCTGAAGCACCTGCAGGACGACGTTGCGAAGTTCTCCGCAAGCTTCGGTCTCTTTCAAAACTACGCATTTTTTGGCGGCCGGGCTTTTTACGAAGAGCGCACGCCGGGCTCCGACAATTTTGATCTTGTCGTCAAGGACAAATCGGGCACACGCAAGATCGTCGACATCGCAGCGCTGCGCGCCGCCAACGGCGGCAAGCCTTTCGCCGTGAACTATTTTCTGGCTTCGCCGGACGGCGGCAAAGTTGCGGTCGGCGTGTCCGAAGGCGGTTCGGAAGAGGCCTTAATCACCGTTTATGATGCGGCGAATGGCGCAAAAATTGCGGGTCCGATCGATCGGGCGCAGTTCGGCGCCACGGCGTGGAGTGATGATTCCAAAACCCTGTATTTTGTCCGGCTGAAGAAGACGACCGCGAAGGATGCGCCGACCGAGAAATACAAGGACGCGACGGCTGATGCCTGGGACCTGAAGTCCGACCCCGTTATCTTGCTGGGAGCGACCGTGAATCACGGTCCTAAATTCAACCCGACCGAATTTCCCGTCATTGGTCTAAGCGTCGGCTCCCCTATTGCCCTCGCGCTGTCGATCAATGGGGTGCAGAACGAGCTTGCGATGTGGTTTACACCCGTCGCCAAGGTGCGTGATCCGAAAACCACCTGGGAGAAGTTCATCACGCGCGAAGACGGCGTCACCAACTTGGATATGCGCGGCGCCGAAGTGTTCCTGCTCTCCCATAAGGACGCACCGACATTCAAGGTGCTTTCGATGCACGCGGGCCAGCCGCTGTCGTCCGCGACGACGCTCGTGCCCGCGCAGCCGGATCGGGTCATCGAAAGCATTCACGCTGCATCCGATGCGCTCTATGTGCTGGTGCGTCATGGCGCCTATTCACAGTTGCTGCGCATCCCCGCCGGCACGAAGAACATCGAGGAAGTGCCGCTGCCGTTCGCGGGCCACGTGGGCGCAGCTTTCAGCGACCCGCGCACCCCGGGCGTCACGGTCGATCTTTCCAGCTGGGTCGTGCCAAGCACCGCCTACGCCTACACGCCGGTGAACAAGTCGTTTACCGACCTTAAGATCGGTACTCATGGCGATATTGATGCAGCCAACTATGTCGTCCGCGATCTGAACGCCAAGGCGAAGGACGGCGTGATGGTGCCACTGTCATTGGTCCAGCCGAAGAGCGCGAAAGGCGAGCAGATTGCGCTCATCGAAGCCTACGGTTCCTACGGCATCTCTGAACTCGCCGATTTCAGCGTGCGTCGCGCCGCGGCGATGCGTCAAGGCATCACCTATGGTGTCTGCCACGTGCGTGGCGGCGGGGAGTTGGGTGAAGCGTGGCGCCTGGGAGGCAAGGATGCGAACAAGCACAACACCTGGGGAGATATGATTGCCTGCGGTGAGTATCTGGTCGCGCAGGGTATTACCGCGAAGAACAAATTGTTCATCATTGGCGGATCGGCAGGCGGCATCACGATGGGGCGCTCGCTCACGGACCGGCCTGATCTCTTCGCCGGGGTGATTGATCTGGTGCCTGCCGGAAACACGCTGCGCGCGGAATACTCACCGAACGGGCCGCCCAATATTCCAGAGTTCGGCACGGTCACGACCGAAGCCGGGTTCAATAACCTCAATGACATGGATACGATTCAGCACGTCAAGAATGGCGTGCAATACCCGGCGGTAATGGTGACCACCGGGCTCAACGATCCGCGGGTGTCGCCCTGGGCGCCCGGAAAGATCGCGGCCGCGTTAGCGGCGAGCGGCACGCCGAGGCCCGTGCTGCTGCGAATCGATGCGGAGGCGGGCCATGGTATCGGCTCAAATAAGACGCAGACCGACGCTCTGACCGCCGACTGGATCGCGTTTGTGTTCTGGCGCGCGGGACTGCCGGAATGGCGACCGACGCTTGGAACGCAGGCGCAACACGCGAAAAGCTGAGGGTCCAAAGCCGCGCATCATGATCCGGCGATGCGGCACTTCGCTTGCGCGGATGCCGCTCGCGCAAGCGTCGCCTTGGCTCCGGATGTGCAACTGATTCTGGACTCGCCACGTGCCTGACATGGCTCTGCAATCTTAGGTCCGCAAAGTCGACGCGTGCCGGCGTTCGGTAATGAAGGGCGATGGTGATTGTGAAACCGCACGCTGTCGTGCTCGTCATGCTCGCGAATGCCGCGATGCTCGCGGCAGTTCCGGCGGAGGCGCAGAACCGTGACGCTCTGCGGCAAATCGTGCAGGAGGGGTGTGCGCCGCACTGGCTGCAGGCGCATGATCCGGCGCCGTGCGAGCGCGTCTATCTGCCTGACGCGCGGCACGATGGATATGCCGTGCTTGCCGACCGCAAGGGCGGCGCGCATTTTCTGCTCATCCCGACCCGAACCATTAGCGGCATCGAAAGCCCGGATGTTCTCAAGACCCAGGCGCTGAACTATTTTGCGGCGGCCTGGCAGGCGCGCGATCGGATTTCCGTGTTCGTCGGCCATGAAGTGGCAAGAGGGTATGTTGGCATGGCGATCAACCCGGAGCACGGCCGGGGGCAGGATCAGCTACACATCCATGTTGAATGCCTGGGCCAATCGGTCTATGACGCTTTGCATGCGAAAGCCGATCTGCCCACCGACCGCTGGTCACCGCTTGAGCTCGCACAAGGGCGCTATTACGGGCTGCGGTTGATGGGCGAGGATCTCGGCCGAACAAATCCTTTCGCGCTGCTGGCGAATCTCATGCCGGGCGCCCGGAGTGACATGGGCGCCTACACGCTGCTTCTGGCCGGCATGCAGTTCAATGAAGGCCCAGGATTCCTGCTGCTCGCAGGTAAGTCAGTCCCCGGGGGCGAGACGCTTTTGGATTCAACCTGCGCGGTGGCCCGTCGCTAGCAGACTGAGACCGGACAGGGGTGAGCCGTCTTCTAATTGCGACGCCTGAGGAGCGCGATCGAAGTACCTGTCGTCGCGACCGGCTAGGCGCTCTTCAGCCTGCTTTTTTGCCAAGAAAACCGAAGTTCTGTTGAGCGTGCGAGGTGTGACGCAAAGCGCGCGGGATGCGCCCAGACCGTCTATATTAAGGTGACCGCTCCCAGGGTCAGTTGCTGTTCCGCTGACGGTCCAAGAGCCTCGAGCTGTGGCAGGCACAAAAAGGACACCACAATGACATTACGTCAACTGGCGATTGGTACCGTAGCTCTGCTCGCAGCCGTCGCAGCACTCTCGGCCATTTCTTCCCGGCGCGCCAATAGCCTTCGACCCCATTCGGTATCCGGCAGCGCCCCTCTGCATGCCTACGGCAGTCGCAGCCTCATGCAGCGCCAGGCTCCGGGCAACAGCAAGTTGGACGCGACGCTCGCGGACCTATCAAGCCACGCATCCCGTGCCAATCCGGATCACTGGCTCGCCGATCTGCATTCATTGAGTCCTGCTGCGCACTTTGCGCAATCCGCTGCAGGCGCGACCCCATTGGTGCTCATCGATGCCATTACTCGCGGCGATCCACAGAAGCTCAAAGAGGCACTGGTCGGGCTTGGACTGCAGCGCCCCGCGGTCTACTCGAACGATGTCGGGGGCTGGCTACCGGTATCGCAGATCGCGACTGCAGCCGCGAGCGCCGAGGTTCACTCCATCCGCGCAGCGATGTCGCATACCAGTACCGGTGCCGTGACCTCGCAGGGCGATTTCGCCCAGAAGAGCGATGTGGTGCGCGCGACCTATCCGACGCTCACGGGCTCGGGTGTCACCGTCGGCGTTCTCTCCGATAGCTTCAACTGCTACGCCGTGTACGCGGCAGACAACGTGCCGGCCTCAGGCGCGGCGGGCTACGCTTCCAACGGCTTTCTCGCCGATGCCCAGAAGGACATGGCGACGGGCGATCTGCCATCGATCGTCAATGTCATCGCGGAGCCTTCCTCCTCCTCCGCCAATTCGACCTGCCTCGACTATGGCGCGCCGGAATTCCTGCCGTTCACCGATGAAGGCCGGGCGATGCTGCAGATCGTTCACGACGTCGCGCCGGGCGCAAGCCTCGCTTTCTACACCGCCGACAACAGCGAGGCCGATTTTGCCAATGGCATTGGCGCGCTCGCGAAGGCCGGCGCCAAGGTCGAGGCCGACGACGCGCATTACTTTGATGAGCCTTTCTATCAGGATGGCATCCTCGCGCAGGCGATTGATGCGGTCGCCGCGCAGGGCGTTGCGTATTTTTCTTCTGCGGGCAACAACGGGCAAAATGCCTGGGAGAGCGCCGCACCGAGCTTCGCGACGCTTTCATCCAGCGCGCCGAACGCCAATGAGTATCTGCTGAATTTCGACACGTCGGGCGCGACCACGGCCACCTCCCTGCCGGTGACGATCCCGGCGCTGGTGCCAGGAGAATTCCTTGCAGTGGTCGTGCAGTGGGATCAGCCCTATGTGACAGGCGCCACGGGCAGCCCTGGAGCGACGAGTCACATTGACCTATGCGTGACAGGAACCTCCGGCGGCGATCAAATTACAGACCTTGATGGCAACCCGGTCAGCTGTACTGGACCGAACGCGACCGGCTCCGATCCGCTGCAGGTCATCATCATTGGCAACCCCGCGAACGCGAGCGGCAACACTTCGACCGCAGACCTCAACATCATGGTGGGGCTTGCGAATGGCACCACAGCGCCCCACCGCGTCATTGTCGCCGTCGAGGACGACGGCGCGGGCAGCACGATCAACGCGTTTACGACCAACAGTGAAACCATTCAGGGCCACCCCGGCGCGGCTGGCGCGGCGGCCGTGGGAGCCGCCTTCTATTTCCAGACTCCGCGATGCGGCACGACGCCCGCAGTTCTCGAGACTTTCTCCTCGGCAGGCGGTGCGCCAATCCTGTTCGACACGTCGGGCAATGCGCTTGTGACGCCGCAGATCCGTCAGAAGCCGGATTTCGTTGGCCCCGATGCCGGCAACGACACGTTCCTTGGTTTCACGCTGGCGTCCGACGGTATTCCGGGAGGCTTGCTCACGACGAGCATCGAGGAATGCCAGAACAATCCCAATTATCCGAACTTCTTCGGCACATCGGCTGCGACGCCGCATGCCGCCAGCATCGCCGCGCTCATGTTGCAGGCGAACCCCACTCTGACGCCGGCGCAGATTTATAGTGCGTTGCAGATGAGTGCTTTGCCGATGTCCGGAACGACTCCCAACAACCTCTCCGGTTACGGCTTCGTCCAGGCCGACGCGGCGCTTGCGCTGGTTCCGGCCGGCGCGCCGACGCTTTCGCTGAGCGAGACGACCGTCGCGGTCGGGGCGTCGGCGGCGCTTACCTGGTCATCCGTCAACACGCAAAGCTGCGCGGCTTCTGGCAGTTGGAGCGGGGCGCAGGCGACGAGTGGCAGCCTGACCATTACCCCGACGGCAGTCGGTACCCTGACGTACACGTTAACGTGCGGCAACTCGGCGGGCTCGGCGCTGAGTTCGGTAAGCCTGAAGGTCACCGCCGCGAGCACCAGCGGTGGTAGCAGTAGCGGCGGCAGTAGCGGCGGGGGCGGCGCGCTCGAGAGCTTAACGCTCTTGGCCTTGGCGGCTCTTGGCGCCGTGCGCCTGATGCGCCGCTGGCGTGGGTATACGGCGTGCCGAAGCGCTGGACGCACATCGCGCCGCGCCACGAACAACGCACGCTAAAATTGATTGTTGCAATAGACGCGACGATCGCATGGGACGGAACGCTCTGTGAGGAAGGGACTCAGGGCGTCTGTCCACGCGAGGATGTGAGCTTTCGCGGCCGCGTCCCTCTCGATGAAGCCTTGGATTTGCTCTTACGGGCTTAAGCCAGATGCGCCGCAGGAGGTTCCACGCGGGCACGCCGTCAGCAAGCGCCAAGCCGAGATTGAGCACGGCCATTGTTGCGTGCCCCTTTCGGTAGGAATATTTTCAGCCAGATGAGTACTGCACAACAGATCGCGGTCGTGCATCTGGCACGCGCGGCCAACGGGTTTGAGCCTTTTGCGCGATTTTTGGATTCGTACCAGAAGCATCCCGCAGGGATTGAGCATGAGCTCGTGGTCGTATTCAAGGGCTTCTCGAACGATGCACAGCTCGCCCCATATCGGCAGCGCCTTGTAGGAATTGCGCATCGGGAAATTCAGATTACCGAGTCGGGTTTGGACTTGGATGCGTATGGATTTTGTGTGCGGCAGCTCGTGCACGAGTACTTCTGCTTTCTCAACACCTTCAGCGTCGTGCAAAGCGACGGCTGGCTCGCGAAACTGCGAGCGGCTCTCAGCGCCGGGGTGGGACTCGTAGGCGCGACCGGTTCGTTTGAGAGCATGTATTCGGACCTGACTGCGCGGCAGCAGAAGGAAGTCGCGCAGCACCTGCATACGCGGGCGCGCCGCGCCTGGAAGCGCTTTCGCAAAGGATTGATGTTCGAGCGCTTCCCGAATCCGCATCTGCGCACGAATGCATTCATGATTTCCGGTGAGCTGATGCGGCGGCTGTGGCCGCGAAAAATCGGGCGGAAAAGGGCAGCGCATGCGCTGGAGAGCGGCAGGCAAAGCATTACCCGCCGCGTGCAGAAACTGGGCTTTAAAGTCCTCATCGTCGGCCGCGATGGCGTCGGCTATGAGGCGGAGCGCTGGCCCGTGAGCGGAATCTTCTGGCAGGCGGAACAGGAGAACCTGCTGGTCAGTGACAATCAGACTTTGCGATATATCGAGGCGAGCGCGCCTGACAGGGTGAGTCTAAGGTGGATGGCATGGCACGCCGAAACCCCGTGAGCGATCCGAGCGTCGCTGTTATCGGCACGGTTCGGTAGGCCGGTCGAGTCACGCCCGCGCGGCGAGCCTGCCCCTCCGCCATATGGCTTCAGCTCGCCGACGCAAAAGCCCAGGCGATCGCGATACACGCCAACGCAGCGAAGCCTGAAAGCCACTGCGGCACGCGCTCGAGCGCGCGGTCGATCCTGGGTAGCGCTGCCAGCGCTCCGAGCAGCGTGCCGACGACAAACCCCATCGCGTGGCCAACCAGATCCGTGCCTTCTCCCGAGGAGCCGAGCCAGCCGAGGAGAATGACGCCAGCGACGAGCGGCGCCCAGCGCAGCGCCCATCTCTGCGGCAGATGAAAGCGCGTGCGCCAGGAATGTGCGGCCATGAGGCCCAGTGCGGCAAACACCGCCGTCGAGGCCCCGACCACGCGGTGCGATGGTGGCCCGAACTCGCCCTCGAGAAGGTTGGCAAAGGCTCCGCCATTGACGATCAGGAACCATGCGTTGCCCGGACCTAGCTGGCGGCCCGCGAGATAGCCGAACCAGATGCCCGCCGCCAGGTTTGCCGCAAGGTGGGCCGCATCCAGATGCAGCGTGAGCGCGGTCCATGCACGCCACCATTCGCCGCTCTGCACGCGGCCCGCATTGAGCTCTGCTGCGTCGAACGCATCAAGGCGCCACAGGCCGTGGGCGATCGCATACGCAACGCCCAAAAGTACGATGGCGTAGAAGGCGCAACCGATCCAGGCATTGCTGTGCAGCCGTGGCGGCGGCGGCGGTGATGGCGCAGGACGGCTCTCGGTTTCGTACTGGCCCAACTCCGTGAACGCGCGCTCGACATTGGCGACATCGACCTCAAGGAAGTAATGAGAACCGTCAAAACTGATCGCGCTTGGGATATCAACAGCGGTGAGCACGAGTGCGCGCTCGTCGCAGTCCGGCCTGCGCGGCGAGCGATAGACTGCGGTGAAAGCGGCGGACATGATTCTCGAAAGACAGTTGCAGCCGTCGAAGAAAGCCGACAGCTTACATTGCGGCGACTTTCCCCGAATGTCGACCGTGAGCGGATCTTCGCGCGCCTCGGAGGTGTCCTCAGACGCTCAAGAAGGACGCGCAAAATTCGCGCCGGTGGCCGCCGTCCGAGTGCCCGTTGCTCTCCCGGGGCAGGCGCAGCGCCCTTCAAGCCTCAGTTCTGTTTGCGAAATACGTATACGAATCGGTCGGTTTTGCCCAGCGCCGGCGGCTTATAGGAGATGAGCGTGCGGGTATCCTCGGCGTTGTGCAGAAAGTCCCCCTCTGTCACGAGCTTGAACCCGTGCGACTCGATGTCGTGCCGCGCAAAGGCTGAATCGATCCGGTGCAGCGTGCCGGCGTCCGCTGAGCCGGTGCCCGCCTTGGCGGAATGATCAACAACCAGAAGGATCCCGCTTGGCTTCAGGCTCTTCGCGACCTGATCAAGTATGGTTTTGGCGTCGGTCTTAGGAGGCCCGTTCGTCAGCTCATTCCAATACAGATCGTGATAGACCTTGATGAGAAGCACTGCGTCGAACTTCGCAGTCCCCACTTTCATGTCGTTGAGATCCACGATCCTGTGCGTCACGTTGGGCAGCCGGTTGCCGGCGAGGCGCTCCTGCCAGCTCGTGTCGTAGCCGTCAAATCCCGCGTTATTGACGAACAGCACGTCGCCCTTGGGACCGACGATATAACTTACAATCTCGCTGTAGTAGCCGTTGCCGCCGAGAACGTCGAGCACGTGCATGCCGGTGTGGATGCCTGCCAAGCGCAGGACACGTGCCGGCAGATCCGTCGCATCGCGCTTGAGATCCTCGGCGCTCCTGCCCGGATGCGCAACCGCGGCGTCGTACGGATCGGCCGCTTGTGCGCTATTTGCGATGACGAGTGCGCCGACGAGCAGCGCGCTTGCCATCGCAGAAAAAATTGTGGTTCGGCTGCTCATGACTTTTCGCCCTTATTGTTGGTTGCTGTACGAGCGTGCGGGAAATTGACTGCGCTTCAAGCTTAGCATGATGGAAGCGCGCGGCAACTTTGCGCCTACGGCAGGTTTTTAAATCCGTAATGTGCAAACACCGCTCGCGCGGCCGGACTTCTCAGGTAGGCCACAAAGGCCCGCGCCTCGGGTTTCGCGGTCACGATGAGCGCGACAGGGTAGGTGATTGGCGCATGCGAATCTTCCGGAAATGTATCGACGATGCGCACGCGTTTCTCCACCAGCGCGTCGGTCGCATAGACGATGCCGAGCGGCGTCTCGGCGCGCGCGACGAAAGCGAGCGCGGCGCGCACATCGTCGGCCGGCACGATCCGCGCTTGAACCTCGTCCCAGACACCGAGTTTCATGAGCGCGGCTTTCGCATAGCGGCCTACCGGCACGGAGTTTGGATCCCCCGTTGCGAGACGCTCCTTGCCGAGCGCCTGGGCGAGCGGGAAATGCGGCGCGATCTTAAGTTTGACCGGGCTGTCGGCCGGCGCAATCAGGACGAGTTCATTTTTGATGACATCGTGGCGCGTTTTAGGATCAATGAGCTTGCGGGTCGCAAGATAATCCATCCATTCCTCGTCCGCCGACACGAACACATCGGCGCGCGTGCCGGCCTCAATCTGGCGCGCGAGCACCGAGCTTGCCGCAAAGGAGAAGCGGGCTTCATTGCCAGTCTTCCTCGTGTAGTCGGCGCCGATGTCCTGCAGCACATTCGTAAGCGAGGCAGCTCCGAATATGACGATACCCGACGGTGCCGAATCCGCGGCTCGACCGGGCGCCGCCACGGCGAGAAGCGTTACGGCAAGCAGTGCGTGCCAAAGCGGTTTCATGCGGTCACTCCCGTTATATCGATTTGTGCCTAACGATAGGCATAAGCCGCGGCCGAAGCAATCCGGTACCATGCTGCGCATGATTCCGACATCTCGCCTGGACGTGCGCCTGCGCATCGATTTTGGCCCTGCAAGCTCGATCGGGCCCGGCAAGATCGCGCTGCTCGAGCATATCGACCGGGCGGGCTCGTTGTCGCAGGCGGCGCGTGAGCTTGGATTGAGCTACCGCCGGGCGTGGCTGCTGCTTGACGACCTCAATCATTCATTCACGGAGCCAGTGGCGACGACCAGCGTTGGCGGTGTCGGTGGCGGCGGCGTTCAGTTGACCGCGTTTGCTCAAAAGCTGATCACGTCATATCGGGAAGTTGAACGCGAGGCGCTTGAGGCGACACGCACGCGGTTCGCGGAGCTGCTGAAGGTAGTTGAGCCCGAGAAGGGTTTCAAATCAAGACTGCGGCGCTTTCTCACGCGGCGCAGTGCGAAGTCGAAGCAGGCAGTCCGCGGCCGCTCGCGCTCGGTTCTTTGACGACAGCGTCCGTCCTTTCGTGAGCGCGTATGTATTGGTTCACGGCGCGTGGCATGGCGCGTGGTGCTGGCACAAGGTGATTTCGCGCCTGCGCAAAGCGGGGCACACCATACTCGCTCCGGACCTTGCAAGCCTTGGCCGGGACCGTACCCCCGTCTCGAAAATCACCCTGCAAAGATGGACCGACGATATCTGCCGCCTTCTTGATGTGCAGGATGACCCCGTCATCCTTGTGGGCCACAGTCGCGCGGGCGCCGTCGTCAGCCAGGCGGCTGAAGCGCGCCCCGAGAAAGTCCGCGTGCTGGTGTACCTGGCGGGTTATCTGCTGCCCGATGGCGAGTCCGTTTCGCACCGGGCGCAACAGGATGCGGTATCGCAGGTCGGGCCTAACATGGTCATCGCGGAGGATCGGCGCAGCTGGAGCCTGCGTGAAGGGGCCGTCCGCGATGCGCTCTACGGTGACTGCGCCGATGAGGATGTGGTGCTCGCGCAATCGCTCTTGACCCCCGAACCGGTCGCGCCGCTGGCGACCGCGATTCGCATCAGTGATGAAAGATTCGGTGGTGTGCCGCGGGTCTATATCGAGTGTCGCCGCGATCGGGCCGTCTCATTGTCCGAGCAGAGAAGGATGTACGGCGCCATGCCCTGCCGGCAGATCATTTCAATGAACACCGACCACTCGCCTTTTTTCTCTGCGCCCGATGAGCTCGTAGGACATCTGCTTTCGCTACAGTCGTAAGCTCTGGTTGACCGCGAAGTGCCAATATCCGCGACCCCTGAGGTACGAGGCGCAAACCATGCGTGCTGACCGGCGTATGAAGAGCCCGGGTCCGCCCACTACCTCGAAGAACATGTGAAAAGGCCGCCTGTGGAGGCGGCCTTAGTGACTAGCTCAGTATGGCTCGAAGCTTCGATCAACGGAGCAAAGTTCAGTCATCCATCAGGAAGCTGCGCAGCTGCTCGCTGCGACTGGGATGGCGCAGCTTGCGCAGCGCCTTCGCCTCGATCTGGCGGATGCGCTCGCGCGTGACGTCAAACTGCTTGCCGACTTCCTCAAGCGTGTGATCGGTATTCATGTCGATGCCGAAGCGCATGCGCAGGACTTTCGCCTCGCGCGGCGTCAGCTGTGCAAGTACAGCGTGCGTGGTTTCGCGCAGGCTCTCGACGGTCGCCTGATCGATGGGCGAGGAGACTGATGTGTCCTCGATGAAATCCCCCAAGTGCGAATCCTCATCATCGCCGATGGGCGTCTCCATCGAGATCGGCTCCTTAGCGATTTTCAGGACCTTGCGCACCTTGTCCTCAGGCATCTCCATGCGCACCGCGAGCTCTTCGGGAGTCGGCTCGCGTCCCATTTCCTGCAGCATCTGACGCGAGATGCGGTTCAGCTTGTTGATCGTCTCGATCATGTGCACAGGGATGCGGATGGTGCGCGCCTGGTCCGCGATCGAACGGGTAATCGCCTGGCGGATCCACCACGTCGCGTAGGTCGAGAATTTGTAGCCGCGGCGATACTCGAATTTGTCCACGGCCTTCATGAGGCCGATGTTGCCTTCCTGGATCAGGTCGAGAAACTGCAGCCCGCGGTTGGTGTATTTCTTGGCGATGGAGATGACGAGACGCAGGTTGGCCTCGACCATTTCCTTCTTCGCCCGGCGCGCTTTCGCCTCGCCGATCGATACTTCGCGGTTGACTTCCTTGATGTCGTTGACCGACAGGTGGTACTGCACCTCGAGGACCTGAAGTTTTTTCTGGCGGCGCTCGATTTCGTCTTTGAACTTGGCAAGCGCGACGGAGTATTTCTTCCCGCCCTTCAGGTGCTTCGCAAGCCAGCGGGCGCTCGTCTCGTTCTTCGGGAAGGTGGAGATGAAATCCTTGCGCGGCATTCCGGCATCGCGCACGGAGATGACCATGATCTCTTTTTCAAGCTGGCGCACTTCGCTTACGTGCGCGCGCAGGTTGAGGATCAGCGCATCGAACATGCGCGGCGAGAGCTTGAGCTCCATGAACTCGCCGGCGAGTTTCTTCCTGATCTTAAATGTCTTCGGCTCGCGTGCGCCGAGTTTGGCGATCGCGCTCAATGCATGCAGGTGCAGTTTTGCAATTGCGGCGAAGCGGCGTGCCGCTTCCTCGGGATCCGGGCCGGTGTCGACCGCCTCTTCGGCGTCGTCGCTGTCCTCGGACTCCTCTTCACGCTCGGCTTCAGTTTCGGCCTCGACGATTTCAAGCTTCGTCGGGTTCTGGGGCTGAGCAATGACATCAGGCGCGTTCGGATCAATGAAGCCGACGATGACATCGACGAGCCGCGCTTGACCGGCCTTGACCGGCTCGTAGGCTCGCAGCAGGAAGTCGTGCGTTGCCGGATACATCGAGAGCGCGCTGCGGACCGCTTCCAGGCCTTCCTCGATGCGTTTGGCGATACGGATCTCGCCTTCGCGGGTGAGAAGTTCAACCGTGCCCATCTCGCGCATGTACATGCGCACCGGGTCAGTCGTACGGCCGAGTTCAGCGTCGAGCGCGGCAAGGGCAGCCGCAGCCTCCTCGATCGCTTCTTCATCCGCAGGCGCTGACGGCTCCGCGGCGAGCAAGGCCTCGGTATCCGGTGCCTTCTCGTACACCGGGATGCCCATGTCGTTAATCGTGTTAACGATATCTTCGATCTGTTCCGGATCGACGATTTCGGAGGGCAGGTGATCATTAACCTGCGCGTAGGTGAGATAGCCCTGTTCCTTGCCGCGCGCGATCAGGAGCTTCAGCTGTGACTGGCGCTCCTCCGGCATCACCGGGCCGCGGCGCTCGATGCCAAGCATCTTCTTCTCAACCGGCGCCTTCGGGCCGCCTTTGGCCGTGACCTTGCCCTCGACTTTGGCGTCTGCGGGTTTGGCGCGCTCAGCGGCTACCGGATGTGCATCTGGCTTCTTCGGTGCGGCCGCTTTCGCGCGCTCCTTTTCCCGGATCGGAACGGGCTTTTTTGGCGCCGTTGCCTTGACGGATTTTCGCTCGGTGGTAACGCGTTTCTTGCTGGCGGGGACGGTCTTTTGCTTGCGTGTCATATTCGGATGGACGAATTCATCAATATTCCCCTATGTGCGTGCCGGAAGCGGCGATACAAGGGGCGCCAAAGCAAAGCCCGCAATTGTATTTGACGGGCGTCCAACTGCCAACCCCATCGCTAGCCTGGGACGTCTCGGAGAGGGCGTTTTGTTGTAAGTCTATGAAATTCCTGAAGTTCTGATGGATCAAGTGCGGTGGTCCTGCTCTTAAGCTGCAGCGCCTCGAGGCGTTGAGTGTCGGCAAGCTCGGCAAGCTTGACGAGAGCGGCGCGTAATTCGGCCCCTGCGGCGGCGGCATCTGTAATGACTTCCTCCTTTTGCAGAAGTTTCTCGAGCGACTCGCGTTCCGGCCGCTCGGCCCAGCGCTCGATCACTTGCGCCGAAATCTCCGCGGGTGTGCGTTTGAGATCGTCGATGAGCTCGCGCAGTAATTCGATGCCCGGCTCATGCAGCCGGTCAAGCGCCGCGCGCTCGGCAGCGCTGACGCGGGCGGCGGTCGCCGGAAACTGCAGCAGGCGCACGATCGCCTGGCGCACGAGACTGCCGCGTCCGGCGCTGATTCGCGTGCGCGTAACGCTCGCCGCGCGGGGCGGCGCCTCGGGTGCCTTCGTGCCGGCCGCGCGCCACAGCTCCTGCAGCCGCTCGGCCGAAATCTTGATCGTCTCGGCAATCCGCTCGAGCACGAGCTCGCGGTATAACCCCTGCGCAAGCTTCGCAACCAGCGGGCGCGCGGCCTCGGCAAAGCGCGCACGGCCATCCGCGTGCGAAAGATCAATGTCGGTGCTCACTTCGCGCACCAGGTATTCGGACAGCGGCAGCGCGCTGGCCAGGCGCTGCTCGAAAGCCTCGCGCCCTTCGGCACCGACGAGCGAGTCGGGGTCTTGTCCTTCGGGCAGAAAGAGAAAACGGATCTCACGCCCTTCGCGCGCCTCGGGAAGGGTGTTCTGCAATGCGCGCCATGCAGCGGCGCGGCCGGCGCGGTCGCCGTCAAATGCAAATATGACCTCGTTGACCAGGCGGAAGATTCTCTTCAGATGTTCAGGCGTCGTCGCCGTGCCAAGCGTTGCCACCGCGTAGGGGATCCCCGCCTGATGCAGGCGCACGACGTCCATGTAACCTTCCACGACCAGGAGACGTTTGAGCGTGCCGCGATTCTGGCGCGCTTCATACAATCCATATAGTTCGCGGCCCTTGTGAAAGAGGGCGGTCTCCGGGGAATTGAGATATTTGGGCTCACCCTGATCAATGATGCGGCCGCCAAAGGCGATGGCGCGGCCGCGCGCGTCGCGTATCGGAAACATGATCCGATCGCGAAACCGATCATAGTGCCGCTCGCCCTCTCTCACCTGCCCGCGCTCGCGCTCGATGATGAGGCCGAGATCGGTGAGCTGCTGACGCGCCGCTTCACTGCCGCCGAAGCGCTTGAGGAGATCATTCCACGACTGCGTCGCGTAGCCGATTGCAAACTGCGTGATGGTTGGCGCAGTGAGGCCGCGCTCCGTGAGGTAGTTGCGCGCACGCGCATCGCGCGCGAATGCCTCGCTGTAAAAGGTAACGACGCCCGACATCACTTTGTACAGATCATCATCGGCGCGGCGCGGCGTACCGACGGGAGCTGCCTCGTGCGGCACCTCGAGGCCCAGTCGCTCGGCGAGCTCCTCGACCGCTTCCGGAAATGACAGCCGGTCGTAGGCCATGAGAAATCCAAGCGCCGTGCCATGCGCGCTGCAGCCGAAGCAGTGATAGAACTGCTTGTCCGGGCTCACCCAGAAGGATGGTGTTTTCTCGTCGTGAAACGGACAGCAGGCCTTGAATTCGCGGCCTGCTTTTTTAAGCGGCACACGCAGCCCTACGATCTCCACGATGTCGGCACGGGCGATGAGCTCGTCGATAAAGCTCTGCGGGATGCGGCTCATGAGGACCGCGTAAGGACGTTGGCCTTAGGCCAGCTTCTGTTTGATCCGGGCGCTGACAGTGCCCATGTCAGCACGGCCGGCAAGCTCAGGCTTCAATACTCCCATGACCTTGCCCATGTCTTTGATCGAGGCAGCGCCGGTGCGGGCGATCGCCGCGCTGATGAGCGCTTCGATTTCGTCGGCCGTCAGCTGCGTGGGGAGGTATTCCTGCAGCAGCTTTATTTCGGCGGCTTCCTTCGCGACCAGGTCAGCGCGCGCGCCGGCTTCGAACTGCACGATGGATTCCTTTCTCTGCTTCACCATCTTTTCGAGAACTGCCAGCACCTGGCTGTCATCGAGGCTGATGCGCTCGTCAACCTCGCGCTGCTTGATGGCCGCCAGGAGCATGCGCACGGTCGCCAGGCGCTCCTTTTGAGCCCCGCGCATCGCGGTCTTCATGTCCTCGGTGATACGCTCCTTCAGCGACATGGTCGTCGAGGGGGCGCCATCAACGGGCCGGGCGCACGCCGTCCCTGGAAATCCGCTTCATGTGCCGCTTGATGGCAGCGGCTTTCTTTCTTTTCCGCTCTTGGGTGGGCTTTTCGTAGAATTCGCGCCGGCGCAGCTCGGTCAGAATGCCGGCTTTCTCGCAGGCACGCTTGAAACGGCGCAAGGCGGCATCGAAATATTCATTCTCTCGAATACGGACGCTGGGCATCGAAATCCTAACTCGTTGATTTAGTTACAGTTTTAATGCGGCCGACGCCGCATTCGGGCCGCGATTCTAATGACCCCTGTGGCAAAAGGCAAAGCGTCTTGAAAGTATCGGTCTACCTGCATGCGCGTCCTCGCGATTGAATCTTCCTGCGATGAGAGCGCCGCGGCCGTGTTCGATGACACCCGGGGGTTGCTCGCGCACGAGCTTTTCAGCCAGGTGGAGCTGCACCGGATCTTCGGCGGCGTGGTTCCGGAGCTCGCGTCACGCGATCATGTGCGCCGTCTGCTGCCGCTCGTGAAGAGTGCTCTGAGCATAGCGGCAACGCTCCCCCAAGACCTGGATGGCGTTGTCTATACGGCCGGCCCCGGCCTGATCGGCGCACTTCTCACCGGCGCTGCGCTCGGGCGCAGCCTTGCCTACGCGTGGCAGATACCGGCGCTTGGCGTGCATCACCTGGAGGCTCACCTTCTCGCGCCGCTCCTCGAGAGCGAACCGCCGCCGTTTCCGCATGTGGCACTGCTGGTCTCCGGCGGTCACACGATGCTCATTGAAGTGCGCGCCATCGGCAGGTACGCGATTCTGGGCGAGAGTCGCGACGATGCGGCGGGCGAGGCATTCGATAAGACCGCGAAACTCCTGGGGCTGCCCTATCCGGGCGGCCCCGAGCTTGCGCAGCTTGCCGCGAGCGGACGCGCCGGCGTCTTCAAGTTTCCGCGTCCCATGCTCGATCGCCCCGGTCTTGAGTTCAGCTTTTCAGGACTGAAGACCGCGGTCCTGCACGCGGTGCGCGAACGGGAATTGACCGCGGTCGTGAAGGCTGACATTGCCTACGCGGTGCAGGACGCGATTGTTGAGACGCTCGTGACCAAGGCGCTGCGCGCGCTCGAAGAGACCTCGCTCAATATTCTCGTCGTCTCCGGGGGAGTCGGTGCAAATATCGCCTTGCGCACGCGCCTGACGGCGGCGCTTGCGGCGCGCGGCGGCCGCGTGTTTTTCCCGCGCTTTGAATTCTGCACCGACAATGCCGCAATGATCGCGGTCGCGGGACTGAAGCGTCTTGCCGCCGGACAGCATGCGGATCTTGCCATTCAGGCGCGCGCGCAATGGCCGCTCGATTCGCTCGAGGCTCTATGACTCAATCCAATTCTGCCGATCGGATCTTTCTGCACGGTCTTGCGATCGATTGCATCATCGGCTTCATCGACTGGGAACGGCGGGTCAAACAGACGGTCGTCGTCGATCTTGAGATGCCGGTGGATTGCAGGCGGGCGGCGCTACGCGACGACGTTGCTGACACGCTCAATTACAAAACCGTCGCCAAACGGGTGATCAGCTTCGTCACCGAATCGCAGTTCCACCTCGTCGAGACGCTGGTGGAGAGAATTGCAATGCTGGTCCTCAAGGAATTTGGCCTTGAATGGGTGCGCGTCACCCTGAGCAAGCCGGGCGCGATCCGCGGTTCGCGCGATGTCGGGGTGACGATTGAACGCACGCACCTCGACCTGGCGGCGCGCGGCGCCGCCGCGGATTAAAAGGTCCCGTGGCGCAAGTTTTCGTCGCCGCCGGCAGCAACGTCGCTCCCTGCGAGCATATGAGCCTGGCGACGCGCGAGATCAAGCGCGCATTCCCCGATGTGCGCTTCTCGCCCTGGTATCAGAATCGGGCTGCAGGCTTCAAAGGCGCCGACTTCATCAATCTGGTAGCGGCGTTTACGACCGGGCTTGGGGTGGAAGCGCTTCTCGTCAGGCTCAGGGAAATTGAGGCGCTCTGCGGGCGGCCGCGCGATGCGCCGCGCTGGGCGCCGCGCAGCATGGATCTTGATGTGCTGCTGTACGGGGATCTCGTGTGCGAGCGGCCGAATCTCGTGCTGCCGCGGCCGGATCTGCTGTTGCGCGCCTACATGCTCGGGCCGCTTGCGGACCTGGCGCCGGATCTCGTGCATCCGACGGCCGGAGTCAGCATTGGCGAGCTGTGGCGGCGCTTCGATCAGGCCTCTCACCCGCTCGAGCTCGCGGACTGTGGCGCAAATGTTTGAGCGCGCGCGGGGCGTTGGCTCTCGCGCTGCGGCGAGACGCTGCTACCAGCCGACGCTGCGGCCCCCGTCCACCGCCAGGATCTGCCCCGTGATGTACGGCGCGTCGCTTGCGAAGAACAAAGCCGCGCGTGCGACGTCGTCCGCGGAGCCCAGGCGCTTGAGAAGCGTCTGATCGATGATTTTTTCCTTCGCCGGGCCGTCGAGCGGGATTTCCGGCCACATCACAGGTCCGGGCGCGATGGCGTTGACGCGCACCTCGGGGGCAAGCTCGCGCGCCAGGGACTTGGTCAGCATGACGAGCGCGGCCTTGGCGGTGCTATACACCGGATGGTCCTTGAGAGGCCGCAGGCCATGGATGTCCACGATATTGAGGATAAGGCCTGCCGTGTGCCGCAGGGCAGGCGCGGCGGCTTCGGAGAGGAAGAGCGGCGCCCGGACATTAGTACCAATGAGATCGTCCCACTGGGTTATGGTGATCGCGCCGACGGGAGTCGGATAAAACGTTGAGGCATTGTTCACGAGAACGTCGAGCCGGCCAAACATCCCGACCGTGGCGTCGATGAGGGACGAGAGCTGATGGATATCAAGGAGGTCCGCCTGCAATGTCCTGGCCGAGCCTGCGCGCGCATGCTCGAGGTCGCGCGCAAGCTCCGCCGCCGCTGTTTCCGAGCTTCGATAGTGCAGGATGAGGTTGGCACCCGCGCCGTGCAGCCTACGGGCGATGGCCGCTCCGACGCGCCGCGCCGCACCCGTGATAAGGACCGTCTTGCCGGCAAGCGGCATGTTCGTCTGTGTCGGCATGGCCTGTAATTATGACCACATCCACCGTGCGCTCAATGCTCGCGCAGCTTTCGGATGCCGAGTACGAGCACTCGGCATCGCTCGCCGCTCGCATCCGTGACGAGATCGCTGCCGCCGGCGGCTGGATGCCCTTTGATCGCTTCATGGAGCTGGCGTTGTATGCGCCGGGACTCGGGTACTACAGCGCCGGCGCCGTGAAGCTTGGCGCTGGAGGCGATTTCGTGACCGCACCGGAAGTCTCGAAGCTCTTTGCGCAATGTCTCGCCCGGCAATGCGCCGAAGTGCTGGCGGTGACGGGAGGGGAGATCCTGGAACTCGGCGCGGGAACCGGGGCAATGGCGGCGACCTTGCTCGAATCCCTGGCTGACCTCGACATGCTGCCGGATCAATACGCGATTCTCGAGGTGAGCGCCGATCTTGCCGCGCGCCAGCGCGCGCGCATCGCGGCGCTGCCGGAGAAGCTGCGCGAGCGTGTCGTGTGGCTCGATAGGCTGCCGGGGGAGCGCCTGCACGGTCTGGTGCTCGCGAATGAAGTGCTCGACGCGCTGCCCTGTGGGCGTTTTGTCGTGCGCGGCGAGCGCGTGCGAGCGCTCGGTGTGGCGGTCGCCGCGGATGGCGCCTTCATCGAGCGCGAGGCGTTTGCCGACGAAACTCTCGCGCGCTATGCAGAGCCGCTGGTGCGCGAGCTGTCGCTCGCCGAGGGGTATCGTTCCGAGGTGTGCTGGCGTGTTGAACCCTGGATTGCCGGAGTGGGCGCCTGTCTGGAAAGAGGCGCGATCCTGGTATTTGATTACGGTCTGCCGCGTGCCCAGTACTATCACCCGCAACGCACCGATGGCACGCTGCGCTGTCATTTCAAACACCGTGCGCACAACGATCCTCTGATCCTGGTCGGCGTGCAGGACATCTCTGCCTGGGTTGATTTCACGCGTGTGGCCGAGGCTTCCGATGCAGCGGGCCTCACCGTGTGCGGATTTGTGACGCAGGCTGCTTTTCTCCTCGGCAGCGGCATGGATGAGCTCATGGGCGCCGACGCGGATGAAATTACGCGCATGCGGCGTTCGGGGGAGGCGGCGCGGCTTCTCCTGCCGGCCGAGATGGGCGAGGCGTTCAAGGTGATGGCGCTCAGCCGCGACTGCGACTTCTCCCTGCGCGGCTTCGCCCTGCAGGACCTGCGCCGCTCACTCTAGGTGTGAAGCGCCACCGCGCGGATCGTCAGGGCCGTCAAACGCCGTCAAATAACATGCGCCTCTTTGTGGCTCGCCTTGTCGCTCTGATGGCCGCGGATCAGCGCGATGACGCTCTCGAGAGGCCGCACATCCGCGAAGCTCTGCATAATGTTGCGCAGCGCCGCCAGATGACCGTCGCGCGACGGCGCCGCGACAGCGTCGCGCGGCATGAACACGCGAAAATCGCGCATCATCGCGTCGCGCACCGTCGACTCCACGCACACGTTGGTCGCAGTGCCCGTCACGATCAGCGAGTCGATGTTGAGCGTGCGAAGGCGCGCCTCAAGGTCGATGGGATTGCGTGCAAAGGCACTGAAGCGATACTTGGGCAGAACAATATCGCCTTGCAAGACGTCAAGCTCGGCTGCGAGCTCGTACATGAAGTTGCCGGGGACGAGCGCGGCGGCTGCGGCGGCGCGGTTCTCAGGCTTGATGAAGTTGTCGAAATACAAAGCCCAATAATCAGCGCTGCCCGGCAGGCCGGTCGTGTGTTGGATCCAGATCACGCGGCCGCCGTGCTCGCGCAGCGTCGCGGCGAGACGATTGATGCCGGGAATGAGCTCGCGCGCCGCCGCTGTCTCAAACGGGGCGTTCGGCGCGAGCCACGCATTCTGCATGTCGATCACCACGAGCGCTGTTCGGGTGGGATCGAGGTCGTCAAAGACGTCGACTTTGCCGCGCCGGTGGGTTGCCGACCGAATACTTTCCGCGGGTAGCTCAGTGTCGCTCATTCAATCGGCGCTCCGTAATCCCCGGGCGCCGCCTGCAGCGCCGGATGAGTCTGTCTATGTCGGTATAGCGCAAAGGCGACCGATGCCGCCATCACAAT
>Ga0302324_100005459_pt1 | contig 27712 bp, 26 predicted proteins | sample Palsa_T0_1_FD_201949 | JGI IMG/M metagenome (GOLD analysis project Ga0302324, IMG submission 201949) | Peat permafrost microbial communities from Stordalen Mire near Abisko, Sweden - Palsa_T0_1 | ecosystem: Environmental > Terrestrial > Soil > Palsa > Peat permafrost | place: Sweden: Abisko...
AATAAGCGCACCGAGGAAGGCACTCGACCGGACGATGACCCGGGTGATCAGTCAGGACGCGGGGCGAGGCAATCGGGCGATCAGACAAGTGGCGGAGCGGACGATCATGAACCCATCTTTCCACAATAGCGTCTTCCGCTATATTGGTAGGCGGAGCGGGAAGCGATTCTATTTTGGGTCGCTCGCAGACGGAAAGTTAACTTTGCATCAACTCGACCTCTTGGAGTCACGTTTTAGTTGTGGCCTGCTCGTCCCGGAGAGCGTCCCCGACCCCGTGCGCTTCTCGAATCTGTTTGCCGCGCTCGTTGGACGCGGATGTCGCGGGATTTCGTTCTTCGGCGAATCTGCCGCGGACTTGGAACTTGTTTTTGACCTTGTCGTTTTAGGTACTCTTATAGGCGACGCAAAGGACGACGCGGTGATTTGGTCCACGGCGCACTCAAACCTAATAGATACGCTTGTTGTGCTCGGCGCTATGACACTTCCGGGCGCTAACGCCCGCCGCTCCGACGCTGTATATTTGCTCCAGATTGGCGCGGAAACTTTGCGCGACGAGTGTAAGACTGCCTTTCAAGCGATGTAGCCGATTCCCAGAATAGCCTGAAGCACCCATTGGGCGTAACTCATATACAGACGACGGCAGGGGCGCCATGAGCGGCGCATCGTTTACGGCGCCAAGCCCGCTACCGAAGGACCGCATGGATGGAGGCCTGACCAGATCTTTCGACACCTGTCAAAGCCTACTGGAACGCTTTGCGCGAGAACACTCCGCCGAGGCTGTCGCGATATTTGCCTTCGAAATGAAGCGACAGCGCGATGGAGACTCGTACGACCCGGCTCTCCTTGAGACGTACACAAGGATATGGACTAGGCGCCAGCCAGCGGGTGACGAAGACGAACGAACGTGTTGCCTCGATTTTGTAGTTGAGGAGCTAATAAACTTACGACGCTATGACGGGGCTGTTCTCATTGACTACCTGAAGCGGGGCGGTTGCGAGCATAGACAAGGTTCAGCTTAAGCCGTTATGTGTACTCGACGAGTCTTGTCGTCCATCTGTGTTCTTACTACGAGATATCGGTTTCCCCCACGACGCGATATGATCGATTATCGAGGGGGTGAAGCAGCCAGAAGGCGCATGCAAAATTCCTGTCTCAGCCACCTCGGCCGAGACGATGCTTGCATCGCAGTGATAGCATGGATTGTAGTTGGATCGGTCAACTGTGAAACAGATTTGGAAGCTTCGCGTTTTACGTCCCGTTAAGCGATGATTGTGCGCGGCCAGATCTGCCGCGATCCCCGTCCGGGCACCGTCGACGAGCACTCGCGGAGCGACCGGCTTGTAGTAGCGGGCCAGAATCGTCGTATACTTGATCTGCAACTTGATGATGTCGAGCGCGGAAATCGAGGTAGCCGCGGCGACCCGTGTAGGCGCGAGGCGAAGCGCGCCGAGCGCGACCGCGGCGGCGATCAGCGCGCCGAGGAAGCGTGCCAGAGCGCGAGTCCCTTCAGCACGAGGTGCGGCTCGACGACGTCGATCGCGGTCGTGTGTTTTGCGACGACGTCGGCTAAGCCGCCGGTCGCGATGACCCGAGCGTCCTCGCCGATCGCGCGGCGCATGCGCGCGATCAGGCCCTCGGTCTGACCGACGAAGCCGAAGATGAAGCCGGCTTGCAAGGCCGATACCGTGTCGCGACCGATCGGACCGTTCGGCGCGTCGAGCGCGACCTGCGGCAACTTGGCCGTGCGCTCGACGAGCGCGTCGATCGAGATGCGAATTCCCGGCGCGATTGCCGCTCCGAGATATTCGCCCTCCCGCGAGACCGCGCCGAACGTCGTCGCCGTGCCGAAGCCGACCGCGACCAGCGGCGTCCCGTAAGCCGACCGCGCCGCAATCGCCGCGCATAAGAGATCCGACCCGAGTTCTTTGGGGCGTTCGGTCGAAACCTCGATCATCGTTTGCGTCGCCGCCGCGAAAAACGCGGGTTCGCATTCGAAGTACGCGCGGCACGCTTCCGCGAGCGCGGCGTCGGTTTGGGGCACCACGCTTGAGATCGCAATGGAACGCACCGAATCCGTCGCGACCCCGGCAAGCCGGAAGAGCGAGGTGACCACGACGCCGAACTCGTCCGCCGTGCGGCGCAGCGCGGTCTGGATGCGCCACGTCCGGTCCGGCTCGCCCCCCGCGTCACCGAACACGCCGAGCTTCGTGTCGGAGTTCCCTACGTCGATTGCGAGCAGCACGCGCCGCTAGGGGTTTCCCGCGCGCGCGCGCAACACCACGTCCCACATGCGCCGTGCGAGCTCGCGTTTGGGTCCGCGCCCGAGCGCTTCGCGTCCGCCGCCGCGCAGCAGCAGCACGATCTCGCTTTCCCCCGTGCCGAAGCCGGTGCCGGCGGGCGACACGTCGTTGAGCGCTATCGCGTCGAGATTCTTGCGTTCGAGCTTCGCGCGCGCGTTCGCCTCGCCGTCGTCGGTCTCGGCCGCGAAGCCGACCAGGAACGTGCCGTTCTTCGCGGCCCCGAGTTCGGCCAAGATGTCCGGCGTGCGCTCGAGCTCGATCTCGGCGGGCGCGTCATCCTTCTTCACTTTGTTCGAGAAGCGGTGAGCCGGGCGCCAATCCGCGACCGCCGCGCACGCGACCGCGATGTCCGCGTCAACCGCGCGTGCCATTACCGCGTCGCGCATTTCCTGCGCCGACGTGACGCGCGCGAGTCGCGCGCCGGCGGGAGGTTCGACTAAGGTCGGGCCGAGCACGAGATCGACTTCGGCACCGCGCGCGAGCGCTTCGCGTGCCAGCTCGATGCCCATCGTTCCGGTCGATGCGTTCGAGAGAAAACGGACGGGATCGATCGTTTCGCGCGTCGGTCCCGCGGTAATGAGAACGCGCTCGCCCGCCAGATCCTGCGTTCGGGACACGACCGCGTCGAGTGCCGCGACGATTGCGTCCTGCTCCGCAAGCCGGCCGATTCCCGCTTCGCGCTCGGCCAGGAAACCGACGCCGGGCTCGACGAGGGTGACGCCGCGCGCTTCGAGCGTGCGCAGATGGTCCTGGGTCGCGGGATGTTCGTACATCGCGCCGTTCATCGCGGGCGCAACGACGAGCGGAACGCGAGCCGCAAGCGCGATGTTGCCGAGCAGATCGTCGGCGATCCCGAGCGCGAGCTTGGCGACGACGTTCGCGGTCGCGGGAACGATCGCGATGACCTCGGCCCAGCGCGCGAGCGCGATGTGCGGTATCGTCTCGGGCGTCTCCCAGAGCGACCCATGAACCGGCCGGTGCGTCAGCGCCGCGAACGTTGCCGCGCCGATGAAATGCTGCGCGCCTTCGGTCATCACGACCTCGACCTCATCGCCGCGCTGCACGAGCGCGCTGCAAAGTGCGGCCGCTTTATAGGCCGCGATCCCGCCCGTGACGCCGAGCAGTATGCGGCTCACGCCGGGCCGCGCAATTCGACTCTCGTGCGCAGCGGCCGTTCCGGCGTGAGAATCGGGTCGACGCCGTCCGCCCCCGGTACCGTGACGTTGTCGAGCAGGCGCGTCGCGCCGGCGCGCGCGACCGCGACGACGAGTGCCGGCGGCTCGCAACGTTCGCACGGCGCGAACGACTGCGGATCGACGATCGCGAGATAGTCCCATTCGAGCGGCGCCTCGAGCAGCGGCGCGCCCGCCGCGAGTGCGACCGCAGGTTCCGTGACGCCGCTTGCAATTGCGGCGGCGATCGCCGCCAGCGCGCGATGGAGGCTCGGCGCCGCGTGCCGCTGCGCTTGTGACAAATACGCGTTGCGACTCGAGAGCGCAAGCCCATCGGGCTCGCGCACGGTCGGGGCCACGACTACATTCGTCGGCAAATCCAGATCCGAAACGAGCTGACGCAGGACGGCCGTTTGTTGCACGTCCTTCTGGCCGAGATAGAGCGACGTCGGCTCGAGCGCGTCGAGCAGTTTTGCAACCACGGTCGCGACGCCGGTAAAATGACCGGGCCGCCGTGCGCCCTCGAAGACGGTACCGAGCTTTCCGACGTCGATCGACGTCGAGAATCCGGGCCGGTACATCCGCTCGGCCGCGGGCGCATACAAGAGGTCGACGCCCTCCGCTTCGAGCAACTCGAAGTCGCGCGCAAACGCGCGCGGATATCGTTCGTAATCTTCGCCCGGCCCAAATTGCAGCGGGTTCACAAAGATCGACGCGATCACCGAGGCGTTCTCGGCACGCGCCCGGCGCACGAGCGCGAGATGCCCTTCGTGCAGCGCACCCATCGTCGGCACGAGGCCGACGGGCCGTTTGAGCGTCCGCGCGATCGCGCGAGCGGAACCGGGGGTTCGAACGGTTTGCATTGTCAGGAAGCGCCCTTGAGGACGCGGAGGAGCGTGCGCCCGATGATGAAGCGCTCGCCGGGCTCGAGCGTGGTTTCGGTTGTCACCGGCGCGTCGCCGTCGAGCCGGGTCCCGTTGCGGCTCTCGAGGTCGGCGAGGACCAGCCGGCCGTCGTCCTCCCGGACTTGCGCGTGCCGGCGGGAGATATACCGGTCGAGCGTGATGCAGGCTCCGGCGACGGCATCGTCCCGGCCGATCGTGATCTCCCGCTCGAACGGCCAGGTCTTGCCGTCGAGCGGCCCGCTCAGGACTTCGAGGATATACATTTCTTGCGAATCGTTAGCCCAGGCGGGGGCAACTTCCCCGGTGAAAAGGTCCGGGCGGTACACGAGACCGCGGGCGCGAAGAAAGGACCATGGCCATAGAGAGCGATCCGCCGGGTAACGGGTCCATCGAGCAGCTCCTTAAAGAGCTCGAGAACATCGACCTCAAGGATATTGACCCGGACGCTTTGCGCGAGGCCGAATTCGAGCAGACCCAATGGGTGCTCGACGAGCTCGTCGGCAAGACGATCGTCAAAGCCGCGGTGGAAGCCACGCGCATTGTTATCGAGACGAGCGAAGGCAATCGGTACTTTTTCTATGGCTTCATGGGCAGCGGCCACCACGGGAAGTAGCCTTCAGTAGGCCCTTCGCGTTCGTTACTCCGCGCGCTCGCCTTCCAACGCTAGGCGCTGCACTTCGGTTGCGACGTAGCGAATGATCTCTTCTTGGTCGCGCGGATCGATTTGCGTGAACGCGATCCCGTGGAAAAATCGCTTCCCCTCGGCATTGTAAAACGAGAGGACGATCCGTCCGCGAACCATGACCTCGCGCTCGATCCCGGGCAACGGGAAACGCAGCAGCAGCACGGTTCCAAGCGGCAAATCCTCGTCGGTGGCGAGCCGAATGCCGCCCCCGCCGAGATCGCTCGAGTGTCCCGTCTTCGGTTCCGGATCACCGTCCCGCGTATAGGTAATCGTCGTATCGACCGCGACTCGCACGTAGCGCCGGCGATAGGGAACATCGCCGTTTTTCGAGGTCGAAGCGGTTTCGCTCTGCTCGCTCACGCGCGCGCTCCGTAGTTCATCGTCCTTACTGCGTTCTTTGAAATGGGCCGTAGAACCCCCTAGCCGCGGCACACGCGGCCGTGGAGTTAACTTTCTTTACGAAGAGCGTCCGCTGCAAAGAGGGCTGCGATGAGAACCTGTTCGCGGTTGATACCACCTTGCAAATAGACGTCGTAAGGCGGGCGGAGCGGGGCGTCGCAGGATAGTTCGATGGTCGCGCCCGGGATGAAGGCGCCGCTCGACATGACGACGGGCTCGGGGTAGCCGGGAACGGGGCCGGGCTCCGGGCTGAAGCGGGCGTTGAGGGGCATGGCGCGCTGGAGGCCCCGTGCAAAAGCGAGCACGCGTTGCGCCGAGCCGAGGCGGATCGCTTGGACGATGTCCCGGCGGCCCGGGCCGGGCAGTGGATCGACGGCTTCGCCGAGTTCGATGAAAAGGGCGGCGGCGAGATCGAGGCCGGCGAGGCATTCGCCGATGACGAGCGGCGCGTTGTAGAGGCCCTGAATGAGGGCTCGGCCGTAGCCGAGGGTCGGGCCGATCGCCGCGCCGAGGCCGGGCGCGTAGTGCCGCGCGGCGACCCGCTCGACGACCTCGGCGCGGCCGATGACGTACGCGCCGCCGGGAGCGAGGCCGCCGCCGAGGTTCTTAATCAGCGAACCCATGACGGCATCGACCCCATGGTGGGTCGGTTCGGCCGCTTCAACGAGTTCGCCGTAGCAGTTGTCGACCAGCACGAATGCGGACGCCGCGACCCGCCGCACGCACGTCGCGATCGCTCCGCACTCGTGCGCGCTGAGCGACGGGCGCGGGGCGTAGCCGCGCGAGCGCTGCACGAAAACGACGCCGGCGCCGCCTTCGCATTCGCGTTCGAGCGCCGGATAGTCGACGGCGCCGCTCGGATCCAGCGGCACTTCCGCGTAGCGTCCGCCGCGCCGCGCGATCGCGTAGTCCGCCTCGACGAGCGCATTGCGCAGCGTATCGTACGGGCGCCCGGTGGCGCAGATCAATCGGCCGCCGGGCGGCAAACACGCTTCGATCGCGGTGACGATCGCGTGCGTTCCGCTGACGAGGGAGAGCCGCGCGAGCGCGCGATCGGCGCCGAAGATGCGCGCCAAGAGCGATTCGTAGCGGGCTCGCGCGGGATCGTCGTAGCCGTAGCCGTACGCCGGTGCCAGATCGCTTTCGGCGATTCCTTCGTCCATGAAGGCGCGCAGCACGCACGCCCGGACCGTCGCTTGAGCCGCAGCATGCGCGTTCGGATCGACCCGCTTCACGGCCGCGCGCGCCGCCCGCTCGAGCGCCGCATCGAACCGGAAGCGTTCGAGGAGCGCCTCGATCACGCGGCGTCTTGCACGGCATCGACACGCTGGCGTTCGTGCCGCTCGTAGAGCGCGACGAACGGCGCGTAAATCACAAGGCCGAGTGCGATGTTGACCGCCATCAAGACGATCGAGCGCCAATCCTTCGTCGCAAAGAACACCCCGAGCGGAATCGGCACGAACGACGGCATGTAGATCGCGGGTCTGGCCACGAGTCCGAGGTGCATCGCCCACCAGGAAACGACCGCAAGCACGAGCGGCGTCAGCACGAACGGCACGCTCAGTAAGGGGTTGAGCACGAGCGGCAATCCGAACATCAGCGGCTCGTTCGCGTTCGCAAGCGACGGCAGAAGGGTCGCGAGTGCAACGGTCCGGATGCGGCTCACCCGGCTGCGCAACAGCAGTATGACGAGCGATAGCGTCGCCCCGGCCCCACCGGGAAAGACGAACAAAAACATCGAGACCGTTACGATGTGCGGCAGCGGCTGGTTGTGCGCGAGGGCCTCGGTGTTCTGCAACTGGAGGTTAAGGTAGACCGGCAGCACGACCGCGGCAAGCAACGCGGGGCCGTGGATGCCGACCGTCCAGAGCAGCGTCTCGACGAACGTGATGATGAGCAGAGCCGCCAAACTGTCGCCAAGATTTCCGAGCGGCGCGATCGCGACGTCGAGCGCGCCCGTCAGCGAGATGCCGAAAAATGCGAGCACCGCGGCGGTTGCGACGACGAGGGCGCCGGCCGCAACCGACCCCGCGAGCACGCCGAGCCGCCGGCACCCGAGCGCGAGCGCGTCGTCCGTAATCACCGCTACCCCGATCGCAAGGAACAGGCCGCTCGAGCCGAGCGCTTTCATCAGGCTTTCGAACGAGGTCGCGCGCGCATACGGTAGCGAGATCGCGAACGCCGCGAACGCCACGGAGACGGCGACCACCGGGGAGATCCGGCGGCGGTTCGCAAGGATGTACGACAAAACGACGACGAGCAGGGTGGCCATGACCCCGAACGCGGCCCCAAACGTCAGCGAGAAGCGCTCGAGCAGCGTCCCGCGCTGCTGCGTCGCCATGAAATAGGCAAGCCCGACGAAGAGTCCCGCAAAACTGATCGGCAACGCCTGCCGGATCGCGACCAGCTCGGGCGACTCGGCCAGCGCGCGAATGCGCGAAACGATGCGATCGAGTAGAGCGTGGCGCGCGCCGGCCGGCTGCGTCAGATGCACGAGGGACCGTCATTCGCGCGCGAGCGACGAACCCCCATCGGGTCAGAGCTTACGGAATACCGCGCCGACCTTCCCAAGAATCGTGACGTCCGCCGGATAGATCGGCGCCATCGTCGCGTTCTCGGGCTGCAACCGGATTCTGCCGCGTTCGCGGAAGAAGCGTTTCACCGTCGCCTCACCCTCGACCATCGCGACGACGATCTCGCCGTTCTGGGCATCGGGTTGCGGGCTGACGACGATCAGATCGCCGTCGAGAATCGCTGCTCCGACCATCGACTCGCCTTGGACCCGCAAGATGAACGTGCCGTCTTTGCGCGCGAACTCGGCGGGCAAAACGAACTCGCCCTCGACGTTCTCTGCGGCCGTGATCGGGACGCCCGCCGCTACCTTGCCGACGATCGGCAGCACGCCGACGTCGGGGATGGCGGGGTGGTGGGCCTGGTGGCTGGCGGCGCCCATGGTGATCAAGGCGCGGGGCTTGGTCGGATCGCGGTGGACGAGTCCGCGTTTCTCCAGGGACTTGAGGTGTGACTGAACCGTCGACGAGGACGAGAGGCCGACGCGTTCGCCGATCTCCCGGACCGAGGGCGGGTAGCCGCGTTCCTCGGTAAAGTCGCGGATCACCTCGAGGATGCGCGATTGGCGCTCCGTCGGGGCTCGTTCTCCCATGAGCACTCCACTAGCTGCGGCGCACGGTCGCGCCGCGATTACCCTAGACGTTACCACAAGCGGCCCCTGCCGTGCAAACATATGTTCGAGAAACGATTGACATATCCACAGGCGGCTTGCTAGAATGTGGTGGACGAACAGGCGTTTGGCCCTATATATGGTGCTTGAGGTAACGAAGATGCTCCAATGGAAGCGCAAGAAGATCAGCCTGATGCCGGCCATCGCTTTGGCTGCGCTTAGTGCCCTAATCGCGCTTCCCGCCCTCTCACAGTCCCGGCTCTACGCCGCGGGACCGGAGCACTTCGCGAACGTCAGCGTCCGCCACGGCGACAATCTGTGGTCGATCGCCGATCGCTACACCGTCGCCGGCCAAAGCGTCCAGGACACCGTCGATCAGATCATGGCCGCCAACGGCAAGACGACCGCCACGGTCGTCCCGGGCGAGCACCTGAAAATTCCTCGCTAGGCCTTCCCGCCGCGAAAGAAAAGCGCCTCAGTGATTCGAGGCGCTTTTTCTTTTTCTCTGTCGCCCCGAGCTCGTCGATGGGCTGTCACCCCGAGCTTGTCGAGGGGCGGGACGTGACCTGAGGGCGCTTTTTACGCGGCTGATAACTGTGAGGGTTGGGTAGTTTGAAGGCGATCGGCGAACTCCCTCGGCGTCAGGTAGCCGAGCGCGGAGTGCGGTCGAACGTCGTTGTAGTCGTCGCGCCAGGCTTCGGTTGCTGCGCGAACGTCGCCGAGTGAGCTGAAGGCGTTGGGATTGAGAAGCTCGTCCCGAATGCGCCCGTTGAGCGACTCGATCTTCGCATTCTGCGTCGGCTTTCCGGGCTGAATAAAATGCAATCTGAGGTCGTGGTCGCCAGCCCATCTGAGCATTCGACTGCTGGTGAATTCGCTGCCGTTGTCGGCGCGCAGCGTCTTGGGCAAGCCACGCTCGAAAGCGATGTTTTCCAAAACCCGGATGACGTCGGTGCTGCCGAACGAGAAGGCCGGTTCGATCGCCAAGGTCTCAGCCGTGCAATCGTCGATGATGGTCAGGAGTCGGTAGGTCCGCCCGTGCACCATACGATCGTGCATGAAGTCGAGCGACCAACGCTGGTTTGGGCGGGTTGCCGGCTCGATGGCGTTGCCGCGGACGTAGCGTACGTGACGCTTCCGTGTCCGCATCACGTGCAACCCCAGCTCACGATAGACGCGCCGAAACGCGCGCTCTCCAATGATCCAGCCCTCGCGACGAATCATTATGAGCAGGCGACGCCAGCCCCAGCGCAGACGCTCTACAGCCAACGTTTTCAGGCGTTCCACGAGCTTTGGGTCGTCATGCCGACGGCGCTGGTATTGCATCGCTCGCTCGGAGATCTTCATGATGAAGCACGCCGATCGCTGCGAAACCCCGCCTTCCCGAAGAGCCCTCACCGCTTCTTTCCGGCGGGAGGGCCCCAGCCGTTTTTTTCGATAAGCTCCCTAACGGCGTCGAGTTCGAGCTCCTTACGGGCGATGATCCGGCGCATCTGCGCATTCTCGGCTTCGAGTTGCTTCAGGCGCACCAGATCGCTCGTTTCCAGCCCCGAATACCGGTCGCGCCACGCTCGGATCGTGTTGACGTGAACGCCGTGCTTCCGGGCCAGCGTCGTCGCCGGCGTGCCGCCATCGAGCTCCTTGAGTGCCGCGACTATCTGGGCTTCGGTGAATCGGCTTTTCCGCATGTCGAGTCTCCGTGGGGCCTTAGCCCCGGAAACTCACAGTTTCAACTTACGAAGATTTCCGCCCTCAGGTCAGACGGGATGTCGCCTTGCGCCGTTGGTCCTTCGACTTCGGGCCTGCGGCCCTTCGCTCAGGATGACAACGGGGGGTTACGGTCGCCTGACCAAAACGACGCTGTGGCCTCGGTGGCGGTCGAGAAACTCAAGTCCCTCGGCGATCCACATGTCGAGTCCGGCTTGGACGTGCTGCGCGACCTCACGTACGACGTGCTCGCGCTGGCGCAGCCACTGCAGTTCGGCGCGTGTCGTCGCCGGCCAAACCGCTTCCTCGCATTCCTCGCATTGGTACCCGTAACGCATCGCTCGTCGCTACCCGCTTCCCGGCCGCATTCCTCTTGCGCGAGCGATATCATAAGAAAGAGCCCCCGCCGGAGCGAGGGCTCTGTTCTTTTATGAACGCGAGGAGCTACAGTTTGAAGCTACCCGTGAGGTACAGTCCGAAAGGCTGCTGCGTCCAGAACGGGCTGTACGCGTATTGGCTGTTCGGTTGTATGGGGCCCGCACCGAAGTTTGTGTTTCCGACGGCGCCCGTGGTCCCGCCGTTCGGAAGGGTGTACGTGCACGCACCCTTGACGTTCCACTTCTCGTTCGAACCACCGAAGCACGTGTTGAGGATGTTCGCGAGGTTCGCTGTCAACGTGAAGTTCTTGGAGACGTCGTAACTCACTTGCATGTGCAGCAGCAGCTGCGACGGTTCCACGAACTCGCCTATCGTGTCGAACTTGCCGGTGACTTGGTTCGGAATTCCGCCGGCGAGATTCGTACCACAGCTAACGGCAGTGGCCGCTGTCACAATGGTGCACGCCGTTGGATCGAATCCATTCGTCGCGAGCGGATCGCCGTAGCGCGCGCCCGCGAACAGTTGAACCACCGGCGTGATTGAGAGCTTGTTCACCTTCTCGTTGAGAACGAGTGAGGCGACGTAGGGGAACCCGTACTGGGTCGATTCGAGGTCGATCCCCGCCGGGATCAGGTCGTACGGAACGTACGTACTGCCCGGCGAATACGCGCTCAAGCTCTGCAGGGGCTGGTTGTAGTACGGATTCACTTGTGTTCCCGCGCCGCAGGCCGTCGACGGTGCGCCGCCCGGGGTGAGGACGTTCCCCATCGCGTCGGTAACCGTCAGGGTATAACACGGTGCGCCGCCGCCGCCCTTCGTCAAGGCGTTGTAAGCCTTGATCGCGTTAACGACGGGGGTGAGAACGGTGCTCCCATTCGACAGCGTGTTGTAGGCGATGTAGCTGTTCGTGTACGCAAACGACAGCTTAGCCGACAGGCCTTGCTGTGAGAAGTTCCCCTTGTCGAGCTCGAACTCGGCGCCTTCCGAGGTTTGGTTACCGACGTTGAGGCCGGAAACAAAGCTGGTCGCTTGGTTGAGGAAGAACTGCTCGATCTGATTTTGCGTCTTGCGGATGAACGGCGTGAGTTTGATCGAGATCTGGTTCGGGAACTGGTGCTCGATCGAGAAGTCGTAGTTGTTCGAGGTCGCCGGTGGAATTGGATGATTCGGCGTCGTGAAACCATACTGCTGGAAGCCGTAGGTCCCGTACAGGACTGCCGGCGCTTCCGATTGCGCGACGTTATATTGTTCGAACGCGCTGTTCGGAGGTTGGGCGTAACGGCCGTAAGAAGCACGGATTACCGTTTGCGGGTCGACGGAATAGGTAAAGCCGAGCCGCGGTTCGGCCACTCCGTAACTTTGGGTTACGTGCCCCGACGGGTTCGTGAAATCGACCGCCGAGTAGCCGGTCGGGCACGCATCCGAAGGACTCGCGAGCCCGAGGTCGCCCGTCTTGCTGGAAAGCAAGTGGCTCGTTTGGCTCTCGCACATCTCGGTGTTGTACGCGTTGTAGAAGAACGTGCGGGCGTTCCCGCCGCTCGTGTCGGCGCCTTGATAGCTGTAGTTGTCGTAGCGAATGCCGCCGTTGATCGTCAGTTTCGAGGTCGGACGGAATTCGTCGGTCAAGGACAGCCCGGTGAATGTCGGGTTCACTTGGTTGTAGGTCGCGTACTGACCGTTACCGATAACGAGGTATTGACAGCTGCCCGTGCCGCACGTCGTTGCCGTGGGCATCGCAATCGTACCGGCGACAGCTTGCCCGATGGTCGCGTAGCCGGCGGCACTATTAAGGCCCGTCGCCGAAGAAAAGCACGGAGTCGGTACGCCTGTGGTGCTATAGCAGACGCCGTTCGTCGGGTGGCTCGAATCGACGAGCACCCCGACGGCCGTGCGCAGGTTGACGTCGTCTGGGCCGTAGAGCCCATCCAAGTTTTCCGTGTTGTTGTCGCGCAGAACGGTCGACGTGGTGTAGTCTGCACCTAACTGCAACAGGTTCTGCGAGTTGAACTGGTCGGCTAACTGGAGGCTGAGCCCGCGCGTGTGGGCCGAAAGCTCGTAGTCCGCCGATTCGCCGCAGTTCGCGTCGGCAAAGGTGCACTGTGGGCCGGTTTGCACCCAGTTCGAATAGTAACCGTAGCCGTAGACTCGGGCATACGCGTTCGAACCGAGCGACTTGGTGAACTGCAGCTTCATGATCGCTTGGTTATTGAGCTGGCCGTCTTCTTCGTTCGGCTCGATCGGCGCGTCGAACGAATGCGTCGGCGTGTTCGGGAAGTAGTAGTTCGACGTCAGCGACTGGTAATTCGACGGCAAGAATCCGCCGGTCGGCAGCTTTAGCTGGTAGCCGTCGATGTAGAAGGGAGCGGCGCCTTCGATCGTGGTCAGCAAGGCTGCTCCGCCTTGGTCGTTGGTCGAACTGTACACCGACGTATCGATGTAGTTCACCATGTACAGGGCTTGAATGTCGTCGCGTGACCCGTCTTTGTGCGGGAAATAGTAGTGGAGATTCACGTCGTTGTCGCGATCGGCAATCGACGAGGTGGCGAACAACTGGAAACCGCCGAGCGGGATCCCGTTCGCATAGGGTACCCCACTTGGAGTGAAGCACGACGGAACGGTTTTCGGGGTCGCGGCCGCGCAGCTTCCGCCGTATCCGTACGCGAGGCCGTACAGGTTGCTGACGCCGGCGCCATTGAACGGGTCGACGAAGCGGTAGTCTTGGTTGTAGCCGCCGACGCCAACGTAATAGGAGAGCCGGCCGTTGTCCGTCTCGCCGCCGATTTCGAAGGAGGCCTTATGATAGTACGCTCCGCCGCCGGACGTCGCGAGCGTTACGGTTTCGAAAGGCTGCGCCGTACCGGTGCGGATGACCTGATTGATGTAACCGGAGATGCCTTCCGAGGTTGAGCTCGCCGGTGGAGCGCCGGTGTAGACCTGAAGCTCCTGCTGCCCGAGGGACGACGCCGGGCCCGACGGATAGTTGTCGAACGCGCGGTTGACCGGGACGCCGTCGATCTGATAACCGATCTGATCGTAGTCGCCGCCGCGAATCGAGAGCGTGGCCCCGGCGCCGATGTAACCTTGCTGGCCGGGAGCAACGGAAACACCCGGGACCGTTGCGAGCGCGGACCAAGCAGAGTCGAGGTTTCCGCCCCCGCCTGCCGCCGCGACCTTTGCCTGCACGACCGGGTTAATCGAATAAACGTCCGCAGTCGTTCCCGGCTTGACCAGACTGCTGGCCGAACGCGCCGTCACACGGCCGATCGTCTTGAATTTTCCAAGCGAGAACGGCACGACGCGGGTATTGTCGGCTACGACCGTCATGCCCGAAAGCGATGAAGCCTCGTAACCTTTGGCTTCGACCGATACCGTATACGTATCTGGTGCGAGGTCGAGGAAATTGACGTGTCCCGTACTGTCCGTCTCGCCGGAAGCGATCTGGGAGGGACTTGCTGCGCTGACCTTCGCGCCGCTAATTGGTTGTCCAGTCGTCGGATCAACAACCGAAATCGATAGACCACCGGTCGTGCCTGCCAGAACCAATGTTCCCTGGCAAAAAACCGATAGCGCCACGATAACGCTGATGAGAAGACGGCTGAAAGGTTTTTTCAGCATGGATGTCTCCCTTTCGTTCGTTAGTGGAGGCCCCGAGGATAGCCCAAAAATCAGCTTCGCCAGTACCGAGGCTCCGCTGTACCCTCAGCGTGTTCCGGCGGGTCGAGCTTATCCTTCAAAACCTCAGGAAACTCTCAGACTAACGCGCCGGCCCGCTGTTGAAGCAAGGCGGGGAGCTGCGAGGGGCGGTCCGCAACCGGGACGCCGGCGGCCGCGAATGCGGCTAGCTTGCTCTCTGGGGTACCCGAGCTGCCCGAGATGATCGCCCCGGCATGGCCCAAGCGCTTGCCTTTGGGGGCAGAACGGCCGCCGATGAACGCGACCGCCGGTTTGTCGGGCAAGTGCTCCGCGATGAAGGCCGCCGCGTCTTCTTCGTCCGATCCGCCGATCTCGCCGCACACGACGACCGCTTGCGTTTCGGGATCGTTCGCGAACGCTCTGAGGCAATCGACGAACGTCGTTCCGATGATCGGATCCCCGCCGATCCCGACGCAGGTCGATTGTCCGAGCCCGGCCTTTGTCAAGAGATCGACGATCTCGTAGGTCAACGTCCCCGAGCGCGAGATCATCCCGACGTGGCCTTCCTTAAAGACGTGTCCCGGCATGATCCCCACGAGCGCCTTCCCCGGCGAGACGAGCCCCGGACAATTCGGCCCAATGATCCGCATCGATTTGGTCGTCGCGACGACTTTGAGCATCTCGTGCGCGGGGATGCCTTCGGTAATGCAGACCGCAAGCGCGATGCCCGCATCGTAAGCCTCGTACAGCGCGTCCGCAGCGAACGGCGGCGGAACGAAGATGATCGTATGGGTCGCACCGGTTGCGTCGACCGCGTCCTTCACTGTATTGAAGACCGGCTGCCCGCTATCGATCTTCGTCCCGCCCTTCCCGGGCGTCACCCCGCCGACGATCTGCGTCCCGTACGCGAGCATCCGCTGGGTGTGAAAGAGGCCTTCCCGCCCGGTAATGCCCTGAACGATGACTTTGGAATTCTTGTCGAGGTAAATGGACACGGTTGCGCCTCTCTCGTCTCAGCAGTCGCCGAAAGCCGGTGCTATGAGATCGGCGGCCGCGCGCTCGTCGTCGACGATTCCCGACTCGCGATAGACGAAGTTTTCCGCCGCCTTCTTGGCAACGTCCGCGAGCGGCGGCGGCGGCGACGTAAAGATGGCGCCCTGCGGGGTAAAGACGGCTCCGGCGAGTTGCGCGTCAATCAGCATCTGGTCGCGCTCCTGCGCCGACATCTGCGGTTGATTGTCGAACATCGCGAGAATGCTCGCCAAGTCGCGCGCGATCGTGCGCTGGCGGTGCAACGCACCGTCGAGCGAATCGGCGAACGCGGTCACGCTCTTGGCACGCTCGTCGGTCGGCGCCTTTTTCGCGTCGACGCGCAGGGCCTTGGCCGCGTGCTCGGCGGCGACCGCTTGCGTCACAAAGCGCGTGTACAGCGAACTGAGCGTCGCGAGCGACTTCCTCTTCGCGAGTTCGCTGCTGTCGAAATCGAGGTTGCGCAGATCAATGACGAGCTTTGAGATCTCGCCATCGTTATCGATGTCGTCCGTGACCGCGAGGGTCGCGTGATCGACGATCGCCGTGCAGAACGTGGTCATCGCGTGGACGCGCCCGATCTCTTTGAGGGGCTCGGCTGAGAGCGGTCGAGCGCCGGCCTTCGGCAGTGGACCGGGCGTCCCGGTCGCGCTCGACGCCGGAGCGGGCGTCTCGATCGCGGCCGGCTGCGCCATTGGCGTGGCGATCGCGGCCGGCTGCGGCATTGGCGTGGCGCTCGCACTCGGGCTGGGGCTCGCAGTAGGCAGGCTCGCCAGCAGGCTCAGCAGCACAAACGCAATCATACGGATCCATTCGCGGCCAGCTCGACCGCACGGCGCGCGCCTTCGTCCATCGTTTCGACCGGGTTCATTCCGGCCGCCGCGAGGATCTCGCGGCCTTCCTTTTCATTGGTTCCGGTGAGCCGTACGACGAGCGGGACTTTACGGACGTCGTCGCCTTTGAGCGCCTCGACGATGCCGGTCGCGACTTGGTCGCCGCGCGTGATGCCGCCGAAGATATTGATGAACATCGCTTTGACTTTGGGGTCGCTCGTAACGAGGTTGTAGCTCTTCTTGACGAGTTCGGCCTGGGCGCCGCCGCCGATGTCGAGGAAGTTCGCGGCTTCGCCGCCGGCGTTGCGGATCGCGTCCATCGTCCCCATGCCGAGGCCCGCGCCGTTCGCGATCACCCCGATGTTGCCGTCGAGCTTCGCGTAGTTCGAGATGCCGAGGCCGATCTCGACGGCAGCGGCTTGGTCCGCGTCGGCCGGGCCGTCGCTGCGCCACTTGGCGAGTTCCGGATGTTTGTAGAGGCCGTTGTCGTCGAGCTCGACCTTCGCGTCGCTTGCGATGACTTGGCCGTCTTTGGTGAGCACGAGCGGGTTGATCTCGACGAGGTTCGCGCCGTAGTTCATGAAGACGTCGTAGAGGCCGGCGAGAATCTTCGGGAAGGCTTTCTGATAGCCGGGCGGCAGCTTCGCCGCGAACGCCAATTGGCGCGCCTCGAACGGCTGGAAGCCGATCGCGGGATCGATCCAGTACTTGCTGATCGCGCCCGGATTCGATTCGGCGACTTCTTCGACGTCCATCCCGCCTTGCGCGGTGACGATGACGACCGGCTTCTTCGCGGAGCGGTCGATCGCGATCGAGACGTAGGCCTCGCTTTCGATGTGAACCTTCTCCTCGACCAGGAGCGATTTGACTTCCTCACCGTCGGGGTTTTGGACGTTGCGCAGGACCTTGCCGATCAGCTCGCGCGCGAAGGCTTCGCCTTCGGCCGGCGTCTCGGCGAATTTGATGCCGCCGGCCTTACCGCGTCCACCCATCATCACTTGGCTCTTGATGACCCACGACCCGGGATTCTGCTCGATGAACGCTCGCACGTCGGCGGCACTCGAAGCATGCACGCCGCGCGGCGTGGGGATGCCGGCGCGGCGGAACAGCTCTTTGCCCTGGTATTCCATCAGTTTCACGAGCGAGTCTCCATAGGGAACACGACCTGCACAGGTTGTCCGTTCGGGAGCCAAAACCTCGGCGAGCTACGCCAGCCGCCCGAGCAGCGCGCGGGCGATGATCACTTGCTGGATTTCGCTCGTTCCTTCATAGATCTCGGTGATCTTGGCGTCGCGGTAGTAACGCTCGACCGGAAACTCGGTCGTGTAGCCGTAGCCGCCGTGGATTTGGACGGCTTCGGCGGCGTGTTTGCGGGCGGCGGTCGAGGCGAAGAGTTTGGCTTTGCTCGCTGCGAGCGCGAACGGCTGACCGCTATCGCAGAGTGCCGCGGCGCGGTAGGCCAGCAGGCGCGCGGCGTCGAGGTCGGTTGCCATCTGAGCGATCTTAAATGAGACGCCCTCGAACGCGCCGATCGGTTTGCCGAAGGCCTCGCGCTCCTTTGCGAATGCAACCGAAGCGTCGAGGCAGGCGGCGAGGATCCCGGTGGCTTGCGCGGCGATGCCGATGCGGCCCGCGGTCAACGCGGAGAGCGCCATCGAGAGACCCGTCCCTTCGTCGCCGAGCAAGGCCGATGCCGGAACGCGCACGTCGTCGAACGCGAGATCGCAGGTGTTGCTCGTGTGGATGCCGAGCTTTTCGGTCACCCTCTCGACGACGATTCCCTCGAGTTCGTTGTCGATGAGAAATGCGGAAATGCCGTGCGCTCCGTCGCCGCCGGTGCGGAACATGCCCATCGTGACGGCAGCGTAACTACCGTTCGTGCACCACTGCTTGCGGCCGTTGAGGACGTAGGCGTCGCCGTCGCGGCGCGCGGTGCTCGCGAGCGCCGCCGCATCCGAGCCGGCGCCGGGCTCGGTGAGCGCGAAGCCGGCGATCGCGTCGGATGCCGCGAGTTGCGGGAGATAGCGCTCCCGCTGCGCCTCGTTGCCGAGCCGCGCGATCGCGGATGCGATCATCGCGTGTACCGAGACGGTTACGGCAGTGCCGGCATCGACGCGCGCGAGTTCTTCGATCGCAAGCGCATACGATAGGTAGTCGGAGCCGGCTCCCCCGTAGCGTTCCGGGACGATGATTCCCATGATGCCGGCGTCGTTGAGCTTGGTGAAAAGTTCGCGCGGGAAGCGGTGGTCGCGATCCCACTGCGCGATGTGCGGCGCAATCTCGCGCGCGGCGATGTCGCGCGCGAGATCCCCGACGGCGCGCTGCTCGGGCGTGACCTCGAAGAGCGCAGCCGGCGTTTCGATCACTCGACTTTGATGAGGAGGGCGTCCCCCTGGCCGCCGCCGCTGCAAATCGTGGCGATCCCGTATCCGCCGCCGCGACGCCGGAGCTGGCGGATCACGGAGCCCGCGATCCGTGCGCCTGAGGCACCGACGGGATGACCGAGCGCAACCGCGCCGCCGAGCAGATTGATCGCGCGCGGGTCGATCCCGAGCAGGTTGGCCGTGCTCCATGCGACGGCGGCGAACGCTTCGTTGACTTCCCAGATCGCGATGTCGCTTGGCTTCAATCCGTTGCGCTCGAGTACGAGCTGCGTCGCCATCGCCGGCGTCAGCGCGAGATAGGCCGGATCCCACGAGGCGTCGGCATGGTCGACCACCGTTGCGAGTACTTCGAGCCCGTGCGCGCGCGCGTAGTCCTCGCTCGCGATCACGACGGCAGCCGCGCCGTCGTTGACTCCCGGCGCGTTGCCGGCCGTAACGGTGCCGTCCTTCTCGAGCGGCGGCAATTTCGCGAGGCTCTCGACGGTCGTCTCGGGACGAATCGGTTCGTCCCGCTCGACCAGCGTGAATGGGGCGTCGCCCGTGACGTACGAGTTGTAGCGCGCGAGCTGCGCCTGCATGTTTTCGGGTGGAGCGTGGAACAGCTTGCCGGCCGCACCGTTCGCGCCGGCGTGAACTGGAACGCGCGCGCGCGCGGGCTCGGGGAGCTTGTCGACGACGAGCTTACCCTTCGCCTTGGTCGCGACCTTAAGCGCGACGATCTCCTCGCCGAGCAAGCCGTCGGCAGTTGCCTTCGCCGCGCGCTGATGCGAGAGCGCCGCAAACTCGTCCTGGACTTCGCGGGTGATCCCCAGATCCGCATTCACTTTCGCTTGCGCTTGCGCCATCGTCCAACCGGAGAAGGGGTCGACCAGCGCATCGTAATTCATCAAGTCGATGAGGACGCCGTCGCCGAATCGATACCCGAAGCGCGCATTCGGCAGCGCGTACGGACCGTTGCTCATCGACTCCATCCCGCCTGCAACCGCAACCGTGCGCGAATCGTCGTTAATGAGCCGGGCCGCCATTGCGATCGACACCAGACCCGAGGCGCAAACTTTGTTGATCGTCTCGAAGGTCGTCGTCTTGGCCAGACCGGCCTTGAACATGGCCTGCCGGGCGGGGGCCTGCCCGTTGCCGCCCTGCACGACGTTGCCGAACACCACGTGCTCGATCTCACTGGGGTCGATTCCGCTGCGCTCGACCGCGACGCGAATCGCCTCGCCGCCGAGGGTCGTCGCCGAGAGCGACGCAAGCGCCCCTCCGAGTCTCCCGAACGGGGTGCGCGCTGCTGACAGAACGACGGTCTTGGATTTCATGGCTTGCCTTTCGTAGTTTCCCGGTTTCCGCTCGGGTTTTTAGGACTTTCCTTTTCCGGATGCGCTGGGCGCGCCCCTCGACGGCGCCGCGGATTGCGTGCAGATGATGCGATCGCTCGCCCCGCACGATTCGCACTCGAACTGTATCGTGACGTGATCGATTGCGAACGCTTCGTGAAGGCGCTCTTCAATGCGGCGAAGGATCGCCGTCGCCTCGCTGATCCGTGCGTCGGCCAGCAGCACGTGCGCGGAGAGCACGAACGATCCGCTGCCGATCGTCCAAATGTGGAGGTCGTGCACGTCGACGACGCCGTCCAGTTCGCGCAGCCGCCGGCGCACGCTTGGGATCGACGCATGTGCGGGGACGCTTTGCAGCAGCACGTCGGCAGATTCGCGCACGATGGCGATGACGCCGAAGACGATGACGGCGGCGACCACGAGCGAGAGCGCCGGGTCGATCCAGGCCGCGCGGGTAGCCAGGATCAGCACGCCGCCGAGGGCCACGGCGGCCGTCCCGAAGACGTCGCTGAAAACGTGCCAAAATGCGGCCTTGACGTTGAGATCGCTGCGCGAGCCGCGGTGCAGCGACCATCCGATGCCGGCGTTGACGACGAAGGCGCCCGCGGCGAACGCAGCCATCAAGCCGCCCTTCGGAAGCTCGGGCGACGCGAAGCGCGCCACGGCCTCAACCGCGATCAGAATCGCAACGGCAAACAGCAACCCGCCGTTCGCGAGCGCGGCGAGAATCTCGAACCGCGCGAAGCCGTAGCTTTGGCGTTCGTTTGCCGGGCGGCGCGCGCCGATCGCCGCGACGACCGCGATCCCGAGCGCCACCGCATCCATGAAGACGTGCGCGGAATCGGCGACCAGCGCCAAGCTCTGCGCGAACAGTCCCCCGCAGAGCTCGACCAACGCGACCGCGAGGGTCAGTCCCAACGCCGTCCGCAGCGGCGCGCCGCGAACGCTCACAGCAGCACCTTGAGGGCGAGTGCGCCCAACATCGCCGCGAACGTGAGGAAGGTTCGCGTCTCGGCCCGGGCGATCACGGAGGAATCGTAGGTGCCCGCTTGCGGATGCGCCGGCGTCGCGCGCGGCACGATCCGCGGCACGCGCTGCGTGTAGGCGTCAAAATCAGGACCGAAGGTTTCACGCAGGTACGCTTCCTCGAGCGGTACGATCGCCGCGTAGACCGCAAGCATCGTCCCGAGCCCGACGACCGCGAGCGCGGCGCGCTTCGGCGGCGAAGCGTCGCCGGTGAACGCAATCGTAAAGCCGAGCGCCGTGACGAAGTTGCCGACGTAGAGTGGATTTCGCACGAACGCGTACGGTCCGGCCGTCGTCAGCTGCGGCGCGACGACGCGGTTCGAGCGGGTCGTGACGCCCGAGTAGCCGACGGCCCAGCAGCGCAGCCCTTCACCGGCGAGCGCGAGCGGCACGCCGAGCGCAATCGATGCCGCGCTCGGCTTTCCGAAGAGCGCAAGCGAAACCGCGGGCAGTGCGAGCAACGCCCCGCGGTTCGCAAAGACGCGGTCGCGCCACGACGGCTCGCGTTCAGCGGGCATGCAGCGCCCCGTTGAGGTTTCCAAGGACGTACCCGCCGAGATCGAGCGCGACGTAGCGGTAGCCCGCGGCGCGCACGCCGGCGACGATGCGTTCGCGGACGCCGGGTTCGGTTAATCGTGCGAGCGCCTCGAGCGGAACCTCGATGCGCGCGACGTCACCGTGGTGCCGCACGCGGCAGATCGCGATCCCCGCATCGTGCACGGCGCTCTCGGCGGCGTCGACTTGGCGCAGCAGCTCGAGCGTGATCGGCGTACCGTAGGGGAAACGCGACGACAGGCACGCGAGCGCGGGCTTCTCCCACACCTCGAGCCCCATCCGTTTCGCAAGCGCCCGCACGTCGGCTTTCGTGAAGCCGCACTCCGCAAGCGGACTGCGCACGCCGAATTCGGCGGCGGCTTTGCGCCCGGGCCGGTAGTCGGCCGCGTCGTCGAGGTTGAATCCGTCGACGATCGCTGCTGCGCCCCGTTCGCGCGCGATCGCGGCGAGCGTCCCGTACAATTCTTTCTTACAGTAATAGCAGCGATTCGCAGGATTCGCTGCGTAGTTCGGGTCGTTGATTTCGTGGGTCTCGATGACGTCGTGCACCGCGCCGCGGGCGCGCGCGAATTCAAGCGCCCCGTCGAGCTCTCCGCCGGCTAAACTCGCGGAGCTGCCGGTGACGCCGTAGGCGCGCGACCCGAGTTCTTCGGTCGCTACCGCCAAGACCAGAGCCGAATCGACGCCCCCGGAAAACGCCACGATCGCACTTCCCAAGGAACGCAGCAACGCGCGCAACGCGGCTTCTTTTGCGACGATGGTCTGCGGTGCGACGTTCATGAGCGCAGGTGTTCCTCAAGGCGCGCGGCGGTCTCGGCGATCGGGCGCCCGAGTTCGCGAGCGATGCGCGCGACGTCGTCGTATTCGAGCGTGCGGCGGGGTTGTCCGTCGACCGTCGCTGTCTTGACCCGCACGGGACCGAGCGGGGTTTCAACGGTTTCGATCCGGCGCCCGAGCGTGTGGCGGCGCTCGGAACGCACCCGCACGCCGAGGGTCGAGGTCTCGACCAGCATCGCCCGCGCGACCTCGGCTTCGCGCTCGGGCGGGGCGACGGCCCCGAACAGGACGGCGGGGCGGAGCTTCTTCATCGTCACCGGCAGCAGCCACACGTCGAATGCGCCCGCCGCGAGCACCCGTTCGAACGCCAGCTCGAAATGTTGCGGCGACATGTCGTCGATCGTCGCCTCGAGCACGACGACGTCGTCCGCCTCAACCGGCAGCCGCTCGCCGGCCGGCGTGCCCACCGATACGCGCAAGACGTTGGGAATCGCAAAATCGGAGCTGCCCGCGCCGTACCCGATCGACTCTGCGCGCATCGCGGGGCGCAGGCCCGGTTCGGCGACGACGGTCGAAAGGATGGCCGCGCCCGTCGTCGTGACCATCTCGGCTTCGATGGCCGCATCGTAGGTCGGGGCGCCGCGCAGCAACTCCGCGGTTGCAGGCGGCGGATTTGGATAGCGCCCGTGGTGGATCGAAATCGTGCCCCGGCCGAGCGGATAGGCCGAACAGTACGAACGCTCGATCCCGAGCAGATCGAGTGCGACGCAGAAACCGGCGACGTCGAGGATCGCATCGGCAGCGCCGACCTCGTGGAAGTGGATGCGCTCGGGGGTGCTGCCGTGAACCTTCGCCTCCGCCTCGGCCAATCGCGTGTAGATCGAAGCGGCTCGCGCGCGCTGCGCTTGCGTCAGCCCGCTGCGCTCGAGCACGTTCAGAACGTCGGAAAGATAATGCGAGGCGCTGTTATGGTCCCCCGGCACGACGAAGTCGAAGAACGTCGCAGCAATCCCGCGCCGCTCGACGCGTCGCCGTTCGATCGACCAGCCCTCGAGGGGGAGGGTCCGTAGCGCGCTCTCGATGGCGCTAGGGGAGGCGCCCGCATCGATCAGCGCGCCGAGCAGCATGTTGCCGCTCGCGCCGCCGATCATCTCGAAATACGCGATCTTCACATGTTACGCGACGCCGGCGCTCGCCCGCGCGGCCTCGTAAACGTCGCGGAGCGATTGCGCGAGCGGATACGTCTGCTCCCAGCCGGTCGCCGCCTTGAGTTTCGCATTGTCGCCATACACGACGCGAACGTCCGACGGCCGCATCAGCGCCGGATCCTCGCGGATCTCGACGGCGACGCGCGCGACCAACACGAGCCGGCGCAACACGTCGGCCATGCGCGTCGGCACCCCACTGCAGACATTGTATATCTCGCCGGACGTTCCGTTCTGGGCGAGATCGACATACGCGCGCACGACGTCGCGCACGTCGAGAAAATCGCGCATCGTTTCGAGATTTCCGACCGGAAGCAGCGGCGGACCGCCGGCCGCAATCGTTGCGAGCCGGCGCGCGAACCCCGCCACGGAAAAACGGTCGCTTTGTCCCGGGCCGATGTGATTGAAGGCGCGCGTCACGAGCGCCGGAAAACCGTACGTCCGCGCCGACGCAAGGACGATCGCTTCGCCGGCCAGTTTGCTCGCCGCATACGGGGTTGCGGGTTGCGGAAGTGACGTCTCGCGCAACGGCAGATCGCTCGGCTCGTGCGCGCCGTAGACTTCGGCCGAGCTGACGTAGAGCAGCGTTGGCCGCGAACCCTCGGGCAGCCGGCGCAAGGCTTCGATCAGGCGCGCGGTTCCGAGTGCGTTGACGTCATAGGTCTCAAGCGGATCGCTCGTGGCGCGCGGGACGAAGGCTTGCGCCGCCAGGTGAAAGATCACGCTCGCCTGCGCCTCCTCGACGACGCGGCGCATCCCCGCAAGATCGCGCATGTCCACGGCGACGTCGTAGTCGCCGCCGTCGGGCGAGTGCCCCGCAACGACGGTTTCGAACCCGCGCGCGCGCAATTCGGCCGTTAGATAGCGCCCGACGAAGCCGTTCCCTCCGGTAACGAGCGCTCGCGTCGACACTACACGCGCGCGAGCGGACGAAGCCGAGCGAGATCCGCCTCGACCATCCGCCGGACGAGCTCCTCGAACGTCACCTCGGGCGTCCAGCCGAGCACGCGCTTCGCCTTCGAGGCATCGCCGATCAGCAGATCGACCTCGGCCGGGCGCACGAAACGCTGATCCTCGACGACGTACTCCTCGTAATTGAGCCCGGCGACCTCGAACGCGAGCCGGCAGAAATCGCGCACCGTGTGGGTTCGACCGGTCGCGATCACGTAATCGTCGGGCTCCGGATATTTGAGCATCAGCCACATCGCGCGCACGTAGTCGCCCGCAAAACCCCAGTCGCGCCGCGCCTCGAGGTTGCCTAAGTGCAAGCGCTTTTGCAGGCCGAGCTTGATCCGCGCGACGCCGTCGGAGATCTTGCGGGTGACGAACTCCTTGCCGCGGCGCTCGCTCTCGTGGTTGAACAAGATGCCGCTGACGGCAAATATCCCATACGACTCGCGGTAGTTGACCGTGATCCAGTGCCCGTAGACCTTCGCGACGCCGTACGGGCTGCGCGGATAGAACGAGGTCGCCTCGCGCTGCGGCGTCTCCTGGACTTTGCCGAACATCTCCGAACTCGAGGCTTGATAGAAGCGAATCCCGCGATCGACGTGCCGGATCGCTTCGAGCACGCGCGTGACGCCGAGGGCCGTGAACTCGCCCGTGAGCACGGGCTGCGTCCACGACGTCGGTACGAAAGACTGCGCGGCGAGATTATAGATCTCGTCCGGACGAACGTCGCCGATCAGTTGCGTCATCGAGCTTTGGTCGAGCAGATCACCCGAAACGATCTCGACGCGATCGACGAGATGCTCGATCCGCTCGTGAACCTCGGTGCTCGTGCGGCGGGTCATCCCGACCACGCGGTAGCCCTCGGCCAAGAGCAGTTCGGCGAGGTACGAACCGTCTTGCCCGGTGATGCCGGTGATCAGTGCCGTCTTAGATCCCAATGACCGTCCTTTTAAGAGCTCTTAGCGCGGGTTGCGCGGGTTCTGGGGCCGCGTCCTGCGACACGAGCGGGAGTCCTACCCGATTGCGGACGCGGAAACGAAACGAGCCTTCGGCGTATGGCCTCGATGGGTCTTTCGTCGGGACGGCCTAGGGCTTTCGGGCAAGGCGTTGATGCAGGGCATGAACGCGCACGCTCGCCGTCGTTTTCTCTGCCATGAGACATCGCGCCGTGCCGGTGCAGCTCGCGGCGATCGCGCTTGCTGTCGCGACGGGCTGGGTCGTCGCTTCCGGGGTGCGCGCTTCGGGCGGTACGCGGCAGCAGCAGATTACGCGACTTACCGCGCGCTCGGCGGATCAGCGGGCGCTCGCCATTTACGCGATGCAAGGGCTCGCGCAGAGCGGCGCGTGCTGGGACGCCGTCGCCTCGGCTCGAGGACGCGCGGACGTGGTGCGCGATCGGGTGCGTACCCTCGGTTTGCCCGCTCGCGGACCTCGGGCGCGCGTCGGGGCGCTGCTGCGGCGCGAGCGCGAGCTGGTCGATCGTCTGGACGAGTTCGCTAGCGATGCGGAGGTTGAAGAATCCCGCGTGCTCGATCAATTCGGCGACCGGTACAGCGCGGGGGCGGTAGCCGTGGCCCGGCGAGATCTGGCCGGCGCCGTTGCCGGCGTTCACGCCCAGACGCGGCACTGGAGGCGGGCGATCGACCTCCAACGATCCGGTCCGATCGCGGCTTCGGGTTCGGCGCTCGCGCAGAGCGAGTTCGCTGCGGCGGATACCGCCGGGGCGGGCGCGTCGGCTGCGCTGGACCGGCTCTCGAACGATTGGGCTGTGGTCGTTCATCTTCTGCGCGTGGAGTCGGACGACACGCGGAGCGAGCTTTCCACGTCGCAGTGAGGCCTCACCACGGCGTTTGCGCGAGGGCCTGCCAGCCGTCTGGGCGCGTCCCGCTCCAATCGAAGAACGTGACCCCGAGCGCGCCGAGGGCGCGCGCCTCGACGATGCTCGCAGCGATTTCGCCGGCCGGTGGGGCGCCGCGCGGGCCTTCGGCCGAACTCTGAAGGCCGAGATCGATCGGCAAATTGCGCCCGGCCGCGCGCAAGGTCGCCGCGTACGAGCCGCGCAACGCCGCGCGGACCGCTTCCGCCCCGGCCGCGTGCCGCGAGAGCATGCGCCAGTACGTCATCGGTTGCAATGCGTCGGCGCTTGCCGCGATCGCATCGTAGGGGTAGCTCGCGCGATCGAGATGTTCGAGATACGGATCTTCGACGGTTGCGATCAGTGGGTAGCCTCGTCCGAGCGCGCCCCGCAACAGGCGCAGATACGTACCGAGCGCAGCGTAGCCGGCCGCGCCGTTTCCGAGGAAGAAGTCACCGCGCTCGAGATCGACTGCCAGCGCTGCGAAGCCGTTGCCGTTTGGCGTCGTGTAGCGTGCGGCCGCGACGGCCGCCGCGAGATCCTCGAAGCTCGTACTGCGCGGCACCGTCCAGGCGACGACCGCGATGCCGTGCGCGGCGGCGGCATCGATCAGCGCGTCGATCGTGGGTTTTGCGGCGGGAGTGATCTCCTCGAACGGACCGTACGCCGTGCGCAGCTCGAGCGAATGCAGTTCGGCCGCGTTCGCTTTCGCTACGACGTCTGCCGGGACGAGGTGGTCGTAACGATCCGCGTCGAGCGTTGAAGGTGAAAACGAAAGCCACATCCCTTTTCCGCCGATCGCCGCCAGATTGCCGTGCCGCGGCTCGGGTGGAATTGTAACGCGCAACGTCGTGCCTGCTCCGCTCGGCAGAACGATCCGATAACGATAGGATGCGCCCGGCGTGACGCTCGCGTCGCGAAAGCTCGAAGACGGTGCCGCGACGGTCGCAGGCGCGGACAGCGCGCCGGAATCGCCGTCGCCGCGCGCGATGCTGACCGCGCCTGCGGTGACGCGGGGAAACCAACCGAGCACGGCCGCGTGCGGCCCGAGCGCGCTTGCAACGACGCGCGGCACGCGCCAACTGCGCGTATCGGTGGCGGCTCGCGCCGGCCGTAGCGGCGGTCCGACGTCCGCCGTTACACGAACGCTAAGTGGCCCGTCATCGACGGTCGCAACAATCGCCGCCGGTCCGCCGAAACGCAAACGCGTCTGCCACTGCGCCGTGCCCCGCGACGGCACGAACGTAACGTTACCGCCGCCCAAAAGTTCGGTCGGCCGGGCGTGCGCATCGACAAAACGAGCGCGAACGAGCCAGCGCGCCGCGCCGTCGGGACTAACGTCGAGCGGGCGCCCATCGAGCACCATCCGAGCCGGCACCGCCCCTGCAAAGAGCGTCATGCCC
>Ga0302324_100005460_pt1 | contig 27711 bp, 25 predicted proteins | sample Palsa_T0_1_FD_201949 | JGI IMG/M metagenome (GOLD analysis project Ga0302324, IMG submission 201949) | Peat permafrost microbial communities from Stordalen Mire near Abisko, Sweden - Palsa_T0_1 | ecosystem: Environmental > Terrestrial > Soil > Palsa > Peat permafrost | place: Sweden: Abisko...
ATGGGCAGCGAATATGTGCTGGGATTGAAGGCGGTGAACTGCCACAACGGAGACACGCTGGCGCAGGAGCAGATCACGGCGGCGTCCAAGGAGAAGGTGCTGGATGCGCTAGGCAATGGGGCATCCGCGCTGCGCGAGGAGTTGGGTGAATCACTGGTTACGGTGCAGAAGTTTGATGTACCGCTCTACGTAGCCACCACGTCGTCGCTTGAAGCCCTGAAGGCGTACAGCCTCGGAGCGAAGGCCTTCAACGAGAAAGGCTCCGATGCCGCCGAATTACCTTACGATCAACGCGCTATCGAGCTTGATCCAAGTTTTGCCTTGGCCTACCGGGAAATGGGCGTCGATTACCACGATCTCGGCGAGGTAGAGCGTGCCAGCGAGTACTACACCAAGGCATTCCAGTTGCGGGAGCATGCCAGCGAAGTTGAAAAGATGACGATCACCTCCGACTACTACTTGAACGTGACTGGGGAACTGGATAAAGCAGCCCAGACATATCAGGAGACTATCGAAAGCTATCCCCGGTTTACACCCGCATTCATTAATTTGGGCTTGGCGTACGCCGCACAGGGGCAATATGAGAAGGCCATGGAAATCACGAGGCAGGCCGTGCGCCTTGCCCCGGGTCTACCAGATTCCTACGTCAATCTTCCCAACGACGCTCTTGCAATGCAACGCTTCGACGAAGCGCGGCAGATCATCCACGAAGCGCAAACGCGAAAACTGGATAACTTCGTTCTCCACCAAGCTCTCTACGCTCTCGCCTTTATCGGGGCGGACTCTGCCGCGATGGCGGCGCAACAACAATGGTTTACGGGTACGCCCGAAGAGAACTTTGGACTGGCGCTCGCATCTGACAGCGAGGCCTATAACGGTCATCTGGGCAAAGCACGGGAACTGACGAAGCGGGCGGTGGACTCGGCCATTCGGGCGGACAGCAAGGAAACCGGCGCAATATGGCAGACGATTGCTGCTCAGCGGGAAGCAGCTTACGGCAATGCCACAGAAGCCCGGTGGGCAGCGGCCGAGGCTTTGAAACTTGCTCCGACGAGTCAAGCTGTCGTGAGCGAAGCCGCACTCGCGTTTGCCATGGTGGGCGATACGGCACGATCTGACTCCTTGGCGCAAGACTTAGGGAGACGCTTCCCGCTTGACACTCAGATGCAGTCCCTTTGGCTGCCTGCGATTCAGGGACAACTGGCGCTCGACAAAAAGAACTCAGTCCTCGTCCTGAACACTCTGCAAGCTTCACCTATTGAGTTGGGTCAAATCGTTTTTGTTGCCAATCTTTCCTGCCTCTATCCGACATACATTCGCAGCGAGGCATATCTGGCAGCGGGACAGGGCAAAGAAGCCGCTGCCGAGTTTCAGAAGATCATCGACCACAGCGGCATCGTCTGGAACTGCTGGACGGGAGCGTTGGCGCATCTGGGAGTGGCTCGTGCCAACGCCTTGCAGGCCAAAACCTCGCAAGGAGCGGATGCCGATGCTGCCCGCGTTAAGGCGCTGGCCTCTTACAGAGATTTCCTCACCCTCTGGAAAGACGCCGACCCTGATATTCCCATCCTGAAGGAAGCCAAAGCCGAGTATGCAAAGCTGCAATAGGCCTTCCGCGAAAAGCCGCTGGCAAAAGTATCGCTCGATTGCAATCGGAGCGGGGGTGGGGGCAGGCGGGGGCAAAATCGACTGAGACCTGCACTTTCAGATGAAGTTCCGGCTCTACAAAGCTGGCTTTCTCGTGAAGTGGGTCATGATGCCTTCAGATGACTTTCGGATGTGGCGGACGTATTTGTTTGAGGCACCCCGTCGGCAGTGGCCCGTCTGGCCGTTTTATGCCTATCGAGTGGTTATTGCTTTGTTCATTGCTTCCCGCCTCGTTCTGTTACTCAACATCGACAAATTCGATCCACTACTTCGACGGGTTGTCCTGCGCTGATCGTAGCCCTGAGCCGGGCATACTGGCATTGTTCGCCGCGGGCCTGATCGTCGTCGGAGTGTGCCGCAAGCTGGTTGCAGGTTCATAGTTCACTTCTCAACATCGTTCTCCACGACTAGCGTCCGGCTTCGATCCCGCAATAAAGCTGCCAAAGAGCGACGAGCAAAATTAGGCACTTGCTGGGTCTAGTCCGGCGAACGGTGCTAATTTCGTCGCAACCAACACCTCCAACAAAGTGGCGGTATTACGAACGCTTCCCGAGATGGTGATGAGTGCGTCGGAGACGAGAGGATGTTGCTCCGACAGCGTGTCAAGACGGTCACTCACGTTGTAGAGTTGCTGAACTCCGCGCAGGATCGCATTCGAATCCATCGGGTACGCGGCTTTCTTCGAAAGCATTTAAGGAGAGACAACTTTGGATGGGCTGACTTAGTTCAGGGAACCTGATGGAGGGTTCGGGAGTCTGTCTCCGTTTATTCGAACCCCGCATCAAACCGAAAATAGGGCCAAACAGCGTGTCAATCGTTCATCGCTTTAGGGGATTGCGTTAGCCGCGCCAACGAGAGTATCCCCACCCGCCGCCGCCGAACAGAAATAGCACCAAAAGAACAATCAATACGGTTTCCATGTTGGAACCTCAGTTGTAATAAAGAAGCTGGACTGGCCTTTGTAACAGTCGTCTCACCTCTTCACTGCATGATAGAACTGGCGAAAACGGATGTCTGATCACATTAGTTAGCCAGTCGGCGCGATAAGTCGACGAGTGCAGTTGCAGTCTCGTACTTTGGCGTGTCACCTTTCCATGCTTGACTCCGGCAGTTCGCCGTAACACTAAGCCGATGCATTCCTCAACAGTTTCAGCACGTCGTCAGTAATGGCTGTCTCGCCCAGTCGTGGAAAAATCCTTTCGACACTATGACGATGCGCATCGGCATCTCGGTCGGTCATCGCGTCCACGACCAGAACAACGTTATAACCGTAATCGTAGGCGCTACGTGCGGTCGCTTCCACGCCGGCACTGGTTGCAACGCCGGTCAATACGACCTGAGTAACGCGACGCTGACGTAAGTAGTCATCCAAGGATGTTCCGATAAATGCGCCTACGCGCTGCTTGCTAATGAGGTGATCGTCGACGTGCTGCTCCAGTTCAGGGACAAGCTCGGTCCAATCTTCGGAAAACGAAAGCTTGGGCCTTGTGCTGTCGGTGCGGCCCGGAGCTCCACCGGTTACGTTGACGAGAACGACGGGCAGACCTCGCTCGCGGAACGTGCGCGCGAGCTGGGCAGAGCGATCGACGATCTCGGCGACGGGGTGCACGGTCGGAAGACCGACGATACCTTTTTGCAGGTCAATCACGATCAAAGCGGCGGTGGTATCGAGTTTCGTAACAGGCATGGTTTTTCCTTGCAGTCGGGCTTTGTGGCCCATCACGTCGGCTTTCGCCCAGGCGGTTACTCGGCTTGTTTCTGTGCAAACCTCACGCTCGACATCAGGCTGATTACAACGATGCCTAGGAAGAAGATGATGAGTGCTAAGTGATCTCCGCTGGAAACTTTTCCGACCTGAAACAGGATGTAACCGACGACCACATTCAACAGTGCCCAGACAACGTTCACCGTTGGCGATGACAATCCTTTTCCGGGAGGACGAGCGAATGGTGTCGGGAAAGGGTCACCAGAAATGCCATGCACGAAATGAGGCACGACATTCGCGAGAAACGTTCCGGCAAAGAAACAAGCGATGTAGTTATACCAGTTCATTGTGGCTTTTCCCTTCGATTCGGTTCATTCGTAGGCTCATATTACCGGTTCTTGCTCGTCCGAAGTCAGATTGATGTCAAGCGCGGGCGCCAGCCTCAACTCCCTGATCGACTGGCCTCATGACCGCATGGACCTTGGGCAGCTCGAGCGTGAACCACAGCGATGCAGCGATGCAGAACGTGCCGGTAACGAAGACGGTGTGGGGCGAGCCTATCCTGTGAGCCAGCGATCCGGCGAGCAGGCTGCCGAACGGCGCTGTGCCGAAAAGGGCCATGACGTAATAGCTCATCACGCGGCCGCGTTTATCTTCTGGCACCAGGGTCTGTATCACGGTATTGCTGGCGGAGAACACTTGCATCATGCCGAAGCCGACGAAGACCATCAGTACAAGCGAGAGCCACAACCGATCAGACAAGCCGAACAGAATCAGCGCACCTCCGAGCACTGCAGCCGCGATCTGAAGCATCCGGGTCAGCCCGGCGGCCGATTTGCGGACCGCTAGAGAAAGGCCCGACACAAGCGCTCCGATTCCTGAGGCTCCGGTGAGCCAGCCGAGGGTCGCAGCGCCGCCATGGAGCACCTGGCCGGCAAAGATCGGCAGTAGCACGGTGTAGGGGTAGCCCATTAAAGCGACAAGGGCAGAAAACAGAAGGATGGTGCGGACCGGACGAAATGTACTGACGTATTGCCAACCCTCGCGCATCTGTTCGAACATGCTGGCGTTGTTGCGGTGGATCTCGAGGGGCTTGATATGCATCAGCAGCAAGGACGCGATCACGGCAAAGTAGCTGATGCCGTCGATCAGGAAGCATCCGCCTTCGCCGAAGGCAGCGATCACCAAGCCGGCAATGGCCGGACCGATCAGCCGCGCACCGTTCGCCATCGACGAATTGATGGCGATGGCGTTGCTTAAGTCGTTATGATCTTCGACCATCTGTACGAGGAAGATTTGGCGCCCAGGCGTGTCGAACGCATTGATCAAACCCTGGACGATGGCGAGAGCAATGATTTCCCAGAGGGTGATGACATGTGCCAGCGTGAGCGCGGCCATGGTTAGTGACTGGAGGGCAGCAGCGGCTTGTGTCCACACCAGCAGCTTGCGGCGATTGAGGCGCTCAATCCAGACGCCCGCAAATGGTGCGAGCGCAAACGTGGGAATCAGCCCTGCAAAACCTACGATACCGAGCAGAAGAGACGAATGGGTCAGGCGATACACCAGCCAGGTGGTGGCCAGCTTTGTCATCCAGGTTCCGACAATCGAGATACTCTGACCGGCAAAGAAGAGCTTGAAGTTGCGGTGTCGCAACGCTCGCCAGGAGTAGGACATCTTCTCCCGAATCTCCAAACTGGTCGCGGGGCCGTTCACAACTCCGCCAGACGCTTGATGATCTCGCCGGCCGCGAACAGAGTTGCCTGTTCCTGCTTGTCGAGTTGGGCGATCGACTGCGCCAGCCAGGTTCGCTTCGCATCCTTGGCACTCTCCCGTACGGCGGCTCCTTGGGCGGTAAGCTCAATGTTCACTTGGCGGCCATCGGTCGGATGAGGCTGGCGCTCGACCATGCCCATTTCCTCAAGCGCCGCGATGGTGGTTCCCATCGACTGAGGTTTCATGCCTTCGGCGCGTGCCAGCTCGGCGGTGGTTGCAGGTCCGTCTTTCGCGAGGCGCGCCATGATCGCAGACTCCGTCAATGAAAGCTCATGCGAGGCGGCGGCCGCGCGCACCCGGCGCACCAATAGCCCAATGGCCTGAGTAAAGTCGATGACGGCGATTTCAAGCGTCTTTCGGGACATCGCAATTTCATGCTATAGAAGAACAGGTAAACTTGCAAGTTATCCTTGCAAGTTAGCCTGTTTACTTGGAAGAGGAGGTCATGACTGTGCGGCCCGCCGTGGCGGGCGAGCCCGGTTCCCGCGACCGAGGCTCACTGTTTCAGGTCAGCGGGCCAGTTGGTGGTCAGGGTGAGCGGTTCGCTCATGGATTGCGGTAGAACTGTATTCATCACGAATTTCTTGCCGTCAGGCGAAGCGATATAGACTCCCGCGGGCCCGCTCACGGTGGCGGCTTTGAACAGCGCGTCAGGCGCGCCCAGTCGCAGGCTAGCGCCGTTCTGGTTGACGTCCACAGTCATCATCTTCTGGTCCAGCGAAAAGAAGTAAAGTTCTTTGCCGTCCTTCCGCCAGCCTGGTCTAAATCCACCGGCGGTTGATACCTGCCAGCGGCCGGGGCCGCTCGGGAACGGCTGGATGTTCTCATCGTTGGCATAGGCCAGCCATTTGCTGTCGGGCGAGCGCGCAGCGCTTGCTCGATGTGCGTCCGCGGGCCCGCTCCCGGCAAACTTGAGCTCCGTTTTCAGAATCATCTGCGGCCACAAGGACTCCGGATCGGCATTGAAAACCGTTCCTGCATCCGCCGGAAAAATGAACCACGCGCCCAGTTCCACTTCCTTCCGCAATTGGTCGTGAGCCCATCCGGCCGAGCCCAGATAAACATGAAAGCTGCCAGAACCGGGTCGAGCTGAGATCGTCTGTTCCAATAGGGGCTTGGTGGAAATCATGTAAACCGTACCGAAAATATGTTCAGCTCCTTCGACTTTCGCCGGCGACTGAAGCAACGCGAACACCGATGGTTCTACCGGGCCCCCGAGATAGACCGGGTCGGAACGGCCTTTCGCAGCCGTGATTCCCTCAAGCACTCGCGAAAGCGGGAGATCGCTGCGCCGGTTGAGAATCAGTCCGAGCACACCTTCGGCATCGTAGCGAACCAGCAGGACCACCGTCTGAGCGAACTCTGGATCACCGAGGCCCCGACTCGCCACCAGCAACTTTCCGGCACCCAGGTCCTTGGCGTTTTTGGATTGGACCGGAAGCAAAACGGTCGGCCGCAAATTTGGCGTCGGTGCCCCAAATCCCTTGATCTGAGCGTCTAACCTTTCGACCGCAACCAAAGCAATCACTGCGGCCAGCATCGTGAATAACCACAGTTTGTAAAGAGACATGACGTCTCTCCTCACCGGGAATCATATCGTTTGTTTCGGATGCTCTCACAGAGCCCGCATGAATTGCGACCTCATGGCCATCGAAACCAGCCACGGCACAGAACTAGATCCGCCTGTCGAACCATGATTGGTCGTGCGGTGCGGCACCAAGCGCTCAAATTCGTTATCGAATTCAATGGTGAACGCAACCAAATGTTGGCGACAAACAAAGCGGATCGCGGCAGGCGTTCCTTCATGGCTGAAACCATAGCCCCATTGGAACCGCAAGTCGTGAGGTATGTTTTTAGCGAACCCGAGCAACGATTGCGGTCACGTCATCAGAATGCTTCCCGGAGCTGAACTGATTTACCTCTTCCAGCAATTTTGACAGCAAAGCTGAAATCTCCAGATTTCTGTTGGTTTCGAGAACCTGGACGAGCCGCGTCTCTCCAAATTCTTCTTCCCGGTCGTCATAGGCTTCGGTTACACCGTCACTGTAAAGAACCAGGAGATCTCCGGGATGAAGCTGCACGTCGTTGGTCGAACACTGCCATTGTTCAAACAGGCCCAGCACCGTCGCCGTAGCCGTCAGAGTTTCAACCCTTCCATCCCGGCGAAGGACCAGAGGGGGATTGTGGCCGCAATTCACATAACGCAGACTGCGGGCAGCGCCGTCATAGGAACCGACAAACAACGTCGTGTAGCGGTTGGGCTCGGAGTTCTCATAAAAGAGGCGGTTCACGGACTGTAATATTTGGGGAAGGTTCTCCGATGCCACCGAGTATTGGGTGCGGATACTCGCCTGCAAATTGGCCATCAGCAGGGCGGCGGACATTCCCTTGCCAGCCACATCGGCCAGCACCAAGCCCACCCGTTCCGGACCCAACTCCACGAAGTCGTAATAGTCTCCGCCTACGGCGCGTGCCTGATTACAGCCCCCGGCGTATTCGAGTGTCTTCAACTTCGGAAACCTTTGAGGAAACAGCTTCCGCTGCACTTGCCAGGCGATTTCCATTTCCTGCGCCGCGGCTCTTTCCGCCTGAAGACGTTCGGCTATGGTTTCGGCCAGGCTCAGATTCTCGAGCGTCATACCCGCCTGGCTAGCAACCGAGCGCAGAAGCATTTTGTCTTCGCTCGAATAAGGCTCATCGGAGAGCCTGGGGCCCAGGACAAATAATCCCAGCAACTCGCCCGAGCGGCTGGGGAAGGGAACGATGCACTCCGGCGAAAGCGGAGCAAACAGGGAAACGACCGGATCTCCAGTCGGACTGAGCGATGCATCCCAGGGCTCGCCATCTCCTCGCAAGTTCGCCAATCCGGGGGAGTTTTTGCGGATCTTCTTTAACCCGGGCGGCAGTATGGCGTCGTCGCTTTCAAGATCATCCACTCCGGCCTCCACATACACCGCAGACCAACTGGGGTGAAGAGCTTCGCCGATCCGCAAGACCATTTCCATGGCCAATTCCTGCCGTGCCTGAACGGTGCGCGCACTCTCGGCTAAGTCCTGCAGGATTCTGCGTGCGTCGTAGGCGCCGCGGAAGAATGCTCGGTCAATTCGTCCCGTAACTTGTTTCAGGCCCGGAGTCGAGACCCCGGCGAGCATCACACCGAAGCCCACGCCGATTGCCATTGCGGCCGTCGATCCCACCGCAAACAATCTCGAAAAGGAAAGCGTGAACAACACGGTAATGGAGACCGCCAGGAGCAGCACGAAGACGATCAGCCCCCGGCTGACCAGAAGATATCGTGCGCTGCGACGAAGCAAAACCGGAATCTCAAGCACGCGATGCTTCACTACCGCGTAGGCGAACGACACTGGGAAAATAAAAAGTACGAGGATGGCGAAGAAATCCAGCCAAAATGGAACATGAAATTGAAAAAAGTCCGCTGCGCCGCGCGTGATCGCGGCCGGGGTCACGCCCACCACAGTTCCCCAAAAAATCACCTGGATCTTTCGTCGTCCCTCTTTGGTCGAGAGAACGAACGCGTTCCAGGTGAGTGAGACCAGACCTAGAACCAGGCAGCCATAGATAAAATCGAGGACGGCACGGTCAGCCATCCGCTGTCCGACAAGCTTTACCAAAACCGGCCAGGGCTCGGGCCCTCCCTGATGCAATCCAAGGACGCCGAAAGAGACGCCCGCGATCAGCAGCACCCATTTCAGCCAGGCAAGATGACGGTCGAGCGGAGATCGTGCCGGAAATACAGCAAAAAAGTAATAGAACAATGGAGTAAGGACACCCACGAATAAAGCGCGATACCCCAGCATGAACGGGAGAACGACTCGGTGCAGAGTCATGACCGAGCCTGGAAAGTCCGAGACCGCGATAAAGCCGGCAAACAGAAGCGCTAAAAGCCACGCGCCGGGGTCCTCCAACCGCATAAACAAAACCGACAAACCGACGATCAGGAAAACGACCGGGTAACTTCCCATGATCTGTTCGGCCAGGATTCGTGCCAACGGCAACTTGGGGCCAACGAGCGCGCGGAACTTTGCGTTGATGACAAGGGGTTGTCGCACGCCCGGTCGTTGAATGGTCAGCGCAACCACATCGCCCGGTCGTCCGCTGAGCCATGCTGAACTGAGCCCAGTCGCGTAGGCGTCGAGTTTTTCTCCATTCACCCCGATAATACGGTCATTCGTTCGCAGACCGGCTTGGTCCGCCGGGCCGCCTTCCTGAACCATGGTGATCTCGTCTACCCGGGTCGAGGACGAAAACGTCGTATTCATCCCCAGCTCGACGTGCGGCTGAAGCCGGACGTAATACATCCATAGGCAGCTATAGACCACGGTCGCAATTGAAAAAATGAGCGCCGCCGTTAGCAGCAACGTGTGAAGCGCTGACTTTGACCCTCGCGGAGCGACGGGGGACCCTTGCAATTTCGGCGATCGAAGCGCCTGCGGTGGCCGACTATTCGTCTCCACCGCTGGGGGCGAGGCGGCAGGCAACATATGCGCAGAATTATAGCCCCTCGCTTGCGAGCTCTAGGACGAGCTTTTATGATCCGCTCGGAAAAGATCAGGTCCGAAGAGCTCTCCGTCTCTCCGTCCACGAAATCGGCGTCTGTGACGTAAAGTGATATGATTTCGCGTCGGAACGACATCCCTGGGTCGGAAATTCCATGCTACGTCCTCTACTCTCCGTTGCGCTGGGTTTCTGCGCTCTTGTTTTTCCCTTGCAGTCTCAAGAGCAAAAGACAGCCGCGCCAGGCCACTATCTGTTTGCCTGGGCCGGCGACGCCGCGAAAAAGGGCGACGACTTTCTCGCCGTGATCGACGCCGACCCTTCCTCTTCATCGTATGGTCGTCTCGTGACTACCCTCGCTACCGACCAGCAGACCAAGCTGGTCCATCACACGGAATACTCGATGCCCGAAAGTGGGATGCTCTTTGCGAATGATCACGATGCTGGCCGCACCTTCATTTTCGATGTGCGCGACCCGTTGAATCCCAAGATAGCGGCTTCTTTCACAGACATGGCCGGCTATATGCACCCGCATTCTTACCTGCGTCTGTCGAACGGGCACGTGCTCGCCACGTTTCAACACTCGCATGACAGCATGAATCCCGAAGTTCTAGGCAAGCACGGTGGTCTGGTCGAAATCGACGACAGGGGCAAGGTCATACGCTCGGCGAGCAGCGCAGATCCTGCATTTCCCGATGCATTGCTTACCCCCTACAGCCTCGTCGTCCTTCCCGAACTCGACCGCGTCGTTTCTACCAATTCCGCCATGGACGATGAAGATGTGTTCCGCGGACTCACCTACCAAGTCTGGCGGCTTTCTGACCTTAAGCTGTTAAAGACGATGTACTTCGATGAGGGAGACAATCATTACGGCGCGATCAGCCCGGAAGAGCCAAGGCTTGGCCCCGACGGATCCATCTACGTGCAGACGCTCGCCTGCGGGGTCGAGCGCATTACCGGCATTGCCCAGGACGAACCCAAATCGCGCCTGGTCTATTCGTTTCCAGCTTCGTTCTGCGGAGTACCCACCATCGTGGGGCACTATTTGCTACAGAGCGTCCCATATCTGCACACCGTGATCGTGCTCGACGTTGCAAATGGAACGAAGCCGGTGGAGGTTTCGAGGATTCGTATCGGCGACAATGTCTATCCCCACTGGACCGGGTGGGACGCAAAAACCAATCGCGTGGTAGCGACGATGGGCGGGAGGGGCGATCAGCGGCTTTATCTGTTGAAATTCGATCCTTCAACTGGCGCCATTTCTTTGGATGAAGCTTTTCACGATTCCGACGGAAAACCCGGCTTCAACTTCAATAATCGTGAATGGCCGCATGGCTGGAAAGGCTCTGGCGTACCCCACGGAGTAGTATTCTCGCGCTGAAAAGCGAGGTCCTCTGGTGCACGATTTCGCCCCTTCAATCAGGACTTAAAGGCCCGTAAAGGCAACGATGTTCGCGGCTTTGCTCCGATTACTGTAAACTGGGCGCCAACTCTTGATTAAGCAGAACACCGAGGGTGCGAAAGCCGGGAATGGAACCATGACTGAATCTCATGATCTGCGGATGACGAGAATTCCACTCAACCAAGGAGCCGGCCAAATGCCCGCCCTCGGTTTTGGGACCTTGATTCCCGATGCAGGCGTCACGATAACTGCGACCCGAGATGCACTGGACGCCGGATTTCGACACTTCGACTGCGCGGAACGATACCGGAACGAGCGCGAGGTAGGCGAAGCGTTACAGGCGGGACTTGCCGCGAACGGGATCGCGCGCGAAAACATTTTTGTTACAACGAAGTTGTGGAACTCCAACCATCGGCCCGAACGCGTCGAACCGGCTTTCGAGGCGAGTCTCGATCGACTCGGGCTCGAGTATCTGGATCTCTACCTTATTCACACTCCTTATGCATTTCAACCGGGCGATGACCAGGACCCGCGGGATCAAAACGGCAATGTCCTCTATGACAAGGGAGTGACTTTGCTCGACACTTGGAGAGCGATGGAAAGTCTCGTGGACCACGGCCGGTGCCGGGCTATCGGATTGTCGGACGTCAGCTTGAATGAGGTGTTGCCCATCTACGAGTCTGCGAGAATCAAGCCGGCCGTGGTCCAGGTCGAGTCACATCCGTATCTGCCGGAGACCGAAGTTCTGGAATTCTGCAAAGAAAAGGGCATTGTGTTATTGGCTTTCGCGCCCTTGGGGCACGGATTGAAGCCGGGGCTGCTTGAAGATCCAGTGATTTCGGCAATCGCCGCACGAGTTCGAAAGACGCCGGCACAGGTGCTGCTGGCATGGGCGGTGCAGCGCGGCACGGCTTTGCTTACCACACCGAAATCCGCGGCTCGCGCCCGAGAGAATTTTGACATCTCGGCCCTTCCGGAGGATGCGTTCAACGAAATCAATCGCATTCAGACCAGGCAGAGGCTCAATCAGGTGGTGAAAACAGGCGTCCCTGGTTTCATCGCACAAGGCGGTTGAGTCTGGTCGACAAACAACAACTGATCGTTTTCATCTCGATCAGTAGTCATAAACATGCTCGACCGTCACCCCGTCAGAATGCAGGCTGCTCAGGCATTGATCGAGCGCGGGAACGGCACAGGTGAGCACCACGCGCTGCCATCCTGGACGTGTCAAAATCGGGATGGAGAAGATCTGTCGTGCCGCTGCACCGTCGTAATGCCATGCTTGCGGGGCCAACGTCGAGAGAGCGATTTGGGAATTGCCGGCGATCTCGACGAAGCGCACGCCGTGTTGGGCCAGCACCAAAGCCACGTTGGTAAACTCCTGGTAGCGTGGGATCTCCACGATGGAAGCTTGCCGGTCCACCCGTTTCACTACCTTTAAATGCGGAATTTGGGGCAGCGATGTTTCGTCCAGGTTTTCGACCCAGGCATCGGTGCGGTCGGGCTCGCGGCCATAGGTCGCGTGCGTCCCTTGCTCGATGAACCAGCAATAAAAAGCCTCCGTCGCGTAGTCGAGGGTGAGAAAGATCCTGCGTTCCCATTTCCGGATTTGATGCGGGCCCGATCGCGAGTTCTCGGCCCAAAGCCCTTTGACGAGGCGCGCAAAGTGGAACTCGTAAAACGGCCGCACCTGCACGAAGTCGGCGTACTCCCGCGCCACTTGGTAAGCATATTGATCTTCGGAGGTAAACTGGTGCCCGCTCGTCCACTCACTGAGCCTGCCGACTGTGTTCTCGTACACGCCTTTCAGAATATATTCCGCGGAAAAGCTCGTGCCGATCACTACTAACATGACTTGCTCGCCGGCATTGAATTCGTACTTTCCACGCGTCAGCCGGGAAATGCAGCAATAGCTTTTCCAGTATTCGCGCACCGCACCAAAGTACGGGAATCCGCTCGGCAACTGATGCGCTTGAAAGTCCGCCTTCTCCTGGTAGCTCCAGACGATGTACCACTCCGGATAACTCAGATAGGTGTCATCCTCGGGACGCGAGTAGTCCTTAATTCCGGCGACCATCGCCTTGCTCTGCTCCGGTTGCGCCACGGGAGCGGGAATTTGTCCTTGTAGATCGCACCGCCATCCGGCGATCACCTCGAAGGCAATCAAGACCAGCAACCCTCCGAGGCAGACGAGCGCACACCGGATCAGACGGTGCGACCGGCGCTTCAAGCGGCGGTCGCTCCAACCTTTGGCTTGTCGACTCGAAGCGCGATCCAATAGGCCGCAATGAAAATGAGGATGTGCGGCAGGTTGACCAGGACATTTTTCGTCAGCGGGAGAGTGTTCAGATGGCCGAAGAAATAGGCGATCACATCCATCGTGTACCAGAACGCCAGCAGCCAGAAATAAGCGCGAGCCGTCCGTGCGGAGACGAGCGCGCCGATCAATGCGAGCGACCCCGCTCCCAGATGGCCCAGATCAACCAGTCTGGTCATATGGAATAAACCGAACATCAGACCGTTCTGGTCCATGATGCCGGGCACATAGTCCAGCGAATAGACGCCGAGGAACAACGCGGCGAATCCAAAAGCGCATTTCTGGATGGTGCTGAATTGTTTGGCCATAGCAATTCCTGCTGGTACTATTCAGCAGCTTGGCGTGGCTTGCAAGTTGTTTTTTCGGTTCGAACGTATCGACACTCGCCGGAGGTGGAGCATTGAAACGAGTGCGTCATTGGCTGTTACCGGTAGTTCTCGTCCTCGCATCGATCCTGGTCGTTGCTGCCGAGAAGATCTTCGACTACGCGGCCGCCCCCGACAAGGAAAAAGAAAGCGACTTCGTTTTTCCCAACAATGCGGACCAGGAGAAACCTACCGTCCTCGTCGCCGAGCCCAAGGTCCCACCGTTCCCGCTCGAGCAGCGCGGAGGCTTCGTCAACGACGCCAGTCATCTGAACAAGACGGCGGTTTACGGTGTGGTGCGCGTCCGCAGCGAAGACGACATCCGCAATGCTCTGCAGTTTGCGCGTGACCACCATCTGAAGGTGACTTGCGCCGGCCAGCGGCACAGCATGGGCGGACAGACCTTCACCCACAACGGCCTGGTCCTCGATCTCCGCGACTTCAACCGCATCCGGCTGGACAAAGAACATAAGACCGTCAATCTGCAATCCGGAGTGCGTTGGTGGCAACTGCAACAGCTTCTCGACACCGAAGGCCTGTCGGTCAAGTCCATGCAGTCCATCAACATTTTCAGCGTCGGCGGTACGCTCAGCATCAACGCCCATGGAATCGACCCACTGCCGGGCCCGATCGCTCCGACCGTCCGTTCTCTGCGCGTGATGCTGAGCGACGGTAGCATCGTGCATGCGAGCCCGGCAGAGAACACCGAATTGTTCCGCCACGTGCTCGGTGGCTACGGCTTGTTCGGAGTGATTCTCGACGCAGATCTCGCGGTCGTGGACAACCAGATGTACAACCGGAAGACGGCTTCCATGAATTACACGGATTTTCCCAAGTACTATCAGACGAGCGTCGAGAACAACCCGGAGATAGGGCTGATTTTCGGCCGCCTTTCCGTCTCTCCCTGGTCTTTCCTGCGGGAGACGGCGGTTCACGCTTACCTCAAAACCCCATTCGACGGCGCGCTGCCGCCACTCAAGCCAGCCACGCATAATACGCTCGACCGCTTCATTATTAATTTCTCGAAGACCGGCGGCCTCGGCCGCTGGACCAGGTGGATGCTCGAGAAATACGCCGAGCCGCACCTGCATGACTGCGTTTCGCGTAATCAAGCCATGAGCCAAAAGGAAGCGTGCCTGGTGACACGCAACGAGGAAATGTACGACGATATGGCCTACCTGAAGAACCGCTTGCCCGATACCGATATCCTGCAGGAATACTTCATTCCCTACGATCGCATGCCCGAATTTGTGGATGGCCTGCGCAGCGTGGTGATCCGGCGCCAGGCCAATCTACTCAACGTCACCATCCGCACGGTGCATAAGGACGAGATCACCGCGTTACCCTACGCCAAAGAAAATATGTTCGGGTTTGTCCTCTATTTCAACGTGCGGTTGAATGACCGGGACAATGAGATCCTGGAAAAAACGACCTCCGATTTGATCGACGTCGCCGAACGCGCCGGGGGCACTTACTATTTGCCCTACCAACTGTTCTATTCAAAAGAGCAGTTGCAAAAGGCCTATCCGGAGATCGAGGACTTCTTCGCAGTAAAGAACAAATACGACCCGATTGGCCTTTTCTCGAACACTTTCTACCAGCGGTACGGGAGGTAGCCGACGCCGCGGCCTCCGCTTGCGTGATCACGGCTGGAGGACAGCTGGCAAGATTCTCGATTCCCAGCTTTAGAGAAGTTGGAGAACGCGCTTTGGGATATGATTCGCTACCTGGAGTGGAACGCGAGATTCCATGCCCAATGATCGAAAGCGTCACCGCGCGGGACGGCGGATCTCAGCCGGGTTTGTCGAATCGGTAGTCAACGAGATGGTCGCCAAACGAGTGAACGAGCCAGAGAGGGCGAGCCGGCATCCTGTCCAAAGTTTCCTCGAGGTTCGCATCCACGTGCTGAATCTCACATTGGACAATGCATTCCGGCCTTGGCACCTGGGTTTTAGGACAATCGCGAATCGGTTTCAGCTCGCGGTCTCAGCGTGAACACCCCCCAAGTTCGCATGCTCCCGGGCACGGACCCGGTAGCGGTTCCAGCCGGAGTTCAAGCCTGTTCACCTCTGACTTATTCTGGAGCTCGTGTCATATACGGTCGCGGTTCGGAACACTCATAGTACGAACACAGACGCAACGCGGGGTGCGCCCGAGCGAGCATGAAGCAATCCGATCTCCGCGGTGAACTCGAGAGGCTGCATCCGGCGAGCTTTGGCTGGGCGTTGTGGTGCTGCGATCACCGGCGGGACGAGGCCCAGGAAGTCTTGCAGACGGCGTACTTAAAAGTAATGGAGGAGACGGCCGGTTTCAACGAGAACTCGAGCTTGCGCACCTGGTTTTTTGGCGTGATCCGGCGCACGGCGGCAGAGCGACGGCGGCGGCGCTGGGTACGCGCCCGGTTGCTGGACCGGTGGTGGACCCGGGAGCCGGCGGTGATGTCTGCGCCTGATCCGGAGACCAGCGCGAGCCGCTCGGAGAGCAGCCAAGCCCTGCTGCAGATGCTCGGAGGATTGCCGAAGCGACAACGAGAAGTTTTGCACCTTGTTTTCTATCAAGATCTCACGGTCGAAGAAGCGGCGCGCGTGTTAAAGATTTCCTTGGGAACGGCGCGGACGCACTTTGAGCGCGGCAAGAGTAAGCTGCGCACGATGCTTACCTGTGAAGAGGGTCAACATGCAGGGCGATAAGAGCACCGATGATACGCAGGATAAGGACTTGCGGGGACGGTTTGCCGCATTGCGGAGCGAGGAGGCGGCCGAGACTCCGGAATTTTCGCTCCCTGGGTCCGGCGGGGTTCACCTACGACCCCGACGGTGGGGAACTCTACGCGTCACCGTTGCTGCCTTTCTAGTGGCGATGGTGGCCGCGCTAGGGCTGCGGCTCATCCCGCGGAAGCCGGAGCGGAACATGACGTCGGTGGCCTCGCTCACGGAGTGGAAGGCGTCCACCGATTTCCTGCTCGAAACTCCGGGAAGAGAACTGCTCGAGACCGTGCCCGTGATCGGCGCGTGGCCAGGCTTCAGCACTATCTCAGAGCCGGGAAAGAAGCGTCGGCAAGTGAAGCAAGTCAATTCGCAGATCAAAAGAGTTTTGCCCTGAAGAAAACTTGGCCTGAAGAAAGTGTGGCCCTAAGGAGGAAGGCAACTTGAAATCATTTCTGGTGGTATTGGTGCTCGGAGTGTTGGGCGTGGTGTTGGGCGTGGCAGCGTGGGCACAGGATGCCAAGCCCGCGGACGATCCCATCGCGCAGAACCTGTTTGCTCCAGAACTGGTGATGAAGTACCGCCAGGAAATCAATCTGGACGACACCCAGTCGAAGGCGATCAAGGAGGCGATTCAAAAAGCGCAGACCAAGTTTCTGGACTTGCAATGGGACGCGCAGTCGGAAACGGAAAAACTGGTGCAGCTGCTGAAAGCCCGGCCGGTCGATGAAAGTGCCGTGCTCGCGCAGGTGGACCAGGTGCTGAACCGGGAGCGCGAAATCAAAAGGGCGCAAATCTCGTTGCTGGTCCGCATCAAGAATCAACTGAACGAGGCGCAGCAGAACAAACTGATGGAACTCCGGCGCAATCCGTAACCGCCGGCATGGTCAGTGGTTGCAGGAGTTCGCAAGGAGAAAGCATTATGCCGATTTCGCCTATCGCAGCGATCCTGTTACGAAACTTCGCATGCGCCACGGCTCGTGTTTTTCGCCGCCCGTCCATCATCCTGCTCGCTGGTTGCGCGATTTCGACTCTGGGCTCGGCGGGTGAAGGTGCGGGTCCGGGCGTTGTCTACGGGAGTTGTCCTACATCGGGCTTCACATCCTCCTCCGAAAGACTCAATCTTGAAGGGGATTGCAACATTGCCGGTGACGTCAATCTTTCTGGATCGGCCGCGCTGACCATGACGCGCGGCGTACTCTCGATCGAAGGCAACGTGACGCTGGCGGGCAACGCGAAGCTGGCGGTCAAGGGCGGTGTCCTCGGCTTTCCTCAAACCAACTACAGCCAGTACTCGGTCACGCTCAATGGGAATTCAAACTTGAGTTTGAGGAATTCACGGTGGGTCACGAACGCCACCCAGCAAAACAATTTCTCGATGCTGCTCGCGGCCAACGACTCCTCTGTAGTGAATTTTGACGGCTCGTTCCTCGATCCAAGCGGCGGCAGTTGGCTGCTGGGCAGTTTTAGGAATCACTCCAGGCTGAACGTGGTGGGGTCGGAAAACCTGCCCACGGAAATCTATCCGTCGGGCGCGGCGCAGATTTCGATTACGCGGGAGTCGAGTGTTTCCACCGTGTGGCTTGATTTTCCGCCCGGCAGCAGCGGCGCTGTGAATGTTCCAGTGTTGGACGCGCACGGGAACTTTGATTTCAGCTTCGGCCCCGGCCGCGGAATCGCCTACTCGGTAAGAATCTGTTCAAGCAGCAGCCGGCTCGGCTTAAATTCCCATCCCCAATCGATGCTGATCGTCAATGGACATGGCCCGCAAGGCACGAACGATGCCAGTGTGGTCTTCGGCTACTACCTGGAAAACTCGACCAGCCCGGTCCGCATCAACGGTCTGGCAGTGGACAGCGATGTCACCGAGCAATTTACCGATCAGGGACGCCACCTGCTGCTGAATCACGTCAACCTGGGCCCGTTTTCATGGCAGGTGTATGTGAGTGAAAGCAATCATTTCCCCGTCTCCATTACGAATTCGAAAATCAATGAGCTAGGCGTCTTGAACAATGGCGTAGTGTATCTTTCGAATTCCGTCCTGCAATTAGCGGTCGCAGAAGCGGCCGGCCCGGGCGCGAGCCTGAATATCGATAACACACAGATTTGGTCGCAGAGCATCCTGGCCGAGGACGGTGGTCAAATGACGATCACGAACGGCCAACTGCATGGAAACTTCCTCAGCGCGTCCGGCGCAGGCACAAGGATTGATCTCGAGAACGTGGGGGAAAGCCGCAACGGCGTTCCACCCCAAAGCTGCGCTGCGGTCAATGGCGTCCCCCCGAACGAGGATGGAGTGCCGTTGTGTAATCCCTTCAACCCGCTTTATCAGTGTTCGCAAGTAATTCCGCCGACCGGAGGCGCAACCATTACGGCTTCGCCCCCGCTCACCTGCCCGCCGGACTAGAGTCTCCGGACCGGAGTCCTGAAATCAAGTCCGTCAATCGAGTCGGGGATGACGTCGTCAGCCCGCGCGGCGGGCGTGCGCCCGACTCCTATCCCACATTCACTTTGGAGGTGTTTCGATGCATGAGATCGAACGATTGAATCGCAGAAAAAGTAGCGCCCGGTATCGCACTTCTTTCCGGCAGCACATGCTCCCGGTGTTTGCCACGATGCTGCTGGTACCAGTTTGTAATGCTGGCTCCGCTTCAGGTAGCCACCCGGTGATTCATATTCCGTCCTCGGCGGCCATCTGGTTCCATCCCTTGCCGTCGGCTTCGGCTTGGCCGGACGGAGATCCGGTGGGTGGTTCGGTTGACTTCCTCGAGTTATTCCAGCCGAACCCACCGTGGCCGCGCGCCCTGGCGAAGACACAAGTATTCGGCCTCTACGCCGGATGGATCGTCGACGCCACCGATCAGGAGTTACAGCAGGTGGTGACGTTTCTCAATGCGCACGATCTGGGGATTGAGATCGAGGCTCCGGCGCTGCAGGCGCTCGAGAACTGCGGCACGGGCGTCGAAGGCTACGTTCCCTATGGCCAGTCGTTGCAGGAATTCACCCTCGCCTACCTGCAACGGTTGCGGGCGCTCAATGCGCGAGTTTCCTTCATCAAGGTCGACGAGCCGTTTTTCTTTGGCAGCGTAACCAACGATCCGCGCTCCTGTCATTTCTCCGTACCCCAGGTGGCGAGCGAGGTTGGGCAATATGCGCAACTGGTGAAGACGGTTTATCCGAACGCAGCCGTTGGGGATGTCGAGCCCATCATCACGGTCCTCTATCAGCCGAACGTGGTGGTTGCGATTGAACGGTGGCACGCCACGTACCAGGCGTTGACGGGCGCCCCGTTCCCGTTTTTTTTCGCCGACACTGACTTCAGCAATCCAATATGGCCGCAACTGGACAAGCGCTTGGAACAGGTGACGCGGCAGAGCGGGATGGCCTTCGGCATCATCTATATTGGCGATCCGCACGATGTTTCCGATGCGGAGTGGTCGGGCAAGGCGGTTGCGCGCTTTGAGATATATCAAGGTGCGAACGGAGGACGGCCGGACTTCGTACTGTTTCAATCTTGGGAACCGTATCCACAATACTGCCTGCCGGAGACCGATCCCACGAGCTTTACGGGTGTGCTTCAGACCTATATTCAGGCCACCGATTGACCACACGGCCGGCGTGCGTGGCCTAGCCCGCATTATTCAAGAAGCTGCGTCAACATCTTCGACGGGCGACACACTGGATCGCGCGCCTCTCGCTTCGTGCTCCGGCCTTGTTCGCCCATTGGCAGACGGGGGTTCGGCGTGGCTCCATGATGGGAGCTGTATGAGTTGAGAGGCTCACGTACAGTTCTGCGAGAGCCTCGGGGTGCGATTCCCCGGGGCTACTCTCCCTCACCTTACAAGATCAGGGAAGAGTTGCCCGTCAACCGGTCCGAACGGGTTGCGGTCCGGTCGGCGCGTATGTTAGTTGCTGGGGTGAATAGGAGCATTTGGGAATGAGCCGACACCGTCAGGGGTACGTTGTGTCGGTCGGCCCACCCCCGCTGCAATGGATGGCCGGTCCGGTTATGGCCTGGCCTCATAGACCAGATTGAATGGCGTTTGTGAGGCGCGTCGGAAGCGGCTAAAACCGGCAGAATGGACGACGTTCTGGATTCGCTTCTCGCCGGCCTGAGCTCCCAGACACATCCCCACCTCCTGCGATCGAGAGCAAGGTGTGCACAGCAACGTCGAAAACGAATAGTAGACACGCCCCACGGGATTCAGATTGTCCTGAAGGTCGTCATTGGCGAACGGTTCGACGATCATCCAGGAGCCATCGTCGGCTAAGGCAGCGCGGACGTGCGACGCGGCGCCGACCGGGTCCCCCATGTCGTGGAGGCAGTCGAAGACCGCCACGAAGTCATATTCTGTCCCGGGGAATTCTTTGGCTTTCGCTAGCTCAAAGGTCACCCGGTCGGACACGCCTTGACGCTTGGCTGATTCTCGCGCCTCTTGAATGGACTTGTCATGGTAGTCAAACCCGAAGATGCGGGAGTTGGGGAATGCCTTTGCCATCAGGATGGTGGAAGAACCTTTCCCGCACCCTACGTCGGCGACTTTGGCACCGCGCGCGAGTTTGTCCTGGACGCCATCGAGAGCAGGGATCCAGGAGTTGATCAGATTCGCGGCATAGCCGGGGCGAAAGAATTTTTCGCATCCATGAAACACGCGATCCTCGTGCTCACCCCAACCCATGCCGGCGCCCGAACGGAATGCCTCGGTGATGCGCGGGACTGCCGCCAGCGATCCCAGCGCAAGTTCAAACGCTCCGGGCAAATAAGCCGGACCATCTTCATTCGCCAGGGTGAGCGACTGCTCTTCGGTCATCCCGAACTTCTGAGTCTCGGCGTTGTAAGTGATGTAACCGCCCGCCGCCTGGGAGGCCAGCCACTCGCCCACATAACGCTCGTCGGTGCGCGTTATGGCCGCCAGTTCCGCGGCTCTGAGCGGCCCAGCCGCGAGGGCCTTGTAGAGTCCAAGACGGTCTCCGATCACGACCATACCGGCGTGAACGGTGGCTCCGAGATCGTTCACAAACTGTCCTAAGAATTGCTCCAGCTTTTTCGTATCCACAGCCATAAGTTCCTCCCAATCGATTTCAACAGCCAAGGATTACTTTTTGCTCGGGTCGTCTGCGGGATTGACATAGTGAAACTGCAAGGGCGCGCTGCCGTGGACCTGCACGATGACTTCGCCCGAAGCCATGGCGTAGTGATGCATGTCGGGATCGAGATAGGCGAAGCTGCCGGCGGGGAACGATCCCATCTTGTCCTTGTCAAAGGCGTCTCCCATCCCGACCTTGAACGTCCCGGAGATGACCGTGACGTTTTCGCGCAGCGGATGCCAATGGGGCGCAATTCGATAACCATCCGGCATTTTCAGGCGGACAGTGTAGTCGCCGGTGGACGCTGCAGGGTTGCCTTCAATTACGGCGAGTTGCGCGCCCGGGGCGACGAAAGGCGGTGGCGGACCCCACTGAATTGTGTCCGGAGTGAACGCGTTCGTTTCGTGAGCGCCGGGAGGTGCGGCCGTGGCGAAGAACCGGCCTGCAATGCACAACATCGCGACCATTGACAGCGTGATGAACAGCTTTCTTTTCATGAGAGTCTCCTCCGAGATTCTTGCTGGGGCATGATCTCCTGAGGTGGGGCGCTTCACAATGCGCCGGGTATCGCCTTTAGATATTTTTCTTATATCGTCGCAAGTCATTGCTTTTTATTGGATAATTGCTGGCCAAGGGTTCTCCATGGGGCGTTTAAAGCAGAGTGCTGGCGAAGTCGAAGTCGACTTGGGACGATACGAGCTGCGGCGTTCCGGACGGCGGATCAAGATCGAGAAGAAGCCCATGGACTTGCTGATCTTTCTGCTTGAGCGCCGCGAGCAGATGGTCTACCGGGAGGATATCGTCAAGAAGCTGTGGCGCTCCGACCTGTTCATCGATACCGAAAAGAACGTCAACAACATTGTGCGGAAGCTTCGCACCGCGCTAGGTGACAACGCCGATAAGCCACGCTTTGTTGAAACGGTAGTCGGCAAAGGATATCGCTTCGTCGGCCCGGTTCGGGTGATCGATGCGAAATATCCGCCCTCCGATCCTGGACGAAACTCTGGGCGCACCGACGCCCGGAGAGACGGGAGCGAATTGAGTGAGAGGTCTTCGATCGCCGTGTTGCCGCCATTGCTGCTCGAGAAAGCGGCGGACGACCAAGGCTTGTGTCTCGGGTTCGCGGACGCGCTCGTCTCGCTCCTCGGCAATCTATCGGGCGTGGACGTGCTGCCCACTTCGGCGGTCCTGAACCTGCCTCTTGAACTCACGCCTTCGGAAATCGCCTCTCGGCTCGGGGTGCGATTTGTTGTACACGGCGCCCTGCAGTTCTCAAAAGGGCAGTGGCGTCTTTCCCTGGAGATGCTCGACACCTACCTGCAGCGCCCCAGCTTCAGGAAGAAGTGCGACATCGACATGGATCGCCTTGCAAGCCTCGAAGGCGATGTTGCAAAGCAGATCAGCCGCGTACTGAACCGGCCGTATCGGCCGGGGGTGGTCGAGGAGCGCCCACGCTATAGCAGGGATGCGATGGCATATGCGGAATTCATGCGCGGCTATCGGATCACGGCCTCGGGCGATGCGTCGATGATGGATCAAGCGAGCCACCATCTCACCAATGCGGTGACTCGCGATCCGATGTTTGCCCTCGCTCACGCGACCCTCTCCTTCGCATGCACCACCCGCCATTTCGAATTCGACCCGGCCAGCGTGTGGCTGGAGAAAGCCGAATTCCACTGCCGGCGGGCGCTCGAAATTGACGCGAGTCTTCCCGAGGGCCACGTCGCGCGCGCGTTTCTGCTCTGGGGACCGTCGAAAAACTTCCAGCATCTGGAGGCGATTGCCGATCTCAAGCGGGCTCTGGCTCTGCAGAACAACCTGCCTCATGCCTACAACCGTTTGGGCAGCATCCTGGCACATATCGGACTGCTCGATCACTCGCGTGCGATGTTTGAGAGGGGACGGCCTTTTCAACCGCGGAAGGCGGTTAGCCCGAGCGTCGTACAAGTTTATGTGTGGAGCCAAGAATACGATTTGGCGCGTCAGCAGATTCAAGCCTGGCGGACGGAGAGCCCCAGCAACAAATACGCGCTTTATTTTGCTCCCTACCCTGCGATGATGACCGGGGATTGGAAAGAGGCAAGCCGACTGATAGAGGAAGCGCTGCAGCTCGCGCCGAATGAACCGCTCATCATCAGCCTACAAGCACTGCTCCACGCGTTGGTGGGGAATCGAGATGCGGCCATCGAATGTGTGACGAGAGCCTGTTCGAGCCCCAAATCCTTCGGGCACTCGCACCATACCTACTATCAGATCGCCTGCACGCTCGCTCTGACCGGAAGGCGCGAAACTGCTTTTGAGTGGCTGGAGCGAAGCGTCAGCACCGGATTCGCTTGCTGGCCGTACTTCCTGAAAGATCCGAGCCTCGCGAGTTTGCGAAGTCTTCCCGAATTCGAACTTCTGATCAGCGCGTTGCAGGCCAAATACCCGGACCATCTTGGACTGCTGTAGGGAAATAACATCCGTGCACAACAGTTCGGTGCTCTTCTTTGTTCCGGATGTATTGCCGGCAAACCTTCCGTTACAAGATTAGGGAAGAGTTGCCCATCAACCGGAAGGAATCGCGAATCGTGTTTTTTCCAAGTGCTCGTAAGCCTGCCCAGTCCCAATCGATGATCAGCCAGCTTTAGCCAGAATAGAGCAGATATCCGCATATCGCGCGCATCGCTCGCTGTTCGGTGGCTCGCGAACTCGCGCCGGACGCAAGGCCGAGGTCCACTACAGCGCGGAGTATCGCCATGAAAACCCGTTCCGTTACTCGCGAAGCAGGCATAGCGATTTCCTTTTGGTGATCTCGTAGCAGCTGCAGAAGATTTGTGTGAAACGCAGAATCATCGGCCTCGCTGCCGAGCCTTTCCTCTTCAGTTTCGAGCACACGGTTTAGCCGAGGGCGATAGTAGTGTGCTCTCACCAGCGCCTGAACGACTAACCTGAGGCGCGGCTCCAGTCCTTTTCCTTTTCCATCTTGCACAGCTTTCACGACGGTATCTTGGAACGCCCTCTCAAAACTGCCAATCAGGGCGAGGACGATGGAGTCCTTGTTCGGAAAATATTGATAGAGGGACCCAATGCTCACCCCCGCTTTCGCTGCAATCGCGTTGGTGTTGAATCCACGGAGTCCGTCTGATTCCAAAATGCGAGCAGACGCTTCCAGGATGACATCGACTGTTTCCTGAGACCTCGCCTGACCCGGCGCTTTACGGGCCTTCAGCGTGCGTTTACGTGGCCTGCCTCTGCCCTCCAGAACGCGAGTTTTATTTGTGAGCATTTACTCGTATTGTACATCCAGAAAAAGATATGCCAAGGAGCAACGAGAAACCCCAATAGAAATGAGATTGACATGACAAATGATTCAAAAGTTCTACCGCACAAACGAAACTCTCGATCCCTTCGGATGGTTCGAGCAATGGTGGGCGTGATGACCCTCATGGTTCTGACGTTTCCCTTCGTGCGAGCCAAGGGCAATGCTGAGACTGGGCCGGGATTGCTGTTGGCCGTCAACCAAGGCGAAGCCACACTCGGCAATGTCGATCCGCAGGCGGGCAAACAGGTCGCAACGATCGCGGAGGGAGGCGTGACGGGTCACGAGGTGGCGGTGTCTCTAGACGCGAAAACTGCATATGTCCCTATTTATGGTGACTCCAGCGTGGGAGAAACGGGAACCGATGGCAGAGACATGGTCGCAATTGACATTGCGTCTCGCAAAGTCGTCGGCCATGTTGATTTTGGACACGGCGTACGTCCGCATTGCGCGGTTATGAACCCTAACGATCGGTTGCTGTACGTCACGACAGAACTCGACCAGACGGTTACGATCATCGATCCCAAAACATTGCAAGTCGTGGGAGTGATTCCGACGGGCCAGGAGCAATCCCACATGCTCGTCATTTCTCATGATGGACGGTTTGGCTACACGGCGAATGTCTCGGCGGGCACCGTGTCGGTGCTGGATATTCCGGGACGCAAGTTGGTATCTGTCATACCTGTCTCAACGAAGGTGCAAAGGATTTCGATTTCCGCCGATGACAAATGGGTATTCACAGCTGATCAGGCAAAACCGCAGTTAGCCGTGATCGATACCGTCACTCATAAGGTAAAGACACGGATTCCGATTGCCGCTCCGGGATACGGCACGGCGAGTACTCTCGACGGACGATGGCTGCTGGTCTGCGTTCCCGATGTATCCCAGGTAAGCGTTGTTGATCTGAAGACGCTGCAGGTGGTTCGCACGATCGCCGTGCCTAGAGTGCCACACGAGATCGTAATTTCGCCTGATGACAAGACGGCATATGTTTCCTGCATTCGTACCAAAGAGATTGCTGCGATCAACCTCTCGGATTGGTCGGTGAAGAGCCTGATCGAGGCGGGAGAGAGTGTTGACGGAATGGCGTGGGCTGCTGGCACCCGGTGAGCCACACACAATTGACCCACTCGAATCGATCAATTTATGAAAGGCAAAGTTGTCAAGGCAAATTCATAAATGAGCCAACTATGAATGAATACGTTATGAGTAAACCAGCAGCGCATTTGGATCGGACTTCCGTCGTTCCACCCATGCGGTACGCGAACGTGCCCACGGTTGGCGCACGGTACTGGACCGCCATCTCCCTGGCAAGCGTTTTTGGTTGCAATCTGGGTGATTTCGTTTCGCTCTACCTGCACTGGGGGCATTGGCTCGGTTTGTTTCCCTTGGCAGTAATCTTCGCCGCTCTTGTCGTCGGCGAACATCACCTCGCGCACTTCACAGAGGCGTGGTACTGGGCCGTCGTGATTGTGCTGCGAACTGCTGCGACGAATATTGCCGACCTCGCCACACACACATTCGAATGGCCGTACCCGCGCGTCATCTTCGGTTTGACGGTGATGCAGGCTTTGGTCATTCTGCCAGTTCTACCCCGGCTAGTTCAGTCCGGCAGTGATCGAACTGGACGGCCTGCGACGGACGGCTGGTACTGGATATCTTTGCTGACCGCCGGCGCACTGGGCACTGCCATCGGGGACTGGGTTGCGGAAGATCTCCATCTTGGCACGGGAGGCGGAACGCTCCTGCTCGGCGCAGTGTTTGCGGTCATCCTTGCCATTGGAAGCGGGTCGCGCTGGACGACCAAAGCCAGCTACTGGATCACGATCATCGCTGTGCGATCGGCAGGGACGACGGCAGGCGATTGGCTAGCTTTCCGCGAGGAGCCGGGGTTCAGTAACGGTCTCCATCTCGGCCTCCCTCTTAGCACCGCGTTCACCTGTGCGCTATTTGTTGGAACTCTCTTCCTGTGGAGCGCTCGTCCGACGGGGAAACCTTTCGCATGACAGCTCCGGATCGAGGCGCAGGAAAACTGCGACAGACAAAGGTTAAGTTTGTCGCCGTAAGCGTTTCCGTCAATCAACGCACCTTGATCCAAATCCTAGCGAAGCCCTGTGCTCGACAGCAGAAAGGTGCGTTATGAAGACGAATTCTTCAGTTCTATTTCCGGTCCTGTTGGTCCTGGATACTCAGATTGCACGGCCCCCCTTCCCTACAGGCGGTGCGCAATGACAACTCTCAACCAACGCGAAGTTCAGGATGTGTTGTCTCGCCTCTATGCCGAGGCTCAAGCGAACGATTCCAAAGTTCAAGCCGAGGAGCAAGCTCTCCTCGCCGCCGCAGGAGGCATGATCGATGATCAGACTCTTCAGTCGATCAATGACCGAACTTTCATGGCCGTTGCCCCCGAAGTCGGCAGGCTGATCTATCTGCTGGTCCGCAGTCGTCGGCCTGCGCTCGTCGTCGAATTTGGTACGTCGTTCGGGCTCTCTGCGATTCACATTGCTTCGGGACTTCGCGACAACTGCTTCGGCCACTTGATTACGACAGAGCAGAGCGCAGCCAAGGCCTCGCGTGCGGCCGTGCATCTTGAGCGGGCTGGATTGTCGGACCTGGTGGAAATCCGGCAGGGCGATGCTCTTCAGACCCTCGCTGGAGTGAGAGAAATCGACTTGTTGCTGCTCGACGGATGGAAGCCACTTTATCTCCCGCTGTTGAAGCAATTGCAACCGGCACTTTCTCCGGGCTGCCTGATCATTGCCGATGATGTGATCAGCTTGTCGGCCAAGGTCGCGCCTTATCTCGCGTATGTGCGCGACGCAGCAAATGGTTACGTGTCGTGCGAGATTCCTTTGGATGATGGACTCGAATTGTCGATTCGCTCGGCATGAGA
>Ga0302324_100005462_pt1 | contig 27709 bp, 24 predicted proteins | sample Palsa_T0_1_FD_201949 | JGI IMG/M metagenome (GOLD analysis project Ga0302324, IMG submission 201949) | Peat permafrost microbial communities from Stordalen Mire near Abisko, Sweden - Palsa_T0_1 | ecosystem: Environmental > Terrestrial > Soil > Palsa > Peat permafrost | place: Sweden: Abisko...
TCCGCCCGCCGATGAGGCCCTTTCTCCCGTCGAGGAGGCCCTTTCTCCCGTGAAGGAACCCCTTTCTCCCGTCGAGGAGCCTATCCGTGATGAAGAGCCACCCTTTATACTCGCAGAAGCCCATCCCGACGGCCACAACGGGACGCCGGCAACCGATACTCCCCCGATGCAGCAACACGATGTGCCCCTGGTGCAGGCACACGATGGGCCGACGCCTCCTGCGGCGCAACCGGCCCCGGATCCCGCTCACGCGACACCCCCTCCCACAGGTCCCGCTCTCGCGGCCCCAGAGGCCGCCCCTATCTTCGAACCTTTTCATACCATCGACTATTTTGCCTCGCAGGGTATCAAGCTGATGATCGACGAAAACCCAACCGACCCCCTTGGCCGGCAATTAAAGAGCTTTACCGACTGGCTGAAAGTTATGCGCAGGCTTCCGCAAAAAGAAAGGGAGATCATCCCGGACCGGGTGGCCGAACAAGCCATACAGAATTTTGCCGCTCACTCGATTGAAGGTAGAGAAGTGGTCACGGAGACCATGGCGGAAGTGCTGGCCAAGCAGGGAATGACGGCAAGAGCCCGTATCGTCTACGAGAAATTAAGTTTGCTCAATCCCGATAAAAGCGCGTATTTTGCAACCAAAATTGAACAATTAAATAATTCCTGACATGATTTTTTTTGTGATCCTGATTATTATTGCCAGTGTGATCCTTGGGATGATTATCCTGGTCCAAAACCCCAAAGGCGGCGGTCTGGCAGGCAATGTGGGAGGCTTTAGCAACCAGTTGATGGGGGTTAAGCAAACGACAGATGTATTGGAAAAAGGTACCTGGGTACTCGCCGTAGTGGTGGCGATGCTGTGTCTCTTCTCTACCGTTTTTGTACCGAAGGCGATCTCCAATAGTACCCGGATTCCCGAGAAGGTGAATGCCACCAGCGTTCCCCAGCAGCAGCAACCCGTCGCCCCGACCGGCGCGGGCGGCGTGCCCACCTCGCCCAAGCATTGATAATAAAGCAGCGTATTTATAATTAAGCAGCCATCTCGGCCAATTTTGTTTCCTGAGATGGCTGCTTTTATTTATTTTAGTCCGACAATCGAATTACCTATGAAGAGATTCTTATTACTAGTCCTTTTTTTATTCCTGCTGGCATTGGCTTTTATTTCCTGGCGCATCCTGGGCCCCGCTACGGCATTCAGCGGCGACAGCTACTCCCTCTATATCCGGACGGGCATGACCTATGAGCAGCTGCTGAACCTCCTGAAAAAAGATACGGTGCTTGTAAGCCCGGCTTTTTTTAACCGGGTGGCAGAAAGAACAGATTATCCCTTAGAAATAAAGGCCGGCAAGTATGAGATCAAAAAGGACATGAACCTGCTCCATATCCTGCGTATGCTGCACAATGGCCGTCAGACACCCGTACACCTGGTCATTTTAAAATTCCGGACCATGGAAGGATTGGCCGGGGCAGTAGGAAAAAAAATCGAATGCGACTCGGACTGCATAGCAGCTTTTATCCATAATAAAGACTCCCTGCGACAATTCGGTGTCGATACCAATACGTTGATGACCATCGTCATCCCCGATACCTATACCTATTTCTGGAATGCCCCCCCCTCCGCCGTCTTTAAAAAGATGTATGTCAATTACAAGACATGGTGGACTTCTGCCCGGATACAGCAGGCAGCATCAAAAGGTCTCACTCCTGCTACGGCCACCATCCTCGCCTCCATCGTCGAGGAAGAAACCAACGCGACCGCGGATAAAGGAAAGATCGCCAGCGTCTATCTCAACCGGATGGCAAAAGGGATCAGGCTGGGAGCAGATCCTACGGTTAAGTTCGCCCTGCGGGATTTTGAGCTGAAGCGTATCTATGATAAAGATCTGAAAGTGGAGTCTCCCTATAATACTTACCAGCACGAAGGATTGCCGCCCGGTCCTATCTGCACGCCTTCGAGCCAGACCCTGGAGGCGGTACTGCAGGCGCCCACAACGGATTATCTCTATTTTGTCGCCAAACCCGGCAACTCCGGCTATTCCAATTTCGCAATCACCTATAAACAACACCTCGAAAATGCAAAAGCCTATCAGGAATGGCTGGACCGCCAGCTGGCCATCCGCGCCGCCGCCGATAGCCTGAAGAAGTAAAGCCGATTGCCAGAAGTAAATATTATGACCAAGCTCGAACGCAAAATCTATAGCAGCGCCCCCTTTCGCTTCCTGCAAGCAAAAAGCCGGAAAATGATCTTACCGGGCTTTCAGGGTGTCTCCCTGTTCGATGTTGTTGCCTTCTTCTCCAGCCAGGTGAAAAAGGTGGGGTTGATCGACCGCGCCCGTTCCATTGCCTTCAGTTTCCTGATTGCTATCCCTGCGGCTACTATCTTTATCTGCACGCTGATCCCTTATATGCCCGTCTCACAACAGATCATCCACCAGCTGCTGTTCCTGACCCGCGATATTACCCCTAATCAGAATACTTATTTACTGGTAAGCCAATTTCTCGAAGATTTTCTGGCCAAGCCGCGTGTGGGACTGTTGTCTTTTGGTTTTTTACTGACCCTTTTTTACTCCTCCAATGCCATGATGGGCATTATGCGCTCTTTTAATAAATCCCTTATTTATAACGCCCGGCGGAACCCGTTGCAAACCCGCTGGATGGCTATCAAGCTAACCACCCTCGTACTGTTCATGGTCATGGGGTCGGTGATCATCCTTGTGACACAGGCTGAGCTGCTGCGCACCATACTAAAGGAACTACGTATCAGCAATCATAATGCCCGCTGGTTGTTCCGGACCCTCCGCTGGGTGATCATCATCCCCCTATTCTATGTTGCGATCGCCTGTATTTATAAATATGGTCCCGCGGTCCAGGAAAGATGGAAACTTTTTTCACCGGGTACCCTGCTGGCGACCCTGCTGACTATTTTGACCACGCTTTTTTTCTCGTACTGGGTCAACCGGTTCGGAAACTACAATAAAATCTATGGCTCCATCGGGACCGTCATGATCCTGATGCTCCTGGTTTACTTTAATTCCCTGGTCTTATTGATTGGTTACGAACTGAATGTAAGTATTCATCACCTTACGGTCATGGCTGGTGAACGGAAGAGCGCCACCTGAGGTTTTTCGAGGTTTTCCCGGTTTTTTTTCCTAAACTTTGCATACAAAAACCTTGGATTATGAATAAGCTGCTCATTACTGCCTTCTTGTTACCCATCGTGGGCCTGTCGGGCCTCCCGCTGGGGTCACCCCTTCCGAAGTCCGACATCCGCCTAAAAGACGTTTCCGGTAAGGAAATCAGTCTTCAGCAGGTAAGACGCAGCAACGGCCTGTTGGTCATGTTCACCTGTAACACCTGCCCGTACGTGATCCGCAACCAATCCCGGACAAAAGAGGTCTGCGCCTATGCCGGCAATCAGGAGATCGGCGTGGTTCTGCTGAATGCAAATGAAGGCGACCGGAAGGACGGTAATTCATTTGCTGCGATGCAATCTTACGCCAAAGCACAGGGCTATCAATGGTATTATGCGCTGGACAATAACAGCGTCCTGGCAGACGCCTTCGGGGCCAGCCGCACCCCGGAATGCTATCTTTTCGATAAGAGCGGAATATTGGTCTATCATGGCGCCATCGACGACAGCCCAGGCGATCCCAGCCAGGTAAAACGCCATCATCTGCAGAATGCCATCGACGAGATGGTTGCCGGAAAAGAGATCACGGTAAAAGAGACCCGTTCGGTAGGCTGTTCGATTTCGCGTAGCTAAGCGTCGCGTGGCTACACCGCTAATTTGCCGGCGGAGCGATCATTTTTTTAATTTCCAGTTCTACCTGGGGCTCGGTGAGCTGGCGGTCAAAAAACCGGCGGTAATGGGTCTTATTATCGATAAAGAGCGACGAGGGAATGCCACCCGTCCAGCGCGGATCTACCTTGGGACAGAAATAGTCGGCATTTGTCTCGTTGAGCCACAGGATCCGGGATGTAAACCCCCTCTTCTGCGCGAAGCCGCTGATCCTTGCGGGATAATAGTCGGGCAGGTCAAGGCTGACCAGGATTAATTCCACCCCCTGATCCTGATAATGTGCAACAGTGCTTTGAAAATAAGGGATCTCCTTTACACACGGGACACAAAAGGTCGCCCAGAAATTGATGATGAGCGGATGATCACTACCGGCAATATAGGATTCCAGATCGGTGACCTTTATCTTTTGAATAGCGGGCTGGGCCTGCACAACAGACAGCCAGCCGAATAAAAGTATAAACAGGAAGCGCATACGTTAAAAGTTTATAATTGCCCTCTGCCCCAGGAAGAAAGTACCTCCTGATACCGATCGGGCGCCAGCCCGGGCCGCTCATACTGCCCTGCCGCACTCTTCTGACGATAAGCCTCGTAAAGCGTGACGGCACAAGCTACGGATATATTCAGCGACCGGATGATCCCTACCTGCGGAATGATAAAATTACCATCGGAAAAAGAACGGATCTCATCGCTGACGCCGGAATGTTCATTGCCAAATACCAGGGCGATACGGCCGGTGAGGGTCATATCATACAGGGACACGGAATCGCTGGTAAGACAGGTGCTGAAGATCCGGTCGACTTTTTTCCGCAGGTCGCCAAAACATTGCTTCGCATCCGCATATTGATGGACCGTCAGCCATTGGGCGGCGCTGCTGCTGCTTTTCGCGCCCCATTTCTTATGTGGGGGGATCCGCGTATTGAGCACATAAATATCCTGGACACCCACGGCATCGCAGGTCCGCATGACGGCGGAGATATTATGCGGGTCAAAAACATTCTCCAGCACCACAATCAGATTCTCCTGCCTTTTATCCAGCACGCTTGTTATTCGCAGTTCTCTTTCCGGGGTCATAAATAAGCCGATTCAGCGATAAAAATAGGTAAAGTTTGATCAGGCTGCGCTTGTATGGGCACCCGAATTATGTATTTTTGTGGCGAATGTATACCCAACCCTATTTTCTGCACGGCCCCCGGACTTCGTCTTCAGAAGAAGTGGAGACGGACATCCTGACGGAAGAAGCCTATGACTTCCCTTTTAGCCTGATTGTATGGAACGATGAGGTGAATACCTTCGAATGGGTCATCGAGACCCTTATCGAGGTTTGCAAACATTCGCAGGAGCAGGCCGAACAATGCGCCATGCTGATCCATACCAAAGGGAAGTATGCGGTAAAACGCGGCTCTTATGATGAACTGAAGCCGCAATGCGATGCCATCACCGAGCGGGGTATCGGCGCAACGATTGAAATCCTGTCGGGATCATAATGTCCCTTTTCATCTTAGATAATGAGCTTCTTTTTCCGCCGGTTGAACTGGCCGAGCCCGATGGTCTCTTAGCCATTGGCGGCGATTTATCGACAGAAAGGCTTTTACTCGCATACCGTCAGGGCATCTTTCCGTGGTATGAGGGCCGGCATATTCTTTGGTGGTGCCCCGATCCAAGATTTGTTCTTTTTCCGGGTGAGCTAAAAGAAAGCAAGAGCATGCGGCAGTTGATCCGGCGAAATACTTTCGATTTCCGGGTCAATTCGGATTTCCGGCAGGTAATAAGCAAATGCAAAACTATCGCCCGGCGCGGACAGGAAGGCACCTGGATCACCGACGAAGTCCGCGAAGCATATACCCGCCTGCATCTGGCCGGACACGTGCACTGCGCCGAGGTCTGGCAGGAAGGGGAATTGGTTGGCGGCCTTTATGGCATCCGGATGGGCAAGGTGTTTTTTGGGGAGAGTATGTTCAGCACCGTCAGCAACGCCAGCAAATACGCGTTTATCCGCTATGTGCAGCAATTGCAGCAGGAGGGAGTGGAACTGATCGATTGCCAGGTCTATACCGAACACCTGGAGAGCCTGGGCGCGCGCATGATCCCGCGGACGGAATTTATCCGGGTTATTGGCTTACTAACCGGTAGTGATTTGTGACGATCCAGTGCTTGAGCGTGGTTATTTTCAGCTGTTTGCCATGATCGGTCACATAGACCAGCTTTAACTCCCGGAACTGGTGGTCATTGTCCAGAAGCCCGATGATACAGGAATACCTGTCCTTCCCTTTTTGAAGGACGGGATGCGGCTCGATGCCCAGGTCGGGCAGCTTGATCGTATCCTCTCCCGGCAGCCCCTCAAATTCTATCTGGGCCCGGTAATACATCGTTTTTGGCGTTTGGTACAGGCGGACGAGAAAGTCCCCGTTATTCAGGGGATCGTCGGTCTTCTCCTTATATTCGGCTATCGGCTCTTTTTTAACCTGTGCCCTGAATTCCGGGTTTTGCCGGAATGGCGGTAGTTTAGGACTTGCCGGGTCGACCAGAAGGGTGTCCTTGCCGGCCGTCCGCCGATCACCGTTGGAGGAATGACAGGCGGAAAACAACAGCAGGGAAAAAAGAACAAAAGGGGTCAAAGATGTTTTCATATCAAAGCCGAAAGATAAGATTTTTTTCCAGGCCATCTTTCCGCATACTGATAAACAAGTCCCCGCATATAATCATTCTCGGGGTAACGGGTCAGGTAATCTTTTAGCGTATCGGTATCGGCGATGGCGCTGTCGGCCGGAACATATCCCATTCCATAGAACCGGCCCTGCTCGATCAGGATACAGCTCTTTTCTTCCCCATGCCGGCCGTCGTCCAGCAAGGCGAAGCTGGGGAGGCTTTTCTGTAAGGAGGTAATGGCCATGTCTACCCGCTGGTTATAAGAACCCGGCGTTTCCTGCTGCTCGCAAGCCCCATGGCAGGTATGTTGCCGCAAACCCTCACAGGGGCCTTCCCCGGTCTGGATAAAGCAGAGTTTAGGGCATAGCTGCGCTTCCCGGACAAGCCGCATCAGGAGATTGCGGCCTTCCTGCAAATGCGAAAAGGTATAGACCGGGGTCATTTGCCGCTTTTTTTTCTCCAGAATGAGGCGGGAGTAACCGTTCCTGTCTTCATAGATATACAGACCGTAGGATGGTTCAAACCGTTTAAGACTGCGGTTGTAAGTGGGCCAGAGCCGTTTGATCTCAATACACTCCAGCAAAAAAGCCATCAGCTCGGTACCCGTTGCTTCAAAGGAGATGGAGCAGATCGTCCGCATAAAATCCTGCTTTTGCCGGCCCGGCTTATTGTTGGAGAAATGACTGATGACCCGATGACGGAGGTTCCTGGCTTTGCCGACATACAGCACTTTCCCTTTCTGGTCATGAAAATAATAGACTCCCGGGACCTGGGGCAGGCGCTCCAGCTGCTCGGCCGGCAGGTGGAGGGGAAGATATTGTTCCTTGTTTTTCCCTTTTAGCATCCCGCGGATATGTTCCAGACCGCCGGCCTTTATGATCCGTTCAAAAAGAGTGACGGTAGCATCCGCATCGCCACCGGCCCGGTGCCGGTTCGAATTGGAGATACCCAGGTATTGGCAGATATTGCCAAGACTATAGCTGGGTATGCCGGGAAATGCCTTCCGGCTGAGCCGGACGGTGCAAAGCTTCTTGCAATCCAACTCCATACCACAGGCTTTTAGCTGATGTTTCAGGAAGGAATAATCGAAATTGACGTTATGCGCGACAAAGACCGAGTCTTTCAGCCATTCATAAATAACAGGCGCTATTTCTTCGAAATAAGGAGCGTCGGACACCATTTCATCGGTGATACCGGTGAGGGCCTGGATATGCCGGGGGATGGTTTGGCCGGGGTGTATAAGGGTTTCGTAGCGTTTAACCTCCCGGTTCCCATCGTGTAACACAATAGCAACTTCCGTTATGGCGTTATTAGCAGCATAACCACCGGTAGTTTCAATATCGACTATCGCGTACATTTCTATGCCCCGGACCTGAAGCAGGGTCTGTAAAGGTAAAAGAAAGATCGGTTATCCCTACAATCCCACCCTCCGAAAACTCGGGCAAATATTGCCCGAAACAAGGTTTTAACTAAATCCAAATCTCCATGGAAAAAATGCACACATTCGGACCCACAGAAAGCACCGTACTGACATTTATTACGGCATTTTTGTATTTCTGCGCTATCCTGTCGTTTGCGTACCTGTTCACCATGTCGTGAACGGGCGCACCGATCGAAACTTATAAACTCCAGCGGCAAAAGCTGGAGTTTTTTAAGACGAAGGCAGAAGTATATTAAATTGATTATCAGCGTCTTAAAAATGAAAGCCGCGCCGATTCCTTGTAAAATGGGAAAACATTTTTCATAATATGAAAAATTGTACTATTTTTATCACGGAATTAGTCCCTTTGTTTTCCGTACCCAGATCGCTGAGAAACCGCTTGTATGTTGATGTCCGATCCCCTTTGAATTCCCTATTAATCTAATCAACTGGTTTCACCCTAAAAATTTCTTTTATGAAAAGGATTTTACACTCCATCCACCTCGGAGAGACAGCGAAAACTGCTTTGCTAGCCATCGGATTTATCGGCCTGGTCATGTTCCTGTCCTGGCTGTATTGGTTTGCATAATCTGGTCGACTGACTCTCAAAAATTATTTACAATAAGTTATAACAATTCCCCTGCCAGGGGAATTTTTTTTGCCCCTCCCCACCTGCTTCGGGGCAAGGATTTATTACCTTTGTGACCTTTTAACTAAATCGTTCAATAAGGCAGATCATGGAACTGAGCAAGAACTATATTCCCTCCGCTATAGAAGACAAATGGTACCAGCATTGGATGGACAAGCGCTATTTTAACAGCCGGCCGGATGAGCGTCCGGCCTTTACCGTGGTCATTCCCCCGCCCAATGTCACCGGCGTACTGCATATGGGGCATACCCTGAACGAGACGGTACAGGATATCCTGGTTCGGAAGGCAAGGATGAGCGGGTACAATGCCTGCTGGGTACCGGGCAGCGACCATTCTTCTATCGCCACGGAAGCCAGGGTAGTCGCCATGCTAAAGGAAAAAGGCATCGACAAGCGCCAGTTGACCCGGCCGGCGTATATGGAATATGCCTATGAATGGAAGGAAAAATATGGTGGCATCATCTATTCCCAGATCCGAAAATTGGGTTGTAGCGTGGATTGGGACCGGGTATCCTTTACAATGGATACCGATTATTACGCGGCTGTAATTGCCATTTTCATCGACCTCTATGAAAAAGGGCTGATCTATCGCGGCGCCCGCATGATCAACTGGGATCCCCAGGCGAAGACGGCCCTGAGCGACGAGGAAGTGGAATACCGGGACGAAATGGGCAAGCTGTATTATGTCGATTATCCCATCGTCGATGCTACCGGCCATCCCATCGCCGACCCCGCCGGGCGGCCAGGTGGCCGGCACATTACGATTGCCACCCAGCGGCCGGAGACGATCATGGGCGATACCGCCATCTGCGTCAATCCCAACGACGAGCGATATAAGGATCTTGCCGGCTGTTTTGCTCTTGTTCCGCTGGTGAACAGACGCGTGCCCATTATCTTCGACGACTATGTGGATCCGGCTTTTGGTACGGGCGCCCTGAAGGTGACGCCCGCGCACGATATCAATGACTATAACCTGGGGTTGAAGCATTCCCTGCCGATCATCGATACCCTCAACGAAGATGGTACGCTCAGCGCGGCGGCGGAAGTATTTGTCGGTACCGAACGCTTTGCAGCGCGTAAAAAGGTCATCCGGCAACTGAAGGCCGACGGGCTGCTGCAAAAGGAAGAGGAGCATCCCACACGCCTGGGCTTCTCTCAGCGCACCAATGCCGTGGTAGAGCCCCGGATCTCGACCCAGTGGTTCGTCAAAATGTCGGCACTGGCCGGGCCCGCCCTTACGGCGGTGACCGAAGGATATATCCATATCCATCCCGGTGATAAGTTCCTGGCCACCTATAAATACTGGCTCGAAAATGTAAAGGACTGGTGTATTTCACGCCAGTTGTGGTGGGGTCAGCAGATTCCGGCCTGGTATGCCCCCGACGGCAGCTTCCGCGTGGCAGCCACGCGGGAAGAGGCGTTCGCAAAATTCAGCGGCGCGGCCGCGGGGACTCCCATGACCACCGACAACTCCGCCACCGCAGAAGGGTCCACTCCCCCATTCACCGCCGACGATCTCCGCCAGGACGAAGACGTACTGGACACCTGGTTCTCCTCCTGGCTCTGGCCCATCGAAGTCTTCAAAGGCATCACTCATCCCGGCAACCCGGATATCAACTATTATTACCCGACATCCGTGCTGGTTACCGGCCAGGATATCATCTTTTTCTGGGTAGCCCGGATGATCATGGCCGGCCTGTATTATTTTCCGGACCGCGCCGGCATCTCTCCCGACCGCCGCGGCCTCCCCATGGAAAGACGGATTCCCTTCCGTGACGTTTATTTTACCGGGATGGTCCGCGACAAGCAAGGCCGCAAGATGAGCAAAAGCCTGGGCAATTCCCCCGACCTGCTCGAGCTGATCGATAAATATGGCGCGGATGCCGTTCGCTTTGGCATCATGATCTCCTCTCCCGCCGGTAATGACCTGTTGTTCGACGAGGCGGCGCTGGAACAGGGCAGGAATTTTAATAATAAGTTGTGGAATGCGCTGAAGCTGGTGAAAACTGTTTGGAAGGTAGCTGATGCAGATAATGCTGTTTCGGCATTCTATAACGCAGGGGAGTTCCCTGGTCAAACAAATTGGATTCCGCAATCGAGCGCTACCTCATTTGCCGTGGAATGGTTTGAGAATCAATTGAATTTCACTAAACGATTAATTAATGAGCTCTATAAGGACTTCCGCTTAAGTGAAGCATTAAAGATTATTTATTCGCTAATATGGGATGATTTCTGCAGTTGGTATTTAGAATGGATAAAGCCAGAATATGGCCAACCAATTGACGTTGAAACATATCAGGCGACAATTGTATTTTTTGAAGAGTTGCTCCAGATCCTACATCCGTTTATGCCATTTATCACAGAAGAGATTTATCATTTACTGAGGACGCATGATGATGACTTGTGTATGAAACAGTTTAGCGAAATTGGAATCTGCGACCCTTATATAATAGCTCAAGCTTCGACGCTTAAAAATTATATTTCAAAAATTAGAGATTTCCGACTCGCCAACAATATCAAGCCAAGTGATAAGATAGAGAAAATCGGTATCCCGTATGAATTGTTTAGAATAAACAACGACTTATTTGAAATAGCCTGTAAACAAACAAACGCTAAAGGTTTTTGGATTATTGTTGGCCCTTCTTCCCATATACCAATTGAAAAGTTAGTTATTTTACATCCTGAAGTAAAATTTGGCACAGAAGAAGAATTTAATTCATATAGCTCTAGCTCGACCGTAACGATAAATACAACTATTCCAATTAATGGTCGAAATTCCCTTCTGACAGTCAACCAAGAAATTGATTTCGTTGCCAAAAAAGCTCAGCTTTTGAAAGATTTAGAATACCAAAAAGGGTTTTTGCTTTCCGTTGAAAAGAAACTTAGTAACGAGCGGTTTATCCAAAATGCAAAACCAGAAGTCATTGAAATGGAAAAGAAAAAGCAAGCTCATGCTAAAGAAAACATCGACGCAATAGAAAAAAGCCTTGCAGATATCCCAAACTAATTACCTTTTATCGATCAAAGAATATATAGTCTCTTAGACCACTATTGATTGAAAAATGGGATGAAGAGCGCAACATCTTACATGAAGTTGACCCCATCCGCCTCCTACATTATCTTATGACGGATCATAAATTGAAAGCAAAAGACCTTGCCGATCTACTGGGAATGAGCAAAGGAAGCGTTCAATCGTCCTTATAAGCTAAAATCCTCTGTAAATGCTCATTTGCGTCACGCGAGCGTAATGAATACAACAAAAGCGTTGACAACTGCATAAACCATTTAAAGCCGACCAGCATTGATCTCAAGCTTTTCATAGGAAGGTATATTGTTACATTGGAAAAAAGTACGCATTTTTGCGAACTTTTTTTTCAAAAAAGGCTAATCCGTCACCCGCGCGCCGCGCGCACTGTAACCCTGCGATAAAATATTGAGCGGCAGGATCAGTTCCCATTGATTGGGGCCCCGGCCCTCAAAATCGGGATCCAGCAGGCGGCTGTAACGGATGCCAAAGCTGATAGGCAGCTGATTCCACCAATTGGTATCGAAATACACTTCGGACCCATAAGAACGGAATTGCCCATTGTACGGGCTGCCATTGCTGAAAAAGTCCATGGCCTTCGTATAATCATAGTACAGATTGGCCCGGACCCGGGTGAAATAGACAATATTACCGATCCCCCATTCCGGATAAAACAGCGGCAACTGATAATTGGCCGACAACCGGTACATCCGGTAAAAATTTTCGGCTGTATATCCCCGTGAAAATGGAAAATTATTGGCGAAACGGGCATTGTTCAGCGTATCCCGTTGCTGAAAAGCCGCCGCCAGCAGCACACTATGCGTGTAGGCCACCCCGGGCAGGTAGAGGAACCCGGAGGCCAGGAACTGATTAGCCTCAAAGGTCGTGACTGCATCGCTATAGGACAGTTGAATCACCTCCGCCAGCCGGGGGGCGACCTGCTGCTGCGCCTGCTGTGACTGGTGAATGAAGCTGACAGAAGGATCGATATAGGCAAAGCCCTGGTCGTTTACAGCTACTCCATTCGTATTGGTGTAATTACGCTGATTGTATACGATATCCGATCCAAACTGCAGGCTGGTATAAGACAAATAACGGGTCCAGTTCAACGGGATGCTAAAGCCGGCATTGAAATCCGACTCATTCCAAAACACTTTTTGCGTACCATAAAGGGCATTCCGGCCAAAGGTGTAATTCCATCCCGCGTCGAGCCAGGGATAAAGGGCGCCAAAAGTGGCGTCCGCTCCTACCTGTTTGTATTGCTCGTCCCGGTCATATGTGACGAATATTTCCGATTCCAGGGTATTGAGGATATTCTCACTGGCGAGGGACAAGGTATAGTCCGGATCATTGATATAGGGCCTCCAGCTATGGAAATTGATAAGATGCGAGGCAATGGGATATTTTTTTTCTGCATAGTGGCCTGTAGCGATACTATCCAGCAGATGAGCGGGGCCACGATAGAGAGAGTTGATACCCTGTACCGGAATAGGCTCGCTCCAGTCTGCCGCGGAAACCGGTTCCAGCCGCAACCTCCCGGCCACCGCCGTATCCAGGTGAAAACCAACGGCCGTAAACGTATTCCAGGCATACCCGCCGTGTGCACCGGCATCAAACTCGTATTGACCCGTGAGTGGCTCGCCATGCGGAAGGCCGACGCGGAAGATCCGGTCACCGGCAATGGCGTAGATCCTGTCCTGGCCGTTACGTGAAGCTGTAAACCAAATGGTATCTTTCCGGACGGAAGGGTAACCTACTGTCTGGTAGCTGAAGGGTAGCAGATAACGAACCGCGCCGCTGCCGGTATCCACCAGGGCCATGGACATTTCCCCATTCCGGTTGCGGACGGCCGTTACAACAGCCTCGCTACCCCTGGTATAATATTTTGGATAGGTATAAAACAGGCTGTCCGGGTTAGGGATCCGTTTTATCAGGCCACCCGACCGGGTATCCAGCAGCCGGAGCTCGCAGCTTCCATCTGTTGCCTCCAGTACAGTGACGATCATGCTGCCGTCAGGAGAGATATCCGGGGAGAAATAACGTGTGCCGCTGGTTAGTTTTTTATCTTTTCCCGTGGCGAGGTCCAGCAGCCTGATGACGCTATAGTCGCGCCAGCTCCAGCGGGGATCGGTCTCGTAAGCGGCATAAACGACGAGGCCGGCATTGTACGAAAAGTAATTGTCCAGCGAAACAGCCCTGGTCCGGAGCTTGTTCTCCCTGCCGTCGTGAAGGTCCAGCAGCGTAAATGCCGGGATCTGTTTGTACGTGCTGCGCATGTATAGAAGACTATCCTTCCCGATGAACTGGGGAAATTCCTGGTCGGCATCGAAGTGCCGGTGTGTACGTGCAAACCGGTCGGCTACAGCCATGCTGTCTACCGGCAACGGCAATCGGAAATGATCCAGGGCATCCTGACGGAACCGGGCAAAAGAAAGACCGGTATATCGATGAATGGCTCCCTGTAAAGGATAGAACAGCGGGTGAAAAGCGGCGGCATCATGGCCAACCTTCCGCCAAAAATCATCCCCATAGGTCTGCCGGCCATAGGACACCAGCATATAACCCATCGGATACCAGTCGGGCACATAATCCCGGAGGGAACCATTGCGCAGCTTCATCCAGGAATAACGTTTGTTACCGGCCCAGAGGGAACGATAGCTGTTGAAGAAGAAGGGCTGCCGCCCCCGGCCCTGATTGCTGACCAGGGTCTCCTGGTAGACAGCGTCACCTTCCCAGAACCAATTGGGGACAGCAAGGCTGTTACCAAGCGCTTGTCCCCCTTCGCCGAACAGATAGTAGAGTCCTGCGGAAACGCCTACCCTGAAATTATTATATTGCTGTACATGCCGGTATTCATGAATGGCCAGCATTTTTTGCCAGGGAAGGCTGCCCAGATCAAAGCTGTTCTGCTCGGGCGTCAGTTGGAATTCGCTGCGAAAAGGGGCCAGCGATACATAACCATTGGCAATGGTGGTCTGGTTTTGCAGCACGATATTGATCTTGCGCTGGGAATGACCGATGGTGGGGAGTGTGGTCTGGCTAAGCCGGTGAACGATGGCGGCTACCTGCTGGGCCTCCGAATCCAGTCCGGCCGGAAAGATGATGCGGGCCGTATCCGTATTTATCTGCCGCCATTTCAGGGAGGGGGGATTTCCGCCAAATTGTTGCGCGGACAGGCCTGTGGATATAAACAACAAGAAGATTCCAAAAGGCAGGCGGAGAATATTCATGCGGGTCAAATTATGAAAAAAACCCGATTGCACGTGTTAAGTAAAGGAATCTCTTACTTTCGCATATGAACATGGAGCGCAAATCCGGAACTACATTTTCCTTGGGGAACAAAGACGCCCTGCTGGTAGCCATCGCGGGCTTCCTGCTTATCCAGCTGCTGTCCAGACATGGCGGAATCGGCCTTTCGCCCGACTCGATCGTATACCTAAGTGCGGCTCAGAATATTCACGACCATGGCGTGATCAATGATTATACCAATCAGCCGATGATGGATTTCCCGGCTTTCTACCCTCTCTTCCTGAGTGGGCTGATCTTCCTTACCGGCCGGGGCGTCCCGGCTTTTGGTCCGATACTCGACGGGTTGTTGTTCGGATTGCTGATCTGGCTCTGCGGCTGGATGATGGACCGCTTCAGCCGCCCCTCCCGCTGGTATAAATGGCCGGTGTTGCTTTTTATCCTGCTAAGCCCCTGCCTGCTGGAGGTGTATTCGATGATCTGGTCCGAGACTTTATTCCTGCTGCTATCTGTCTTGTTTATGATCGGCTGTCACCGCTATTTCGAGCGGCACTCCACCCCTTCCCTGCTGCTGATCGCGGCGATTGCAGGACTGAGCTGCGTCACCCGGTATGCGGGCATCAGCATCGTAATGATGGGCGGATTGCTCATGCTTTGTGACGGCCGGCTAAAATGGGGCGCCCGCAAGATCGGGCATCTGTTCCTGTTCGGGCTGGTTGCTATCTTTTTTCCCGCGCTGAATTTCTATCGCAACTGGCATGTCACCGGCACCCTTACGGGCTATCGGGAAAAAGCGATCCGGTCGCTGGGCGCCAATCTGCACGATGTCGGAAGCGTGTTTTGCGACTGGATGCCTTTTTTCAATGAACGTTATACGTTGGCTACAGTCATTGCGATCCTGTTTATCCTCCTGATCGCGGGGGTCTTCCTTTTCCGGCTGCTGCGGAAAAGAAATTTCTTTTCCTACGATACGATCGGTATCTGCTATTTTGTCACCTATGCCTTTTTTATCCTTATTACCGCCTCTGTCTCCCGTTTTCAGCAGTTGGATAGCCGGCTGTTATCGCCGTTATTTATTCCCTGGCTTTGGGGTAGCACCTGCTGGATGCCCGCCGTCGCCGACCGGCTGCCATCGCGGCCTAAAAAGGGCTGGAGCCTTGCTTTGCTGCTGGCCGCCGGATGCTTCCTATATGGCGAATGCAGCGCCTTCCAGTTCAACTGGAGCGGGATCAAATATGCCGGCATCCCTGGTTATACGGAAGATACCTGGCAAAAATCCGAGACGATGGGGTATGTAAAAGCGCACAAAGCCCAATTGGAACGGGCAGGGCCAATCTATTCGAGCGCCACCGATGGATTGTGGTTCCTGGCGCAGGTGCCGGCAGAGCTGATGCCGCATATGGAAACACAGGAAGATATCGATTACCTGATGCGGCAAGATCATTTTATCGTTATCTGGTTCGATGACAGTGTCAACACGGACCTGATCGACGTAAATTTTATCCGTAAGTACAAGCAGCTGGTGAATGAGATCCATTTCGGAGACGGGGCAATTTATTTTTTCCGTACGGCGAAGGCGATGCCGGCACAAAACGCGACTCCGGCGCATTGATATTTGAGCTATTTTTAAGGGATGTTATTATTTGCCTTAGCCGTGGCGCCGGGTATAGCTATCTGCCTGTTCATCTACTCCCTGAATAAATACGGGCCCCGTTCGATGCGTTACCTGCTGCTATCCTTCCTGCTCGGCATGCTGGCGACCCTCCCCGCGCTGCTGGTGCAGACATTGGCAACAGATGTCCGGACCGAGCCCTGGCGTCATTCCATTTTGTCCTTTGCCTGGTATGCGTTCATCGTCGTCGCCCTTAGTGAAGAAGGCAGTAAATTCCTGGTTCTTCGTGCCTATGCCTACCCAAAAAAAGCCTTCCGGGAACCTTTTGACGGCATTGTCTTTTCGGTCATGATCGGGATGGGGTTCGCCACCGTCGAGAATATCGAATATGTCCGGCAGTTTGGATTGGAAACGGGCGTTTCCCGGTTCTTTCTGGCGATACCGGCGCATGCCTCGTTCGCCGTACTCATGGGCTATCCCGCCGGGAAAGCCAAATCCGACCGGCCACATGCGTTCTGGCTGATGTCGCAGGGGGTGGCGGTGGCCGTATTGTTTCACGGCAGCTTCGACTTTTTCCTCTTCCTCCAACAAAGCCATGAAGCGCAGAAATACCTTTCCACGGGAATCCTTTCCTTTGGTACCTTTGCCAGTTTTTATATAGCGGTGAGATTGGCCATGCGGGCGATCAGACGGCACCGGTCTTATGCCGATGAACCGGACCCGGGCCACCCGACGGAAGAATGGAATCAAAATAAAAATACTAACTTTAAGCAGCCTGAATAATCATGGATGAAACGTTATTGATCAGACCGGCAGACCTCGATGATATCAACACGATCGGGTTCCTGGCCCAACAGATCTGGCCGGGTGCCTACCGGGAAATCATTTCACCGGAGCAGCTACAGTATATGTTGAACCTGTTTTACAGCCCTGACTCCCTGATTAAACAAATGATCGAAGACCGTCACCAGTTCCTGATCGTAGAGCAGCGAGAAGAGGCGATAGGCTTTGCTGCCTGGGGCCCTGCGGGCGCCGGGGTATTTAAACTGCACAAGCTCTATGTCCTGCCAGGCGGGCAACGCAGAGGAATTGGCCGGGCGATCCTGCTGTTCATCTTCGACGTCATTCGCCCTGAAGGGGCCACCACCCTCCGGCTAAACGTCAACCGGGCCAATAAGGCAAAAGGATTTTATGAAAAAATAGGCTTTAAGATCACGGGTAAAGAAGATATCGACATCGGCGGCGGATACTTTATGAACGATTTTATCATGGAATGCCCGGTCCCGCCTTACTAGCCTGCCGTCGGTATCACACCCGGACTTTCTTCTTCCATCATCCCCATCGCCGCCCGTTTCATTTTATGCGCCATATCATGACCGACATATCGTTCGATCCTGCCTTCGATCAGGTAGATCGCCGGTGTCAGCAGGATAGCGACAGTAGCCTTATAAATATAATTCATCATCCCAATGGCCAGGATCTGCTGCCAGGTAAAATACTGACTAAACGCTATGAACAAAACAATATAACTGTCAACAAGCTGCGACACCAGCGTCGAGCCCGTCGCCCTGAGCCAGAGATGCTTGTTGCCCGTCCGTTTTTTGATCCGGTGAAAGATCCAGACGTCCACGATCTGGCTGACCAGGAACGCAACGACACTACCGACTATGATCAGCGAGGTCTGCCCGAAGATCGCGCTGAACGCATCCTGAAGGTTGGGCACCCCTTGTTTGAGACTGCTCGCGATCCAGGAATCTGCCGGCGGAACCCGGATAGCCAGAAAATACATCAGAAAAGCATAAGCGATCAGACAGACCGCCGTATAGGAGATCCGCCTCACCACCTTCGGTCCGTAAAATTCATTGATGATATCGGTGATCACGAACTCCAGCGGCCACAGCAGAACGCCGCAGGTCAGCGTGAACCCCAACCCGCTCTGACCGAACAGCGTCCAGTTCGCAGGCCGAAGCCCGAATAATTTCTCCAGCGAGAGCAGCTTCGTGCCGATCGCATCGGCAATCAGCGCATTACAGCAAAAGAAAGCGGTAAAGCCCAGCAATAGTTTGGTCGGCCTGTCTTTGAGAATGGAATGGATCATGTTAGATGCTGTATTAACGATAAGAGCTGAAGGCAGGCAACGACAACATTGAAGGCAATCACCCAGCCGGGAAACGCGACTGACCGCCGCCGCCACTTAGTTCGCAGGACGAGCATCCAGCCAAAGACGATCGCGTTGAGCGGCAGCCCCATAAGGTAGCCCATGACGATCACCGTCGACACGACCTGCCCTTCCGGAGGGTGTCGCAGCCATAAGATCAAGGAAGCTAAAACAAAGCAGATATTACAAATAAATGCCACCCGCGCAAGAAGTTTTAACACCCGCATATTTAGCCAAAAATCTGTATTTCTGGGCAAAATACCATTATTTTGCCGGGAATAATTACGTCAATACATGATGAATTCCTCTTTCCTGAAAAAAGCTTTGCCGCATCTCATTGCCGTACTGGTATTCCTGCTCGTCGCCGTCGTCTTTTGCCGGCCGGCGCTGCAAGGCAAGGTCGTCAATCAATCAGACGTTCAGAGTTGGAAAGCAATGGCCCGGCAGTCCTTCGAGTACAAGGAAAAATATGGCCATTTCCCGCTCTGGACAGAGGGCGCTTTTAGCGGAATGCCGGCCTATACGATTGCGATAGATGGCGCCACAAAACTCAACTTTGGCTACCTGGACTCAGTGATGACCCTGGGTCTTCCCCAACCGATCAGTTTTTTCTTCCTGGCCTGCGTTTGCTTTTATATCCTGATGGCAGTCCTGCGTATCGACCCCTGGGTCGCCACGCTGGCATCCCTGGCCTACGCCTATTGTTCCTATGATCCGGTGATCATCGCCACCGGGCATGTCACAAAAATGTGGGCGATAGCTTATGCCCCGGCCGTGATCGGCTCCTTCCTGTTGCTCTTCAAGCGTCAATATCTATGGGGGACGGCCCTGCTGGCCTTCTTTTTTGCGTCACAGCTGGGAACCCAGCATCTCCAGATCGTCTATTATACGGTTATTTGTATGGGCCTGCTCACGCTGTTCTATGTGATCCAGGCAGTACGCGAAGGCAAGATAAAAGAGACGGCCATCGCCCTGGGCCTGTCCATACTTGCCGGCGGGATCGGATTTGGAACCAGTATTGGCGCTACTCTGCCGGATGAAGAATATACAAAAGAGACGATGCGCGGTGGCCGGACCGAACTGACAACCGGCGCCAGCAAACAGGAAAGCAGTAACGGGCTCAGCAAGGACTATGCCTTTATGTGGAGCTATGATATCGGCGAAGCCACAACCCTCGCTGTTCCGGATAGCTATGGCGGCGGGGATCTGAACAACCCCGAAATCGGCGACAATTCCAAATTCGCCGACCGCGCAGCAAATGAATTCGGCATCCCACAGGAAACCGGCATTCAAATAGCCAATGAATTGGCCTATTGGGGCCCACAGCCCAGCACCTCCGGCCCCGTCTACCTGGGCGCTGTTGTCTGCTTCCTTTGTCTTTTTGCGCTTGTCCTGGTAAAAGGCTGGCAAAAATGGTGGCTGCTGACAACGATCATCGTGGGTATCGTGATGGCCTGGGGCAATCATTTTTCTTCGCTGAATTATTTCCTATTCGATCATCTGCCCTACTATAATAAATTCCGGTCGCCTTCCACTTCTTTATTCCTCCCTCAGCTGGCTGCACCTATACTGGTAGCGCTGGGGTTGAATCAACTGCTGGTCTCCGGTCTGTCCGCCGCGGAGCTCTGGAAGAAATTCAAAATGACCCTCTTTGCCACTGGCGCCCTGCTGGTCGTTTTGGTCGGTTTCTATTTTTCTGCCGGCTATAAAGCAAGCGGCCTAAATGACAGAGAAAGCCGGTATAAAGAGGACTTCGTGCAGCGCAAGGTCCAACAGCTTTCCCGAAGCGGCCAACCCGCCGAAACCAACCAGCAGCAAGCCCTGGCTTCCGCCAGTACAGTCTTCCGCGGTCTGCAGGAAGATCGTCAGGCCATGTACGGATCGGACCTGCTTCGCACCATCCTGCTGATCGTCATAGCCGCTGCGCTGCTGGGTCTGTTTATCCGGAAAAAGATCAAATCTGTCATCCTGCTGGCCGGATTGCTGCTGCTCAGTTCTTATGACCTGCTGGCGGTCAGCGCCCGTTATCTCAACTCCGACAGATTTGTAGACCCTTCCGATCTGGAATCCAGCGCAGCGCCATCGCCCGCCGACCAGCAGATCAACGCCGATCCTGACAAGAACTTCCGGGTTTTGGACGAATCAGGAGGCAATCCCTTCGCGGACGCCCGCGCTTCCAACTTCCACAACTCCCTGGGCGGCTATTCACCCGCCAAGCTGGGGCTATATCAGGATCTGATCGACCATCAGCTAAGCAAGTTCAACCTGCAAGTCCTGAACATGCTGAATACGAAATATGTTATACAGTCCGACCCGCAGAGCAGACAGCCGGTTGCCCGGATGAATCCTGCCGCCTTTGGCCCTTGCTGGCTCGTAAAGGCTGTCCACTATGTAAAAGATGGCGACGAAGAAATGCAGGCCCTTGATAGCATCAACCTCCGCGATACGGCGATCATCCAGCAGAAATTTAGTTCCCGGGTGCCCTTTCAGCCTGTCGCCGACAGCACAGCCTCCATACACCTCGTAGAAAATCTGCTTGACAAGATCGACTATAAATTCTCCGCAAAGACCAACCAGTTCGCGGTCTTTAGCGAGATCTACTATGACAAGGGATGGGATGTATACCTGGATGGTAACAAGTCCGACTATCTGCGGGTAGATTATCTGCTCCGCGGCATGGCGGTTCCGGCAGGTGATCACACGATCGAATTCCGGTTCGAGCCGCATTCCTACAAGCTGGGTGTCGCGCTGACCTCCTGGTTCAGCCTGGCGATCTATGCGCTGCTGATCACTGCACTGGTAGTAGAATGGCGAAAGAGGAATGCCAAAGGTCCCGGCAAGACCGATGGTCCGGCCAAAGCCTAAAAGTTAGCCTATGAAGCCGCTGAGTTTTGTCATTATCACGTACAACCGGCCCGAGGATATGCTGGCGCTGGCGGAAAACCTCAGCCGGCTGGCAGGTCTTGACGAACTGGTGGAAGAACTGATTATCCTCAATAATCTGTCTTCGGTTTCCTATCAGCCCGTGGAAGATTTTATCGCTTCCCACCCTGCTGTTCCTTTTCGGTATTTTGTCGCCCCTGAAAACCTTGGGGTTTCCCGGGGACGGAACTATGCGGTACGTCAGAGCCGGGCCCCGATCCTGGTTTTTCTCGACGACGACGCGCTGATCCGCAATAACGATGCACTTTATACTATAGCCGCAATGTTCAGCGGCTCTTTCGCCAGCCGCGAAGCCCAGTCCGCCGGGGACGCCGCTCGCCAGGTCCTGGCCGCGGCCCCCGCCCCTGAAGACTTCGTCGCCCCCCGTCCCATCGGCATTGCCGCTTTTAAAGTCTATTACTTTTCTACCGGGCAGCTGCAGGAAAATGCCTTCCCGCATAAACGGTTTGCCGAGCGGAAAGACTGGCCGCATTTCGATACGGCTTATTTCTCCGGCTGCGCCCACGCCATCCGGCGCTCGGTCTTTGACGAAGCCGGCTATTACCCGGAGAACTTCTTCTATGGGATGGAAGAATACGATCTCAGCTACCGGGCCCTGGATAAGGGGTACTCGATCCGGTACGATGACCGGGTAGTGATCCTGCATAAGGAATCACCGGGCGGACGCCTGTCCCCGCGGGAGAAGCTGCGCGGAATGTGGGTGAATAAAAGCAAGGTGGCCTGGAAATATCTGCCGCGTCGTTATTTCTTCTCAACCGCCGCTCTTTGGAGTCTGGAATATTTGAAAAAAAGCGGTTGGGATCCGGGAGGCTTTTGGAAAGGCTGGACAGAAATAGCCCGGATCCCGGGGAAGGAAAAAAGAGCGCCGGTCGGACAGATGACTATGGCCTATTTGCGACGGGTAAAGGCGCGCTTAGCATATTAGTGCAAAAAACCCCTTGATCGATCAAGGGGTTTACTATTTTTAGTCGAGGTCACTACCATTTGTCAACTTCATCCCCGGTAGCAGCGGTAGGCGTGCTGGGAGCGGAAGGAGTGTGTCTCACTTCCCTGACTACGTCTTCTACTACATCTTCACTAAGGGTATTTTCCTGGTATCCGCCTTCATTTTCGGGCACGTTATCGTGGTTATAGGCGTCAAAGTCGAAATCCGGCATCAAGTCGGTCTTGACATAGTCCACCGCCTCAGTCAGTGCCTTCAGGAACTTGTTGAAATCTTCCTTGTATAGGAAGATCTTGTGCCTGTCATACCCGTCTTCATTGAATTTCTTCCGGCTTTCGGTAATAGTAAGATAATAATCATTACTTCGGGTTGCCCTTACATCGAAGAAATACGTCCTGCGTTTCCCGGCCCTGATGCGTTTGCTGTAAACGCTTTCCATTCTTTTGTCGTTGTTTTCGTACGCCACAATGATTTGTTTTGCAGTTGAAAATTTCTAATTAAGTAGTCACAAATATAGTATTGTTTTCGAACTAGCAAAATTTGCCAAAAGAATTGTGCAAACGAATTAAGGCCTTTTTGCTGCAAGTGCTACGTTGCTCAACTAATCCTGGTGCGGCAGCATCAGGCAGGACTGTTTTCAGCTTGTTGTTGCTCATAGAGGTAGGTATAGTACCCGTTGAGGGCGATCAGTTCGCGGTGCGTGCCCGTCTCGACGATCTTTCCGTCTTCGAGTACAACAATACGGTCGAAATCGAACAGGGAAAAAATACGATGGGTGATGATAATCGCGGTTTTATGCTCTAAATACTGGTATAAATTGCCCAGAATTTCCTTTTCCGTTTTTGCATCCACGGCGCTCAGACAATCGTCGAAAACGATGATTTCCGGGTCTTTAATAAGGCCTCTGGCAATGGAAATGCGCTGTTTTTGGCCTCCGCTAAGGGTAACGCCCCGCTCCCCGATCATGGTTTCATACCGCTCGGAAAACCCATCTATTTCTTTGTCGACGCTGGCATAGCGGGCTGCCAGCCGGACTTTTTCCTCCTCGGGCTGGTCGAGACCAAACTGAATATTACCGGAAACGGTATCGCTGAACAGGAAAACGTCCTGCGGCACATAGCTGATCTGGCGCCTGAGCCCCTGCAGGTCAAAGCGGCGCAGATCGAGGTCATCGATCAGTATTTTACCGTTGTCGGGATCATACATCCGCAGCAGCAGCTGGGCAATTGTCGTTTTGCCGCTGCCGGTCCTGCCGATGATAACAACTTTTTCTCCCTTGCGGATCTCCAGATTAAAATCCTTTAGTGCATGTATACCCGTATTTGGGTAAGTAAAATCCACTCCCTGAAAGGAGATGTTTCCATTTAGTGTCGTTGTTGCCGCAGCCGGCGGGGTCTGAATGGCGGGTTTCGTATCCAGGAATTCATTTAGTCGTTTTTGCGAGGCGGAAGCTCGCTGCATCATGCTGGCGACCCAGCCGATGGCGCTGACCGGGAAGGTCAGCATGGTGATATAGATGACAAATTCCGTGATCGTACCCATATCCGTATTATACCGGCCATAGATGACATAAATGCCCCCGATCATAATAGCCAGCAGGGTGCTGAGGCCGATCATGAGTCCCATCGAAGGGAAATAGATGGATTCTATCCTGGCAAGCCCGACGGCATTCTTTCGGTATTCTTCGCTGTTATGGCTAAAGAAGCGGAGCATGGCCTTTTCCTGTACAAACGATTTGATGACCCGGATGCCGCTATAGGATTCCTGGGCGTTTGTCGTCAGGTTGCTGAGAAGCGCCTGAATGTGTTCGCTCCTTTTATGGATGATCGTATTGACATAATAGATGGTAATGGCGAGGATAGGCAGCGGGGTCAGCACATAGAGGCTGAGCAGGGCATCCTTGCGAAGCATAAAAAACAGGCTGAACCCGATCGTTACCAGCAGATTGGCCAGGTACATCATGGCCGGGCCGGTATACATGCGGACCCGGCTGACGTCTTCAGCCATCCTGCTCATCAGGTCGCCCGTGCTGTGCGTCTTATAGAAATTGGCGTCCAGCTGCTGATAATGGTCATAGATCTCCTTCTTTTGATCGTATTCGATATGCCTGCTCATGACGATGATCGTTTGTCGCATGAGAAAAAGAAAGAACCCGCTAAAGAGGGCCAGAACCAGTAGGGTAACGCCGCAGACGGCCACCTTGTACCCAAAGGTCGAATTCCGGGTATCCAGCACCCGGATGAACTTTCGGACCAGGATATCATAATTAACTGTATCGGCGGTGGCCGCCCGGGTATCCCGCGCTACCGCGGCACTGTTCTTCCCCCCGCCACCCGGAAAATTCGCATTAGCCGCAGGCGCCCCCTGCCCTTTCTTACCCGCGATATTCTCCTGCAATTCCTTATCGACGGAATTCACCACATACCCCGTGATCTGGGGCGTCAGGATCCGAAAATAGTTGGATAAAATGATAAACACCAGGCCCAGCAAAAATCGCCAGCGATATTTCCACAAATATTTATTGACCGCCTTTAGGTGCTTCAAATCGAAAATTTAAGCAAAGTTACGAAGTCGGACGGAAAAAATTTGGCTGTTTAAGCAGAGACCCTAATTTTGCGCCCGGAGAGATGGCAGAGCGGTCTATTGCGGCAGTCTTGAAAACTGTTGAAGGTTACACTTCCGGGGGTTCGAATCCCTCTCTCTCCGCAAACAAAAGAACAACTGTGCCTCCGGCTTTGCCGGGGGCATTTTTTATTCCGGGGAGCGATGCGAGCTTGCTCGCAAAAGCGGACCGGGGTAAAAAATGGCGCACGTAGTGCGGCACAGTTGTTCTTTTGTTTGACGCCCCCCACCCCGGGATCAGCAGACGCCGCGAAGCGCGCGTCGCTAATCCCTCTCTCTCCGCTGAAATTTTGGATCGATTTAGACGCAAATAGGCTCGAAGAAACACAAATCTTTCAGCCCCTTTGAATTTTATAAGTTTCCAACTAAATATTTTATCTTTGTATAAATGATTTCCAATGAAATCAAGAGAAAACTTCAAGATATCGTTCGAGGAGCTGGCCTCCAGGGGTCATCAGATCATTGCTCAACGATCAGAAGTCTCCTTATCGAAGGCTTTGGAGCAGATCCGACTGTTAAAGGCCAATTCGAAAGTCGAGCAGTCGTCAAAGAAAAGCAGACCATCTTCCTGAAGTCTTACGCTTTACAGTCCGAAATATGGCTTTCATCCTTACCGCCCGACACGCAATATTTGACCAGAGGAGGGGAATCAAAGGTATTTATGGATTGGGACAAGCTAAATGTCATGAAGGTCAATGATGGCGTATATATGCGACCTGGACGGAATATTTCACGAGCCTGGTAATTCATAATTTGCTATTCCCTAATACAGCATATACCCTAATTGGATTTGCGCAGGACAGTGGCAACTTATGTGCGGTACTGAGACAACCTTTCGTCGAAGGTCAGCAAGCCAAATTGGAAGATATCAAAGCGCTTTTAACCTTCAACGAATTTACCAATACCAAGCGCCAGGGCTATCTCAATAAGGAATTTGGTCTGGTGTTGGAAGACATGCACGATGAGAATGTTATTTCTCGACAAAATCTTCTCTTTTTCATTGACACTGTATTCTACGTAATTTAACAGAATTCAATGGCATTTTCGGGAGCAAATCAACAACAAAATTCAATGGCAAATCGAAATTTTATAGTATCCCTATCCTGCGTAATAGTATTGTTGATAGAAGGTTGTTCAACCCCAATGAAAGACGCATGCGCTAGTTCATATATGAATCATCATAAGTTCATTGTTTTATCTGGAAAGGCGCCGGCATCAGGATATTTTGTAATTGAGGATACTATCCACCTGGAATATTCAAGCAAAGGCCTATATGCTGAATCAGCGATAAAATGGATATCCTGCAGCATTTATGTCTTGACTGTAAAAAAGATTTACGACGAAAACGGAATATTCCAAACTGGAGATACCTTGTCGGTCAAGATTACTTCAATACATAAAGACACTTTGACATGTGACGCATCCTCCCATAACCGCACGTTTTCTATTCAATTTTTGAGAACTAGCAAATGAAGCGAATAGAATGTGCGCAAAGCACTCCCTTATACTTTGCCGCGTCTAATAAGGATGTTCCCAATATCTCCTCCTCTGCCATCTGTTGGATCGGTTTGTACATCCAGTGTGAGGTAGTTCACGGGATCATACAGCGCAGAGAGCAAACACATGCTCTTCGGAAGGTCCTTTTTCTTTCCCCGCCCCATGCCTCGCCTGCCAAACTGCTCCTGTATACTCGCATGATTGGGAAGGTTTAAAAAACTGCCATCAGCCGCCAGCAGCTTGTGCCCGTGATAACCAAAGTAGTCGACCTTCTGATAAAAGACCTTCCAGATAATATCGTTGAGCTCCGGGAACGTTTCCTGCGCCAGCTTCCGTCTCGACTTACTGAAACCACTCACGTGATCCTGCGGATACTGAATTGCTCGTCCTCCGTCTCCCTGAAGAAGTTGTCCATCTCCCGTTGTAAGCCCGTCTTACCCATTCTTAATATGCTGATTATCAAATGACGGAAGGGGAGCAAGCGATTTCTGGTGAAGGCCCCTTGCTGGCCGTGCGTGTGACGGCCTTTGAATGCTTCGTTGTCATTGATATGGTAGTTTAGTTGTTTGCTTATGTCGATCCGGTAATCGTTTATTGGTTTTCGTCGGTAGGACTGGCCCTTTTTATATACCTAATACAAATTAGCTGATTCTCAACTATTATCCCCCCGTTAAAACACCCATTTTTGCCTAAGTCAACGACATTAGTGATTTCACGGTTTTTTTGGACCGGCAGGATGCACTATCTTACTCTGCCATCTACAAGGCATACCGATGAACCCTCCCAAAATCAGCAAAGCGGGACCAGTCCCTATTGTCGTCTATATCCTAATCTCAGCGGTTGGATTTCTGGTATCCATTTTTTGCGTCTACTATTATCTCCATTCCGTACAGGGTAATGTTGCCGAACAGGTCGGTCAACAGGTCTTTTACCTCATCCTTATTCTCTTTGGTATCTCGGCCAGCGCCATCGTATTCGGCGTAATGAATTCCGTTGGTACGCTAAAGGGTGAATATTCCGGTACAAAATATTACCTGACAGGACCCGCGGTCGGCGTCGTACTCGTCGTAGTTGGCGGATTCTGGCTCCCTCATAGTGCCGGCAAAGGAACGCTTTCCATCCGGGTCATCAATGAACGACAACTGCCCA
>Ga0302324_100005463_pt1 | contig 27708 bp, 17 predicted proteins | sample Palsa_T0_1_FD_201949 | JGI IMG/M metagenome (GOLD analysis project Ga0302324, IMG submission 201949) | Peat permafrost microbial communities from Stordalen Mire near Abisko, Sweden - Palsa_T0_1 | ecosystem: Environmental > Terrestrial > Soil > Palsa > Peat permafrost | place: Sweden: Abisko...
TTGCCCAGGTTGCGGCTAACTCTGCGACAGAGGATCAAACCGCGTTGCAGGAGGTCACCATAACGGGCACGTTGATCCGTGGTGAGGCTCCGGTCGGAGAGACGCTCCAGACAGTCGATAGCGCCGCCATAGTCGCGTCCGGCACAACCACCACATCAGATCTACTCGCGACGGTGCCGGCGTTAAATAGTTTCAACATTGCTCCGCAAGGCGGTCAATCGGAATTCAATAGCGGCGGCTCATCCACGCCAGGCCTGCACGCCCTGCCCGGCACCGCCACCCTGACGCTTATTGACGGTCACCGGGCAGTGGGCGATACCCCGCTGCTCAACGTGCCCGATCCTTCCTCGATCCCGCCCAGCGCTATCGATCACATCGAGATTCTTGCGGATGGCGGCTCGGCAATTTACGGCTCGGATGCAGTGGCTGGTGTCATCAACATCATTCTGAAGAAGAACATCAATATCAACGAGACAACTGTCAGCTACGGCGGCACGACCACGCCTTACAACCAGGACAGCATCGGTCAGACCTTCGGTAAGACTTGGGACAGCGGATCTGCATTGATCGCGGCAACTTACGCAGCCAATTCGGACCTCAGGAACAACCAAGTCGAGTTTTACCAGACCGCGCCTGCTGGCTTATCGTTCAACCCGGTCACCAACTGCAATCCACCGAACGTCGTGATCAACGGGAAGAATTACTACGGGCCCGGTCTCAACGCAGGACCTGCTACCACCTGCGATCCGAATGAAGACTCGGATCTGTACAACCAGGAACGTCGGTATGCGGTGATCGGAACTGTCCGGCAGGACGTGGGGGATCGCGTTCACCTCTCCCTTGACGCCAAATACACCGATGATCTGGCCAAGCAGCTGATCTCGCAGGTATCGAATGAAAACGTCACGCTCAACAACACCAACCCGTTCTTTACGCTGCCCGGTGGAGTTACGGCGACTTCCGAACAGGTGCTATGGAACACCAGCAATCTGAACACTCCGCTGTACGACATGTACAGATCCCGCTCCGGCATGGTCGATCTTGGCGCCGACATTGATCTCGGAGCGAAGTGGCGCTTGAGCGCCGATTTGGATTACGGCTGGAGCAGCAGCGCCGCTCTAAATTCAGATAACGGCGGTGTCGACATCACTGACTTGAATGCAGCCGTCAACGGCACGACGACCACTACGGCGCTGGATCCCTTTGGCAATCGCACCAATCCGACAGTGGCTGCGGGAATCCTCAACTATCCGCTGTGGTTCTACGGCGAGCAGAAGCTGTATGACGTCAACGTGAAGGCGGATGGCCCAATCTTCACGCTGCCTGGCGGTGATGTGAAGCTGGCGGTCGGCGGCGCCAATCGTCACGAACAATATAGCGGCTCGGATCCAATCGGCATTCCGGGACAGTCCGACTACACCGATAACTTCGAGAATGCGAGCCGCCAGGTGAACGCGGTATTCAGCGAGCTCTCGGTGCCCGTGGTTGGCGCGGGTAACGCAATGCCCGGCGTGCAGCGCCTGAATTTTTCCGTGGCCGGCCGCTATGACCACTACAGCGATTTCGGCAACACGACCAATCCGAAGTACGGAATTGACTGGACACCGATTGATGGGCTCAAAGTTCGTGCCAGTTACGGCACTTCGTTCCACGCCCCACAGCTGGCCGACATCTACGGCATCGACACTCGCGCGGGTGGCACATTCCCCGCCACTCCACCGCCGGGCTATGTGGTTCCTGCGGGCCAGACTTACGAGGAGGCTTACATCGCGGGCGGCCGCCTTGGCTTACAACCCGAAAAGGCTAAGAACGCATCTTTCGGATTCGATTGGACGCCGCCAGAGGTGCCGGGCTTCAAGACGAACATAACCTACTGGATGGTTAGATTCTCTAATGAAGTTCAGATCCCGATCTCCTTTAATGTGAACCTGCCCTCGCTGGAGTCGCGATTCCAGAATATCAACGTCGTTGATCCGGCAACCGGGGTGGTGGGTCCGTTGACGCCGGCGCAGATTGCAACGATTCTCGCTGGCATCCGTCTGACCGGGGCCTTGACCGAGGTTCCACAGCCTCCGATCTGGGAGATACTCGACGCACGGCGCGCCAATATCGGCGCCACCGCGATCGACGGTTGGGACTTTGATTTCAGTTACAAGCTGCCGGTGTCGGGTGGGAACGTGTTGGCGGAATTGAGCGGCGAGTATCTGACGCAATACGAATCCAACGCGGGTCCCGGCACACCGTATTCGAACAACCTGACGAACGGCGCCAGCGAGCAATCGAGCGATACCAGCGCGTATAACGTGATCCCATGGCACGTGCGCGGCACACTGGGTTGGCAGAGTGGTCCTCTAACAACGCAGGCCGCATTGAACTACACGGGTCACTATAACTTTGGCTACGTGACACCTTGTGGTGTCACCTCGTGCGCCGCCATCCAGTGGGTGCAAGAGTTTATTACGGTTGATTTAGTCGCGGCCTACCAACTGCCCAATGACCTGCGCGTGCAGCTCAACGCGTACAATATTCTCAACGAGCATCCGCCGCTGATCGAGGCGGGCGGCGGCTTCACCACACTGTCAGCCAACCCACTCGGGCGACTGATTCAATTGAGTCTGACCAAGCGCTGGTAGCTCACAATAGCCGACGCCAGGCGGTCCGCGCGGACGAATATCCGCGCGGATCAATACAGCTGGGTGCGATAGCGCTCTTCGATCGCTTTCTCGTAGTTCTCGGCCTCGGCCTCGGCACCCTTGATCTGATCGGCCAGCACCCGGCCGAGGCTCGGAAAGGCACCTTTCGGGACTCTTTTTTCCGGATTCCACAGCTCCGAGCGCAGTACCGCCTTGGCGCACTGGAAGTAGACCTCTTCAATGTCGATGAGCGTCGCCGCTTTGGGCGGCTTGCCATTCACGGCCATGCTCGCCAGTAAGGCCGGCTCGAGGCTGATTCGCACGCGACCGTTGACTCTCAAGGTCTCATTAACCCCCGGCACCAGGAACAGTGCTCCGATCCGCGGGTTCTCTATGACGTTCAGCATGGTATCCACGCGCTTGTTGCCGGTGCGATCCGGGATCGCAATCGTCTGATCGTCCAGTACGGCTACGAAGCCCGGCGCATCACCGCGAGGGGTAGCGTCACAACGCCCTTGCGCGTCAGAGGATGCCAGCACGACAAACGGCGAAAGGGCTATGAACGCGCGGCAATGCTTATCGAGTCGTCTGAGCTCCTTGGCCAACGACATGTCGCTGGGCGTACCGTAATGCGCCCGCACCGAGGCGCGATCGGGCAAGTCGCCCGTGCTCACGCTCGCCCCGTCACGCGAGCTCACGTGCGGCGATGGACACCGCATCGAGCGTCGCATCGATCACGGCATCGTCGTGCTCGGTAGAGACAAACCAGGCCCCGCGCTCCAGTGCTCGTACGCCGCAGCCCAGTAGAGCCGTGGTAAAGGCGATATAGCGCTGGCGATCGGCGTCCAGCAAATCGTTCCAATCGCGTGCAGCTGTGCTCAGACCAAAGGCCACGTGGAAAATTGCGGGAAAGCCGCTCACGACGCTGACTATCCCGGCCTCGGCCAAGCGCGTACGAATGCCATTCATAAGACGCAGTCCCCGCTCTTCCAGGCGCGCGTAAGTGCCCGGTTGCCCGAGGCGCTCCAGGGTCGCGACGCAGGCGGCCATGGCAACGGCCTGGCCGTTGTAGGTGCCCCCATGCACTACTCCGTGGGTGAACAGATCCATGATGTCGGCCCGGCCGGCGATGGCCGCTACCGGGAAGCCGTTGGCAATTGCCTTGGCAAATACGGCCAGATCCGGCGTGACTCCGAAGCGGCCCTGCGCGCCGCCCGGTCCGAGCCGAAATCCCGTTATCACCTCATCGAAAATCAAGACCGTGCCGGTCTCATCGCAAACTGCGCGTACGCCCTCCAGATAGCCCGGCAGTGGCGCGATGGACCCGGCGTTGCACATTGCCGGCTCCATGATGACGCCCGCAATATCGCGCTGCTGCAGCCGCGTGCGTAATGCCTGCAGATCGTTCCAAGGCAGCACGGTAAGCTTCTCGGCAGCTTGGGCAAGCTGACCGCGGCTGCCAGGCACCGGCTCGGTGGCACCGCGCGGCGGAGCGGTGGACCAGAGCACGTTGTCGAACCAGCCATGATAATGACCGGCAAATTTCACCAGATTCTCGCGCCCCGTTACTGCGCGCGCCAATCGCAGCGCGCCCTGGACCGCCTCCGAGCCGCTGGAATTGAACCGCACACGCTCCGCGCACGGCACCATCTCGCACACGAGTTCGGCAGCCCGCGCCTCGATCGCGCTCTGGCCTCCGAACAGGATGCCCCGATCGAGTTGCCGCTCCACCGCGCGGCGCACGTCGGCCGGTGTATGGCCCAGGATCATCGGACCCATGCCAAGGTAGTAGTCGATCAGCCTGTTGCCATCCGCGTCGATCAAAATCGCGCCCTCGGCGCGCTCGAATACCAGCGGCGTTGGCGAGATGCCCATGCGAAAATTGCTGCCGACGCCGCCGACCAGGTGCCGCGCGCTCTCGGCGATGCGCCGGCGCGAGCCATCAAAGCCGCTGCCGGAAGCTCGCGGGTCCGTCGGCCGGGTGACTCTCAACTTATCAGGCATTTCAAGACCCTAAGGCGCGCGGCTCACAGCTGTCAACCACGTCGGCAGCAGCGGCGAGATGGTATAAGTCTCCCAGCGCGCTTGCACAGGAGGGCCCGTGTCGGAGCGTAATCAATGACTTAAGGAACGATCTACGTTCCTTTACGGGAATGAGTATGGCGAAAATCAAACTGCTGGTGATCTCGCCGCCCGACGAGCATGTCGTGCGCAATCTCGAGGCCTTGCGTGCGCTCAGCGATGTCTCTATCAGCAACGATCAATCGGAGGTGGAGCGATTGTCCCAGAGCGCCGAGGTCATGCTTGTTTCCGGTGCGGGCAAGGCACTCAATTTCCCGCAGATTTGGCAGCAGGCGAAATCGACTCGCTGGGTGCACTCGCTCTCAGCGGGCGTAGAGAAGCTGTTGTTTCCGGCTTTCATTGAAAGCAGTGTGCCCTTGACCAATGCGCGCGGTGTGTACAAGCGCTCTCTGGCCGAATTTGCCCTGCTCGGGATTATGTATCACTACAAGCGGGTGCGGCTGATGCTGGAGAATCAACTCCAGCGCAAATGGGCTCAGTTCAACGTGCAGTTCACGATTGGGCGGGTCATGGGTATTGTCGGTTATGGCGAGACCGGTCGCGAATGCGCGCTGCTGGCCAAAGGCGTGGGGATGACGATACACGCCCTGCGGCGCAACCCGAACAAATCCGACAACGATCCGCTGGTCGACCGTATTTTTGGTCCGCAGCAGCTGCATCAGATGCTGTCGGGAATCGATGTACTGCTGTGCGCGGCACCGCTGACAGCCGCAACACGTCACATGATCAGTCACGCCGAGTTTGAGGTGCTCAAGCCCGGCGCAATTGTGATCAATCTGGGTCGCGGTCCGGTGATCGATGAGTCGGCACTGATCACGGCATTGCAGAGCCAGAAGCTGCTGGGGGCCTCGCTTGATGTGTTCGAGCAGGAGCCATTGCCGGAAGGATCGCCACTTTGGGGCATGGAAAACGTGCTGATTTCCCCGCATTGTACCGACTGGACGCTGGAGCCGGCGGCGGACGAACTGACCATGCGCTTCTTTATCGAGAACTTCCAGCGCTACCAGAGGGGTGAGCCCCTGGAAAACATCGTAGACAAGAGAGCTGGTTATTAGGGACGCGCTCAACGCCGCGAGCACTGGGTCGCTGCCGTAGTGGAGACGCAGGCCAAGCTTCCTCCACATGCCTGGCGCATAGTCGTGCTGCTTTGGTTCACGGTGCTGTCCAACTATCTTGCCCGTGCCTTGTTCACGACTATGCATGGCTCGATCGTTACGGCGATACCCATGTCGGAGGCGCAGTTTGGACTGCTGACCTCCTCGCTACTGTTGACCTACGGCGTGGCCAGCCCGTTTGCGGGCTTTCTGTCGGATCGATTCAACCGCAGCCGCGTCATCGTCGGCAGCATGCTGCTGTGGTCGATCGCCACATGGGTCGCATCCTTTTGCCGGACATTTGAGCAGCTGGTCGTATTGCGCTCGCTGATGGGCCTCGTTGAGGCGTGCTATATGCCGGCCGCGCTCGCGCTGATCTGCGACTATCACCGGGGTCCGACCCGCTCGCGCGCCATTGCGATTCACCATACGGGGTTCGTCGTCGGTCTCGCGTTGAGCGGCTTGGGAGGCTGGCTCGCGGAGCGGGAGAGCTGGCATTTCGCCTTCGCCCTTGTCGGCCTGACGGGCATCGCGTACGCGCTGCCACTGGCGCTGCTGCTGCGCGATGCGCCGCGAGCATCCACGGTGGCGACGACACCAGAGGCCGCCAAGAGCGGGGCACGCCTGGGCGCAGCATTGATTGGCCTGCTGGGTCTGGGCTCCTTTGTCCTGATGCTGGTAGCGCACGCGATTTTGAATCTGGCTGACTGGACGGTCATCGGCTGGGCACCCGTCTTTTTTCAGGAACGCTTTCACGTAACACAGGGCGTCGCGGGCATCTCGGCGACCGGTTATAAGAACCTCGGATTGATTGCCGGTTTGTTCATTGGGGGCTTCTGGGCCGACCGCTGGAGTCGCACCAACGCCCGAGCCCGTATGTATGTGCCGGCAATAGGTTTCGTCATCGGTGCCCCTGGCATCGTACTGATGGCTAACAGTAACGTGTTGGGACTGGCAATTCTGGGCCTGGCGATCTATTACCTGTTTGCCTCATTCTATGACTCCAACACCATGCCAGTGCTGTGCGAAGTGGTCGATGCACGTTACCGCGCCACCGCCTACGGGATGCTCAACTGCGTGGGCATGATTGCGGCGGGCCTGGGAATTTACTTCTTTGGCCACTTGCGCGACCTGAAGATCGATCTGCGCATCGTCTTCGATATGGGTGCAGTGCTTTGCGTGATCAGCGCGCTGATCTATTTTCGCCTCAAGGCGAGCCCCGGAGCGCTCAGATCGGATCGAGCGGAAACAGCGGTCGAGTCACCTTCGTGAAGGGGACCCGCAGCATGTTGGCACAGGTCGGGCCGGGTGTATCCGCCATGACAATGCGATCGGCCACGCGCGCGAAGGAATGACGAAATCCGCCCGGGGACTTCACGAACACCAGGCAGGCTGCGGGCGGAACCAGGCCGACGGAGAAATACATCTCGCTATCCCACTCGACGGAAGGCAGCGTGCGCACCAATACTCGCAAGGAGCCGATCGCAAGCACCGCAGAGGGCCCCATCTTCACGTGTAGATCCTGATCGCGCATCTGGTATTCGCCGTCCGAGGTAAGCAGCACCTCCCCGACACAGCGGATGGGTTCACCATCCTTGGTCGAGAAATGATGTCCCAACGAGAGCTCCAGAACGGCGCCCTTGCCTGCCCGATGCGCCGCGGCCGCGGCCGGCGGGTCACACAGCGTCAGGTAAGTCAGGCGCTCGGCCCGATCAATATGACTTGCTAGCAGGGTGCGCAATACTGCAGCGTTATCGGCTGCGGATCCGCCGGTGGGCGCATCGCCCGCGTCCCCCACTACCGTCAGTCCATCGTCGGCGTGGGCGCCGCGGATCGCGTCGTCAAGGCTAACCAGCTTCGGATCGAAATCATGACGCCGGCTCCAGGCCATATCAGCCAATTCGGTAGCCACCTGCTCGGCTTGCGCGATGTCCTTATCCGCGCATACCAGCACGGCAAAACCCAGATCAGGAATATCGAGCCAGGGTTGAACCGGAAAAATGGAGGCGTGGAGCGCTCGTCCCGACTCTTCAGCCCGCCGCGCCGCCTCGGCCACCCCTTGCAATGGTCCGTCCGAGGTCCGCGCTGCCGAGGCGCTCAGCACCATAGGGCGCTTGACCAGAGCCATCACGGGTTTGCGCTTTCCCGCCAGCGTATCGAGCATCAGCCTTGCAGTACGTTGCCCGGTCTCGTAAATGTCCAGATGCGGGTAGGTCTGGAAACCGATATGAAAGCAGTTCGGTTGCAGCATCCGCCGGGTGATATGTCCATGCAGGTCGAAGCAAATGCCGATAGGCACGTGCGCGGGCAGCAGCGCGCGCATGCGCTCGATGATCTCCCCATCCCCGCCGCCGTCGTCGTCTTCGACCATGAGCGCTCCATGCAGCGCCAGCAGCAGTCCATCCACGGGACCGGCCGCACGCAAGCGCGTGCTGAGCTCATCGAGCAACGCCTCGAACGTCGCACGCGTCAGGGGACCGCTGGCCACTGCCTCGGTGGCAATCAGTGGGACGGGCACGGCACCGGCTTGCCGCAGGACCGACAGAAAACCAGGCACCGCGACATACAGTCCCTGGTAATCGGGACGCAATAGCGCATCGCCACGCAGGAAAAGGCACTGTTTGAAGGTCTCCAGGACCGTAGGCATCGGCGAAAACGAGTTGGTTTCCTGGGACAGCAAACCGACGGCTATGTGATATGCCATAATCAGGGCTCCCGCAAAGCGCCCATCCTCAGCGCCTTGGCTATCAGAATGAAATCATCCAAGCGAACACTGCGATCTCAGGCGTGGTTTTCCGGACAGGATCGCAACGCCTTCATCCATCGATCGTGGATGCGTGGCTTCCCGGCTGACGAATTCGACGGGCGGCCGGTCATTGGTATCTGCAACACATTCTCGGAACTGACCCCGTGCAACGCGCATCTGCGCGATCTGGCAGAGCATGTAAAGCGCGGCGTCTGGGAGGCTGGCGGGCTTCCGCTCGAATTCCCCGTTACGTCGCTCGGCGAGACGAATATCCGCCCGACCGCGATGATACTGCGAAATCTTGCCAGTATCGACGTGGAAGAGTCGATCCGCTGCAATCCAATCGATGGCGTCGTGCTGCTGGTGGGCTGCGATAAGACCACACCAGCCCTGCTCATGGGAGCTGCCAGTTGCGATGTGCCTGCTATCGTGGTCTCCGGTGGACCCATGCTGCGCGGTACCTTTCGGGGCCAGAACATCGGGTCGGGCACTGACGTGTGGCGACTGAGCGAGGAGGTCAGAGCCGGAAAACTGACTGCGGCCGACCTGGCCGTGGCCGAAAGCGGAATGAACCGATCCGCCGGCAGTTGCAACACGATGGGAACGGCCTCGACTATGGCCTGTCTGGTCGAGGCGCTGGGCGTGGCATTGCCAGGCAACGGGGCCACCCCCGCAGTCGACTCGCGCCGCGGCGTGCTTGCACATCTGGCCGGCCGGCGCATCGTCGATCTGGTCAGAGAGGACGTTCGACTCTCGCAGATTCTTATCAAGCCTGCGTTTGCAAACGCGATCCGTGTCAATGCCGCGATCGGTGGCTCAACCAATGCGGTGGTGCATCTGATCGCCATTGCTGGACGCATCGGCGTCGATTTGAGTCTCGATGACTGGGACCGCCTGGGTCGGGCAATACCGACTCTGGTTGACTTGATGCCCTCGGGCCGATTTCTTATGGAGGATTTTGCATACGCCGGAGGCTTGCAGGCTGTGATGCGCCAGCTACTGGAGGCACGACTGCTCGACGGTGATCAGTTGACGGTCAATGGCAAGACCATCAAAGACAATGCAAGCGGCGCCGAGGTTTTCAATACCGAGGTCATTCGGCCCGTGGCGGCGCCGATGACCGCGAGCGGAGGTATCGCGGTGCTGCGCGGCAATCTCGCACCCAATGGGGCGGTGCTTAAACCGTCGGCTGCGACTGCCGAGTTGATGCAGCACACCGGCCGCGCCGTCGTGTTCGATTCGATCGATGATTTTCATGCGCGAGTTGATGACCCAACGCTCGAGATCGATGAGAGCAGCATCATGGTGCTGCGAAATTGCGGCCCTCGTGGCTACCCGGGCATGGCCGAGGTCGGCAACATGCCCTTGCCCGCGAAGCTGCTGGCGCGCGGGGTGCGAGACATGGTGCGCATCTCCGATGCACGCATGAGCGGCACCGCCTACGGCACGGTCGTGCTGCACGTGGCTCCCGAAGCCGCCGTCGGCGGACCGCTGGCGCTGGTGCAATCAGGTGATCAGATTGCATTGGACGTGGCGGACCGGCGTCTGGAACTGCTTGTCGAGGCGGCCGAGCTCAAGCGGCGGCAAGAGGCTTGGCGTGCGCCACCGAGCACAAAGCAGGGATATCAAGCCTTATACGTCGAGCACGTACTGCAGGCAGACCGCGGTTGCGATTTTGACTTTCTGGTCGGCTGTCGCGGCGCAGCGGTTCCTGCGGAATCGCACTGAGCCCGCAGGCCGCCCACGCCCGCTCCGTCATGCGCACGCGCGTCTTGCAAACGCAACGACTGACTGTGCGTCACTTCGATCGTGCCGATGCCGCCTTCATTCTCGAGCTTTTAAATGAGCCCTCCTGGCTGCAACACATTGGCGACAAAGGCGTTAAGACACTCAGCGAAGCCGAGCGCTACATTCAGGACGGACCGGTTGCCATGTATGTCCGACTCGGCTTCGGCCTCTATCTGGTCGAATTGGCAGGCAGCGGCGAGCCCGTGGGTATGTGCGGTCTCGTGAAGCGCGACTCATTGGAGGACGTTGATCTCGGCTTTGCTTTCCTGCCACGCTTCTGGGGCAACGGTTATGCTCACGAGGCCGCGGCGGCAGTATTGGCTTATGCGATCGTAGATCTTCGAATCGATCGGATCGTGGCCATCACTTCGCAGACCAATCAGCCCTCCAGTAAACTGCTGCGCAGGCTGGGATTCACATTCGAGCGCTTGCTTGCGGCGCGCGGCGGGGGCCAGGAATTGATGCTCTATTCGATCACGTCGCCAAGCGGCAACGCTGCAGCGTAATGGTTGTGGCGCCATGAAGAAACTCAAAAACGAAGCGGAAGTGTTCAAAGCGGCTTTGCTTGCCGGCATTAAATATGCAGAAGGCCGCAAGGCGGTCGAATTCGAGCCGACTGACTCCGCGAGCGACAAAGCGCTGTATGTGTATCGCCTGCTGGTGCACGACAAGCTCATTTCGCCGATGCCGGAAGAGCAGATTAGTGAGAAGGCGATTCGGCATCGGCTCGCGAGCTGGTATGCGCATCAATTACCGGACGGACATCCATTGTTGCAATAGACATTACTCTAGGGCGGGCCTCATGGACAATCTTAGTCGCCGTAACTTTGTCGGCGCCATGGCGCTGGGAATGAGCGCAGGAATCGGTGTAACGCCAGCGCTCGCATCGGCGCCGAGCGCCGCATCGCAGGCCCGTGCGGCTACCCTGAAGCCTGTTCGAACCAGGATTGGCCACGAAGTACAGGGCGTTTTGACGGACAAGATGGCGGCCTATCTCGCCCGCTACGGAGTACAGGGGGTCGGCTGCGCCGCCGACATTCCCGATCCGGCGCGTGTCTACGCCACAGTCGCGGAACTGAGCCAGGCGCGCGAGTTGGCGGAACGTCATGGCCTGACGATGGACATTGCCGAATGTGCTCTGCCGACCACCAATGTCGATGAGCAGGCGCATCCGGCGATTGATCTTGGGGAGAGCCCGCAGCGCGATCGTGACATTGAAGCCTTCCAGATTCACATCCGTAATGTGGCAACCGCGGGAATTCCGTGCATCAAGTACGCGCTGACCATATTGGGCGCCGTGCGTACCGGCCTGACTCCCGGTCGGGGCGATGCCATGAATCCAACCTGGCGCCTGCAGGATGCACCGAACCTGCCATTGACACGCGCCGGCGTGGTGAGCGCAGACTCCTTTTGGGAACGCATCACCTATTTTCTGGATCGCGCGGTGCCGGTCGCCAATGAATATAAAGTGCGCCTCGCGCTGCATCCGCATGATCCGGGCGTGCCGCCGCAAGGCTACAGAGGCGTGCAACGTGTGCTGGGTACCGTAGAAGGGATGAAACAATTCATCGGCATCCAGGAGAGCCCCTATCACGGCCTGAATTTCTGCCAGGGCACGGTCGCGGAAATGCTGCAGGGTCCGGGCAGCGAGATTTTTGACGTTATTCGCTATTTCGGTAGCCGCAATAAGATCTTCAACGTGCATTTCCGTAATATCCGCGGACATCGCGACAGTTTTGTCGAAACCTTTCCTGATGAAGGTGATGTTGATTTTGTCAAGGCGGTGAAGGTCTACCGTGAGCTCGGCTACAGCGGCTTGTTGATGCCTGATCATGTGGCCATGACGCCTGGGGATCCCAGCGGCACGCTGGAAAACTTTGCATTTGATTTTGGCTATTTCCGCGGCTTGCTGCAGGCCGAAGCGCATGTCGTCTAAATTGCAGCTGCCGCTGCTGCTCGCATGGTTGTGTGCGGGTGCGGCATCGGCGGCATCATCGATTCAATCCCCGGCAGATTTCGACGCGTCCGGCTGGACGGGATGGGGCAACAGCCTGCGTTTTGATCGCTTTTCTCCGGCGGCCCAGATCAACGCTGCCAATGTCGCGCAATTGCGGCCGGTCTGGAAATACGTCCTGAATCAGACGGGCAACTGGGAGGTCACGCCGATCGTCGTCGACGGCACGATGTATGCGCTGGACATGCAGGGCATGGCCTTCGCGCTGGACCCCGAGACGGGCCGCGAGTTATGGCGATTTTCCACTGGTGTTCAGCGCAAAATGCGCGCCGTAGCCTACTGGCCGGGGGATGCGGCTCATGCGGCGCGAATCATTCTTGCTGTGCAGGATCGAATCTATGCGCTCGATGCGCACACGGGTCGGCCCGTCGAGGGCTTCGGTGGCGCTCTGGGCTATATTAATATTCGCGAGGGCTTTGCCGATCCCGAGCAATCGTACGATGTCACTTCGCCGCCGACTATTTATAAGAATCTGTTGATCACGGGCCCCGGGACGCAGGAATTCGGTCCAAAGGGACCGCCGGGCGACCCACGCGCCTATGACGTGATCACCGGCAAACTTGTTTGGCATTTCAATACCGTCCCGCGCCCCGGTCAGCGCAATGCGGGCAGCTGGGGCGCGAATGGCTGGCAGAACCGGGCCGGGCCGAGCAGCTGGGGCATGATGTCGGTCGATGAGGAGACCGGGATGGTATTCATCCCCACTGGCAACCCGGCGGATAGTTTTATCGGAACCGACCGGCCCGGCGACAATCTGTACGCCAATTGCATCATCGCGCTCGATGCCACTACCGGAAGGTATCGCTGGCATTTCCAGATCGTTCATCACGATCTGTTTGACTATGACGCTGCCGCGGTGCCCGCGCTGATCGATCTGCGCATCGATGGCAAGCCGGTGCCCGCCTTGGTCGAAGTGAGCAAGCAAGGCCTGATGTTCATCCTCAACCGTCGCACCGGCAAGCCGGTATTCGGTATTGAGGAGCGCGCGGTGCCGCGCAGTACCATTCCCGGTGAACAATCCTCGCCGACTCAACCCTTCCCACTCAAGCCTGCGCCGCTGGCCAAGATGGGCATGACGCGCGCCGACATCAGCACGATCACTCCCGAGACACAGCGCTTCTGCACCGATCTGTGGAACCGTCTGGGGTTGCAGGACACCAGCGCGTTCACACCGCCGCGGCTGGACGGGCCCAGTCTTTTCATGCCCTCCAATATCGGCGGCGCCGGCGGTGTCTGGGGTGGCGTGTCGATAGACCCCAGATCCGGCTTTATCTTCGTCAACACCAACAATCTGCCCGCCTACGCCTACATCATTCCAGATGATGGCAAATCTAACGGCCTCGCTGTCAACGGCTACCGGGTCGACAGGGCGTATACGAAGCTCCTGGATCAGTATGGTTTGCCCTGCGTGCAGCCTCCCTGGGGCGAATTGATCGCTGTCAACGGCAACACGGGTGAGATCGCCTGGCGGCGCCCCTTGGGCAGCGCGGAGGTGTATGGCGATGTCGGCGCGCATACTGGCCTGATGAATCTTGCCGGCTCGCTCGCGACGGCGGGCGACCTGGTGTTCATCGGGGCCACTGGCCTGGGGTACCTGGGCGCGAGGGTCGAGCAGCCCATGTTTCACGCCTTCGATTCGCGCACGGGCGTGGAACTCTGGAGCGTGCGCATGTCCTCGCCAGCCGAGAGCTCGCCGATGAGCTTTGTTGGCAAGAGCGGTCGACAATATATCGTCGTCGCCATCAGCGGCTCATCACGACCCGATGGCGAGGCGGCATTGATCGCGTTTGCTCTGCCCCGGCCCGGCGATGATCTTGTAGATCTCAAACCGGCGCCACTGGCTCAGCAACCGTCTGCGCCGCCAGCAATGGCCGCGCCATTGCCAGAAGGCCCAGGGCGTGCAGATCTCGTGAACGCCTGTGGCAGCTGTCATTCACTCAGCGCAGTGACAGCGCGCCCGCGCTCCCCGGAACAATGGACGGCGCTGATCGAGGAGATGCGAGGGCGCGGCGCAAGAACGGACGATGCGGCGGCCGCGCGCATCCGCGATTATCTGAATGCCCATTTCGGTACGCCATGAGATCCACGCGCGCTGCTCTTGCTGCAATCAGGCGAGCTCCACCGCCACGATCTCATGTAAGGCGACGCGCGGCACGGTGACGACGAGTCGGGTGCCCTCAGGCCGCGCACCTACTGCCTGATCAGCTTCCAGGAGCCGGACACCGCGGACGTGCGCTGTCTCGGGTAACTTCAACTCTACGGTGAAGGGCCCCGCCGGTACGATCTCCCGGTAGGGACCTTTCATGGTCATCGGGTTGGTCAGGTTCACGAGGTGCACGGTGAGCGATGAGCGCTGGCGCCAGTACGCGACGTCGAGCAGCCCGGCCCCGGTCACTCGTAGCGGCGCGCTCTCGTCAGCGGCCCACTCCACGGCGTTGCGCAGCAATGCCAGGTGATCGGGATTCAATATCTCCCAAAACGTACGGTCCAGGTCCATCGGGAAGTAAACGACGCGTCCGCGCCCGAATTCCCGGCAGAAGGCCATCGGTGTGTCGGTCACAGGCTCGCGCGTAAAAACCTGCTCCATCGGCAAGTCCTTGTAGGACGCGACCAGTGTGAGCGGGGCCACGCCGGCCTCATGCGCGATCACGTGCACGCGCTTGACTGGGCCAATCACGCGCGGTGCGTCCTCCAAACCGCGCAGCAGCGGATGCGGATGGCGCAGAGTCAAATAGGAGTTTGTCACCCTTTCGTCGACCTGGCCTGCAAAGGAGCAGCCGAACAAGTCGGCGAGCCCGAAATCTGCGCGGCGCGTACCTGATTCGTCATAGAGCGAAGTCTGGTGCGTGGCCACGAGACGTCCCCCTCGCGCCACATAGTCACGCAACTGCTGGCATTGGGCGAGCGAGAGTCGCTCGACATTGGGCAGTATGAGGACTCGATACCGATCCAGCAGGTCCGCATCCAGCGAGCGATCGTAGATCATCTGGAACGGGATACGCGCCTCGATGAGAGCCTGATAATAGCCGTTGACGTAGTCAGCGGGGATGCCCACGCCGGTGTCCGACGACGCGTTGGTGAGTTGCTCGGAGCCCGCGACTATCGCCACGCGCGCGAAGTTGCTGGTATTGCGCAGGTAGCGTTCGTTCTTCCAGTGCCAGTCGTAGATGCGTGCGACCACGGGCATCCAGCGCCGGTCGATGGGCTTGGCGTTGAACTTCACCATCCACGGCCTGAATCCCTGTGCCATGCCGCTGGCGACCCAGACCCTGATCTCCGCTTCGCTCTGCACGGAGTCCTTCCAGCGGTACGCTTCCTCAAGTCCCACGCTGAAGATTCCACAGATTGGTTTCTCGCCCATCGTCATGCGGCAAATCTTCGCGTGCTTGCCGTTTTCCCACGGCGGTATCACGCCCCGCCGCGCCTGGCTGTCGGAGCACAGCAGCGGCGTAAATTCACTGTAAGTCTTCAGATCGCGACCCGGGCCACCGATACCGTTGGGAACGAGAAAGGCATCCGGATTGATCGCACGGATTTCAGCGTTCCACAGTTTTGCCAGCTCGAGCAGACGCGTCGCGGACCAGTCGGAATAGGCGCGCTGTAAGGGCGAGTCGGCACTCTCGGTCTGCGGGATTTCTTGACCGCTCGCGGCCCGGAACAAAGTTCGGCAGGAGTCGCAGAAGCACCGCGACTGTGTCGCCCACCGATTGGTAAAGATGGCATCAACCTGATAGGTGCGCATGATCTCGCGCATGACGCTGGTGATGAACTCAAAGTTATAGCCACCGAGCGCGCAGTTCATATAAAGATCGGATGAGGCGAAATAGCGCTGAGCGCTGCCGTCGGCGTGGCGCGCCACCCATTCGGGGTGTGCGGCAAAGACATCTTCCCTGAACCCCCCGGGCTCCACGCGCGCAATCACATTCATGCCCAATGCCCGGCAACCCGCCACCATCACGCCAAAGGCATCGACCCGATCGACGCCCGGGGCACGCGTGTGGAGCGCAATCTTGGTCGGATAGTAGGCCGTAAATCCGCCGGCGCTCAGGCAAGCGCCATCGGCGTGGATGCGCTTGAAGTAATTCAGCCAGAACTGCGGATCGAAATTACCGGGATCGTCATCGGTGAAGGCGAGCTGCGCCCAGCGCATCGGACGCTCCTGCCAGGCGCCCCCAGTCATGGCGGATTTGGCCGCCAGACTCATGACCGAAGACAACGCGCCGAGCGCGGTAACCGCGCCCTGGAGCACCGTGCGACGAGAGACTGATCCTGGCGCTTTTGCTTTTTTCACCCGATTGCTTCTCGCCTCAGATAGAAAAAGCGCTTACTGGATAGTCATCTTGTCTAGCGCGTCGCCGCCGGCCGGCAGACTGGTGTCGCTCGCCTTGAAGCCGTTCACCTGAAGGACATAGGCGACGATGTCGGCATAGACGTCGTCCTGCAGTGAAGCGGGAGCGGCAGGCGGCATTGTTCTGGAGTGATCATATAGAGCGCGCACGGTCTGACCGAGCCATTTATTGTGGAAGTACTCGCCACTCAGCGGCGGAGCGAACGTACCGTTGGTTAAGGTGTTCCCGTGGCATACCGCGCAATTGGCATTAAAGGCGCTCTTGCCCGCGGCGGCCTGGGCGGCGGTGAACTGTGGCAGCATCCCGGTGCTCACACTCGGCTGCATCGGCGCGCTCGTCTGACTGGTTCGGCTCGGTTCAATTGGCGCACCAGTGCCCTCGCCTACATACGTAAAGACGAGTATCGCGCCGGGATTCTCCACCTTGGTGGCCATGCCGCCAGCCAGCGCTTCGAGCAGCCCGCTGTTATCAGTGGCGATGTAAAGAGTCCTGCCATCGGGACTGATGGCCAGGTCCCGAAGACGGTTCTCAGACTGGAAGTAGCGCGAAAAGTGACCGGCCGCTGCTTTGCCATCGGCGGTCAGCGGCAGTACATAAAGTGAGCCGCGCTTGAGGGTCGTGATCAATAAAACCTTGTTCCAGCCGGGAATGCCTTTGCCCTTCGAGGCATAGTAATGGACACTGGATGGGGCCACTGTCGGCCAGCAGATGACATCGGCGCCTTTGCATGCCGGATCATGGAAGTTGAAACCGGTCGGCACGGTGAACATCGTCGCAATCGGCGGCACGAACGGCTCCTTATAGGCCGATTCGGGCTCGCGTGGCACAGAGGGGTCGATAACGATATCGCTGAAGGTCAGCTGCGCGCATGGCGTGGAGGCATCGGCCCAGCGCGCGTACTCATAGGCTTTATCATCTTTGAAACCCGCGACATTAGGCCAGCCGTAGTTGGATCCGGGCGTCAGAATATTTATTTCGTCGTCGGTCTTCGGTCCGTGCTCGGACTCATAGAGCGTGCCGTCCGGACCGAAGTCGAGGCCCTCCCCATTGCGATGACCGTAGGTGTAGACGTGACTGACGACACCGGCCAGTTTCGGGTTGTCCTCGGGTATTGAGCCATTCAGGTTCAGGCGCAGCGATTTACCCATATAAGCGGAATAATCTTTGCGACTCACCTCGTCCTGGGTCGGTAGTCGCTGCGCCTGGATGGGCAGGCAGAAATTGCCGAGCTGATCGTGACCCCCATCGCCAATCGTAAAGTAAAGCTTCTTGTCCGGACCGAACCTGAGCCGTCCGGATACATGGTCGTTACCAACCGGCAATCCGGTGATCACATCGACGGGTTTCGATAACGTGCCACTCGCCTTGTCGTAAGTCAGGCGCACGATCTTGCTGTATTCATGATGCCAGGGACTGGCGGGATCCGGGAACCACGGGTTGGGTTCTTTGTTTCGATCCACATAGGAGTAGGCCACGTAGACATAATTATGGCTGGCACTGCGCAGCAGCTGCGGGTCCAGCGCCATGCCCAACAAACCGTCCTGGGCACTGAGCGCGGAAACCTCATCAATAGTGATCGCGACGCTCTTCTGGCCGCTGACCGGATCGATGCGCGAGATACGTTTGCCGGTGCGCTCGGTCACCCAGAGCATGTTGTCGGGCCCCCACGTCAGTGCCCACGGCCCAGCCAGTCCGGATATCAGCACGCTCCTGCGAAATTCCTTCGTTCCTCGCAACACCGATTCCGGCCCCTCTTGGGCCACGGCGAGTCCCAGAAGAAGGAACGTAATCGACAAAGCCGCTGCGCCAGCGATTTTATTCATTGAGTCTGACTCCATACGACGGTAACGTCTGTATGACTGGTTATTAGTAACCGCCCGATTTAAGAGGGCTATTTTATCAAAGTGCGCGGCGCCGTGTGTCCTGGCTTTTGGGGGCGTCGTCTATGGAACGGTGATCAGACCGACTTCGGACTGAATTTCACCTCTGAGCCGCAGGTTCTACACGTCAGTCTGGGCGTCTACTAAAGCCGATGCGTCAGATCATTGCGAAAGAAAGCATTGAGTTCATTGCCCGGATGCGCATCGGCGAATCCGGCAAATACCCCCTCCTTCGCCAGCAACGTTGCGGCGCGCGCGAATGCACCCCACGCGCAGCGCGCTAACGCCCCACCGACACTGATGCGACGAACGCCGAGCGCCGCCAGATCCGGCACCGTCAGTTCACTCGGCCAGCCGATGAGCACGTTCAGCGGATGTGGTGCGATGCCGGCTACGACCGCCGCAATTTGATCCCGCGTACGCAGGCCCGGCGCATACAGGCAGTTGGCGCCAGCGTTGGCGTAGGCTTTGAGCCTGGCGATGGTTTCAACAAGATCGGTTCGGCCAACCAGAAAGCACTCGGCGCGCCCGACCAGAAGCGTATCGCCGCCGGCTTCGTCTATGCTCTCGCGCGCCGCCCTGATCCTCTCGACCGCTGTGCTCAAATCATAGAGCGGCCGCTGCGGGTCACCGGTCGAGTCTTCGATTGAAAGACCAGCCACACCGCTCTCAACCGCCAGTCGCACGTTGCGTGCGACCCCCGCCGCATCGGCGGCGAAGCCGCTCTCGAAGTCGGCATTGATCGGTACGTCAGTGCTGGCGACGAGGGTTTGCAAGTGCCCGAGCGCCTCGCTGAGTGAGACGCCGCCATCCGGCTGGCCCTGCGACCAGGCGAAACCGGAGCTCGTGGTGGCGAGTGCCTTGAAGCCGAGAGCTTGCAGGAAACGCGCACTGCCGACGTCCCAGGGATTGGGAATGATGAAGCATCCGGCCTCGTGCAGCTGGCGAAACGTGCGTCGCTTGTCGGCAACGCTCGGGTGCGTCATGCCGCCAGATCCCTCGTTTCCAGTGCCTGTAGCACCTTCTTGTGCTCCTCGCGCAAGGATTCCAACAGCAGGCACGCATCCTCGAGCTTCCCGTTGGCAGCCGCAAGCTCTACTTCCTTGCAGACCTCAGCAAAGACATTGGCACCGACGTTTGCACTGGCCGATTTGAGCGCATGTGCCGCCTGCCGCATTGCTTCCGCGTCCTGGCTCAAGGCCGCGGCGGACAAGGCATCAGTCAGCGCGATTGAGCTCGAGGAGTAAAGCCCAAGCACTTTGAGCAGCAGGTTCGGACGACCCGGGCGGTTCAGTGCGCGGATGCGATCGAGCACCCGCTGATCCAGCACAGCATCGACGGCCCTCTCCGCGGCGATCCCGACCTCGTTTACCGCCTCGTCCTGACTGGGTGATGCCTGATCCGACGCGCAGGAATCCAACACCTGGTGGAGCTGCTCGATGGTAAAGGGCTTGCTCAGATAGCGGTCCATGCCGGCCGCATAACACTTCTCGGCATCGCCGCTGAGCGCGTTGGCCGTCAGCGCTATGATTGGTGTGCGTGCACGCTGGTTGGCAACTTCCCATTCGCGAAAGCGCGCGGTGCTCGCGTAGCCGTCGAGCTTTGGCATCTGGCAGTCCATCAGCACGGCATCAAAGCGCTCGGACGTGAGCTTCTCCAGGGCCTCCTCGCCGCTCCAGGCACTGACTGTCTCGACGCCAAGGTACTGCAACATCGCCTGCGCGACTTCCTGGTTGACGGCATTATCCTCAACCAGCAGCGCCTTGCGCACGCGCGAGACTTTGCGCTCACGCTCCCCTGCAGAAATCGCCCTGACATTCTCGCCGACCCTCTCGCTACTCCATTCGGCGAAGCGGTAGGTCAACAACGAAGCCAGGCACGCCTGCAGCTGCAGGCGGCGTACCGGCTTGGTCAGCCAGACCGTGGTACCATCGGTGGAGTTGCGCGCCATTGGCGAGGCAGCGGCAGCCGAACCCAGCATCAGCACCGGCATACCGCGGTATTTGGACTGTGCCCGCACCATCGCTAGCAGCTCAGTACCATCCATCTCGGGCATCTGTGCATCGATGATCACAGCGTCGAACTGCCCGCCGAGCGCCTCATCGAGGATCTGAGCGGCCTGGCGAGCTGAGCTCGTGTCGGTAACCAGCACCCCCCAGCTCATCAGATGGTGCCTGATGACGCCGCGAATGGTCGCATTGTCGTCCACCAACAGCATGCGCGAGCGATTGAGCACGGTGGCGCGCTTGTCGCGTTCGACCGCCGGATCCGGGCGCAGCGGAACCGTGAAATAGAATGTTGAACCCTCCCCTGGCGTACTGCTGACGCCGATCTCCCCGTGCATCAGTTCCACCAGCTGCTTGCTGATCGCAAGACCCAGGCCTGTGCCGCCGTACTGCCGCGTCGTCGAACTGTCTTCCTGGGCGAAGGACTCGAAGATGGCCGCACAGCTCTCCGGTCTGATACCGATACCCGTATCCATGACATCAAATCGAAAGCCGGCATCCAGCAGCGTGCCGTCGGGCCGCCGCACCACCAGCTTCACCTCGCCTTGCTCGGTGAACTTGACGGCGTTGCTGACGAGATTGACGATGATCTGGCGCAGGCGTTGACCGTCTCCAAGCACACGAGTGTCCAGATCGGCCGGGATGTCGCAGATCAGCTCCAGACCCTTGCTGTGCGCGCGCTCAGCCAGAATGTCCACCGCATCCTCCACGATGTCGCGCACGCAGAACGAGTCAATGTGCAGCTCCAGTTTACCGGCCTCGATCTTCGAGAAATCCAGAATGTCGTTGATGATGTCAAGCAGCGCGCTGCCCGACTGGTGAATGGTAGCGGCGTAACGACGCTGACGTGCATCGAGCGTGGTCGACTGGCGCAGCAACTCCGCCATGCCCAGCACGCCATTCATCGGCGTACGGATCTCGTGGCTCATTCGCGCCAGGAATTCACTCTTGGCGCGGCTCGCGCTCTCGGCGCGCTCGCGTGCCTCCTGCGCTTCGGCGACCGCGACATCCAGGCCCACGGTACGCTCGCGCACGCGCTGCTCGAACTCGTTCTGATGCATTCGCAGTACCAGATGATTGCGCTCCAGCTCCGAGAGCGCCTCGTTCAGGCCATCGATGATCGTCCCCAGCTCATCGTCAGTCTGCTTGCGGGCCCGGATGGAGAACTGGCGGCCCACGGTAATCTTACGGGCGAATTGCGCCAGATCCTGTACCGGTCGCAATATTGTGCGCCGTAGCGGGTACGACAGCAGGTACGCGACCAGCACCGACACGCACAGCGCCATGCCCAGGTTCAGCGCGACGCTCTCGAGCAGCTCAGAACTAGGCGTCATTTCCGCCTCGACCTGCAGCATGCCAATGTGCCGCCCATCGATGATCAGCGGCACGCGTACCCGCGCGCGCGCGAGGCTTATGAATCGCACCTGCGCGGGCTCTGCGAGCTTGCCGGCGAAGGCTGCGGCACTGGGCGTCGGCTCGGCGCGGGCACTCGCGCCTTTGGCGCGGCCCGACGCGGGTTTCGATTCTCGCGTATCCACGGCACGAAACACCATGTCGCCGCCGGCGTCCAGATGCGCGACCTCGTTGCCGCTCACATCAAACAGTGTTGCCGCACGAAAGCTGGATTCCGAGCGCAATGAGCCCAGCGTATTGCGCGCCATGGCTGCATCGGATGATTGCACCGCCTCGGCAGCATTGTAGGACACGGCGGTGGACAGGGTCTGCAGGTGTGCGGCAAACGTACGCCGCAGCGTTATGGCCTCATTAAACCCCTGCAGCAAGCACAAGATGACAGCCGCAGCCGCGGCCGCGCAGAGCACCACGACGCGCAGCCGCGCGCGGACCGAGAGATCGCTCAGCCATCGAATCACAATTTTATATCCAGCAGGATCGCATGGCGCGCGGTGTGATCGTAATCGCTGCCGCCGGGGGCGATGCCGCGCAATAGCATCTCCAGATCGTCGACGGGAATTGGCTTGCTGATGAGGTAACCCTGCATCTGATCGCAACGATGGCGCTGCAGGAACTTGATCTGCTCGTTGTTCGTGACCCCTTCGGCAATCACCTTGATCTTGAGCTCGCGTGCCATCGCAATGATTGCGGCGCAAATGGCAGCATCATCATCATTATTATGCATATCCTTGACGAATGAGCGATCGATCTTCAGGGCGTCCACCGGGAACTGGCGCAGGTAGCCGAAGGATGAATAACCCGTCCCGAAATCGTCGATGGACAGCGTGACGCCCGCGTCGCGAAAGCGCCTCATGCACGCGGTCGTGTCATCCAGGTTGCGCATCAGCAGGCTCTCTGTGATCTCGAGTTCGAGCTGCCCCGCTGTTACGGAATACTCGCGCATAGTGCGTACGACGGTGTCAACGAAGTCTGCGCGCGCAAATTGCTGCACCGAGACGTTGGCGGCAATCGTCAAGTGTCCTAGGCCCTTGTTCCTCCAGAGGGCCAGCTGTTTGCAGGCCTCGAGGATGACCCAGTCGCCGAGCGCTGCAATCAGGCCGGTTTCCTCGGCCACGGGGATGAACACGTCCGGCGCGATCCAGCCGCGCAGTTTGTGGTGCCAGCGCAGGAGCGCTTCGACGCCGATGATATTGCCGCTCGCGAGCTCGACCTTGGGTTGATAGAAGATCTGAAAATCGCCATTGGCGAAGGCGCTGCGCAGATCAGTTTCCAGTTCGAGTCTGCCGAGCGAGCGCACCGACATGGAGTGGCCGTAGAATGCGCAGCTGTTGCGGCCCTGATCCTTGGCCTGGTACATGGCCATGTCGGCCTTCACCAAAAGATCCTCGATCTCAGTGGCGTCGCGCGGATACAGCGCGATGCCAATGCTGGGTGTAACCACCAGGCGATGACCGCCGCAGTCGAACGGTTCCCCAAATGCCTGGCGAATGCGGTCCGCGACCGCAGCGACGTGCTGCTCGTTCGAAATGCCGCTCAGCAGGACGACGAACTCATCGCCGCCCAGGCGGGCAATCCTTGGCTGCTCATGGCGGTGCGCTTCGCCAGGCACAATCTCCAGCTCCTTCGATGCACTGCTTTGTACCAGCCGGCGAGCAACGTTCTGCAGCAACGCATCGCCGACCGTGTGACCGAGATTGTCGTTGATGCGCTTGAAGCGATCCAAATCGAGATAAAGGAGCGCGAGCTGCTGCCCAGTCTGCTTGACGGTTCGAATGGCGCGTCCTACCTCGCGCATGAAAAGCTGCCGATTCGGCAGACCGGTCAAGACATCGTAGTAAGCCAGGTACTCGATGCGTGCCTTTGCCTTGCGCCGCTCGGTGATATCGCGCGTCATGATCAGCAGCGTTCCGTCCGGCTGTGGCCGCAGCCGCGCCTCGAAGGCTCGATACGCCTTGCCACGCCCCACCGCGAATTCGACCGCGGCAGGCCCGGCGGCACTGATGCCGTCGGTAAACTGGCGGGCAGCGAGCGCCACATCGGGCGGCAGCACGTCCTCGAGCCGCAAGCCGATGTGATTCACGCCGTTGCGTTGGTCTTCGCCCGTAATGTGCTCGATGATGATTCCGTCACGGCCGACGATGTAGATCGCATCCGGCAGCGCCTGCAGCAGTGCGCGATTGCGCTGCTCGCTAAGCTGCAGGGCACGCAGGTTATCCTGGGCACGAAGAATGAAGCCGACGCGATGCGGCAACGTCGGCCAAAGAACCGGCTTGTGAATGAAATCGGTAGCACCGGCATCGTAAGCGCGCGCGATGGAGACGGTGTCGTCGTGGCCAGTGACCATTACAATCGGTACATCGGTTCCCGTGCTCAGCGCGCGCAGCTGACTGCACAGGTCGAAGCCGCTCATGCCCGGGAGCTCGACGTCCAGGAGCACCAGATCCGTGCGTTCGGCCTGGAACGCTATCAGCGCTTCCAAGCTATTGTTGGCGATTGCAACATCAAAATCGGCTTGCTCGAGAATCTCGCCGGCGAGCAGCGCGAACGTCTGATCGTCATCGATGACCAGCACTCGCCTGCGGGCGACCGAGTGCTGCACATCGGGTGTCTGTGCCATCGTGTTGACTTGGGTTCCCTGCATACTTCGTCCAACGCAGGCTCCGCGGCTTTGGGTCATCGCGAGGCCGATTCCTTGGCTCTGGTAATAGCAGCCGCACCATAACGCACCGACGTCCATTGCCCGCAGCAGCCAGAGCACAGTTCGCCGAAGCTATTTCAAGCAATTGCGTTTCAACAATCTGAAATCGAGACGCCTGTCACAGCTGCTGGCGCCTCGCCGGAAGGCGCGCGCCAGACATTGCTTTAGCGCGCTCACGGCTGTGATGATCGGGGTCTTGTCTAAAGACATATCGTACGATATAGTTAACGATATTCAATTACACGAGTATCTACCATGAGACGACATCGATTCGAAGCACCCCATTGGGGTGAGCACAGCCACCTGAGGCACTTTGGCCGCAGGCGCGGCTTTATAGGCGGCTTTGCGGACGGTTTCAGCGGCCGTGGCATGCGCGCGGGCAGGATGCTGGCCTCCGGCGATCTGCAGCTGATCATCCTGGCACTGCTGAACGACAAGCCCCGGCACGGTTACGAGATCATCAAGGCCATCGAAGAGCATAGCAGCGGCATCTACACCCCTAGTCCGGGCGTGGTTTACCCGGCGCTGACCTATCTGGAGGAGACCGGCTTTGCGGTCTCGGAAACGGAAGGCACCAAGAAGCTCTACCGGATTGCTCCTGCCGGCACAGAACATCTGGCCAAGCATCGCGCCGATGCGGACGAAATGCTCGAACAGCTCGCCCGCTTCGGCAAAAAGATGGCGCAGTTTCAGCGCCAGTTCGTCGAGGAGGAGGAAGCCGGCGAGGAATGGGGCGGCAGCCCACGCGATCAGGAAAAGAAAGAATGGCGGCAACTCAAGGCGGAGTTCCACGAATTGAAGCATCAGTTCAAGGCCGCGTTGTTTGAGAAGCTGCATGCCTCGATGGAAGAGAAGCAGCGCGTGCTGGCAATACTGCGGCGGACCATCGCGGAAATCCGCGCTCCTTAACACGGGACTATCGATGCCCATCGCAATACCGGCCGACCCGGCCAAGACCGTCTTCTCGCCCTATCAGAAAGGCGTACTGGCCCTGCTCGCCTTTCTGCAGTTCACAGTCATACTGGATTTCATGATCATCTCGCCGCTGGGCGCGATGCTGATGCCGACGCTTGGTATCACGCCGGCGCAATTTGGCCTGGTCGTATCGGTCTACGCGTTCAGCGCTGGAATATCCGGCCTTCTGGCAGCAGGCTTTGCCGATCGATACGATCGCAAAAAGCTGCTGCTATTGTTCTATTGCGGCTTTGTCGCAGGCACGTTGCTGTGCGGCGTCGCGCACAGTTATGGATTCCTGCTGTTTGCCCGAATTATCACCGGTGTCTTCGCCGGCGTCATCGGCTCGACTATATTTGCAATCATCACCGACCTGTTTGCCTTCCAGCTGCGTGGTCGGGTCATGGGTATCATCCAGACCGCGTTCGCCGCCAGCAGCGTGATTGGCATTCCGATGGGATTGTATCTGTCCAACCGATGGGGCTGGAACGCGCCATTCATGCTGATCGTAGCCATCAGCGTATTGGTCGGCGCGGTGATGATTCGCTTCCTGCGTCCCATCGACGCGCACCTGGCGCTGCAACAGGATCGCAGCCCCCTGCGCCACTTCGTCCACACCTTCTCGACACCGCGCTATCTGCAAGGATTTGCGACCACCGCCTTATTGGCGACCGGCGGCTTTCTGCTGATGCCTTATATGAGCGCGTTCAGCGTCCACAATCTCGGCATTTCACTGGTACGCCTGCCGCTGGTCTACATGATTACCGGCGTGTCCTCGATCATTGCCGGTCCGCTGATCGGACGCGCCAGCGATGTCTACGGCAAGTTTCTGGTGTTCTGCCTGGGCTGCGTCGCGACGATGATCATGGTAGTCATCTATACCCACCTCGGCCTGACGCCGATAAGTGTGGTCATTCTGGTCAATTGTTTGCTCTACATCGGTGTGATCTCGCGAATGATTACCGCCTCCGCATTGATCTCGACCGTTCCGCAACCGGCCGACCGCGGGGCTTACATGTCGATCAGCAGTTCGATTCAGCAGATATCCGGCGGCTTCGCCGCGGTGCTGGGTGGATTGATCGTGACCGAAGGCAGCGGCGGCACGTTGCAACATTACGACGTTCTCGGCTACGTGCTGGTCGGCTCCACTCTGATCACACTGGTAATGATGTATCTGATCAGCCGCCGCATCGCGGCACCGACCACGCTGTCGTCGGTGCCCGCCTGAGTTAAAATCAATTCCAGTCGAAGCGCAGCAGCGAAACTGACTGGCGCGGCAGCTCGGTGCTGAGCGTGGCCTGGCCGCGCACGAGCTCGAGCCACTGCGGTGATCCGAGCACTTGCAAGCCGTCGCGGCGTTTGAGCTCCGCGTACTGAGCCGGGCTCGGCTGCTGCGGCGAGCCCATTGCGAGCCACACCGCGTAGGCATTGCTATGCGTGTCATCGATACGATACTGCGTCATCAGCACTCGCTTCAGCGTCGCCGGAAAGCCCTGGATGTGCAGCGTCGCAGGGGTCGCGGCCGCCGGCGCATCGACATCGTGATAGTTCCACATCAGCACGGCGGCCTCGCGGCCTGCCCGCGTGGCCAACGCGTCCACGTCCGCATCGGCGCGCACGCCGCTCGCCAACAGCTTGTCGAGCGGCACAGCACCGTCGCTTGCCGTGCGCACGCGATCTCCGCTCATGAGGGCGGACATGCGGAAGAAATTGAGCACGGGCTTGTCGATGCCATTGGTGGCGAGTGAGCGAAAGCCCTCGAAGTAATCCTTGTTCTCGAATTCGAACGCCCAGCTGAGCATGGCAGTGAGATTGACGTGCCGGCGATCGCGCAACTCGAACAGCGCCTTGTAGGCCGCGGCCGTGTAGGCCGGATAGAGCGTGCCGTTGCGGTAATTGTTCGCCGGATTGACCTTGCTCGAACAGGCCGCGCAGCCCTCGGGGTCGGCCTCGCTCAGAATGATGGGCAGCCCACGCAGCTGCGGGTATTTTGCGATGATCTCAAATCCTTTATCGGCGTCCGTCAGCTCCTTGGCGATTCCCATGGTGAC
>Ga0302324_100005467_pt1 | contig 27698 bp, 27 predicted proteins | sample Palsa_T0_1_FD_201949 | JGI IMG/M metagenome (GOLD analysis project Ga0302324, IMG submission 201949) | Peat permafrost microbial communities from Stordalen Mire near Abisko, Sweden - Palsa_T0_1 | ecosystem: Environmental > Terrestrial > Soil > Palsa > Peat permafrost | place: Sweden: Abisko...
CGCCGTGGTCTGGAGCGTCATTCCGCAAAGCACGCCGCTGAGGTCTGCGTCAGCCAAGATGGTCCGGTTCCCGTTCCACCAATCGAGTGCGAGCAGCCCGTTCGCGCCGGGTCGCAGCAGCGCTGCGTCGCGCTCGAAGCCCGCATAACGATCAGCCGCACCAGCGTCGCCGAACAGCTCGACGAACCACGCGAGCATGTCGCCGACGGCCGCCTGGCCGGCTTCGTAGCCGAAGAAGCCGGGCAGCACACCGTCCTTGACGACGCCGGTGATCCCCGGCACGAGAGCCAACTCAGGGTGAACCACGACATCACAAATCGAGGTTCCGATGACGATCAGGAAGGTCGTCGGATCGAGCACGCCGGCGCCTGGCACCGAGACAAACGAGTCGACGTTTCCGACCGCGACTGCGACCGAGGCCGCTAGACCAAGACGCTCGGCGAGCTCGGGCCTCAGGCCGCCGGCGCGGGCGCCGAGCGGGAAGAACTGGGTCCCGAGCTTCTCGGCCGGATCGTCGAATCCGGGGTAGGCACTCTCAAAGAACTCCGTCGACGGTAGCCCGTCGCTCGGCGACCACAGCGCCTTGTAGCCGGCGGAGCACGTGGCTCGCCGCTCGTTTCCGGTTAGCTGCCAGACGATCCAGTCGCATGCCTCGATGAAGCCGCCGGCAGCGTCATACACCTGGCGGTCTTCGAGCCACAGCTCGATCAGCTTGGGGTAGTACCACTCGGAGGAGATCCTCCCCCCGTAGAGGTCGAGAAAGCTCTCGCCGCGGTCGCGCGCAACCGTGTTGAGCCGGTCGGCGACGGGTTGCGCGGCGTGGTGCTTCCAGAGTTTCGGCCAGGCGTGCGGGCGACTGCGCCAACGATCGAGCGTGCAAAGCGGCGTGCCGTCGACAGTGACGGGGAGGACGGTGCAGCAGGTGAAATCGATGCCGATCCCGATGACGTCATGCCCGTCCACGCCGGCGGTGGCAAGCACCTGCGGAACCCCGGTATCGACCACCGCGCGCCAGTCGTCGGGGTCTTGTAGCGCCCAGTCCGTAGGCAGCGTCTCGCCGGACTCGGGCAGCGAGCGGTCGATGACGCCACTCGCGTATCGCACGACAGAGACTGCCGCCTCCACACCGGTGCGGAGGTCGAGCAAGAGCACGCGGCCAGACTCGGTGCCGAAGTCAATACCGATCGCGTAGGAGGATTTCGTCGCGTCAGACGTGCGCGGGCCTGCTCCAGCCATCGCGACGGCATCTAAGCATACGTATGCAGGCAGAGTCAATCGAGCCGGTCCGATCGGTCAGGTGCCGACCGTGCCGCCTTCGCGAACTCCCGCACTCACGTCGTGATGGTTGCCGTTGTTGGCGTCGTTGCCGTTGTTGCTGTCGATGACGGCGCGAGCGCTGGCATTGCTCGCTCGCCAGCGCCATCGCCGGTTGACCGATCGCCGTACGCCGTCGGCGTGATCGCCGCCGTTGAATGCCGCGTGATCAGCTTCGGTTGGAATATCACGAGCGGTGGGTTGCCGGCGCGCTGCTCGCGCCAGCCCGGGTTGCCGACGGCGAGCTCGACAGACGCCGCGACCATCTCGGCGGTCGGCATCCTCACGGTCGTGAGACCTGGGACCGTTCCGGCGGCGATCGGGATATCGTCGAAGCCGACGACCGACAACTCCGTGGGGACGGCCACGCCGCTTTCGAAGGCCGCGTGGATCACACCCATGGCGAGAATGTCGGTAGCCGTGAGAATCGCCGTCGGCCTCGGGCGGAGCCGCAGCAGCGCCGCCAGCGCCAGTTCACCGCCCGGAATCCCGTTCAAGCCGTCGCGGATGTAGCCGTCAGGCTGGACCAGACCGGTATCGCTGAGGTACTCCACGTAGGCGGCCTTTCGCTCGCGGACATCCTCGGCCCAGTCGCCGCCGACGAAGGCGATGCGCCGGTGTCCGAGCGCGGTGAGGTGAGTCAGTGCGGCGCGGACGCCGGCGCGGTTGTCAACGGCCACCGTCGGGAAGCGCCGGCCGCGTTGCTGCTGGCCGTGCCACAGTGCGACCACCGGGACGTGCGAGTTGAGCAGGTCCTCCACCAGTAGCGGCTCGTCGCGAAGGTCGCCGACCAGCACGATTGCGTCGCACTGGCGCGCCTCGAGCACGGCGGTCAGCGCGAGCGCCTCGTCCGCTGTGGCCCGGGCGGAGCCGAGAACCACGGAATAGCCATGCACCTTCGCCTCGAGTGTGAGCGTTGCGAGCACGTCGGCGAAAAACGGATCGGCGATATCGCGGACGACCGCGCCGAGCAACATCGACGGAGCTCCGCGCAGCGATCGGGCGCCCGGATGGGGCTGGTAGCCGAGCTCGCGCGCGACTGCCAACACGCGCTCGCGCGTCTTGGCAGAGACGGCGATGCGGCCCGGCGCGTCATTGAGGACGCGCGACACCGTGCTCTGAGTAACCCCCGCGGCTGCGCCGACCTCCTTCATCGTGACCGGTCGCGAGGGCTTGTTCGACTGCATGACAGGTGGACGGGTCACGATCGGCCGCTCGTGGCGCTCAGCGACCGGTCGAACTGGCGAGGGGCGTCGCAAAGGCGCCGGCGGCTGTGGTCGCGACCGGCCCCGTTGAGCGACGCACCACCAGTTCCGGCTCGAAGATCAGTCGCGGTGGAGCCTCGGCGCCGTGCGGCGACCAGGCCGCCTCGCCGACAGCGAGCTCGACGCCGGCGGACACGATCTTGGCGGTTGGCATCCTCACCGTCGTGAGACGTGGAGCTACTGCCGCGGCGATCGGGATGTCGTCAAAGCCGACGATCGAAAGCGCGTCGGGTACCCTCACCCCACCTTCGTAGGCCGCGGCGATGGCGCCCATCGCGAGCGTGTCAGTTGCCGCGAGGATCGCGGTCGGTGGTTGGGGCAACTGCAGCAGCGTCGATAGAGCTAGTCTACCGCCGGCGATCGTGTTCGGCACGCTATGCGTATAGCTGTCGGGCTGTCCGAGCTTGGCCGCCGCGAGGTACTCTTCGTAGGCAGCCTTGCGCTCGCGGATGTCGCCGAGCGAATCACCGCCGACGAAGGCGATTCGGCGGTGCCCGAGTGAGGTCAGGTGGGTCAGAGCGGCGTGGATCCCGACCTCGTTGTCGACGGTGACCATCGGGAAGCGGGAGCCCTGTTGCGAGCCGTGCCAGAGCGCGACGACGCGGACGTCGGAGTTGCTGAGGTCCTCGACCAGCCGCGGCTCGTCGCGGAAATCGCCGAGCAGCACGATAGCGTCGCACTGGCGAGCCTCGAGCACCGCGGCCAGCGCCAGCGCCTCGTCCGCTGCGGCGTGCGCGTGACCGAGCACGACCGAGCAGCCACGAGCCTTGGCCTCGATACAGAGAGCCTCGATGGCGCCGGCGAAGAACGGGTCGGTGACGTCCCGGACGACCGCTCCGAGCAACATCGATGGCGCTCCGCGCAGCGATCGGGCGAATGGGTGTGGCCGGTAGCCGAGCTCGGTCGCGATTGCGCGCACGCGATCGCGCGTTTCGGCCGACACGCGGATCAATGCCGGCGAGTCATTGAGGATGCGCGACACCGTGCTCTGCGCCACGCCGGCCGCGTCGGCGATGTCCTTCATCGTCGCCGGACGGCGCCTGCCGCCGCGCTGTGAGCTTGGTCTAGCGTCCTGCACCGCTGTGCTCCGTCACCCGATGCAGTCCGCCGTGGATCTGCCAGCGGGGGTGGCGCTTGTGGATCGGACTGGGTGCCGCGTTTGAACCATTCATGACTGGCCCCGAACGTTGGCACCTTAGCGCGTCTCGCTCGTCGTTGGCGCGCTTCGGCGCCCGCTCCGGCCCGCGGGCAGCCGGCTCGACGGCCAGATTTCGGCCCCCGGCGGCTGCCAACGGTGATCGCGACGGTACCCGCTTACCCACGACGGCATACGTATGGTCGATCTCGACAGTACCCGCTTGACTACGGCTGCATACGTATGCTTTCATCACCGGCAATGGCTTGGAGGGGTCCTGTAGGGAGCGAGGCGCTCGTGCGCCGTGCGCCGAGCGAGTCGCCGCCGGCGCTCGTGCGTTTGAGGCGTGGACTGGGCGGCTCGCGATGAGTCCGACCGCAGCGCGAGCGCGCGACGAGCGCACACTGCACGGCGATCTGGGCGATCGGTCTGGCACTGCTGCTGTCCGCTACGAAGCTCGAAACATCGCCAAGGCCTTCGGCGGAGCCAGGGCACTCAGCGGTGTCTCGGTCACCTTTGAGCCGGGCGAGATCCACACGCTCGTCGGTGAGAACGGGGCCGGAAAGTCGACGTTGCTGAAGATCATGGCGGGGATCGATCAGCCGGACGTCGGCGAACTCGTACTCGGTGGCGAGATTTCACGCTCGCTGACGCCGCGTTCGGCGCAACTCCAGGGGATCTACCTCGTCCCGCAGGAGCCGAGCCTGATGGGGGAGCTATCGTCGCTGGAGAACCTGTTCGTCGGAATCATTCCGCGCGGGCACCTCCCGTTCTCCGTCGACTGGAAGGAGATGGAGCGAAGTGCCGGCGCCTACTTCCAGCAGGTAGGGCTTCACATCGACCCGTGGACACCAGCCTCGCAGCTCTCGATCGCCGAGCAGCAGCTGCTCGAGTGCGCCCGAGCACTGACACACCGCTGCAACGTGATCTTCTTCGACGAGCCGACCTCGCCGCTGACGGCGCGCGACGCCGAGATCCTGTTCGAGCTGATGGGCCGTCTGCGTGAGCGCAAGTTCACGATCGCCTTCATCAGCCATCGCCTCGAAGAGGTGCTGGCGATCAGCGACCGCATCACGGTTCTGCGCGACTCCCGGGTAGTCGCGGAGTTCGACGATCCAAAGAAGACCTCGCGCGAGCAGCTCGTCGAGGCGATGGTCGGGCACGAGATCGCTGTACGCCAACGCCGCAATCGCGACCTCTCAAGCGCCGAAACGGTGCTCGAGCTCGAGAACCTCAGCGCTCCCGACGGGACCTTCACCGAGATCAGTCTCAAGGTCCGCCGCGGCGAGGTTCTCGGACTCGCCGGTCTGGTCGGCAGCGGTCGCACCGAGACCGCGGAGTCGGTGTTCGGCTTGCGCCGGGCGACCGGCACCGTCCTGCTCGCCGGTCGGCCGTACGTTCACCGCAAGCCAGCCACCTCGATCGCGGCCGGCCTGATCTACCTGCCTGAGGATCGCGGGCGCAACGGCGTCTTTGCCGAGGTCGAAGTCGCGCGCAACATCACGGCGGCGATCGTGCCGCACCTCCCCAAGCGCGGGCTGCTGCTCTCTCAGCGCGCCGAGCAAGCCGTCGCCGGCGGGGCAGCCCAGCGGACCCGCGTCGTCACGCCGTCGCTCGGGGCGCCGATAAAGGCCCTGTCGGGCGGCAATCAGCAGCGCGCGATGTTCTCGCGTTGGCTCCTTGCCGACCCGAAGGTCGCGATCTTCGACGAGCCGACGCGCGGCGTCGACGTCGGCGCGAAGGCCGACATCTACGGGATCATCGACGCGATCAGCGACAGCGGCGTCGCCGTCCTGATGATCTCATCCGAACTCGAGGAGCTCGTCCTCGTCTGCGATCGCGTGCTCGCGATCTACGAGGGCCACATCGTCGGCGAGATCGCCGGCGATGACATCACCCTCGAACGACTGGGAGCGATGATCGTCGGAGGGTCACAGAAGTGAGTGCCGCCGGAACATCGTCAGCCGACCAGCTGGCCGCGCGCCAGCAGCGGACGGCACAGGTGCGACGGTTCATGCGTCGCCGTGAGCCGCCGCTGGTCATCGTCACGCTGTTGGTGTTCGGGGTTACGACCCTGCTCAAGCCGGGTTTCGGCGCCAGCAACAATGTTTCATTCATGCTCGCCACGGCGATGCCGCTGGCGGTGCTCGCGGTCGGCCAGACGGTCGTCTGCCTCGTGCGCGGGATCGACCTCTCGGTGGCGCCCGTGCTCGGCATCGCGGCGGTCTCGACAGGCTTCCTCGCGCAGGATCATGGCGACTCGGTCTGGTCGATGATCCCGCTCGCGATCGGGATCGGCATCGGACTCGGGTTCGTGAACGGCCTGTTCATCACCTACGCCCGAATCCCGCCGATCATCGCGACGCTCGGAACCTACACGGTGTACAGCGGCGTCCAGCAGTTGATTTGCAACTCAGCGACAGTCGTGACCCTTCCGACCCAGTATGAGGCCGTCGGCATCCACGACTTCATCGCTCCGATTCCGTGGCTTGTGATACCCGGAATCGTGGTCACCGTTGTTATGGCGCTGATCCTTCGGCGCACGAAGTGGGGACGTTCGCTCTACGCTTTCGGCAATAACGCGGACGCGTCGTACCGCGCCGGGATTCGGGTCAACTTCGTGCAGTTATCGGCCTACACGGTGTGCGGGACGCTCGCGGGGCTCGGCGGGCTCGTCTATCTCTGTAAGTACACCTCCGCCGGCTACGTGAGCGGAGAGGACATCAGCATCCAGCTCCAGTCGATCGCGTGTGTGCTGATCGGCGGGACGACACTGACGGGCGGCAAGGGTGGCGTCGTCGGCAGCTTCATCGCCGCGATTTTCCTCACCGTGGTGCTCGAGGCGGTCATCGTCTTGAAGATCAACTTCGACTGGGAGAACGCGGTCGTCGGCGTGCTCCTGCTCGCGGCGATCCTCGTCGACGCCTACCAGAACCGGCAGGGCGCGTCGATGCGCTACAGCCTTGGACGGATGTTCCTGAGCCGCCCGACTGCCCGAACGGGAGCCACCTCGTGAGCGTAGAGGTGGCGAAAGCGCCTCGCGCGCGCCGCCGCGGCCGCTTCGACACGGACGACCGCTGGATGGTCTCGCTGGTCATCCTGCTCGTCGTCGAGCTTCTGTACTTCAACCTCGGCATTTCGAGCTTCTGGGGCGGCGGCTGGGGCGGCGCAACCAGCTTCCTCGGGGAGAGCGAGAGCTTCCTCTACGGCTCGATGGTCGCGCTCGGCGTGATGTTCGTGATCTTCGCTGGTGACATCGATCTGTCGGTCGGCTACATGGCGAGCTTCGCCGGGGTGATGATGGCCGAGTTCCACATCGGCGGTATGAACATCTGGATCGCCAGCGTGCTGTCGGTCGTGATCGCGGCCGTGATCGGCGCCGTCCAGGGTCTCGTCATCACGTACTTCAAGCTCGAGTCGCTGCTGGTGACGCTGGCCGGTGGGTACATCCTCAACAGCGCCGCCGTCGCCTGGGAAGGTCCCGTCCCCCCCTACAACTTCCCGAACAGCTACGACTCCGCGCTCGGGACGGGAACACTCTCGAGCGCGATCCAGATCCCGAATCAGCTGATCATTTTCGCGGTGCTGGCGGTGTTCGCGACCCTCTTGGTCCATCGCACGCGCTTTGGCCGCCAGCTCGTGCTCGTGGGTCACAACCGCCATGCGGCCGCCTACGCCGGCGTGCGCGTTTCGCTCACGCGAATCCGGGCGTTCGCGCTCTCCGCCACATTCTCCGCGATCGCCGGGATGTGCCTCGCCGCCAACTACGGGACGGCTCGCGACGATCTCGGACCAGTGCTCCTGCTGCCCGCGATCACCTGCGTCGTCCTCGGCGGCGTTGACATCTTTGGTGGCAGGGGCAGGGTGGCCGGCGTGATCATCGCGACGTTCATCATCGGCTGGTTGACGCCGGGGCTGCTCGATGACGGAGTCAACGACACCTGGACGCTGATGGCGCCGGGAATCCTGCTGCTGGCCGCGCTCACGATCAGGGGCGTCGTCGAGCGCGGAAAGGGTGTCACGTTCCGCGACAAGCTCGAGGCGCGGTTTGGCCCCACGGGTGGGGCGGTCGCTGCCCCCACAGCAGCCGCGCCTGGCGGCGGTGGCGAGCAAAACGTCCCATGAGACTTACCCCAAAGGAAATCCGACATAAGGAAGAGAGGAGTTAGTTGTGTTGCACTCAATCCGTAAGCTGCGCGCGCGTAGCCGGATCGCTATCGCGACCGGCAGCGTCGCCGTGATTGCTGCTGGTGCCGCGTTCGGCACCCTTGGCACCACGACCGCCAGCGCAAGTGGCGGCTGTATCAAGATGCTGCTGGAGTTCAAGCTCCAGGGCCTGCCGGTGTTCGAGGCGAACGTGAAGGGCGCAGATGAGTACGCGAAGACGTTCAACATCTGCAAGCCGAAGTATGGTGGCCCGGCGACCGCTTCGGCGACCGGCCAGGTCAGCGACATTCAGGCCGCCATCGCGGCGCACGTCAAGGTCATCGCACTGACCTCGGACGACCCGGTGGTCCCAGCGTCGGCTCTCAAGGCGGCAATGAAGGCCGGCATCAAGGTCGTTACGTTTGACTCGGACGTCCCGAGCGCGCGTAACTTCTTCATTCAGGACACCGCGTACAACACCATCGCGCAAGGAGTGATCAAAGCGGCAGTGAAGTTCGCGGGGCCGTCGGCGACGATCGGAATCATGTCCTCGACGCCTGATGCGACGATCCAGCTCGCCTGGATCGGCGCGATGAAGTCCTACGTGAAGGCGAAGTACCCGCAGCTCAACGGCGGGAACTTCGGCGCGATCATCGGTTACGGCCAGTCAGTTACTTCAACCTCGTTGACGGCGGCCACGTCGATGATTCAGGCCAACCCGGGCATCAAGGCGATCCTGCCGATCGACGGCGCTGCGGTCGTCGGTACCGCTGAGGCCGTTGCTCAGCTCGGCGACTCCGGCAAGATCGGCGTCTTTGGCATCGGCGATCCCGATCCGAACGCGGCGTACTTTGCCAACGGGTCGATGCAGGGCTTGTTCCTCTGGAACGAGGTCGGCCAGGGCGCGCTCATTGACTGCGTCTCTGAGCTGGCAGTCGAGAACAAGATCAAGGCCGGCAGCACGTTCACGTGCCCGGGCGTTCCGTGGAAGTCACTGAACGCGCCTGGCAAGTGGACCGTGGCGAAGGCTCCGAACGCAACTACGGGCGCGACGAAGAACGCAATCATCTTCTCGGGTCCGCTGGAGTTCACTCCGTCCAACTACACGCAGTACAATTTCTAAAAGAAGTCAAGCGGCCGGCTCTGCAACGGGCAGAGCCGGCCGGTGGTTCCTGTTCCTCTCACACGCGTGTGGTCGGCCCCCGGGCCGGCCACACGTTTTTCTGCGTCGGCCGGCACGCCGATCAGCGACGCCGACCTACCGCGAGCCGATGAACTTGGCTGGGCGGAGGCGTCTGCGCGCCGAGGCCCAACGCCAGCCTCTCGCTCCGCAATCGCCAGCGTGTGTGCGTCCGGGCAATCACGGGCAGCGAGTGTGTGTAGCCGCAGTTACGGGCAGCGTTTATGCGTGCGCCTGAGGATGCTCGTAGCCGCAGACTGGATCGGGCCCATGACATTGCTCAACGAGCCGCCAGCCGAGCGCTCGACACCGATCAGTAATACGCAGCTGCCCTCAGTGAGGATCGTGTTAGCCGAGTAGAAGTTCTCTTCGACCGGGGCCTGGTCGATCCACGCGTGAGAGCCCGGGATCCCCTTAAGCGAGTAGCGTTTGGTCACGCTCGCGCCATCGCCCCCCACCTCCAGGCGGGTGAGGTCCGCTGCTGCCTCCCTGGTCGCGTCGGCCGCCGAGCCGACCTCGACCACCCAGGAAACGCCGGCCCCGGAGGTCGGGTCGGCGCTGTAGGTGATCGACTGGGTGAGCGCCTCGACGAAGCCTTCTTTGGCGAGCCGCGGCTCCGCCGTTGACTTGGGACCGAGCGCGGCGCCCCATTCGGCAGCGGTGGTGTACACCAGCGGTTTCGCCGACGGGGCGAAACCGGGAGCGTCGTGGCCCTGCACGAGGTAGCTGATCAGCGGCGGTCTCGAAGCCGCGAACGTGCCGGCTGCGACGAGCAACACGACACACGCCGTGGCGCCCACGACGAGCGCCGCGCCCTTTAGGTGTCTCGGCATCGAGCCTTAGGCATACGATTGCATCGTAGCGGTACCCATCAATGCTGCGCGGCAGTGAGGCGCGCGGTCTCGGCCCGCGGTGCAGGACCCGTGTGGCCTTTCCCGAGGTCCGGGCCGGTCACGCGTGAACAATTCAGGAGGAACGCCGCGGTTCACGCGGCGCCCGCGAGCTGACCGCAGGCGGCGGCGATGTCGCGGCCGCGGGTGAGCCGCACGGTGACGCGTATCCGCCGACTCTCGAGCGCCGCGCGGAAGGCGGCGATCGCGTCGCGGCTCGATCCGTCGTAGCGCGAGTCGGTTGGGTTGTAGGGGATCAGGTTGACCTTGAAGGCCTCGCGCGGTGAAAGCAGCCGGGCCAGGGCGAGGGCCTGCTCGTAGCGGTCGTTGACGCCGGCCAGCATCACGTATTCGATGAACACGGTGCGACGGGTCGCGGCGTAGTGTGCGCGGCAGGCCTCGAGCACCTCGGCCAGCGGGTAGCGCTCGTTGACCTCCATCAGCGCGCTGCGTAGCGCGTCCTCGGGCGCGTGCAGCGAGAGCGCGAGGCGAACCGGCACGCCGGAGGCGGTCAGCCGCTCGATTCCGGGGATCCAGCCGACCGTGGAGATCGCGGTGCGGCGATTGCTGATGCCGAGCGCCGGCAGGCGCTCACAGGCGCCGAGTACCGCGTCGAGGTTCATCATCGGCTCACCCATGCCCATGAAAACGGCGTGGTCGGCGCGCTCCTGGCGGCGGAAGAAAAGCGCCTGATCGAGGATCTCGTCGCAGCTCAGGTTGCGCGCGAAGCGCATCCGGCCGGTGGCGCAGAACGTGCAGGTCAGCGGACAGCCCGACTGTGAGGAGAGGCACAGCGAGCGACGCCCGTCGCGGTAGCGCATCGAGACGGCCTCGACGGGATTACCCTCGGCGGTGCGCAGCAGTACCTTGACCGTTCCGTCGCGGGCGCGCGCCTCGTGCTCCAGTGTCAGGGTGCTAAGCGGCACGCGCTCGGCGAGCAGCGCGCGCAGCGGCGCGGGCAGATCGGTCATCGCACCGTAGGAACCGGCGCCGCGCGCCAGCCAGGCCCAGACCTGCTCGGTGCGGTAGGCGGGCTCGCCGAGCTCGGCCAGCGTGCTGGTGAGCAGGTCGCGGTCCACCGTCCTATCGTTGCAGCGATGCGACTGGCCAAGTATCTCGCCCATTCCGGGGTCGCCTCGCGGCGCGCCGCCGCGGCGATCGTGCGCGCCGGCCGGGTACGTGTCGATGGCAGCCGCGAGCTCGACCCGGCCCGCGAGATCACGATGCAGCTGGTCGAGCTCGACGGGGCGCCGCTGGCCGGCCCGCAGGAGGTCGTCGTCTACGCGCTGAACAAACCCGTCGGGGTGCTCTCGACGGCGCGCGACAGTCGCCGCCGCGCGACCGTCGTCGAGCTGGTCGCCGAGGAAGAGCGGCGGCTATACCCGGTCGGTCGGCTCGATGCCCAGAGCACCGGGTTGATCCTGCTGACCAACGACGGCGAGCTGGCGAACCTGCTGACCCATCCGCGCTACGAGGTGCCGAAGACCTACCGCGCGACCGTCGCCGGCGGGCCCGTCAGGCGTGCGGCGCTGGAAACGCTCGCGCGCGGCGTCGATCTCGACGACGGCCGCACCGCCCCGGCGAAGGTGCGGCTGGTCTCGCCCGAGGTGATCGAGCTCGAGATCCACGAAGGCCGTAAGCATCAGGTCCGGCGCATGTGCGAGGCCGTCGGGCACCGCGTCGTGGCGCTCGAGCGGGTCCGCTTCGGCTCGCTCGAGCTGGGCGACCTCGCCAGCGGTGCGCACCGGCCGCTGTCGAGCGAGGAGCTGGCGGCTCTCCGCGCCCAAGCCCGACGGTAGTGTGCAAGCGATGAGTGACGACCGCCTATTCGCGCTGCGCGGGGCCACCACCGTTGAGGCCAATAGCGAGGATGCGATCCTCGCCGCGACCGAGGAGCTGATCCGCGAGCTGGTCGGGCGCAACACGCTCGAGATCGACCATATCGTCAGCTGCATCTTCACCGTCACCGACGATCTCAACGCCGCGTTCCCGGCCGTCGCCGCGCGGCGCCTCGGCTTTGACCACGTGCCGCTGCTGTGCACGCGGGAGATCAACGTGCCCGGCTCGCTGGAGCGCGTGATCCGCGTGATGATGCACTACTACGCGCCCGCCGACCACGTCCCCAAGCACGTCTATCTCGGGGCGGCCCGCAGCCTCCGCGCCGACCTCGATGCCGCACAATAGAGAGATGACGCTCGAGTTCTCGGCAGCGGTCAAGCGGACCCCGGTCTACCCGGCGGGTGCCGGCTACGCGCACCGCGGACCGCTGGTGCGCCTCGAGAGCAACGAGTCGCCCTACCCGCCGCTGCCCGAGGTCGTGGCCGCGGCGGCGGCGGTGCTCGACGGCGTCAATCGCTACCCCGACCCCAACAGCTCGGTTCTGCGCGAGGCGCTGGCGATCCGCTACGGCGTTCCCTTCGAGCGGATCGCCGTCGGCAACGGCTCCTGCGACGTCCTGCTCGCGCTCGGTGCGGCGCTGCTCGAGCCGGGCGCCGAGGTCGTCTATGCCTGGCCGTCGTTCTCCGTCTACCCACAGCTCGAGGCCTCGTCGGGGGCGCGCGCGGTCGTCGTACCGCTCGACGAAGGGGAGCGCCACGACCTCGAGGCGATGGCCGACGCGATCACTCCGGCTACGCGGCTGGTGATCGTCTGCAACCCCAACAACCCGACCAGCACGGCTGTCGAACTGGAGCGCATCGTGCGCTTCATCGAGCGCGTGCCGAGCCGGGTCTGCGTGCTGATCGACGAGGCCTACTGCGAGTTCAACACACTCGACCCGCCCGACGCGTCGATCGCTCTGCTCTCCGAACACGCCAACCTCGTGCTGCTGCGCACCTTCTCCAAGGTCCATGCGCTGTGCGGGCTGCGGGTCGGCTTCGCACTGTGCGGCTCGAGCGAGTTGCCGCAGGCACTAAAGCTGATTCGCCAACCGTTCTTCGCCAACTCCGCGGCGCAGGCGGCGGCGACCGAGGCGCTCGCCCACCCCGATGAGGTCGCACGCCGTGTCGACTCGGCCCACGTCGCACGGGCCGAAATGCGCGAGCGCCTGCGCGCGCTGGGCTTCTCACCGGCACCATCGGAGGCGAACTTCTGCTGGTTCGATCTCGGTCCGCTGCGCGTCGAGGCGGACATCGTCCGCGGCCTGGCCGAGCAGGGCGTGCTGGTCCGGCCCGGCAGCGCGCTCGGCAAGCCGGGAGCGCTGCGCGTGACCTACGGCACGCGCGAGGAGAACTCGCGCTTCATCGAAGTCCTGAGCTCACTGCTCTAGCGCTTGCGGTGCGGGTGGGCGCATGCGCCCACCCTGGGATCGGTGCATGCACCGATCCCGCGCCTCGGCGCGTGCGCCGAGGCGCCAACTGGGGAGCGCCTAGAAGCGTTCGTTCTGGTCATAAAACTGCCTAACACTGTTAACGATGCTACGCATTGTGTTGCTGTATGTTAGCGGCCGCTAACACAACTCGGGGGGCGGGGGGGGACAGCTCGTGGGTGCGGCTGACAGCAGGCTGGGCATCGTTGGTCGTGCGGCTGAGGTGGCTGCGGTGCGCGAGTTCGCGCGCAGCGAGCCGCTCGAAGGGGGAATCGATGGCTCATGATGCTTCGCAGATCCTCGGCGCGCCGCAACTCGCCGGGGTCATTGTCAGCCCGGTCGGGGCTGGCCTGCAAACGGGCGGAAGATTCGGTGGTATGGGAGGGGGACTCACTGGCGCCGTCGTCAGCGCGGCCGTTGCGAGAAAGGGGCGGGAGGAGGCGGCTCAGGCCGCGGCTGTCTCAATGGCGCCAGACTTCGGCCGCTGGGGCTTCCTCGCTGTCACCGATGACGAGCTTGCGCTGGTCGATCTGGCGAGCACGCGGGCGGGGCGCCTCAAGCTCGGGGATGTGATCGCGCGGATTCCCCGCGCCCAGGTGGCATCTGGCGAGGTGGGTGGCGCCCGGTCGGCATTGCCGGTGCCGCTGACGATCACCTTTAGCGGCGGCGACACGTGGCTGCTCGAGGTTCCACGCTGGGCGAGGAAGCAGGCACAGACGATTGTCGATGTTCTCCAATCTCGCCCCTGATCTGTTCGGAGTTCCGATGGCGCATGCGCCAGCCGGCGCTGCGCGCATGCGTTCCGACGGCCTCAACTCCTCGCGACTTCGGTTGCGCATTTCTGCCCGACTTTGGGCGCGTGGGGAAATGGCGTGTCAGCTACTGGGAGGCAGTTATGGCGGCTGATTCATCGGCGTCGACAGATGCGGCGAATGGCAATGCGGAGCCTGCGGAGGAGACGGTGAGGCTCGCGTCGTGGATCACCCTCAAGCGGACCAAGCGCCTGTATGGGCAGGGGGCATCTGGGACGCGGGGGATTCTGGCGCTCACCGACACCAAGCTGGTCTTCCTGAGCGGCGGGCGGACCCAGTGGGAGCTCGACAGGGTGAACATCACGAACCTGAGAAGGCCGCGGTGGGCGGTTGGCAGCTATCTCACGTTCGAGGTGAACGACGCCTTTTACGGACTCGCGTTCGGAGGGCGTGGACTACCCTCGCTGGTGTCGGGGAGCGATTTGGCGATCAGGTTCGGCGGCACCGCCGGCGCGGGCGCGGGCGTGCTCGGAGACGCCGTCGCCGTGGCGCGCATGCTCAGCACCGCCAAACTCAGCCAGCAGTGGTTCGACCTCCTGAGCCGTAACAGCTGAGGCCGCGACCGGATGCTTGGCGACAAAAAGGGCCTAGGTCGTGGCGACGCCGCACGACACGCCTCACTCCCAAGCGACCACGGCGGCTTCGCGCGTTCAGCCAGGCGTGACCGCTCCGACTCAATCCGAACCTGATTTCCAACCATGCATTTCCAATCAAGGAGGAGAAGCACATGAAAAGCATGTTGAGCAAGCGGCGACCGTCGCCGTCGATGGTGGTCGCGCTGGTCGCACTGTTCGTTGCCCTCGGCGGCAGCGCGTATGCGGCGACCCAGATCAATGGCTCGAGCATCAAGAAGAACTCGATTCCCGGTAACCGGATCAAGAACGGCTCGGTCACGGGCAAGCAGGTCAACGCAGGCAGCCTGGGAACGGTGCCGAAAGCGACCGACGCGACGAACGCGACGAACGCAACCAGTGCAACCAACGCAACCAACGCAACGAACGCCACGAACGCGACGGAGCTCAACGGTCTGACGGCTAACCACTACCTGAGGAGCGACACCTGCGACGTCGGCGGCCTGCGCGGCTACGGCTACTTCACGCCGTTGACTATCGGCGCCACGCCTGGCACTAGTGGCGTATCCGAGACGCTGAACTGCTCGGGCGGGAGCGTGACCGCACAGCTACTGTCCGCCGGGAACGTCGATGTCACATTCAGCGGCTACCCGGGCGGCTTCGCGCTCTGCCAACCCGGGTACCAGAATATCGGCGCGGTGCAGCCGGCTCAGGTTGCATGCACCGTGAACGAGGTCGCTGCAGGCGAGTGGCGGGTGCGCCTGTACGACGCCTCCGGAACCGACCTGAACGAACCGTTCATCCTCCTGCTCTTCTAGGACGTTCCTGGGGCATTCATCTGCCCCGCACCAAACGGGCTACCCGGCTGAGCGCCGGGTAGCCCGGCAGTTTTGATCGACCCGACCGCACGTAAGGAGGCGCGATGGCACACGACGCATCAGAAATACTCGGCTCGCCGCAGTTGGCGGGCGTCAAGGTCAACCCGCGCGGATTCGCGAAGCGGGCGGGCGCAAACTTCACTGGTATGTATGCCGGCGTCGTCGGCGCGGCGATCAGCGCGACGGCTGCGGGCAAGGCGAACAAGCAGAAGGCGCAGTTCGAGGCGGAGTCGCAGACGCCGCTGTTCGGTCGCCTCGAGTGGCTCGCTGTGACGCCCGACGAGGTGGCGCTGGTCGAGTTGAAGCTGAAGGGGCAGGTCGGGCTCGAGCTGAATGACGTGATCGTCCGTGTGCCGCGTAGCGAGCTCGAGTCGGCGGAGGTCGGAGGCGCGGCGAACATTTTCTCGCCGCCGCTGACGATCCACTTCAAGGGCGGGGAGCGCTGGGAGCTCGAGGTGCCGCCGCGGCCCGCGCGCAAGCAGGCGCTGGCGGTTGTGAACGTCCTCCAGGGTGAGGCGGTGGCAAGTGGCCGCTGACGGATCGGCGGCGCTCGGCGCGCCCGAAATCGCCGGAACGCTCGTGAACCCGCGCGGCTACGCCAAGAAAGCCGTGGCGCGCGTGGCAGGACGCGAGATCGCGGGGCTCGTCGGCTCGACCGCCGCGGCGCTCGCAGCTCGCGACAAGGCAGTGAGCGACCTGCCGGACTTCGGCCGCGTCGGCTACGTGGCGGTGAGCGCGACCGAGGTCGCGGTCGTGAAGACCAAGTACGGCTGGAAGATGACGCCCACCGAGGAGGCACTCGTTCGGGCGCCCAGGAGCGCGCTTGCGTCCGTCGAGTGGGATGAGGGGAGGCTGGTCTCGCATCTGACGCTGTCGTTCACCGACGGCCAGGCGTGGGCGTTCGACGTGCCGAAGTCGGACAAGAAGACGGCTCGAGCGGTCGTCGCGGAGCTCCAGAGCTCGACTTTGGCGAGCTGAGTGCGCGCAGACGGCACGAGATCGAACTGGAAAGGGACGCGATGAAGACCAAGGAAGAGGGGAACGAGTTCATGAGTGCGGCTGACGGCAGGCTGGGCATCGTGGGTCGTGCGGCCGACGTGAGCGCGCTGCGCGCGTTCGCGCGCATCGAGCGGCTCGAAAGGGGAATCGATGGCTCATGATGCTTCGCAGATCCTCGGCGCGCCGCAACTCGCCGGGGTCATTGTCAGCCCGGTCGGGCGGGCCTGCAAACGGGTGCAAAATTCGGTGGTGCCGGAGGAGGACTCCCTGGCGCCGTGGTCGCCGCGGCCGTTGCGAGTAAGGCGAACAAGGAGAGGACTCTGGCCGCCGCTGTCTCCACGGCGCCGGAGTTCGGCCGCTGGGGCTTCCTCGCTGTCACTGATGACGAGCTTGCGCTGGTCGATCTGGCGAGCACGAGGGCGGGGCGCCTCAAGCTCGGGGATGTGATCGTGCGGATCTCCCGCGCCCAGGTGGCATCTGGCGAGGTTGGTAGCGCCCGGACCGCCCTCCCGCTGCCGGTGACCATCACCTTTAGCGGCGGCGACACGTGGCTGCTAGAGGCTCCACGCTGGGCGAGGAAGCAGGCGGGCAAAGTGGTCGGCCTGCTCGCGAGCGGGGGGGTCTGAGATGGCAAATGACGCCTCCGCGGCACTTGCCCCGGCCGACATGGAGGAGTCTCGATGAAACGCCGCATCACACGCAGCGTCGTAGCCGCCGCCCTGTCGATCTGCGCCCTCGCGGCCGCGAGCGCGCAGGCCTACAGCCCGCCGAAGGGCACGCCCGATCTCGCCAAGATGACGCTCCAGCCTGCTGACCTCGCCCGCGGCGCCACGCTGCTCGTCAACAGCTACTCCGACCCCGGGGGCGGAGTGCACCTGCGAGCGGAGTACTACCGCGATTGGGGCGCCGCGAGCACGACCGGCGGCGTCAAGCTCCAGCAGCTCCAGACCCAGATCACGCTCTCCACGTCGACCGCGTGGGCGCACACCATCTTTGCCCAGATACCGAGCATCTATGGCTCAAGCGGCGGCCGTGGGTCGCTGATCGACAACATCGATGCGGGCAACGGGTCAAGCGCCACGCTCAAGGACGCCCGCTTCGGCAAGCTGCGAAGCATCGGCGTCGGCCAGCAGTCGATGTTTGGGTCGGCGACGATTGCGACCAAGGGCTCGACGATCGCGGCAGGATTCGCGTGGGTTCGCGTCGACGCCGCGATCGCGCTCCTCGTGGTCGTCGCGCCGAAGGCACCGCTCGCCGACTCGGTGACGATCGCCATTGCGAAAAGGGTCGCCTCGCACATGATGTCGGTGTTGGGGGCGCAATGAGTCGAGGAAGCCACGCGCGAGCGCGACGTCAACGCTGGACGCGAGTTGCTCGACAAGTTCAGATGCCGGCGAACCTCTTCGCCTCGCTTCCTGTGGGTGGCGGGCGTGCTCGTGCGGTGCGGCTTGCGGGCGTGGTCGCTGGTTTGGTCGTGTTCGTGGCGATCGCTGCCGGTTTGCTCGAGGTGTCGAGCGCCGGCGCGGCGAGCAACGGTGAGATCGCGGTCGCCGATTCGAATGACACGGCCGGGCTGAGTGCGATCGTCCTGATACCGGACGACGGCTTTGCGACGAACGCGAACTCGACGTTCCTTGTGAGCGGCCCGGGCACGATCACCAACATCCAATGGACGCCCGACGGCAAGACGCTCGTGTACGACGAGACCGCCCGAAACCGGACCGATCTGTACGCGGTCGATGTGGCGAGCCCGCAGCGCAGACTGCTTGCTGCGAACCTGCCGATCGGCATCGACGGGGCGGTGTCGCCCGACGGAACGACGGTCGCCTACTGGCGGCAGAACGGCCGTGCCTACGCGGTCGACCTCGTCGGGGTCGACGGTCGATCGCCGCGGAAGCTGGCCGCTGGCGTTGATCCCACGTGGTCGGCGGATGGCAGCCGGCTGGCGCTGCTGACCGGGGCGGGGCAAATCGAAACGATTGGGACGGACGGCTCGGGCGGGCACTTGGGGGGTCGCGTCAGGACCCCGGCGGGCCGGGTGATTGACCCAGGGCTGATCACGTCATTTGCATGGGCGCCCGACGGCCGGGGCTTTCTCGTATCCGCATTCGACACGGACGCCGGAAACCTCATCGAAACAGTCGCGCCAACCGGCAGAACTCTCCACGTCCTGTCCCGTAGGGGAGGCGTCCTTCCTGCGTGGTCCCCTGACGGCAGCCAGGTCGCATTTACCGAGGCGCAGGCGAAGGACCGGGAGGCCGCGGCTGTCGTAGACGCCAACGGCAGCGGCCTTCACCCGGTCGACACGTCGCTCCAATCGATCGACGTCGCCTGGTCGCCAGACGGGAGCTCGATCGTGACGGCAGACGGGAACGTCGTCCGAATCGTTGACGCCGACGGAACGCAGGCGAAGGTCCTCGCCTACCCCGGCGAGGACCGCGAGCTAACGGATCCCGCATGGCAGCCACTGCCCTGACTCAGGGATGAGAAGGTCGCGGGCGCCATTCGCGGCGGGCTGCGTGGTCGCCGCAGGAGGGTGCTGCGCGGCACTCGCGGCCACGGCTCTCGGTGTGGCAGGTACGGTGCGGGTCGCTTACGTCGAGCAGCAGGGATCGGCGACCTCGCTCGTCGTCGCCGACGGGAGTGGCGCTGATCTGGTGACCATCGCAACGATGCATGGTGTGGCTTCGAGCTTTCAACCTGAAGTTGCGGTGTCGCCCGACGGGAATTCGGTCGCCGCGGTGATCGGGGCGTACGGCAAGTCGGAGCGACTGGTGGTCTATCCGAGCGCCGGCGGCAATCCCCGCACGCTGCTTAGCGGTCGCTATATCGAAGACCTGCGCTGGTCGCCTGACTCGCAATTCCTCGTCGCGAACACCGGCCTTGACGAGGAGCTGTACGTGGTCAACGTAATGAGTGCTACTTCGCGTCGCATCGCCGGCGCTTACGGTGCTGCAGCGTTTGCGCCGAGCGGCGACCAGTTCGTCTACTCGCTCGCCCCAAACCTCGCAGTTGCAAGCGCGACCGGTGTCGGGGTGCGTGAGCTAACGCACTTCCCGAAGGACTCAGGAGCCCGTGACCCGCTTTGGAGTACCGCGGGGATCGTTTTCACCTATCTCCGGCCCGGACAAGCGAGCGTCGCGGAAATCTGGTCTGTGGCAGCCAACGGCGGTCCGGCGACCCAACGGACGCACCTTTCATTCACACCAAAGGACCGCCCGGTTGGACTCTTCCCGGTCGCACTGTCGGCTGACGGCACGCACCTCCTCGCGGACTTCCAAGATGACCGCTATCACGAGCACGCGCAGGAGGTCGATCTCTCGAGCGCACCGGCGGTTGTGCGCCCAGTCCCCGGACTGCCGGGAGGGCCGACCGGGCAGAGCCTTGCCGACGGCATCTCGGACGACGGCACGACAGTGCTCGTCCTGGACAACCCATATGCCAGCACCAGGACTGTTGAAGCGCTGCCGTGGGTCGGCGGAAGCCCGACCATGACCTTCCATCATGTGGCCTATGTGAGCTGGAACCGCTGACGCGCGGTCCTGCGCCATGGATCACGTCTAGGCTTCGCGGATGCCGTGGCAGTGGCCGGTGGGCGCGCTGTGCGCGTTCTTACTCACCGTCGTGACGACACCCGCAGGAGTGTCTGGCGCGGTACTGCTGCTGCCGATCCAGCTCAGCATCTTGCACGTCCCGAGTCCAGCCGTCACGCCGACGAACCTGACCTTCAACGTCGCCAGCGTACCCGGCGGGTTGCTTCGCTTCCGCCACGAGCGGCGACTGTTCAACAAGCTGACCTTGCTGCTCGTCGCCGGCACTCTCCCGGGCGTCGTAGCCGGCGCGGTGATCCGCGTCGAGCTGCTCTCGAGCAACGGCGCTTTCACGCTTGTCGCCGCCGGTGTCCTCCTCCCGCTCGGACTCTGGCTCGCGCTCGGCAGCCAGCGCCTCCCGCCGGCACCGCGCGCGGCGTCGTCGCCGCGCGCGCGCCGCTGGATCTGGGCTCTCGCACTGCTTGTCGGCACGGTCGGCGGGATCTACGGGATCGGCGGCGGCTCGCTGCTCGCACCCGTCCTGCTTGCGCTCGGATACTCCGCCTACGAGGTCGCGCCGGCGACCTTGGCCGCGACGTTCCTGACCTCGATCGGCGGCATCGCCACCTACCAGGTCCTGCAAGCGACGCATGGCGGCACGATCGCACCCGACTGGGCGCTCGCAGCGTTTCTCGGCGCCGGCGGCTTCCTCGGCAGCTACCTCGGCGCGCGGCTGCAACGTCATATGCCCGAGCGCTCCCTGCGCCGCCTGCTCGGACTGATTGCCTGCGTCGTCGCGGCGCGCTACATCCAAACCGGCGTGCAGCAACCCCAGCCCGCGCGACCCGCTCACGCGACCACACGCTGAGAAAGTTCAGGCGTCATCTGCTCCGGCCAACCCGGTGATTCCCGGCTACAGGACACGGCTGGCAGACTGGACGTACCCCTGGCCCTGGACCACATCGCTCGGCGCAGTCCCGCCGGCCTGGCGCCATCGGCACAGAGGGGGTCGTGATTGCCCCCAGGATCTGCTACACCTTCTGCAGCGATGCTCACTTCAAGCGACCGTTCAGCTCACCGCGCCGGCACGGGTTCCGTTACGCCCGGCTGTCCGCGTGCGCTCGCGGCCGCCAGCTATCGCTATTACGCCTGGTCCTGGCGATTTAGCTAGGCGCTCGGACCTGCGTTTGCGCTGAGCGCGACGCGGCAAGCTCCGAACAGGGCCCCTGTGGGCCGAGCGCCGTCACCACCGCGCAACGCATCGTTCACGCCGCGCGCAGCCTCGCCAATAAGCTTCCAGCCGAACCTTGAAAGGACCTGACCGATGATGATCGTCATGAAACCGACGGCGACCGAGGAGGAGATCGCCAACGTCGTCGCCCGCGTGCAGAGCGTCGGCGCACGTGCCCACGTCTCGACCGGCGACGAGGTGACCGTGATCGGCGCGATCGGCGACCGCGAGCACGTCGCGCGACTCGAGCTCGACGGCGCACCCGGGGTCGCGCAGGTAGTCCCGATCCTCAAGCCCTACAAGCTGTCCTCGTCACAGCTGCGCGGCGGCGAGCGCTCGGTGTTCGAGATCGGTGGGCGCAAGATCGGTGGCGAGCACTTCGCGCTGATCGCCGGGCCGTGCACCGTCGAGTCGCGCGAGCAGCTGTTCGATACGGCGCGCGCGGTCAAGGACGGCGGCGCCTCGATGCTGCGGGGCGGCGCCTACAAGCCGCGCACCTCGCCCTACGCCTTCCAGGGCCTTGGCGAGGCCGGGCTGCGGCTGCTCGCCGAGGCCAAGCTGGAGACCGGCTTGCCGATCGTCACCGAGCTGATGGATGTCCGCGACATCGACGCGGTGCTCGAGGTCGCCGACGTCGTGCAGATCGGCGCGCGCAACATGCAGAACTACACGCTGCTGTCAGAGGTTGGCCGCAGCGGCGTGCCGGTGCTGCTCAAGCGCGGCCTCTCGGCGACGCTCGAGGAGCTGTTGCTGGCCGCCGAGTACGTGCTCAAGGAGGGCAATGAGCAGGTGATGCTCTGCGAGCGGGGGATCCGGACCTTCGAGACCGCCTACCGCTATACGCTCGACCTGATGGCGGTGCCGGTGCTCAAGCAGCTCTCGCACCTGCCGGTCGTCGTCGATCCGAGCCACGCTGCCGGTCGGCGCGACCTCGTCGGGCCGCTGTCGCTGGCCGCCGCGGCCGCGGGTGCCGACGGCATCATCGTCGAGGTTCACCCGAACCCCGAGGAGGCGATCTGCGACGGACCGCAGGCGCTGCGGGCCGACGAGTTCGCCGAGTATGCGGCGCTGGTCGAGCGGGCTGCCCAGATCGCGGGCAAGGCGCTCAGCAGCGCGTGAACGTCGGCATCGTCGGCGTCGGGCTGATCGGCGGGTCGATCGGCCTTGCCGTGGGGGAGCGCCTCGGCGCGCAGGTGATCGGCTTCGACCCCGAGGCCAGCGTGTGCGAAGAGGCGCTGCGCCGCGGTGCGATCGGCGAGGCCGCGACGAGCGCGGCGGCGGCCGCCGACGGGGCGGAGATCGTGTTTGTCGCGGCACCGGTCAGCGCCCTGCCGGAGGCGATCGATGCCGTGCTCGCGGCCGCGAACAGCGACTGCGCGGTGACCGACGTCGGCTCGACCAAGCGCGAGCTGGTCGCCGGCCGCGCCGACGAGCGCTTCATCGGCGGCCACCCGCTGGCGGGGGCCGAGACCTCGGGCGTCGAGCACGCGCGAGCCGACCTCTTCGAGGGCGCGACCTGGTATCTGACGCCGGGGGCGGGAACGTCGGGTGTGCTCTATGAACGCCTGCACAAGACCCTCGCCCGAATCGGCGCGCAGCCGACGGCGATCGACGCTGTCGACCATGACCGCGTGATGGCCTCGGTCTCGCACCTGCCGCATGTCTTCGCGAACGTGCTCGTCGCCCAGGCCGCCCGCGCGCTCGCCGGTGGCGACACGGTTCCCGCGACCGGTCCGAGCTTCCGCGACGCGACGCGCGTCGCCGGCGCCAGCGCGACGATCTGGCCCGACATCTACCTCTCGAACCGCGAGATGCTGGTGACGCTGATCGACGAGGCGCAGGAGCGCCTGGCCGACGTGCGCGCGGCGCTTGCCGCGGCCGACCGCAGCGCGATCGAGCGCTGGAACGACGCCGCGCGCGTCGATCGCGACGCGCTGCTCGGCGCGGGGCTCGCCGGCGGCGCCGTGTTCGAGTTGCGGGCGGCCGTGACCGACCGCCCGGGGGTCGTGGCGGAGATCGCGCTGGCACTCGGGCGGGCTGGCATCAACATCGTCGACATGGCGCTCTCACCGGCGCGCGACGGCAGCCAGGGTGTCGTCGCGTTGTGGATTGCGGGCGAGGCGCAGGCCGCGCGCGCGACGGTCCTCGTCGGTGAGCTCGGCATCCCGGTGGCGCGCGCTTGAGCGTGCTCGCCGATCGCTTCGCGCCCGCCACGCACGGCCTGCGCGGCACGCTCGTTGCTCCGCCCGACAAATCGATCTCGCATCGTGCGGCGCTGCTGGCGGCAATGAGCGAAGGGGAGGTGCGGATCGAGAACTATCTGCATGCGGCCGACACCGACGCCACGCTCGCGGCCGTGCGGGCGCTTGGCGCCGCGGTCGAGGCTCGTGACGAGCAGCTGCTCGTGCGCGGCGTCGGCTTGCGCGGGGCGGGCGAGCCGGGGTCGCCGATCGACGTGCAGAACTCCGGCACCTTGCTGCGCCTGTTGCCCGGCTGGCTGGCCGGCCAGGAGCGGCGGCGCTTCACCCTCGACGGCGACGAGTCGATTCGCCGCCGGCCCGTCGACCGCATCGCGCTGCCGCTGCGGGCAATGGGGGCGCAGATAGAATGCACCGATCAGCGCCTGCCGCCACTGACGATTCTTGGTGCGGCGCTGCATGGCGTGGAGTACGTTCTTCCCGTCGCGAGCGCGCAGGTCAAATCCGCGGTGCTGCTCGCCGGCCTGCTGGCGGAGGGAAGGACGAGCGTGATCGAGCCGGCGCCCAGCCGCGACCACACAGAGCGGATGCTGCTGCGCGCGGGCGTGACGGTGATCCGCGAGGGGCCGCGGATCACCGTCAGCCCTTGCTCGCGGATCGACCTCGAGCGCGTGGTCGTCCCCGGCGACCCGTCTTCAGCTGCGTTCTGGGTCGCGGCGGCGCTGCTGGTGCCGGGGTCCGCGGTGCGGATCGAGAACGTCGGCGCGAACTGGACGCGCAATGGGTTCGTGGCGATCGCGCGACGGATGGGCGCAGGGATCGAAGGCGAGATCGAGGATGCGAACGCGCCGCTCGGCGCCGCCGACGCTGTCACCACGCTCGAGATCAGCAGCTCACGGCTCACCGGCACGGTTGTCGGCCCTGAGGAGATCGCACTAGCGATCGACGAGCTCCCTTTGGTCGCGCTGCTGGCGTGCTTTGCCGACGGCGAGACGGTCATCAGTGGCGCTGAGGAGCTGCGGGTCAAGGAAACCGACCGGATCGCCACGGTCACCGAGGCGTTGCGGGCACTCGGCGCCGACATCGAACCGACGGCCGATGGTTTCGTCGTGATCGGCAGCGATGGGCTGCGTGGCGGCACGATCGACGCCCACGGCGATCATCGCCTCGCGATGCTGGGCGCGGTCGCCGGGCTCGCCTCGCGCGAAGGAGTGGGCGTCGTCGGGATGGACGCCGCACGCGTGTCCTACCCGGCCTTCGTCAGCGATCTCGCGCGCCTGGCCGGATGATCGTCGCGATCGACGGGCCAGCCGGCGCCGGTAAGTCGAGCGTGTCGCGACGCGTCGCTGCGCGGCTGGGGGCGCGATATCTCGACAGCGGCGCGATGTACCGCGGGGTCGCGCTGGCGAGCCTCGCGGCTCCCGAGCGGCGCGCCGCGGAGCTCGTGAATGAGCTGCGAATCGAGCTTGGTGACCGGGTGTTGCTCGACGGGCGCGATGTGACTGAGGCGATCCGCACGCCTGAGGTTTCGGCGCGGGCCTCAGAGATCGCCGCCGATCCGGCGGTCCGCTCCGCGCTCGTCGCGCAGCAGCGGGCGATGATCGCCAGCGGTGACTGGGTCGCCGAGGGCCGCGATATCGGCACCGTCGTCGCGCCCCACGCCGACCTCAAGATCTTCCTCACCGGGAGCGCCGCCGAGCGTGCCCGTCGCCGCGGCGAGCCGGTGAACGAGCGCGACGCGCGCGACACGACGCGCGCCCACAGTCCCCTGCAAGCTGCGCCCGACGCGACGTTGATCGACACGACCGAGCTCTCGCTCGAGCAGGTCGTCGAGCGGATCGTCGCGCTCGCCAGCCTGGCTGCCAGCCGCGGCTGCGACGCTTGAGCGTCCGCTGCGCGTGACGCGTACAGTGCATCGACGTCGTGTCGTTCAATGGCGCCGAGGCGCATACTGACCCTGTGGTCGAAAGTGCGCCAGGCGTTGCCGGCAGCGACTGACCGACTCCGGCGCCGCCGGCGCGGCCGGGCGCTGATAGCGCTCGCTGTGGGCGCGGCGGTCGCGTTCTCGGCCGTCGCGATCGCCGGCGCGACCGATTCGGCCGGCAAACCGTCAGCGCCGACGAGCGCCACCGCCGGCTGGCCGTCGCCGAACTACGACCTTTCGAACACGCGTGCCGACAGCGACACGGCGATCGACGCGGCCAACGTCGCCACGCTGAAGCCGAAGTGGACGTTCAAGCTGCCCGACCTCGGTGAATACGGGTCCTACACGACGAACGCGCTCGTCGTTGACGGCGTCGTCTACTTCGAGAGCCCGAAGTCAAACGTCATCGCCCTGAACGCGAACACCGGCGCCCTGCTCTGGGAACACAAGTACAACAGCGTCGTGCCCTCCGGCGGGCCGACCGGCCTGGCGATCGGCGATGGACTGATCTTCGGCGCGACCGCGAGCTCGGCGTTCGCGCTGGAGCTCGCGAGCGGCAAGCAGGTGTGGATTCACTCGCTGATCCAAAACGACCGTGAGGGCATCGACAGCGCACCGCAGTTCTACGACGGCAAGGTGCTGATCTCGACGATCCCCGGCAGCGCCTACAACTACTACCAGGGAGATTCCTGGGGCATCGTCTACCAGCTCAACGCGAAAACCGGCGCGACCGAGTGGAGCTTCTCGACGGTCCAAGGTAGCAGCGCGCTGTGGGGCGACCCAAGCGTCAACGGTGGCGGTGGCCTCTGGTACCCGCCGGCCGTCGACGCTCTTGGCCGCGTCTTCTTCGGCACGGGAAATCCCTCGCCGGTCTACAGCACCTCCTCCGACCCCAACGCCAAGACCCGACCCGGCCCGGACCTCTACACGGACTCGATCGTCGCCGTCGCCGCCAGCAGCGGGAAGCTCCTCTGGTACTACCAGGTCACGCCGCACGACGTGCGCGACCACGACTTCCAGGACTCGCCGATCATCGCGACGCAGAAGATTGGCGGCAAGCGCACCGAGATCGTGATCGGTTCCGGCAAGTCCGGCAAGGTGGCTGCCTTCCGGGCCAGCAACGGGAAGCTGCTCTGGCTCCTGAACATCGGCATGCACAACGCCGCCGAGTACGGTCCGCTGCCCGCCAAGCCCGTGCTCGTCTGTCCCGGTCCGCTCGGCGGCGTCCTGACGCCGATGGCCTACTCCGCGGGCGTCGTCTATGTGCCGTGGATCGACCTCTGCCTCGACCAGTCGGTGACCGCTACACCTTCGGCGCCGAAGAACATCTCGGAGACCGGCGGGCTGGCGGCGGTCGACGCCGCCACCGGCGCCGTGATCTGGTCCCACCACTTCGACTCGGTCGTGGACGGCGCGGCAACGGTTGCAAACAACGTCGTCTTCACCGCGGCGATCACTGGCATGGTGTACGCGCTGTCGACAAAGACCGGCGCGGTGCTGTGGAGCTCGCAGGCGTCGGAGGGCATCAATGGCTCGCCCGCCGTGACCGGAAACATGCTGATCGTCGGCGCCGGGCTGTCGAACCCGAAGACCGCGCACGGGCTGCCGGAGCTCATCGCGTACGCGCTCGGCGGCAAGTAGGCCGAGCCGGCTCGCGCGGGTGCAACAGCTCGCGCGGTCATACTGGCCAACATGACCAAGGTTGCGGTAGTCGGCTATCCGAACGTCGGGAAATCGTCGCTCGTCAATCGCCTGACGCAGACGCGTGAGGCGATCGTGCACGAGCGGCCCGGGATCACGCGCGATCGCAAGGAGCTCGACTGCGAGTGGAACGGGCGGACGTTCACGCTGATCGACACCGGTGGCGTCGACTTTGCCGATGAGGATCCGCTCGCCGGCTCGATCCGCGAGCAGGCGCGCGCCGGCCTAGCCGAAGCCGATGTGGCGATGCTGGTCGTCGATGCGCGCGCCGGCTGCCGCCCCGGCGACGATGAGATCGCCGACCTGCTGCGGCGCTCGGGCCAGCCGACCCTGATCGTGGCGAACAAGTGCGACACGGTGCTCGACATGAGCCTTGCCGCCGAGTTTCACCGGCTCGGCCTTGGCGAGCCGATCGCCGTCTCGGCCACCCAGGGCCTGGGGACCGGCGACCTGCTCGACCGGCTGATCGAGCTGCTGCCACCGGCCGCGCACGGACCCGCGGTCGCCGACGAGACGATCCGCCTGGCGGTGATCGGCCGGCCCAACGTCGGCAAGTCCTCGCTCGTCAACCGCTTCGCCGGCGAGCAGCGCGTGATCGTCTCCGAGCTCGCCGGCA
>Ga0302324_100005468_pt1 | contig 27693 bp, 19 predicted proteins | sample Palsa_T0_1_FD_201949 | JGI IMG/M metagenome (GOLD analysis project Ga0302324, IMG submission 201949) | Peat permafrost microbial communities from Stordalen Mire near Abisko, Sweden - Palsa_T0_1 | ecosystem: Environmental > Terrestrial > Soil > Palsa > Peat permafrost | place: Sweden: Abisko...
GGTCGTCCAGCACGAAGACGGGCAGCTCACTCCCGAGGCGGGCCTCGACGCGGACGACTGCGTGACCGAGGTGATCGAGGCGCTGGCCGCGGCCGGGCAGGCGGCGGACATGATGACGGCGGCGCTGACCGAGGCGCGCGCGGGCTCGCAGGTACTGGCCCCGGCGCCGCGCCGCACCCGCTGAGGACTACCGCCGCAGCCGGGCGCGGAGCCAGTCGCACCAGGCCCCGACCCCCTCGCCGGTGCGGGCGCTGACGAACAGGACCTCCGCCGCGGGGTTCACCTCGCGCAGGTTGCCGACGAAGCCGTCCAGGTCGAAGTCCAGATAGGGCAGCAGGTCCATCTTGTTGACCACGACCAGTTCGCACGAGCGGAACATCACCGGGTACTTGAGCGGCTTCTCCTCGCCCTCGGTGATCGCGTAGACCATCGCCCGGGCATCCTGGCCGACGTCGAATTCGGCCGGGCAGACCAGGTTGCCGACGTTCTCGATCAGCACCAGGTCGAGCTCGGCCAGCGGCAGCCGGGGCAGCGCCGAGGCGACCATCGGGGCGTCCAGATGGCACTCGCCGCCGAACCCGTTCCCGGTGTTGATGAGCGCGACGGCGGCGCCGAAGCCGGCCAGCCGGTCCGCGTCGAGGCTGGTCTCGATGTCACCCTCGATGATCCCGATCCGCAGCTGGCCCGCGAGCCGGATCAGGGTCTCGCGGAGCAGGGTCGTCTTGCCCGCGCCGGGTGAGGACATGAGGTTGACCGCGCGGACGCCGCTGGCCGCGAACTCGGCCCGGTTGGCCGCCGCGGTCCTGTCGTTCTCGCCGAAGATGCGCTCGAGGACCTCCACCCGTTCCGGGCCGGTCTGGTACCCGGAGTGGTCCTCCCCGCGAGCGTGACCGTCGTCATCGTCGTGCGCGTGCTCGGTCCCGTCCTCGTGCCGGTGAAACCGTCCCATCAGCCGCCCGCCTCCTCGTCCGCCAGCTCAAGCGAGGTGACCAGGAACTCCTCGCCCGCCACGATCTCCACGTCAATCCCGCCGCAGGCGGCGCAGCCGAACGTGGGCAGGTCGCCGACGTCGGCCGTCCGGTCGCACGACCGGCACCTGATCCGGGCGGGCACCAACTCCACCACGATCCGCGAGCCCGCCAGCGTCGTCTCCTCGCTGACCAGGCTCCAGCAGTAGACCAGCGTGTCCGGCACGATCTGGCGGAGCTGCCCCACCCGCACGTTAATGACGCTGATCGCGCGGCCGGCCGCACGGCGGCGGGCGATGTCGGCGATCGAGGAGCAGATTGACAGTTCGTGCACGGTTCCACACCTACCGCCACGCAGGCATATCGGCAAGTCCGAGTCATTTAACGGACATTTTCGAGCGTACTTCGCACTAAAGACGATATTGCTGCGCAAATCCAATAGACACTTCGCCCGCACGATAGACACTCAGTCGCCACGGCAATACGCTGCGCAAAGACGTTGTGGCGGAAATCACAAGCCGCCGCAAATTGTCAACCGCGGTGCGAGCGGGTAGCCGACCATGCGCGCCGTTCCCTCAGGGTCGGCCCAGGAGTCACGGTGGCCTCTGTATCACTCATGCCCGCGCGAAGGGACCCGGTACGGACCAGGATCACCGTCACCGGGGTGGTGCAGGGCGTGGGGTTCCGGCCGTTTGTGCACCGGCTTGCCACCGAGCTCGGGGTGACGGGGTTCGTCGGCAACGACGCGGCGGCGGTGTTCATCGAGGCGCAGGGGACGCCCCGCGCGGTCTCCGAGTTCACCCGGCGGCTGTCGGCCGAGCCTCCGCCGCTCGCCCTGATCAACGCGATCAGCGCGAAACCGGTGGCGCCGCGGCGCGAGGACGGCTTCCTGATCGTCGCCTCCACCAGCGCCGGCGGTCACCGCACGCTCATTCCGCCCGACGTCGCCACCTGCGACGCCTGCGTGCGGGAGCTGTTCGACCCCGCCAGCCGGCGTTACCGCCACCCGTTCATCACCTGCACCGACTGCGGTCCCCGGTTCACGATCATCTCCGATCTCCCGTACGACCGGCCGGCGACGACGATGGCCGGCTTCCCGATGTGCGAACGGTGCGAGCGCGAGTACCACGATCCGGCCGACCGCCGGTTCCACGCCCAGCCCATCGCCTGTCACGACTGCGGCCCGACCCTCCGGTTCACCCGCGACGGCGTCACCACCACCGGGGCCGACGCGGCGATCGCCGCCGCCCAGCGGGTGCTGGCCGAGGGCGGGATCGTCGCGGTGAAGGGCATCGGCGGTTACCACCTGGCCTGCCGGGCCGACTGCGCGGAGACGGTGGCCACGCTCAGGGAGCGCAAGGCCCGCGGCGACAAGCCCTTCGCGGTGCTCACCAGGAACCCGTCCACCGCCCGGCTGCTGGCCGAGATCGCGCCGGGCGAGCAGCGGTCGCTGACCGGCGCGCCCCGCCCGATCGTGCTGCTGCGCAGGCGGCCGGGAGCGCCGGTGGCCGATACGGTCGCGCCCGGCAGCCCGCTGCTCGGGGTGCTGCTGCCGTACGCGCCGGTGCATCACCTACTGCTCTCCCCGGTTCCCGACAGTGCACAGCCGGTACCGCACACCCTGGTTCTGACCAGCGCGAACATTAGCGACGAGCCGATCGTCTTCGACGACGGGGAGGCGGCAGGCCAGCTGACCTTCCTGGCCGACGCGGTGCTCACCCACGACCGCCCGATCCACGTGCCGTGCGACGACTCCGTCGTCCGGGTGCTGCCCGACGGCGAGCTGCCGATCAGGCGCGCGCGGGGTTACGCGCCGCTCCCGGTGCGGTTCGGGCGGACGCTGCCGACGGTGCTCGCGGTCGGCGGGGAGACGAAAAACTCGTGCTGCCTCACCGACGACGACAGCGCCTTCTGCTCCGCTCACATCGGCGACATGGGCAACCTGGCGACGCTGCGCGCCTTCGACCGGGTGGTCTCGCAGCTCACGACCGTGCACCGGGCAACCCCGGAGGTGATCGCGGCCGACCTGCACCCGGCCTACCGAACCGGCGACTGGGCCCAGCGGCACGCGGGCGGCGCCGGCGAGCCAGCGCTGCACCTCGTCCAGCACCACCACGCGCATGTGGTGTCGCTGCTGGCCGAGCACGGCCGGCTGGGCGAGCAGCTGATCGGGGTCGCGTTCGACGGCACCGGGTACGGCGCCGACGGGGCGATCTGGGGCGGCGAGCTCCTGCTGGTCGGGGCCGACCCCACCCGCTTCGACCGGGTCGGCCACCTGCTGCCGATCCCGCTGGCGGGGGGCGACGCGGCCGTCCGCAATCCCTGCCGGACCGCGCTCGGCTACCTAACCGCGGCCGGGGTCGGCTGGGATCCTGCCCTGCCGCCGGTGACGGCCTGCACCGACGCGGAACGGGCGATGCTCGCGGCCGGGTACGCCGGGCCCACCCCCCGCGCGGTGCCGTGCAGCAGCATGGGCCGGCTATTCGACGCGGTCGCCTCGCTGCTCGGGGTCAGGCACCGGATCACCTACGAGGCGCAGGCCGCGATCGAGCTCGAGATCCTCGCGGAGGCGGCCGGATCGCAGTCGGCCGAGCTGACGCTGCCGGTCGGCGCGCACGGGGTCATCGACCATCGGCCGCTGATCCGGGCGCTCGCGGCGGAGGTAGCGGCCGGCATCCCGGCGGCCGTCCTCGCCCGCGCGTTCCACCTGGCGGTGGCGGGGGCGGTAACGGAAGCGGCCGACCGGGTGGCCCGGCGGACCGGCGTGCGGACCGTGGGGCTGACCGGCGGCGTGTTCCAGAACGTGCTGCTGGCCGGGCTCTGCCGGACCGGCCTGGAGGCGCGCGGCCTCGAGGTGCTGACCCACCACCTGGTTCCGCCGAACGACGGCGGGCTCGCGCTCGGCCAGGCCGCGATAGCGGCCCTCGCCGCTGCTCGACGACGATGAGATGAGGCATCCAGTGAACCGCGAAGAGCAGGTCATCGACCGCATCACCGCCATCCGCAAACGCCGTCCGAGGCTGATCGACGAGGTGGTGACGCTGGCCCACGGGGCCGGCGGCAAGTCGTCGGCGGCGCTGGTCGACTCGGTCTTCGTCGAGGCGTTCAGAAACCCCGAGCTTGAGCGGCTCGGGGACGGGGCCGTGCTCACCCTGCCGTCGGGCGAGCGGCTGGCGTTCAGCACCGACTCGTTCGTGGTCTCGCCGCTCCGCTTCGCGGGCGGGTCGATCGGCCACCTCGCGGTCCACGGGACGGTGAACGACCTGGCCGTCTCGGGCGCGGTGCCACGCTGGCTCTCGGTCGCGTTCGTCATCGAGGAAGGGTTCGCGGTCGGCGACCTGCGCGAGATCGTCGCCGACATGGCCGCCGCGGCCGGCCAGGCCGGCGTCGCCCTGGTCACCGGCGACACCAAGGTGGTGCCGAAAGGCGCCGCCGACGGGCTGTACATCACCACCGCCGGGGTCGGGATCATCCCGGCCGGCCGGGAGCTGTCGACGGCCCGGGTCCGCCCGGGCGACAAGGTGCTGCTGTCGGGGACGCTGGCCGACCATGGGATGGCGGTGATGCTGGCCCGCGGCGACCTTGGCATCGAGGCCGACATCCGCTCCGACACCGCCCCGGTCGGCGGGGCGGTCGAGGCTCTGCTCGCGGCCGCCCCCGGCACCCGCTGGATGCGCGACCCGACCCGCGGCGGCCTCGGCACCGTCTGCAACGAGCTGGCCTGCGAGGCCGGGGTGGCGGTCATCCTCGACGAGGAGACCCTGCCGGTCACGCCGCTCGTCCAGGGCGCGTGCGACCTGCTCGGCATCGACCCGGTCTACGTGGCCTGCGAGGGCAAGTTCGCCGCGGTCGTCCCGGCCGACCAGGCGGACGACGCGCTGGCCGCGCTCCGGGCCCACCCGCTCGGCCGGGACGCCTGCGTGATCGGCGAGATCCGGGCCGAGCCGGCCGGCCTCGTCGCGCTCCGCAATGCCTTCGGCGGCACCCGGATCGTGGACACGCTGGTCAGCGATCCGCTGCCCCGGATCTGCTGAACAGGCTGAATGCAGAGGAAGGAGCGACTCATGTGCCTCGGGATTCCCGGGCGGGTGGTCGAGATGACCGATCCCGACGCGTACCTGGCCAAGGTCGACGTCAACGGGATCAAGCGCGCGATCAGCGTCCGGCTGCTGGCTGACAGCGGGATCGCCATCGGGGACTGGGTGCTCGTCCACGTCGGCTTCGCGATGGCGAAGATCGACGAGCGCGAGGCCACCGCGACCCTCGACGCGGTCAAGCGGATGGGCAAGGCGTACACCGACGAGCTGGACGCCTTCCGCTCGACCGGAGTCGGCTAGCGAGCCACGCGAAGGCCACGGTCCGTTCGGGCAAACGGCCTTTGAATTCACAGGACCCAGCGCTGAAGGGCGAGGACATGAAGTTCGCGGATGAGTTCAGGGACCCGGCCGCCGCACGTGCCCTGGTGAAATCGATCACCGAGCTGGCCGGCGACGGGGAGTACAAGTTCATGGAGGTGTGCGGCGGGCACACCCACGCGATCTACCGGCACGGCCTCGAGCGCCTGCTGCCGCCGTCGATCGAGCTGGTGCACGGGCCGGGGTGCCCGGTCTGCGTGATCCCGATGGGCCGGGTCGACGACGCGATCTGGCTGGCGGGCAGGCCGGACGTCATCTTCACCACCTTCGGCGACATGATGCGGGTGCCGGGCAGTGACGGGTCGCTGCTCGAGGCGCGGGCGCGCGGGTGCGACGTCCGGTTCGTGTACTCGCCGCTCGACGCGCTCAAGACGGCGATCGACAACCCGGCCAGGCAGGTCGTCTACTTCGCGGTCGGGTTCGAGACCACCGCCCCGTCCACCGAGGTCACGCTCGCGCGGGCCAGGGAGCTCGGCGTCCGGAACTTCAGCGTGTTCTGCAACCACGTCACGATCGTGCCCCCGATCAAGGCCATCCTCGACTCGCCCGACCTGCGCCTGTCCGGCTTCATCGGACCCGGCCACGTGTCCGTCGTGGTCGGCAGCCGGCCCTACCAGTTCGTGCCCGAGGTGTACGGCAAGCCGATCGTGATCGCCGGGTTCGAGCCGCTCGACATCCTCCAGTCGGTCTACATGCTGCTCGCGCAGCTCCGCGAGGGCCGCTGCGAGGTGGAGAACCAGTACTCCCGGGTGGTCCGCGACGAGGGCAACCCGGCCGCGCTGGCGCTGCTGGCGGAGGTCTTCGAGCTGCGGGCGCAGTTCGAGTGGCGCGGTCTCGGGTACATCAGCCAGAGCGCGCTCAAGCTCAGCGCGGCCTACGCGGAGTTCGACGCGGAGCTGCGGTACTCGATGCCGGGGCTTCGGGTCGCCGACCCGCAGGCCTGCCAGTGCGGGGAGGTGCTGAAGGGCATGATCAAGCCGTGGGAGTGCAAGGTGTTCGGCACCGCGTGCACGCCGGAGACGCCGATCGGCACCTGCATGGCCTCGCCCGAGGGGGCCTGCGCGGCGTACTACAACTTCGGCCGGCTGCACCGGGAGACGGCGGCGCTCGTTGGCCGGCCGCGGGCGGCCGCCCATGGCTGACCAGCAGCCGGCCGGGAAGGCCGGGGAGCGGCTGTTCGCCAGGTACGCGTACGCGCCTAACCAGCTGGGCTACTGCGGGCCGGCCGACACGGCCGCGCTGGCCGAGCTGGCTTCGACCGGCCAGACCGAGGCGGACGTGCGGTCGATCGCCAGCCGGTTCTCCGGCGCCTGGCCCTACCTCAGCGTGCTGGCCGAGCTCGCGGGGATCGCCGACCCGCTCGACGAGCGAGTGGTGCGCGCCTACTGGACCGGGTCGTCGCTGCTGGACGACGTGGACCGGCCGCGGTTCTGGCGCAATCTGCTCGACCGGATCGGCGCCGCCGGGGCCGGGCGGTACTGGACGCACCTTAAGCCCGCGCTGATCGCGGAGGCGATGCCGACCCACGGGTTCCACGTCTTCGGCGTCTATCCGTGGACGCGGCTACTGACCGCCGCCGATCCTGCCCCGGCCCTGCACGTGCTCGACCGCTGCCGGATCCGGTGGGCCCGGGTGAGCGCGGTCGAGGCCGACCTCGCGACCGTCCGGGGGCGGCATCTGACCTGGGACGGGATCGAGCTCGGGCTCGGCCAGGAGATCGAGGAGAGCGTCCGGCTGACCGAGGACGGGCGGACCTTCGTCACCGGCCTGACCCCGGGCGACTGGCTCGCCGTGCACTGGGACCTGGCCTGCGAGCGACTGACGGCCGACGAGCTGTGGCAGCTGCGGCGCTGGACCGACTGGCAGCTGGCGGCGACCAACGCGCGGCTCGCGGCCAGTCAGCGGGTTTTCAGAAGTTAGGCGTTGACTCAGAGCCCGCGGATACGCACGCGGCAGGGGCGGGCCAGTTCCGGTTCGCACACTCGGGGCTATGAGTGAGACACCTCAGGTAGATGTAGACATCGTCGTGCCGGTCAAGAACGAGGAGCACGACCTCGAGCCGAGCGTGACCCGGCTGGTCGAGCACCTCCGCTGCGCCTTCCCCTTCAGCGCCCGGGTAACGATCGCGGACAACGGGAGCACCGACGGGACCTGGCTCGCCGCGTGCGCCCTCGAGGCCAAGTACCCCGAGGTACGCGCAGTCCACCTCGACATCCCGGGCCGCGGCCGGGCGCTGCACGAGATCTGGTCGTCGTCGGACGCCGAGGTGCTCGCGTACATGGACGTGGACCTGTCGACTGATCTGAACGCGCTCCTCCCCCTGGTCGCGCCCCTGCTGTCCGGGCACAGCGACGTCGCCATCGGGACCCGGCTGGCCCGCGGATCGCGGGTCGTCCGAGGCCCCAAGCGCGAGATCATCTCCCGCAGCTACAACCTGCTGCTGCGGACCGCCCTCGGGGCCGAGTTCTCCGACGCGCAGTGCGGGTTCAAAGCGATCAGGGCCGACCAGGCCAGGCAGCTGCTGCCGCTGGTCGAGGACAAGGGCTGGTTCTTCGACACCGAGCTGCTGGTGCTGGCGGAACGGGCCGGGCTCCGCATCCACGAGGTGCCGGTGGACTGGATCGACGACGCCGACTCGCGGGTCAACATCGTCGACACCGCCCTCGGCGACCTGCGCGGGATGACCCGGGTCGGCCTCGGCCTCGCCCGCGGCACGATCAAGGTCCCGCAGCTGCGCGAGACCGGCCTCGGGCCATCGCGCGGGCTGGCGTGGCAGGTGCCTCGATTCGCGGCCATCGGGGTCTTGTCGACCTTGGCCTACATCGTGGTCTTCCTCGCCCTGCGCGGGTTCATGGGCGCGCAGGCCGCCAACGCGCTCAGCCTGCTGCTGACCGCCGTCTTCAACACCGCCGCCAACCGGCGGCTGACGTTCGGGGTCACCGGCCGGGCGGGAGCGGCGGTGCACCACTTTCGCGGGCTGATCGCGTTCGCCGTCTGCCTGGTGCTCACCTCCGGGGCGCTGATGGCCCTGCATGCGGTGTCGGCTTCGCCCGGCCGCGGGGCCGAGATCGCCGTGCTGGTGGCGGCGAACCTGGTCGCCACCGCGCTCCGTTTCGTCCTGTACCGCGGCTGGGTGTTCGCCGAACGCCAGGCGACGCCCGCCGCCGCGCTGACCGCGCCGACCGCGGCGACCGCGACCCATCGATCCCTGGGAGATGCGCGATGAGCGCCACCACCGTCACGTTCGAACCGGCCCACCGCTCGTCACCGCCCCCCGGGCGGCTGCGCCGCCTGGTGCGCGGCCCGGCGGCCGATCCGCAGTGGGCCCGGCCGGCCCTGTTCGGCCTGCTCGCGCTCACCGCGCTGCTGTACCTGTGGGACCTCAGTCGGAACGGCTACGCCAACGACTTCTACGCCGCGGCGGTGCAGGCGGGGACGAAGTCGTGGAAGGCGGCCTTCTTCGGCTCCTTCGACTCGTCCAATTTCATCACCGTGGACAAGACCCCCGCGTCGCTGTGGGTGGACGAGCTGTCGGCGAAGATCTTCGGGTTCAACTCGTGGTCGCTGCTGGCACCCCAGGCGATTGAGGGCGTGGCGTCCGTCGCGCTGCTCTACGCGGCCGTGCGCCGCTGGTTCGGGCCGTCGGCCGGCCTCATCGCGGGCGCGGTCCTCGCGCTCACCCCGGCCGCCGCCCTCATCTTCCGCTTCAACAACCCGGACGCGCTGCTGGTGCTGCTGATGACCGCGGCCGGGTACGCGGTCGAGCGGGCGCTCGAGCGCGACCGGACCCGGTGGCTCGTCTTCGCCGGGCTGCTAGTCGGCTTTGCCTTCCTGACCAAGATGGCGCAGGCGTTCCTGGTCGTGCCCGGGTTCGGCATCGCCTACCTGTGGGCCGGGCCGACCCGGCTCGGGCGACGGATCTGGCAGCTGCTGGCTGGGCTCGGCGGCGTGATCGTCGGGGCCGGCTGGTGGATCGCGATCGCGCAGCTGACGCCCGCCGCCGACCGGCCGTACTTCGGCGGGTCGACCGACAACAACATCCTCGAGCTGGCGCTCGGCTACAACGGGCTCGGGCGGCTCGACGGATCGGAGACCGGGTCGATCGGCGGCGGCGGTGGCGGCAGCTCGTTCGGCGGGGCGACCGGCGTCTTCCGGCTGTTCCAGTCGGAGTTCGGCGGGCAGGTCAGTTGGCTGATCCCGGCCGCGCTAATCTCGCTCGGGGCGCTGCTGTGGATCTCGCGGCGGGCGCCGCGCACCTCCCGGGTCCGCTCGTTCGCGCTCCTGTGGGGCGGCTGGCTGCTGATCACCGGCGTGGTTTTCAGCTACATGCAGGGCATCATCCACCCCTATTACATGGTCGCGCTGGCACCGGCCATCGGCGCGCTGGTCGGCGTCGGCGCGATCTCGCTGCTGCAGTCCGGGCTGTCCGTCCTCGGCCGCGCGGTCGCCGCGATCGGCCTGCTGGTCACCGGCATCTGGGCGTATGAGCTGCTCGGGCGGACGTCTGCCTGGCTGCCGTGGCTGCGCTGGACGGTGCTGCTGGCGGGCGTGCTCGGCGCGATCTCGGTCATCGCCGTGCCCGAGCTGCTCCGCTGGACGGACCGGAACCGGGTGGCGGCCGGCGGGCGCCGGCGGGCGTCGGCCCTCGTTTACGCGCCGATGGCGCTCGCGATCGTGGCCGGCCTGGGCGGGCCGCTCGCCTACTCGCTCGACACCGCCAACAGCACCCACACCGGCTCGATCCCCAGCGCCGGGCCGGCCGTGGCCGGGTCGTTCGGTGGCGGGGGCGGCGCGCCTGGCGGTGGCGGCGGGTTCGGTGGCGGGGGCGGCGGCCGGACAGGCACCGGAACCGGCGGAACCGGAACGCACGGCGGAACTGGCACCGCGCCGACCGGGACCGGGGGCACCGGCACCGGCTCTGGAACCGGGACTGGCGGGACCGCAAACGGCGGGTTCCCCGGCGGCTCGGGCTCGTTCCCCGGCGGCGCCAGCTCCGCCGGAGGCTCGAAGTCGGCGGCCGGCTCGGGCACCGCCGGCTCGGGCACCGCGGGCTCCCGGCCGGTCGGGACCGGGCGGGGCGCCGGAGGGGCCGGCGGAGGCGCCGCGATGGGCGGCCTGTCCGGCAGCACCCAGGTCAGCAGCGCGCTGGTCACGCTGCTTGAGCAGGACGCCTCGAAGTACAAGTGGATCGCCGCCACTGTCGGTACCCAGGAGGCAGCCCCGGTCGAGCTCGCCACCGGCGGTGACGCGGTGCTGGCGATCGGCGGCTTCAACGGCACCGACCCGTCGCCCACCCTGGCCGAGTTCGAGGCTCTGGTCGCCAAGGGCGAGATCCACTACTACCTCGGCGAGAACACCGAGACCTTCGGCGGCGGCACCGGCTCCTCGGCCATCACCTCCTGGGTGGCGGCGCACTTCACGTCCGAGACCGTCGGCGGCGTCACCGTTTACAACCTCACCCAGCAGAAGTAAGCCCGTCGCGGGTGGCGGCGCGACTGGGCGCGCAGAGCCGCCCCGGCGTGCATGTGGCAGTCACGGTCCTTGGCCCCGTGGCTGCCACATTCATGTGCCGAGGCTGGCTCTCACCCAGCTAGCCTCGGGATGAAGGCGTGCCAGGAGCGACCTGAGTTCGTGGTCTGGTAGATCGTGGTGGGCGGGACCGGCTCGCTTTCCAGGCCGTTGGTCCAGGCGAATCCATCCTGGGGGCTGGCGAAGTCGATGGTGACGCCGAGTCGGGTGAGATCGGCCCCCTGCGACACCGGACTCCAGGTCTGGCCGCCATCGGCGGTGGTGTAGAAGGTGCCGCCGAATGCGCCCTGGGATTCCCCGGCCACCAGCACCCCTTGGGTGGGGCTGAAGAACGTGATTTTCGGGTACTGGAGGCCGGCCGGCAGCGATAGCTGGTTCCAGGTCTGGCCGAGGTCGCGGGTCACCAGCAGGGCCGCCCCGCTCGGCTCCGGCTCGACTGTCAGGAAACCGCTGCCGCTGACGAACTGGGGACCGGTGACCGTGCACGCCCCTGCTGCGCAGGCAGTCGGGGAGAGGGGCAGGGGCTGGTCGCTCCAGCTGGTGCCGCCGTCCCGGCTGACCAGCAGGGAGTTGGCCAGGCCAGCGTTGCAGGTGCTGGCGATCCAGCCCGCCGTCGCCGTCGGGAAGATGAGCCCGTTCTTGTCGCAGTCGCCCGGGATCCGCCCGGGACCGGGCTGGGAATCGACTGTCGCTCCGGTTTGGGCTGGGGTCACGGCGGCCAGCGACCAGTGCGCGCCGCCGTCCGAGGTCCGGTAGAGCCAGACCGCGTCCTGACCCATGGCCCCGCCGTCCCCGCCGAGCAGGAGGAAGCCGTGCTCCGGGTCGGCGAAGCTCACCTGGCTGGCGGTGGATTCGGCCCGGAGCGGGGCCGAGCCCGTCCACGTGCGTCCGCCGTCGGTCGTGCTGAACACCATCGTTGTGTTCACGGAGGTGTTGCTCTCCTGGGTGGCCCCGGTCACCGCCAGGTAGGCCCGCTCGCCATTCGCCGGGTCGAGGACCTGCTCCGCGTCGGCCGTCGCCAGCATTGGCCGGGCGGCCGCGGGAGTGACGTCCGTCCAGCTCCGGCCCCCGTCGGTCGTCTTCGCCAGCAGCGGGATCGCCCTTGACGAGGGGGAGTTCGGGTTACCTGAGTAGTACAGCGCCCACCCGGTCGTGGCCGACGTCATCTGCAGCGACTGGAGCCAGATCGGCTTAGCCTGCTGGCGGACCGCGTCAACCGGAGTCGCCGTCTTGGCGGCGCCGGCGCCGTTGCCGTTGCCGCCGACCGCGGCGCAGCCGGCCACCGCCAGGGCCGCCGCCACCCACCACTGACCAGTCATCCGTCCAGCCATGAACATCATCCGTTCTGTCCCGAACTCCGCACCCACCCCTGGGACTCTCGACACGGCCAGCCGGTTGCGCTCTGCCGCCGATGGTTCAGAACAGCGTGGTCTGCTGAGCCCGGTCTCGGCGGCGGGCGCGCTGGCCGGACGCCCCGCCGTCGCGGCGATCGAGCAGGGCGGGGTCGATCGAGGACAAGAATGGCGACGGCGAGCACTCCGTCACCTCGCCGCGCATCATCCGCTTCGCCGCCGTCAGCAGCGTCAGCCGGGTCGTCGCCCGGGTCATCCCCACGAAGAGCAGCCGCCGTTCTTCCGCGTAGTCGATCTCGGCCCCGCGCCACGGCCGCAGCGGGAGCAGCCCGTCGTCACAGCCCACGATGAAGACCACCGGGAACTCGAGCCCCTTGGCCGCGTGCAGGGTCAGCAGCGTGATCCGGTCGGCCCGCGGATCCCAGGTGTCAACCTCCGCCCCCAATGCAACCTCATCCAGGAACCGGCCCAGGTCGGCCCCGCACCGGCCCGCCAGCGGGGCGAGCACGTCGGCGGCGGAACGGATCGCCGCGATCGACTCGGCCCCCCTGAGCTCGGCGTCGCGCTGCGAATCGACGACCCCGACCGACCCAGCCGACGCCGCCGATGCCGACGTCGGCGACACGACAGGCACAGACGACACGACAGGCACAGACGCCAGCGCCGTCTGCACCGCCTTCGTCAGCAACTCCGTGACCGGGACCGCATCGACCGCGCCCGCGTCCAACGTGCCCGGGGCACCGAGCGCGGCCAGGACCGGCGGAACTCCCGCCGTCTCCGCCAGCCGTGCGTGCGATCGCCGCTGAAAGGGGAACCCGCGCCTGGCGAGGGCCTCGCCGACGGCGGCGCCCTGGGCCGACGTCCGGTAGAGGACGGCGAAGTCGGAGAAGGAGAGCTGGTGTTCGGCCTGGTTCCGGCCGTCGACCGCGCGGCTGTCGAGAGTATGGAACGAGGCGCCACCGAGCAGCTTCTCGATCTCCGCCGCGACCGACTCGGCCTCCTCGCGCTCGTCGGACAGCGCGCGGAGCACGACCGGCGCGTCCGGGATGTCCGACCTGGCCGGCACGAGCTCTCGTCCCGGCACCAGCGTGCCCGGACGGATCAGCTGCATGGCGGCCCGCACGAACGTCGGCGCAGACCGGTAGCTGCGGGACAGCTGGACGGTCACGGCCGAGCCGAAGTCGGACTGGAACTTCAGGAAGTAGCCGACGTCGCCGCCCCGGAACCCGTAGATCGCCTGGTCCGGGTCGCCGATCGCGCACACCCGCGAATCCGGCGACGTCAGCAGCCGCAGCAGCCGGTACTGCTGTTCGTCCACGTCCTGGTACTCGTCCACGAACACGTCGGTCCACCGCGTCCGGAACGCGGCCGCGACCGCCGGATCGCCGTCGAGCAGCGCTACCGGGGCCGTGAGGAGCTGATCGAAGCCGTCCGCGGCGTCGAGGTCCACGCTGTCCTGGAGGCCGAGTTCGCGCAGGATCAGCAGACCCAGGCTGTGGAACGTGGCGACGGTGACCTGGGCGGCGGCCGTCTCGCCGAGCAGCGCGGCGAGACGCTCCCTGAGCTCGTCGCGGGCGCGGCGGGTAAACGTGACCGCCAGGCACCGCTCGGGCGGCAGACCGTGGTCAATCCGATGCGCGATCGCGTGCGTGAGCACCCGGGTCTTGCCCGCGCCGGGGCCGGCCACCACCAGCAGCGGTCCGCCGTCGTGGGTGACGATCGCGTGCTGCTCGGGGTCCAGGGAACCGGACGCCGGCCGCGCGGCTGACCCGGTCGAGTCGCGCTCCTGGTCAGGGCCCTCGGCCATGGCCGGCGTTTCCGCGGAAACGCCGGCCGCCCCGGTCGCGCGCGGCTTACGGGGCGCGCGTGGCAGGTCGAACAGCGCCGCCCCCGCCAGCTCCCCGGGGTCGAACAGGCGGATCGTCCCGTACACCCCGTCGTAGCCCGCCTCCCGGCGGACGTCGCCGCGGCGGAGCCGTCCGATCGCCTCCGCCACGATCGACGGGGCACCAGCGGCCAGGTCGGACAGCGGCACCTCGCCGAGGATGGACAGCTCCGGCCCGAACCGCTCCACCAGCGCGGTGACCTGCGCGGTGACGGACTTGGACTTCGGGCCGACGCCGGCGATCTCGCCCATAATCTCCGGCAGCTGGACGAACGAGGTGAAGCCGGCCGCCCCGGGCACGCGGTAGCCCTCGGGCCGGTCGGCCAGCAGATCGACCCGGTGCTGCACCCCTATCGTCGGCTTCTTCCCGCAGACCGGGCACTTCCCGCCGGCCGCCTGGGTCTGGGCCGGAGTCGTCCGCACGTCGCACGCGCGGTGGCCGTCGAGGTGGTACTTGCCCTCCTCAGGGAAGAACTCCACGGTGCCGTCGAAGCCATCCCCGGTCCGCAGCGCCCGCTCGATGCTGAAGTAGTCGGGCTCGCAGGTGAACGCGGTCGCCTCCCGGCCCAGCATCGGCGGCGAGTGCGCGTCGGAGTTAGACACCAGCCGGTACTGGTCCAGGCTCGATACCCGCCAGTTCATTTCCGGGTCGGAAGAGAGGCCAGTCTCGATCGCGAAGATGTGCTCGGCCAGGTCGGCGTAGCAGTCCGCTACCCGGTCGAACCCGGACTGCGAGCCGAGCACCGCGAACCACGGCGTCCAGGCGTGCGCGGGCACCAGGTAGCACCCGTCACCGCCGGAGAGCGTGATCTCGAGCAGGTTCCGCGAGTCGAGCCCGAGGATCGGCCGACCATCCGAGGCCAGGTTCCCGATCCGGAGCAGCTGCCTGGTTATCTCGTCGACCGCCTCCAGCGACGGCGCGTACAACAGGTGGTGCACTTTCCGGGTCCGGTCATCGCGCTTGTAGATGGTGGAGATCTCCGACGACAGCAGAAAGCGGACCGGCGTCCGGCACGCGGGCGGCAGTGTCTCGTGCACCGCCCGCTCGAGCTCCGGCCGCAACCGGAACAACCCGGGCGCGTCCGGCACCAGCTTGGTGCCGAGTTCCTCCCGCCAGGCCGGGTGGGTGAAGTCGCCGGTGCCGACCACGCCGATCCCTTTGCGCCCGGCCCACCAGGCCAGGTGCTCGAGGTCGCAGTCGCGACTGCAGGCGCGGGAGAACTTCGAATGGATATGGAGGTCGGCGTAAAAGCGCACGACTGCCATCATCTCGAACAAACGCGCGCTTCGCGCATCACTTCCGTTTTGTCACGTTCTGGGGTGAGAGCAATCAGTGAGCGGGACACGAGATGGTCAGTCGCAAGCGAGAATTCCGGTCGCTAGTCGGACCAGGTCGGGTGCCTTGTATCCGGGCCAGCCGTGGATCGCCGACCGCCAGTCCTCGGGAACCGCGGACGCGCCGTAGGCCGCCCCAAGGAGGCCGCCGGCGATCGCGGCCACGGTGTCGGCGTCACGGCCGCCGCGCACCGCTTTCTCAAGCGACAGCTTCAGATGATCGGACCGCGATGCGCCGTCCTGCGAGCCGTTGCCCGAAATGGAGCTGTCGGCGGCGGCGATCGCGCACCAGGCCGCCTGCAGGGCCTCGACGACCCAGCCATTACTGCTGAAGTCGCTCGGCCGTGAGTTCTCGGCCTCGACCAGTCGCGCCGCCCAGACGTCGACTGTCCGAGCAGGCAGGTATCCCAGCCCTGCGCGGGCGTCGAGCTCGCCGGTCAGGACGGCGTGCCTGATGGCCAGGGACCAGAGCACGCACGCCTCGCCGGCCGACCGGTCGAAGTGCGTGAGCGCGCTGATCGCCATCGCGGTCTCCGCCAGCCCGGCCGGGTCATCGAGGTACGCGAGGGCGACGGCCGCGGTGCGCATCAGCGAGCCGTTGCCCGCCGTCTGCCCAGTCCGCTCGTGCAGGTCAGCGGAGGCCGCCATCGCGGCGGCGGCGGCACCGGAGACGCCTCCCTCGAGCACCACGCCGAGCACCTGGCTGGTCTGGATGCCGACATCCGGCGCGGTGCGCGACCATCCCACCCAGCGGGCCACGATCTGGTCCTGGGCGTCAACGCTCCGCAGGTCGGCCCCGGTCGCCGCGACTTCGGCGATCGCGATCGCCATCGCCGTGTCGTCGGTCCACTCGCCCGGCGCCCAGTTGCACCCGCCGCCACCGCGCATCGTCACCGGGGCATCGTCGGGCAGCGGCGGGCCGAATTCGTAGCCGGCGCCAAGCGCATCGCCGGCGGCAGTCGCGAGCAGGACGCCGCAGGCACGGTCGCGCTGCTCGGTAGTCAGTTCCACGTTCACTACTTTAGAGCGATTTCGCTCTAAAGTCTATGGCTCCGGGAAAGGCAGCCTCGCCGCTACCAGACCGAGGCCGCCACCTCGGCGACCAGCTCGAGCTTGGCCTCCTGGACGTCCTCGGTGATCAGGTTGGCGCCGGGCAAGGTCGAAGAGAACCCGCACTGGGTCGAGATGCCGAGCCGCTCGAGGCCGGTGTAGTTGGCCGCCTCGTGGATCCGCGCGGTCAGTGCGGCCGCGGTCTCGAGCTCGGTCGTCTTGCTCGAGACCAGGCCGAGGATGATCTGCTTGTCGTCCGGCGCCTTGGCCAGTGGCGCGAACGAGCCCGAGCGCTCGTCGTCGTACTCCAGCAGGAAGACGTCGAAGTTGGTCAGCCGGGAGAACATCGCCTCGGCAGTGAGGTCGTAGCCGCCCGCGCCGATCCACTGGCTCATGTTGTTGCCCTTGCAGACGTGCACGCCGAAGGTCACACCGGGGACGTCGCCGACGCTGTTGACGATGTCGAGGCCCTCGGTCAGCGTCCGCTCGGTGGGCATGCCGAGGCTCTCCCGCAGCTCGCGGTTCTCCGGGTCGACGATCGTGCCGATGTCGGGGGAGTCGATCTGGATATAGGTACAGCCGAGCTCGGCCAGCGCCGCCGCCTCGGCCCTGATGATCGCGGCGGCGTCCTCGAACAGCGCGAACGCGTCCTTGTAGGCGGCGGTGGACAGCTCCGGCGACCACCCCGAGTACAGGAAGAGCGGCGACGGCAGCGTGATCTTGATCTGGCTGTCGGCCCTGGCCCGGTTGTAGGTGAACTCCTCGATGGTCAGCTTGCGGCGCTGGCTGATCTTCCCGGTCACGGTGAATGGGTTGTGCCAGATCCAGTCTGCCTCCGCGTTCTTGAAATGGACCGGCGCGCTCTCGATCGGCGCCGTCCCGTCGATCTCGCTCACGATCTGATCGAAAAACGAGAACCGGCGGAATTCACCGTCAGTGATGACGTCGAGCCCGATGCCCTCCTGCAGCTCGATGGCCTCGTCGACGGCGCGGTCCTCGATCCGCTTGAATGCGGGCGCGCCCAGCTGCCCGGCCGCGTACTCGTCCCTGGCCTGCGTCAGGTACCTCGGCCGCAGCAGCGAGCCGATGACATCCGAGTGGTGGATCCGCTCCATCGCGAGCCTCCTAGACGGTTCCGTCTGTCAGTAGTACCGGACTACCCGTCGGGGGACGCGGTGTGAAGTGCGCCGCGTCACATTTTCCCCGCGGAATGTCGGTGGCCCCGCTTACTGTGAGAGCCGAACGGGATCGATCCGCGACAAGGGACTAGGAGCGCTCTCCCATGACAACCCTGCCCAACCGGCCGTGTACCGCGCTGATCGTCATCGACGTGCAGAACGGGGTGGTGGACGGCACCCCGAGCCGCGACGGCGTCGTCGCGAACATCAACACCCTGGTCGGCCAGGCCCGTGCCCAGGACGTGCCGGTGATCTGGGTGCAGCACAGCGACCCGGACGGCCTGGCGCGCGGCAGCGCGGAGTGGGAGCTGGTACCCGAGCTCGTCCGCGGCGACTCCGAACCGCTGGTGCACAAGAACTACGGCGATTCGTTCGAGGCGACGGATCTCGAGGCGCTGCTGGCCGAGCGCGAGGTGGGCCGGCTGATCGTCACCGGGGCGGAGAGCGACGCGTGCATCCGCTCGACCCTGCACGGCGCGTTCACCCGCGGGTACGACGTGACGCTGGTCGGCGACGCGCACACGACCGGCGACAAGACCGAGTGGGGGGCGCCGCCCCCGGAGGCCGTGATCGCGCACACCAACCTGTACTGGCGGTATCACAGCGCGCCCGGCCGCACGGCGGGCACCGTCGACACCGCCGACGTCAACTTCGCCCCGGTCTCGGCCACGTTAAATGCCCTTCAGCACGAGGTTGTCGTCGCAGATTGGCGTGTACGCGAACCGCGCGATCGTCGCGCCGCCCGCCGCGGCGCCGATGCCGATCACCCGTCCGGTAAAGCCGCCGGCGACCTCGGTCGAGAGGTAGCGCCCGTCCAGTTCGGCCAGTGACCGGAATTCGCCGCCCTCCAGGAGCCCGAACGCCAGGCGGTCCGGCGGGCTGGTGATGCGGTCGACCTCCGGCGCGGGGCGCGTCGCCCGGATTGCCAGCGTGTCCGCGCCGCCCGTGTCGGCCGGAACCTCGGCCAGCGTATGGCGGATCTCGCCCAGCGCGACCTCCACCCGCACGGCGTCCGGGTAGAGACCGATGCGGGCCCAGTGCCAGCTGTCGAGCCACAGGATCAGCCTCGCGGAGCCCGCCCGGATGACTGCCTCGGCCGCCCACTGGTCGTCGCGTGCGCGGACGGCCACGAACTCGTGCTCACGGTTCTCCTCGTCGGGAGTGCGCAAGGCGAGCCCTTCGGCGCCAAGAGCCGCGAACGTGAGCGGGTCACCCGCGCGCGAGATCCACTGCGGCCGCAGCGCGTCGCCGTCGAAATCATCGATGAACGTCGTGTCGGCCGGCGGCACCCGGTAGTGCCCCTCGTCGAAGACCGGCCAGTCGTCCTCCCAGCGGACGGCGGCGAGGAAGGTCTCGCGTCCGTTGACATGGAACTGCGGGGCGAACCCACGCGGCCGCACACCGAGATACACCGCCGCCCACTGCCCGGACGGCAGTTTGACCAGGTCCGCGTGGCCGGTGTTCTGGACCGGGTCGGCGGTGCTGCGGTGGGTGAGGATCGGGTTCGCCGGATTGCCTTCGTACGGCCCGGTGATGGATCGTGACCGCGCCACGGAAACCGCGTGACCGCGCGCGGTTCCGCCCTCCGCGATCAGCAGGTACCACCAGTCGCCGCGTCGGTGCAGGTGCGGGGCTTCCGGCGCGGCCAGCCCGGTTCCGCTCCAGAGTCGCTGCGGCTCAGACAGCAGAACGCCGGCCGACGGATCGACCGCGGCCTGCAGGATGACCGAGGCGTCACCGTACGTAGACCAGGTCAGGTGGCACCCGCCGCCGATGTCCCAGGCCAGATCGGGATCCACCCCGAGCGCGCCCGCGACGAAGACTGGTTCGCTCCACGGCCCGGCCGGATCCTCGGCCGACACGATCAGCTGCCCGCGGGTCATCCGAGCCTGATCGGTCGTGACCAGCCAGAAGCGGCCGTCGTGATGACGCAGTGTCGGGGCGAAGATCCCGCCGCTGTCGATCGCCTCGCGCAGGTCCAACTGGCTCACACGATCCAGCGCGTTCCCGATCTGCGTCCACCGGATCAGGTCGCGGCTGTGGAAGATCGGCACGGCCGGAAAATATTCGAACGAGGAAACGGCGATGTAGTAATCGTCGCCTACGCGGCAGATCGTCGGGTCCGGGTGGAAGCCGGGGATGATCGGGTTGCCGCCCATGGTGCGCGCCGCTTCCTGTCGTCGTGCCCCCTAAGCCATTAACTCTCCCACGACGGTCCCGGCGATAGGTCGATGATCGCGAAGGTGGCCCGCGGCATGGTGACGGCGTCCGGTGCGACCGAGATGCCGGGGGCCGAGGCGAGGAGGGCGACGGGCGGGCCGGCCGACTTGCCGAGGGGAAGGATCGCGTCGGCCGCGCCCAGGTTGGCGGCGATCGCGAGTTGGCCGCGGCGGATGAGCAGCCACCGGGCGTCCTCGTCGTAGTCGACTTGCACCCGGTCGAAGCGCGGGTCGGCCAGCTCCGGGCGCGATCGGCGCAGGGCCAGCAGGGCGCGGTACCAGCCGAGCAGCGACCGGTACGGCTCGCGGCCGGGCTGGTCCCAGTCGAGCTTGGAGGCCAGGAACGTCGTCTCGTCCTGCGGGTCGGGGACGTCGGTGGCTCCCCAGCCGTGCCCGGCGAACTCCGACCGGCGGCCGGCGCTGACCGCCGCCGCCAGCCCGGGATCGGTGTGGTCAGTGAAGAACTGCCACGGCGTGTCAGCCCCCCACTCCTCGCCCATGAACAGCATCGGCGTGCACGGCGCCGTCAGCAGCAGGCCGGCCACGATCGCGAGCAGCCCGTGCCGGTTCGGGTGGCCCGCCAGCGTGGCCGGGAGGCGGTCGCCGACCGCTCGGTTGCCGATCTGATCGTGGTCCTGGTCGAACACGACGAACCGGTAGGCCGGCGTCTCCCGGGTGTCGACCGGGCGCCCGTGGGTCCGGCCGCGGAACGCCGACCAGGTCCCGTCGTGGAAGTACGCCCTCGTCAGCGTCTTGACGAGCCCCGACAGGGCGCCGAAGTCGCTGTAGTACCCCTGCCGCTCGCCGGTCACCAGCGCATGCACGGCGTGGTGGAAGTCGTCGTTCCACTGCCCGTCGAGCCCGTAGCCGCCCGCCTGCCTGGCCGTGATCAGCCGCGGGTTGTTGAGGTCGGACTCGGCCACCAGGACGAGCGACCGGCCGACCGCCGCCGCCAGCGCGTCGACCGCGACCGCCAGTTCCTCGAGGATGTGCACCGCGCGGGTATCGACCAGCGCGTGCACCGCGTCGAGGCGGAGTCCGTCGAGGTGATAGTCCCGCAGCCACATCCGCGCGTTCTCGACGATGAACGCGCGCACCTCATCCGATCCGGGCTGATCGAGGTTGACGGCCGGGCCCCACGGGGTCAGGTGCGCGTCGGTGAAGTACGGTCCGAACGAGGCGAGCCGGTTGCCCGGCCCGACGTGGTTGTAGACGACGTCCAGGTAGACGGCCAGCCCGCGCGCGTGGCAGGCGTCGACGAAGCGCTTGAGTGCGTCCGGCCCGCCGTAGGGCTCGTGCACCGCCCACAGGCCGATCCCGTCGTACCCCCAGCCGTGGTCGCCGGGGAACGCGGCCACCGGCATCAGCTCGACCACCGTCACGCCGAGGTCGACCAGGTGGTCAAGCCGCCCGATCGCGGCGTCCAGCGTTCCCGCGGCGGTGAACGTGCCGATGTGGAGCTCGTAGATCACCGCGCCGGCCAGCGGCGCGCCCCGCCAGCGTCCGTCGGTCCAGGTGAACGCCGCCTGATCGTAGGTCCGGCTCCGGCCGGCCGGACCCGACGGCTGCCGGGGCGACCGGGGGTCGGCCAGCGGCTCGCCGCCGTCGAGCCGGTAGGCGTAGTCGGTCCCGGCCAGGCCGACCGCGCCCGGCACGTCGGCGCTCCACCAGCCCGGCCGGCCGGCCGGCGACATCGGATAGAGCCGCCCGGCCACGTCGACGTCCGCCCGTCCGGCGGCCGGCGCCCACACGCTGAAGATCGTCACACGTCCTCCGGAACCAGCAGCGCCACCGGCAACGCCCTCGTTACGTCGTCGAGCAGCAGGCTGTCACCCGGGAAGACCGCGCCGGTGAGCGCGTCCACCCATCCGGATCCCGGACCCGCCAGCCGCAAGACCGTATCGGACCAGCCGCCCCGGGCCCGCAGGCCGACCGGGCACCTGGTCGCGACGGTGACGGCCGGCCCGCCGGCGTCGGAGCCGCCCCGGGCGAAGGCGACCACGTGATCCGCCGCCGGGCCGACCGCGGCGACCGGGGCGTACCCGCCGGCGAAGCGCTCCGGGCGATCGCGGCGCAGCCGCAGCGCCCGGGCGCTGACCAGCAGCTTGGCCGCGTCCAGGCTCAGGTCTCGGTCGCCGTCCAGGCGGGCCGCGAGGTCCAGGCGGCCGCCGTCGAGGTCGGCCAGCAGCGCCCGGCGGCGCCCGAAGTCGACCGGGCGCCGGTTATCCGGGTCGACCAGGGAGAGCCCGGAAAGCTCGCAGCCTTGGTACAGGTCGGGCACCCCGACCATGGTGAGCTGGATCAGCTTGGCCCCGAGCGAGTTGGCCAGCGCGTCGCCCGCGATCGCGGCGACGAACTCGGCGATGGAGCCCGAGAGCCCCGGGTCGTCGAGCGCCCGGGCGGCCAGGCCGAGCACCGCCGCCTCGTACGCCTCGTCCGGTTCGGTCCACGTCGTGTGCCGATCCGCCTCCCGGACCGCCTTGGTCAGATAGCCGGCCAGCCGCTCGCCGCTGATCGGCCAGGCGCCGACCAGGGTCTGCCAGATCAGGTACTCGGTATCCAGGTCGACCGCGGCGGCCGTTTTGCCGAAGACCCGGTCCGTCACCGCCCGCTCGTGCCATACGGCCACCTGTCGGCCCCAGCGCTCGGGTATCTCCGCCAGCACGGCCAGCCTGGCCCTGACGTCCTCCTCGCGTTTGGTGTCGTGGGTGGACAGGGTGGTCATGGTGAACGGCCAGTCGGCCGCCAGCCGCTCGGCCTGCGCGTGGAAGGCGGCCGGCGTCAGCCCGAACCGGTCGGGGTCGCCGCCCACCTCGTTGAGCGCGAGCAGGCGCGACCATCGGTAGAAGGCCCTGTCCTCGACCCCCTTGGCCAGCACCGGGCCGGTGGTCTGCTGGAACCGCACGACGAGCTCGCCCGCTCGCCCGGCCGCCCCGGCGGCCGGGCGGCGCAGCCCGAGCACGGCCCGGCCGAGATCGTCTGCCAGCCCCCGCAGCTTGCGCGGCAGCCGCCGTCGGGCCGACTCGACCGCCGCCCCGACGGCCGCCTCGGCCGCTGCCGACGGAAGCTCGCCCGGGTGCACGTAGGCGCGGTAGACCGGGAACGCGGCCAGCACCTCGACCAGCACGGTCCGGGTCTCGTCCTCGGTGACGCCGGGGCAGACGCTGCCGAGCAGCCGGGCCAGCCGCGTCACCTCGGCCGCCAGCGTCCCGGTGGCGACCTCTCGCTTGGCCGCCTCGGCGGCGTCCGCGAACCGGAGCGGAACCCGGTCATCGGCCGCCCCCCGGGTGAACCGCTCGTACTCGGCGGTGAGCGGCCCGGCCCCTTGCGGGTCGACGAAGAGCCCGTCGATCAGCTTGAGGCCGTCGTAACCGGTCGTGCCCGCGCAGGCCCAGTCGACCGGCAGCGTCTCGTCCGCTTCGAGGATCTTCTCCACCACCACCCAGGCGCCCTCGGTCGCGGACGCGAGCCTGGCCAGGTAGCCGCGCGGGTCGGCTAGCCCGTCCGGATGATCGATGCGGAGGCCGTCCACCAGGCCCTCGGTCACCAGCCGGACGATGACCTCGTGGGTCGCGTCGAACACGGCCGGGTCCTCGACCCGGACCCCGATCAGGGAGGTCACGTTGAAGAACCGGCGCCAGTTCAGCTCGGTCGAGGCGTCACGCCACCAGGCGAGCAGGTAGTGCTGGGACTCGAGCAGGCGTGCCATCGGCAGACCCGCCGTCCCCGGCCGCAGCGGCAGCACGTGGTCGAAGTACCGGAGCGCGGGCTCGCCGTCCGGCCCCCCGCCAGCCGCCACCCGCAGGTCGCCGAGGCACGACTCGACCGGGCCGCCGAGAATCGGCAGCAGCATCCGGTCGTCGTGCGCCGTCCAGTCGATGTCGAACCAATGGGCGTAGGCCGACCCCCGCCCGTCCCGCAGGACCGACCACAGCTGCCGGTTCAGCGGCAGGTTGGCGGGCACCGCCATGTGGTTGGGGACGATGTCGAGGACGAGGCCGAGGCCGAGGCCGCGCAGCCGCTTGGCCATCGCCCGGAACCCCTCCTCACCGCCGAGTTCGCCCCTGATCCGCGAGTGGTCGGTGACGTCGTACCCGTGCATGGACCCGGGGACCGCCTCAAGCACTGGCGACAGGTAGGCGTGGGTGACGCCGAGATCGACGAGGTACTCGCCGATCTCGGCCGCCTCGGCGAACCCGAAGTCCGGCGTGAGCTGCAGCCGGTACAGCGATCCCGGCGCGCGACCAACTGCCACATTCCCCCCGTAAGGTTGCTACTTTACGGAAACCTTCCCAGCAATCGGCCGTCCGAACGTGCGGCCCCGAGGCCTGCCGCGCCGGCACATTACGACGCCGTGTAGTCTCGATGTGGTGCCCGGCCTCCGCAGGGCCGGAAGGTGGTCTTATCCCAGGTGAGCGCGGTAAACGTCCGTCGGCCAGTCCGCACTGCCGCCGACGGCCCAGGACAGCAGGCCAGTATTCGCGCCACGGTCAGCGCGTACGTGGCGCTGTGCAAGCCGCGCATCGTGGAGCTGCTGCTGATCACCGCGGTGCCCACGCTCTTCCTCGCCTACCGCGGCCTCCCGTCGCTGTCCGTCACCGTGGTGGTGGTCCTCGGCGGCGCGCTCGCGGCCGGCAGCGCGAACGCGCTGAACTGCTACATCGACCGTGACATCGACGAGATCATGCGCCGGACGTCCTCCCGGCCGCTGGTCAGGCAGACGGTCGCGCCCCGATCGGCGCTCGTCTTCGGCCTCGTGCTCGGGGTGGTCTCGGTGGCGCTGTTCGCCGTCACCACCAACCTGCTGGCGGCCGGTCTCACGCTGGCGGCGATCTTCTACTACGTCGTGATCTACACCATCCTGCTGAAGCGGCACACGTCGCAGTCGACGCTCTGGGGCGGCGCCTGCGGGGCCGCGCCGGTGCTGATCGCCTGGGCGGCCGCCACCGGGACGGTGCCCGCGCCGGCCTGGCTGCTGTTCGCCGTGGTCTTCTTCTGGCAACCGCCGCACTTCTGGGCGCTGGCGATCAAGTACCGCGATGACTACCGGAGCGCGGGCATCCCGATGCTCCCGGTGGTCGCCTCGGTCCGCCGGGTGATGGCCGAGTCGGTGGTCTACAGCTGGCTGATGGTGGCCGCCTCGCTGGCGGTCTGGCCGTGGGCCGGCCCGCTCTACGGCGGGATCGCGATCGTGGCCGGGGCCGCCTTCCTGTACGAGGTGCACCGGCTCTTCCACCTGTCGCGCCTGGCGGACGCCGAGGGCGGCAGCGCCGACGGCCTGGTCACGATGCGCCTGTTCCACCTATCGCTGGTGTACCTGACGGTGGTCTTCGCCGGCGTCGCGGCCGGCGCCTTTATCCGCTAGGCCTGGTTAACACCCGGCGGCCGGGCATCGTTTACCGGCCCGTCGGGCGGGCTAGGACTCCGCTCGTGATCCTGATCGTGGCGGGCGTGGCCGGGAGCGGCAAGACAACCGTCGGGGCGCTGCTGGCCGGACGGCTGCGCTGGCGATTCGCCGACGCCGACACGTTCCACTCCGAGGCCAACGTCGCCAAGATGCGAGCGGGCATCCCGCTCACCGACGAGGACCGCCAGCCGTGGCTGCGCGCGGTCACGGCCTGGATGGACGAGCGGATCGCGGACGGGCAGTCCGGGGTGATCACCTGCTCCGCGCTCAAGCGGGCGTACCGGGCGGAGCTGCTCGACGGGCGGCCCGCCGCCACCATGGTCTTCCTGATGGTGAGCCGGGAGGCGCTTGACCGGCGGCTGACGACCCGGCCGGGCCACTTCTTCCCCGAGAAACTGCTGGCGAGCCAACTCGCCGCCGTTGAGCCGCCGACGCCGGACGAGCACCGAGTGGAGACGGTGCTGGCCGAGGGCGACGCCCCGCAGACCGCGGCCAAGATCATCGCCACCCTCTGGCCCTACGGGGAGTCCGACCAGGGCGGCTCGCCCGTCCCCGGCGTGCTCTGATGGCAGCGGCGGCCGGCCAAGCGTAGCCTGGACCGGTGAAACTCAAGCTTGACTTGCACGACATCTACAACTCCGGGGCCGAGATCGAGAAGGCGCTGAAGCAGGTGTTTGACGAGGCCGTGGCCAAGAAGGCGCCGGTCATCGAGATCATCCCCGGCAAGGGGTCCGGCCAGCTGAAGAAGCACGTGCTCCGGTTCCTCGAGCGCAAGGACATCAAGCCGCTCTACCACCGGGTGGAGAAGGACTCGAAGAACTTCGGGCGGCTCTTCGTCCACTTTCGCTGGTGAATCAGAGGAACTTATGAGTACAATCACAGCTAGTTCATAATTCGCCTAGTTCAAACAGGAACAAACAGTAACAAGCCCCGCCAACCCGGCAATCCGCAAATGCCGGGCAAATGCGAAGCGCCTGCTGACCCGCAATCGGTGCTCGCGATAGATGAATGAACCCGTTACGTCCCTTACGTGCGGGTTGCCAAGCATCTGGCGGGAGGGCCACAGCGTGAGTCGGGTCTCGGAAGTCATCGAAGCAATGGAGCGCGCCGTACCGGCGTGCAAGGCGAACCTCGACCCGGGCGAGATCGCCCGGTTGCGCGAACTCAGCGGTGAGCTCATGGCGGCGAAGCCGGAGGCGGCCGCCGAATACGCCCGGTTCCTCGGCGTCAAGCAGCGCGGTCTGTGCCTGCCGGAGGCCGAACTCGGCCGGCGGCTCGACGGCGCGACGGTGATGGTGACCGGCGCGACTGGCTGCATCGGGTCGACCCTGATGACCCAGCTCGCGCAGCGTAACCCCGGCCGCCTGGTCGGCGTCAGCCGCGGCGTCACCCACGGCTGGCCGCGCCAGCCGGGCGCGCAGTACCTGACGGGCGACGCCAGGGACCGCGCCCGCATCGACCAGATGATCGCCCAGGTCAGGCCCGACGTCATCTTCCACGTCGCTGCCCAGCGCTCGCCCGCGCTGGCGGAGGTGGACGTGCACCGCACGGTCACCACCAACGTGCTCGGCAGCCGTAATGTGCTGGCCGCGGCCGCGGCGGCGGGCGTGCCCCAGGTGGTGTGCGCGTCGACCGGCAAGGCGCTGCGCCCGTACTCGCCCGAGATGTACACCGCCTCCAAGCGGGCGGCCGAGTGGATCGCGACGACCGCCGCCGCCAGCGGGGATCTGCTGGTGTCGGCTGCCCGGTTCACGCACGTGATCGACAACTCCATCGTCTACGAGCGGCTGCTCGACTGGGCGGACGCGGGAACTGGAACCGAGGCCGGCGACGCCGCGGAAAGCGCCGTGGTCCGGTTGCACGGCTCGTCCATCGCCTTCTACATTCAGTCGGCCCTCGAATCGGCCCAGCTCCTGCTGCTCGCCTACCTGGGCGCGAGGCCGCGTGAGCTCCGGGTGCACGCGATCACCGACCTCGGCTGGCCGGTGTGCCTGATCGACGTCGCGCTCGGCGTGCTCGCGTCCAAGCAATCGCGGACGCCGGTCTACCTGAGCGGCTACGACCCCGGCTACGAGGAAGTGTCGTTCCCCGGCCTCTACGATCCGGCGACCGCCGGCGACGTGTCACCGCTGATGAACGCGTTCGAGACGGCCGCCCTGGTCGACTCGCCCTGCCCGATGGTCGATGCCTTCAAGCTCGAGATGAGGCAGGACACCGTGAGCCCCAAGCTGCTCGCCGCGCTCGACTGCGTCTGCGAGCGAACGCAGGACGCGGGCGAGATCCGGCCCGCGCTCGACGAGCTCAGCTGGTCGCTGCTCGACGCCGCCCTCGGCGCCGCGGCGAGGACCGCGCTCG